>Ga0207719_100771_pt1 | contig 13183 bp, 14 predicted proteins | sample A23P1SouthBayCA_2_FD_187279 | JGI IMG/M metagenome (GOLD analysis project Ga0207719, IMG submission 187279) | Aerobic enrichment media microbial communities from Eden Landing Ponds, California, USA - A23 P3 (3) (SPAdes) | ecosystem: Environmental > Aquatic > Marine > Unclassified | place... | reverse complement strand
CGAGGGCGTCGTGGAGGTGAATCGCCAATGAGTGACCGTGGCGAGTGGCCGCTCAAGCGTCTCATGACCGAGGTGGTCGGCTCCGGCACCAAGTCCGCGGAGGACATGTCCCGCGGGCAGGCCGCCGAGGCCATGCGCCGCATCTTCGCGAGCGACCCCGACCCCACGACCCTCGGCGCCTTTTGGCTGGCGAACCGCTGGAAACACAACACTGCCGAGGAACTCGCCGCCTTCACCGACGAGATGTGCGAGCGAGTGGAGTACGCCACGCCGGAGGCCGACCCCGTGGACTGCGGCGCCAACTACGACGGCAAGGGCCGCTCCGCAATCTTGGGTGTCGCCGCCGGCGTCGTCGCCGCCGGGGCGGGCACACCCGTGGTCGCTCACTCCGGTGACCGGATTCCGACGCAGAAACAGGACGCGTACAAGCACGTCCTCGACGAACTGGGGGTGGCGACGGAACTCACGCCCCGCGACTCCGCCGAGATGGTCGACGAGACGGGCTTTGGCTTCTACTACCAGCCGGCGTTCAACCCTGCCGTCGCCGACCTGTTCGACCGCCGCGACCAGATGGGCGTGCGCACGTTCGTCAACACGGTAGAGACACTCGCCAACCCCGCCGGCGCGAGCGTCCACCTCGGCTCCTTCTACCATCTTGCCTTCGCGAAGAAGGTGGTCGAGACGTTCGAGGCGAGCGAGTTCCACGACCTGGACCGCGTCATCATGTTCCAGGGGATGGAAGGCTACGACGACATCCGCCCCGGCTACACCAAGGTGGCCGACTGGTCTGCCGACGGCACGTTCGAGGACTACGAAATCGAGACGGCGGCATACGGCATGGACTTCGAGGAGGCAGACCTCCACGTGGACAGCGTGGCCGCCGACAGTGCCCGTCTCACTCGCGAGGTGGTCGGCGGCGACCGGACCGACCACTGGCACGACGCCGTTGCCCTCAACGCCGCGTTCCGAATCTACGCCGGCGGCGACGCCGACTCGCTGAAGACCGGTCTCGACGCCGCGCGGGCCGCCATCGACGACGGCTCCGCCGCCGCCGTCCTCGACGACCTGCGAGCGTTCTGATGCGGTTTTCGTGAGTCAGCACAGGTCCAAAGACTCCGTCTGAGGGCTTTTACTTCTCCCCGCCGTCAGTCCGTCCATGAGCGACGACGTACTCAGGCCAAGCGATATCGGCGACGCCGACGCACCGCCCGTCGAGGACAAACCTTACAAAATCGTCTTCGAGGCGAACAAATGCATCGGCACGGGGAAATGCGCCGAAGTCTCCCGGAACTGGGACCTGGACCTCGACACGGGGTTGGCCCGGCCGAAGACCTACTACGTCGGCGAGGACGACCTAGACCACAACGTCCGCGCGGCGGAGGTGTGCCCGGCGAAGAAAGGTCGGGGCGTTATCCACGTCGTCGACCGCCGCACCGACGAGGAAATATCGCCAGACCCCGAGGGCGACGGCACGCTGAGCGTCGACTGGTAATCAGTCCTCGGCGTCGACGACGCGGTCGACCGCTTCGCGGACGGCGTTCTCGGTCCCCACTTCTCGGGCGGCGGTCCACACGGCGTCTGCTTCGGCGGCGGCCCGAATCGCCTCACGCCGGCGCTCGGGGTCCACGTCCGCCGATTTGAGCCGTTCACGCGCCTCGCTCACGGCGAGTGCGACGAGGCCCGCACCGTCGACGACCGACTCCAGTTCGCGGCGCAGGTGTCGGCTCACTGCAGGACTGGTGCCGCTGGTCGTGACGGCGACGGTGACGGGGCCGTCATCGACGGTGGCGGGGACGACGACGCTTCGTCGCCCGCGCTCGCCGCTGCGGTCGGCGCGATTGACGAGCGTTCCCCGCTCCGTCGCCGCGCGTTCGATGGCGGCGTTGAGCGCCCGGTCGTCCGTCGCGGCGACGGCCAGCGCTGGGTCGGCGGCGTCGAGCCACGCGGGAACGTCCTCGGGTGCTGGCGCCGCGCGGACGAACTCGCTCGCGCCGAAGTCGGCGTCCGCGAAGGCAGGGCTGACGACGACGACCCGTGCCTCGCGGGCGAAGCGCCGCGCCTTCCGCGCGCCGACACGCCCGCCGCCGAACACCACCACCGTCTCGCCCGCGAAGTCGTGAACCAGCGGGAGCACACTCGCCCCTCGTGGGCCGCAGTGAAAAGCCGTCGGTCCCCGAACCGTTTTATCGTCGCCGCCGTAGGCGAAGGCATGCTCCGGCGGGTGCTCGCGTGGGTGGGGTCCGGCGACGGCGACAATGCCGACTTCGACTGGACGGACCCGGATGCCGAGTACGGCGGTGTGGGACCGACCCGAGAGTACACATGCCCGGAATGTTCGGCGACTATCGAGGGCGTCGGCCCGGACGAGCAGGTTACCTGTTCTGCGTGCGGGACGGCGTTCAAGGGAGTCCTCGTCCCGGATTGTGCGCGCTGTCCAGCGTGTGACGGCCGCATCGACGACGTGTCGTTCTACCCCGAGACGCGCCGCGACACGGAGTACGCGTCTTGTTCGTGTGGCTATCGGTGGGAGAGTGACCCACGACGGTAGCGTAGCGGTTGAACCTGTCTGCGCACCTGAGCGCCGGGTTGTGTGGGGTCGGGTGTGCGATTCTAGTCCTGAATCAGCGTCGTCTCGTCGCTCTCGGCGTGGTGGAGCGTCACGTCGTGGCGGGTGTGCCGGGCGTGGGTCGTCGCCCATCGACGCGCGGCGTTCTCGGACAGGCGCTCGACACCGTCGGGACAGCGCCGGCACGTCGCTCGCCACGTCGACACGCCGTCAGGGTAGTGGCCGGTGTGGCGCTCGTGGTCGAGGGCGAACTGTTCGACGGCGCGGTTCCCCGCCATCAGTTCGTCGAGTTCGTACGAGAGGTCCCACTCGCGCCCGCACCGCTCACAGGTGACGACTGGGTCGTGGTCTGACACACGTCGGGGTACGGACGCGATGCTCTTGAACGTGACACATCGAAAGAGGTGGGACCGTGGCAGGGGGGGGGACGCCACAGTCCGCGAATCGGCGATCAATCGTCCACCGGCACGACGATAGTCGACGTGTGGGGTGCCTCCACTGACCGGCGGACGAGATAATACTCGAATCGGATTGTGGTAATCTTTTTCATTCACCGCTGGGACGGTGGTCCGCCAAGGTGGGCCGACGTTCTGACGACTACCGGCCGTCAGAACAGCCCGGTGATGTTGCCGTCCTCGTCCACGTCCATCCCTTCGGCGGCGGGTTCGGCGGGTAGGCCCGGCATCGTCAGCACGTCGCCCGTGAGGACGACGACGAAGCCCGCGCCCGCATCGGGGTAACACTCACGCACCGTGAGCGTCCAGTCGCCTTTCGGCGCTCCCTTCCGCGTCGGGTCGTCCGTCGTCGAGTGCTGGGTCTTCGAGAGACAGACGGGCATGTCGCCGTAGCCCTGCGCTTCGAGGCGCTCCAAGTCGTCGCTCGCGTCTTCCGTGAAGTGGACGTCTTCGGCGCCGTACGCCTCCGTTGCGACGGTCCGAATCTTCTCTTCCAAACTCTCGTCTAAGTCGTAGAGGGGTTGGAACTCGTCCTCGTTGCTGTCGGCGAGGTCCTTCGCCGTCTCGGCGAGTTCCGCGGCACCCTCGCCACCTTCGCCGAACGCCTCGCTGATGACGACCGGATACCCCTGCTCCTCGCAGTGGTCGACGATGGCCTGAATCTCCGCGTCCGTGTCCGTCGGGAAGCGGTTGATGGCGACGACGAAGGGGACGTTGAACTTCTCGATAATGCCCGCGTGGTGGTCGAGGTTCACCATTCCGTCGCTGACTGCCTCGGCGTTCGGCTCCTTCAGTGTCTCGTAGTCCGCGGGCCACATATCCAGTCCGTGATACTTCATCGACCGGACCGCAGTCGTTAGGACGACAGCGTCGGGGGCGACGCCGTGCCGGGAGACGATGTCGCCGAACTTCTCGAAGCCGAGGTCGGCGGCGAAGCCCGCCTCTGTGACGAGGTAGTCCCCGAGTGCCAGCCCGAGTTTGTCCGCGAGCAGGGAGTTCGTTCCGTGGGCGATGTTGGCGAACGGACCGCCGTGGACGAACGCAGGCGACCCCTCGATGGTCTGGACGAGGTTGGGGCGCAGCGCGTCTTTCAAGAGCATCGCCATCGCACCCTCGATGCCCAAGTCGGAGACGGTGATGGGGTCGCCCGTCGAGTCGTAGGCGACGATAGTCCGCGACAGCCGCGCTTTCAGGTCCGCGAGCGAGTCCGCGAGACAGAGGACCGCCATCACCTCGGAGGCGGCGGTTATCTGGAAGCCGTCCTCGCGGGGCGGGCCGTTGGTCGACCCGCCGAGTCCCACGACCACATCGCGAAGCGCCCGGTCGTTCATGTCGAGGGCGCGCTTCCAGCTCACGTTGTCGACATCGGCGTCGAGTTCGTTGCCGTAGTGAATCTTGGTGTCGAGCGTCGCCGAGACGAGATTGTGGGCAGTCGTGAGCGCGTGGAGGTCGCCCGTGAAGTGGAGGTTGATGTCCTCCATCGGGAGGACCTGCGAGTAGCCGCCACCGGCGGCGCCGCCCTTGATGCCGAACACCGGCCCGAGCGACGGTTCGCGCACCGCGACGACGCCCCGCTCGCCCAGGTGGTTCAGGCCCTGCCCGAGACCGACCGTCGTGACCGTCTTGCCCGCGCCCTTCGGCGTCGCCGTCGTGCCCGTCACGAGGATGAGACTCCCCTCGTCGGCGTCCGAGAGCGTCCGCTGGATGGCGTCCTGTTCGATTTTCGCGATACCTTTCCCCTGCGGGTCGAGGTCGTCAGCGTCGAGACCCAGGTCCGCCGCCACGTCTTCTATGGGGCGTGTCTCCGCCGCTCGCGCGATTTCCATGTCCGTCGGTGCTCCCTCGTCGTCGGGTTCGTCCGTGGTCATCCACGAGAAATACACCACCGCCGCATATGTAAGCCCCGACGTGGGCGATTTTCACATCATTTTTTCACGTCGAGCAAGGCGACCCGCTCCAGCACTAAGTCAGCGAGCGACCCGTCGACGACGTCGAGTTCCGGGTCGGTCACGTCGAAGAAGGCGCGCACCCGCTCGGCGTCGATGTCGCCGAGAGTCGGCTCCGGGTCGAGCCAGTCCTCGATGGCCGCCGCAGCGCCCGCCTCGTCGCCCGCACCGTCGACGACGACGGCGACGGGTCGCTCTCCCTCGCTCACGCCCATCGCCAGCGCGTCGTCTATCTGTCGGCGCCCGGCAGCGTACAGCAGGATTTCGACCCCGCGGTCACGGGCGACGTTCTCGCCGCGTGCGAACGCGCGGTCTGCGAGTTCGACAGCACGTTCGAGATGTTGCCGGCTCACGACGTAGCGGGCGTCGAACGCCTGTATCGTGACGTCGTGTTCCTCGGCGATTCCGGTCAGCCGCGCTAGCGTCTCGTCCACGTCGTCAATCGTCGCGACGCCCTCGACCACAGTCACTCGAAATCACCCAAACTGGCCTGCTGGTCGCCCGTGGCCGACGGCGCGGCAGCGTCCGCGTCTCCGTCGTTCGCGCCCGCCGTCTCCTCGTCGGCGTCCACCTCGTCCATCGAGGGGTCGCGCCGCCCCGCGTTCTCCAGCACCCGCTCGGCAGTCTTCCGACGCCCGCGGAGCGCCCCGAGGACGGCGGGTTTCTCCGCCTCGCGGAGGTCCGCGCGGCTCTCGACGCCAGCCTCGAACAGTCGCCGGGCCCGCTTTCGCCCGACGCCGCGCACGCCCGCCAAATCGAGGAGTTCGTCGCGGACGCCGTACTCGACGCGCTTTTTCGCCTCGCGGACGGCGACGACACAGTCGAGTTCGAGGTCGGTCGCCAGCCGTTCGGCGGCGCCGAGCAACCACTCCGCGGTGTCGACTTTCCCCCGGATGTCGCCCGGCCCGACGCCGTAGCGGTCGGTGAGGCGGTCCTCGTCCACCTCGCGCGCCCAGTCTTCCAACAGCTTCGCCGTCTTCAACGCCGACAGCCACTCCTCGAAGCGCACCTCCTCGAACTCGGAGGGGACGCGACCCAGCAACTCCGTCTCCCGTTCGTAACAGAGTTCGGTGTAGGTCTCTCGGTCCCCCGATTTCAGGTAGAGTTCGTACATGTCGGGAGTTCGGCAGACGAGGTGGTACAGACCGAGGGGGGTGGGGTCGTCGGCGTCGCGGAGGCCGTCGACGATTTCCGCCGCGCTCATCGGGTCGAGATAGAGTCGCGAGACGGTGTGGCCGAGGCTCGTGGCCGTGATTTCGTCTCCGTCTCGCTCCACGAAGTCGTTGGCGACGAGATACTCTAGCGTCGAGTCGACGACCGACTCCAGCCGCGTCGTGTCCGCCGTCTGTGTGGCATAGAGCGTCCGGTCGAGGAAGTCCAGTAGGCCCTCGCGAGTGCGGGCAAAGCCCGACGAGACTGTCGCGAGCAGGTGGGTTCGCATCGCGGGTTCGCGCGCGAGCTTCGACTGGACCGGCTCCGGGTCCGCGTTCACGTACCGGTCGAACAGTTCGTCCATCGTGTCGTGGTCGTTCGCCAGCAACACGGCCTCGCCGTACGGGTCGAGTCCGGGCCGGCCAGCGCGGCCGAACATCTGGTGGACCTCCAGCGTTTCGAGGGGCTTCATGCCGCCGAATTCGCCGTCGTAGCGTCGCCAGTCGCGGACGATGACCCGCCGGCTGGGCGTGTTGACGCCGGCGGCGAGGGTTGGCGTCGCACAGATGGCCTTCAACAGTCGGTCACGGAAGGCGTCCTCGACGAGCGAGCGGTGTTCGGCCGCGAGGCCGGCGTGGTGGAACGCCGCCCCTTTCCGAACCACCGCGGCCAAGTCGTCGCTCGTCTCGGTGTCCGAGACGTCGCGCACCTCGTCGGCGATATCGTCGAGTTCGGCGCGCTCATCGTCGGTGAGGTGGTCGGCGGTCACGTCCGCGAGTCGCCGGGCCGCCGCCTCCGCGTTCCGCCGGGAGTTGACGAACACGAGCGAGGAGCCGTCCTCGTCGAGGGTGTCGTCGACGAGGGCGGCGGTCGGGCGCTCTCCTCGCCCCACTGGCACCTCTCGCTGGCTGTCGTCGTCGAAGGTGATGGCGCCGCCGTAGTGGACGCCCGTCCGCAGGTCGACGGGCCGCCAGTCGGATTTGACGAGTGCGGCGTCCAGCCAGTCGGCCACCTCGTCGGCGTTGTCGACGGTGGCAGAGAGCGCGACCACCTGCAAGCCGGGGTTGATTCGGCGGAGTTTCGCAAGCGTCACCTCCAGGGTCGGCCCTCGATTCGGGTCGTCGACGAGGTGGACCTCGTCGGCGACGACGCAGGTGAGGTCCTCTATCCATGGCGCGCCGTTGCGCACCAGCGAGTCAACCTTCTCGCTCGTGGCGACGACGATATCCCGAGAGGACAGCCACTCCTCGCTCGACTCGTAGTTGCCCGTCGAGATGCCCACCTCGACATCGAAGTCGCTCCAGCGCTCGAACTCGGCCTTTTTCTCGCTGGCGAGGGCGCGAAGCGGGACGACGTAGAGCGCTTTGCCGCCTCGCTCGACGCTCGACAGCATGGCGAGTTCGGATATCAGCGTCTTGCCGCTGGCGGTCGGCACGCTGGCGACGAGGCTCTCACCCTCGGTGACGCCGGCGTCGACCGCCTCGGCCTGTGGTGGGTAGAGCGCCTCGATTCCCGACTCGCGGAGGAAGTCGGGGACGCCCTCGGGCAGGCCCGGGATGTCCGCAGGGTCCATTCGTTACCGAGCCTTCGCGCGTCCCGGCGTTTAAGCTGTCGGGTCCGCACGCTCGCAGAGACTGGCGTTTAAGCCACTGGATGCCGACAGTAATGACGATGGCCACCATCCGGGTCGACGCGGGGGAGTTGACGACTGGAGAGATTCTCGACGCCCTCGATTCGGGCGAACGGGTCGTCATCACCCTCGAAACTCTCGGCGGCGTCCACGACGTGACGCTCCGCCACGACGGCGACGTGTACTACTGCGACACGCCGACGACGCTCCACCGCCACACCGACCCCGACGAGATGCGGGCGTGCATCGAGAAGATGGGGTACGGGCGCGACGGCTGAGACAGGTTATTGTAGTCGTTACCGGAAGTTTGGCTGACACTTGGGACCACCGGCACACAGTTACGATACTCCGACCTTGCTGAAATCCTCAGTTAGTGATAGGTTTCAGCAGTCGTGGGGAATGCAGAGGGTATCTCCAGCAGGCTTGTGGCCGGAAAATTCTGACAATGATTGTTGGGCCCCTGTGAATCGAGACACGCAATCAGGCTGCATCGCGTTCGGTTTTGATATGCTCGACGTACGTCTCCACGACATTCTGGAATATCGCTTCTCCTGCCTCGGTAGTCGCCCTCGTCGGGTCACCGAGAACACCGTTTTCCGTTATCGATTTGAATCCCGCACTCAGTAAACGAGCGGGCGAGATATCTCCGTCTGGCCCGGGTTCGATGTTCTCTGTCCTGACGAGTCCCTCGTCGATGGCCAGTACCATCGCTGTCTCGGCGGCACCTGCGTGGATTACGTCTTGATCGTACTCGATGCCAGCGTCGTCAAGCCCCTCGTTTAGCAACGCCATGTGTTCGTCGAGGTCGGCAAGTGTAATCACCGTGGCTTCGAGTTCGCGGGCGATGTCGGGGGCCACAGTCGTGACCGGCCCGAAGTTCCCGCCGTGGGTCGGAACGAGGACGATGTATTCGAAACCATGTTCGTCGAGAGACCGGCAATACGACCGAATCATGTCCATGAGGGTCTCGGGGGGGACGGTGATCGTGCCGGGGAACTCCATGTGATGACCCGAGCATCCCGGGCGGATAGTGGGGGCGGCGAGGGCATCGCCCAACTCTGTCGCAATTCGGCGTGAAAGCTCGTCCCCATCCAGCGTATCCATATTCAACGGCAGATGTGGGCCATGCTGTTCAATCGACCCGACAGCCACAATCGCCGTTCGTGTTCCGTCTTCGAGGGCGGATTCGACCTCTGGCCATACCATCTCCTCAAGACACACTGACCTGCGAGAAGACATACAACGGTGGCTATCGAGACGTGATGAATAACTTGCGGAAACGGTGGCCTGTTCGCATGCGTTGGGTCTGCCATAGCCCACCACATCCGGTTGCAGATGCGCAACTCCTCGTGTGGCAGAAGACGATTGCTGAATTCGCACTCTGCATTCAGCACACCAGTATTGGCAGGTGTCGAGGGTTTCAACAGAGCTGATAATCCGTACGAGGGGTCGTGGCCCGCCCGACGCACTCGCCGACTGCCGACCCGTGCCGCAGTTTTAACGTCGACCGGACCAAACGGCGGGCATGGCCGACACCCCAGACATCGAGGACCTCGTCGGTGTCGAGGAGCCGACGTTTCAACACGTCCTCGCCTGCGTGTTCGGGATTCAGGACCACGAGAGCCGGACCTATCTCGCCTTGCTCGACGCGCCGGGGAGTACGGTCGCCGAACTCGCGGAGTCGCTGGACCGGGACCGGAGCAACGTCAACCGGTCGTTGACGACGCTCTTGGAGAAGGGACTGGCCGAGCGCGAACGCCGCCTACTCGACCCCGGTGGGTACGTCTACCAGTACACCGCGACGCCACTCCCCGAGGCAAAGGAGATGCTCCACCGGACTCTCGACGCGTGGGTCGTGCAGGTCCACGACGCCATCGACGACTTCGGCGCGGAGTGAGACGGACTGCTGTACCTGTGTACCGTTCTGACCGCTCGACTGCGGGTGGCCATCGTGGAATGACTTACCGCAAACCGTCTGCGCCGGAACCCGTCCCGTTTTTCACGTCGTAGGCCCACCCTCCGCCAATGAGTCTCGACTTGACCGCGGCCACCCCTTCGGCACCGGCCGTCGCCGACGACGGCGTCTGGCTCGCGTGCATCGAGTGCGGCGAGACGTTCGCCCCCTTCTCGGCGATTAGATACACCTGCGACCACTGCGACGGCCTGCTCGAAGTCCGGTACGCCGACCCGCCGACGTTCGACGACTTCGAGGGCCGCGGTGTCTGGCGCTACGCCGACGCGCTCCCCTTCGAGGAAGGCGTCTCGCTTCCCGAGGGCGACACGCCGCTCCACCACGTGCCGCGCCTCGAAGCCGAGGTTGGCGTCGAGCGCCTCCGTGTCAAACACGAGGGGATGAACCCGACCGGAGCGTTCAAGGACCGCGGCATGACTGTCGGCGTCCGCGTCGCCAAAGAACTGGGCGTCGGCCGCCTCGCCTGCGCTTCGACGGGCAACACGAGCGCCGCCCTCGCGGCCTACGGCGCCCGCGGCGGGATGGAGACGCTTGTACTCCTGCCTGCGGGCAAGGTGGCGTCAGGCAAAATCGCCCAGGCCGCCCTCCACGACGCCCGCATCCTCGAAGTCGACGGCAACTTCGACGACTGTCTCGACATCGTGCAGGAACTGGCCCACGCCGGCGAGGCGTACCTGCTCAACTCGCTGAATCCCTTCCGGCTGGAGGGACAGAAGACTATCGGGCTGGAGATTCTCGAAGAGTTCCAGCGTGACCACGACACCTACCCGGACCGCATCGTCCTCCCCGTCGGCAACGCCGGCAACACCGCGGCGCTGTACAAGTGCTTCCGGGAACTCGTCCAGAGTGGGGCGCTCGACCCCGCGGACGTGCCGAAACTCACCGGCGTGCAGGCCGAGGGTGCGGCGCCGATGGTCGAGGCGGTCGAAGAGGGCAACGACGAAATTCGCCGGTGGCCCGACGTCGAAACCATCGCCACCGCCATCCGCATCGGTAACCCGGTGAACGCGCCGAAGGCCCTGCCGGGGATTCACCAGACGGGCGGGACCGCCATCTCCGTCTCCGACGAGGCTATCACCGACGCACAGCGTGCGCTCGCGAGCGAGGGCGTCGGCGTCGAACCCGCCTCCGCGACGTCAGTCGCCGGCCTCCGGAAACTTCGCGAACGGGGTGTCGTCGACGCCGACGAACAGGTCGTCTGTCTCACTACCGGACACCTCCTCAAGGACCCGGACGCCGCCTTCGCCGCAGGTAACGAACCCGAGTTCGTCCCCAACGACACCGAGGCGGTCCTCGACCACATCGCGGAGTAGGACAGCTTCCGTACTGACTTACAACAACACTATCAGGCGCCGATGTCCGGGTCGGCGGCCAAGTCATCGAACCCCGCGAGTCGGTACGCCCGCGAATCCGCACAGTCCTCATTTGCAGCGGCCAACTCGCCGATAGCGAGGTCGTATCGGTGGCCGAAGTCGTCGTAGTCCGTCGCCGCCTCGAGGGCGTCGAGCAGTTCCTCGGCGGTCAGGTCGTCGTCCACTTCGTCGCGGAACGCCGCGGCCCGTTCGGCGGCCGCCGTCGCCGTCTCGGCGTCGGCGCCGAAGCGGTCGGTGAACGCCTCTCGAACCGTCGTCTCGAACTCGTCGCTCATGGACGCGTATCGGCGACGTACGCCCGTATACGTTTCGTCCGACGGTCGTCTGACGGGGGTTTTTGCAGGTGTGGCAATCATACACATGCATGGTACCCACCGGATTCCCGACCGGAACGGTGAGCAGCGGCCGCGACGGGTCCGCGAACGGCCACGCCACCGACCGCGACGCCGCCACCGACCGAGACGCACGAATCGCCGAACTGGAGCGAGAGAACGACGCACTCCGCGCCGCCGTCGAACAGCAACGCCGCGAGAACGACCGAATCGTCGAGCGCTACGAGCGGTTGCTAGAACAGGAACGTTCGTGCGGTGTCGGCGCCGACGAGTCTCAGACGGAGACGCCCGACGACCCCGGTGCGCTGGCGCGCCTCTCGCGCCTTTTCCGCGGGTAGCGGGTTAGGCGTCCGTGTTGTTGCCGAGCGTGATCTGTTTCACGTCGATGATACGCTCGTCGGCGCGGATTTCCGCTGCTACGCTCTCTGGCACTGGCGAGTCGAGGTTGTAGACGGTCATCGCCTCGCCGCCCACCGTCTCGCGCCCGTTGAACATCCCCGCGATGTTGACGTCGTTGTCGCCGAGGACCGTCCCGATGAGGCCGAGGACGCCCGGACGGTCGTAGTTGCGGACGACGAGCATCTGCCCGTGGGGGACGGCGTCGACGCGGTAGCCGTCGAGGCGGACGATTCGGGGGTCGTCGCCGGTAAAGAGCGACCCCGAGGCGGCAATCGACTCCGTCCCGTCGCCGACGGTGACGGTGACGAGGCTCTGGAAGTCGTCGCTCTGTCGGGTCTTCTCTTCGGTCACTTCGATACCACGCTCGTCGGCAATCTTCGGCGCGTTGACCGCGTTTACCTGCCACTCTAGCGGTTCGAACACGCCCTTGAGTGCGCTCGCGGTGACGAACTCGACGTCCTCGTCGGCGATGTCGCCCTCGTAACGCACCCGGACCTCCGAAACCCGGCCGTCGAACATCTGGGCGGCAATCTTCCCCGCCGTCTCCGCGAGTTCGATGTACGGCTGGACACGGGGGAACGCGCTCTCGTCGATGGAGGGGGCGTTGAGCGCGTTGGCGACGGGTTCGTCGCCGAACGCCGCGACGATTTGGTCCGCGATGCTCGTCGCGACGTACTCCTGGGCCGCCTCCGTGGCGGCGCCGAGGTGGGGCGTGACGACGACGTCGTCGAGCGCCAACAGTGGGTTGTCCGCGTCGACAGGTTCGTCCGCGAACACGTCGACTGCGGCGCCATCGAGCGTGCCGTTTTCGACTGCCGCCGCGAGCGCCGTCTCGTCGACGACACCGCCACGCGCGCAGTTGACGAGGTAGCCACCTCCCATCAGTTCGAGTTCGTCCTCGGCGATCATCCCCTCAGTCTCCGGGGTCAGGGGTGTGTGGACCGTCAGGAAATCCGCGTGTTCCAGACACGCCTCGAAGTCGACGAGTTCGGCGCCGAGTTGTTCGGCTCTCTCCTGCCCGATGTATGGGTCGTACGCGACGAGGTCCATACCGAGTGAGCCGAGACGCTTCGCCACCTCCTGGCCGACGCGTCCGAGACCGACGACGCCGAGCGTCTTGGCGTTGAGTTCCGTCCCGAGGTAGTCGCCTTTCGCCCACTCGCCGGCCCGGAGGCGGGCGTGGGCCTGCGGGATGGAGCGCGCGGTGGCAAAGGCCATCGCCACGGTGTGTTCCGCCGCTGCCCGCACGTTCCCTTCGGGGGCGTTGGCGACGATGACGCCGTGGTCGGTCGCGGCGTCGATGTCGATGTTGTCGACGCCGATGCCCGCCCGCCCCACGATGACGAGGTCGGGCGCCG
>Ga0207719_100769_pt1 | contig 13214 bp, 10 predicted proteins | sample A23P1SouthBayCA_2_FD_187279 | JGI IMG/M metagenome (GOLD analysis project Ga0207719, IMG submission 187279) | Aerobic enrichment media microbial communities from Eden Landing Ponds, California, USA - A23 P3 (3) (SPAdes) | ecosystem: Environmental > Aquatic > Marine > Unclassified | place... | reverse complement strand
TCGGAGGCGACCCGCTCGCGCGCCGCCCACACGTCGTCCGCCGGAAGTTCATACCGCTCGGCGGCGGCACGAAAGGCGTCCGCAGTGCCCGGCGAGATGAACGCCTCAACGAGGTCGGCCGGCGGGTCAGAAATCCCGCGCGTGTCGAGGACGCGCTCGGCCGCGCGCTCGTACACCGCCGGGTCGGTGTGGCGGCCGGTGAGCAACACCCCGTCCATATCGAAGAGCACCGCGTCGTACACACTCCCCCTTCGTCATCCAGCGATAAAACCGCTACGCGGGCATATTACTCCGTTCACTCCGCGGGGCGTAGATGCTCGCAGTCGCCGGCGTGGAGCGTCCGCTCGCCGCTCGCGGTGTTGACGACGAGCGCACCACCGTCGGTGATGTCGGTCGCCTCACCGACGACAGTTTCAGTATCGGTCGTGACGCGCACCTCCCGCCCGAGCGTGTCCGCGCGCTCGCGCCACGCGTCGACGATTCCCTCGGGGTCCGCGCGCAGTTCCGCGAAGCGTTCGAGGACGCGCTGGCAGAACAGTCGTCGGGACACGTCGCCGGCCTCCGCGCGCACGCTCGTGGCCGTCGGCGGGAGCGCGTCGCCGTCGACGTTGACGTTGATGCCACAGCCGACGACGGCCCACGCGACCCTGTCGGCCTCGCCGCGCATCTCGGTGAGGACGCCCGCGAGCTTCCGGTACCCATCGTCCTCGGGGACGATGACGTCGTTTGGCCACTTGATGCGCGCGTCCACGCCGGCCTCGCGGGCGGCGTCGGTGATGGCGACGGCGGCGGCGAGCGTGAGCAGCGGGACGCGGGCCGGCGGCAGGTCGGGCCGGAGGACCAGACTCGCCCACACGCCGCCGCTTGGTGACGCCCACTCCCTGTCGAGGCGGCCCCGTCCGCCGGTCTGCTCGTTCGCGAGCACGACGACGTCGCTTTCCCCCTCCCCGGCGAGTTCGCGCGCGCGGCGGTTCGTGCTGTCGATTCGTTCGTGGTACTCCACGTCGAAGGGCGCGTCGAGGCCGTAGGCGACGGCGTCGGCGCCGAACTCCGGCACGTCGGTGACGCGGTACCCACCGTTCCCGTCGACGGCAAAGCCCGCCTCGCGGAGCTCCTCGACGTGTTTCCAGACGGCCGCCCGGGAGACGCCGAGGCGCTCGGCAAGCTGTGGGCCGGTCGGCTCGTCCGCCGCGAGCGCGTCGAGCAGCGCCCGGCGCGTGTCGTTCATGGCTGGTGTAGGGGCCGGTCGGTGAAGAGCGCTACTCCACGACGACGAGCGTGTCGCCCATGTCGACGGAGTCGCCCTCACTCACCGAAACCTCCGTCACGGTGCCGCCGACGCTCGTCGTGATGTCGTTTTCCATCTTCATCGCTTCGAGGACGAGCACCACGTCGCCCGCCTCGACGGTGTCGCCCTCGCTCACGGCGAGCGAGAGGATGGTCCCCTGCATCTCCGCGGCGACGACCTCGCCCCCGTCGCTCACGTCGGGTTCGGAGCCCTCGTCGCCGGTCTCGGGCGGGCGGGCCGGCGATTCGCCCGCGTCACCGCCCAAATCGGGGACTGTCGCGTCGTGTTCCTCCAACTCGACCGCGAATCGCTTCCCGTTCACCTCGACGGTGAACTCCCGTTCGACGGAGTCCTCGGCCTCGGCGGCGGTGCCGTCGCCCGTTCCCCAGCGCTCGACGGCGTTCGAGATGCGGTCCGTGTCGAGTTCCTCGTCGAGGTAGTTCGTCGTGTGCTCGCCCGCCGAGAACACCGAGTCGGTGAGCATCAGGCGGTGGAACGGAACCGTCGTCTCGGGGCCCTCGATGTCGAACTCACGGAGGGCGCGCTCGGAGCGGTCGAAACACTCCGCGCGGTCGGCGGCGTGAACGACGAGTTTGGCGAACATCGAGTCGTAGTCGCCGGTGAGTTCGTCGCCCTCGCGGACGGCGTCGTCGAGTCGGACGCCGATGCCGCCGGGCGGCGCGTAGGAGTCGAGGACGCCCGCCGTCGCGGAGAACTCGTCCGCGGGGTTCTCGGCGTTGATGCGGAACTCCATCGCGTGCCCCGAGAAGGACACGTCGTCCTGCTCGAAGGCGAGTTCCTCCCCGTCAGCGACGCGGAGCTGCCACTTCACGATGTCCACGCCGGTTATCTCCTCGGTGACGGTGTGTTCGACCTGAATCCGGGTGTTCACTTCGAGGAAGTAGAACTCGCCGTCCTCCACGAGGAACTCGACGGTGCCGGCGTTCGTGTAGCCGGCCTCCTTCACGCCGCGGCGGGCGGCCGCGCCGATTTCCTCGCGTAGGCTGTCGTCGAGCGCGGTCGAGGGGGCCTCCTCGATTATCTTCTGGTGGCGCCGCTGCAAAGAGCAGTCGCGCTCCCCGAGGTGGCGCACGTTGCCGTGTTCGTCCGCGAGCACCTGGACCTCGATGTGTCGGGGCGCTTCGAGGAACTTCTCGACGTAGACGGTGTCGTTGTCGAAGTACGCCTCGCCCTCGCGTTTGGCCGCATCGAACGCCTCCGGGACGGCGTCGGCGGAGTGTGCGACCCGCATCCCCCGGCCGCCGCCGCCGCCCTCGGCCTTGATGGCGATGGGGTAGCCGTACTCGTCGCCCAACTCGGCCGCGCGCTCGGCGGACTCGACGGGGTCCGTCGTCCCCGGCACGACCGGCACGTCCGCCTCCCGCATCGCGGCGCGGGCGCTGGTCTTCTCACCGAGGCGGCCCATCGCGTCGGCGGGCGGGCCGACCCACGTCAGTTCGCTCGCCTCTACTTGTGCCGCGAAGTCGGCGTTCTCCGCGAGGAAGCCGTACCCCGGATGGACGGCGTCCGCACCCGCCTTGCGCGCCGCTTCGAGGATGGCGTCGCCGTCGAGATAGGAGTCCGCCGCGCGCGCCGGCCCGACGTTGTACGCCTCGTCGGCGTATCGGGCGTGGCCGGCGTCCTTGTCCGCGTCGCTGTAAACCGCGACGGTGCCGACCCCGAGTTCCTCGCAGGCCCGCATAACGCGGACCGCGATTTCCCCCCGGTTGGCGACCAGCACCTTGTGGAACATATCAACCGTTCCGACCGGGGGGTACCTTTCTCTAACGGTCTTTACTGAAAGCGGGAACGGGAGTAGAAATTACAGGTCCGCGCGGTTGAAGAGGTAGGTGCCGACCGCAGGCACGGCGAGGAGCCAGAACAGCAACACCGCGACGGACGCCCACTCGGAGAGGTAGAACGGCGTCGGGTCGAGCGCGGGCGCGATGGTGAACGTGCTGTCCGTGAACGCGCGCGTCGCGTTGTTGAACGCGGCGCTCGGTGAGAGTCGCTGGAGGAAGAAGAACCAGCCGGGCGCGTCGAGGATGACGCCACCGCCGGGTGTTTGGATATATTCAGGGCTGAACTTGCCGTTCAGGAGGTAGTACACCCCGTTCGGCACGAAGCCCCAGATTATCTCGAAGAGGACGTAGAAGCCGGTAACGAGTATCATCGCACGCCCGGAGTCCTGTGAGGTGGCGGAGATGCCGACGCCGATGGCGATGTACACCAACCCGAACAGGAGAGTGAAAATCGAGAACACCAGATACACCACGGGGTCGAACTCGTCGTACAGCGCGACGATGACGATGAGCGCGAGCACGAGACCCGCGAGGATGGACACCGCGAGCACGGCGCTCCGGCCGAGCACCTTGCCGATGACGGTGTCGCGCCGGGAGTGGGGCAGGGAGAGCAGCAGCTTCGCGCTGCCGGACTCCACCTCGCCCGCGATGGACTTATACGAGATGACGAGCCCGGTTATCGGGATGAGCAGGGCCGCCGGACCGAGGAGGAAGGTAACGAAGTCGAGACTCGACACGCTGGGGTCGCTGCTCCCCTGCGTGAGAAACAGCGTCCCCAGATAGGCGAACCCGGCGAGGAACAGCACGAACAGCGCCGTGAGCGCCCACAGCGCCCGGGAGCGGCTGGCGTCGCGGAAGTCCTTCTTCGCGACGTCGAGGTACGTCATCGGCTCACACCCCCGTTCTCGGTGTACGCGGCGAACACGTCCTCCAAGGACGCCTCCGTTGTCGTGAAGTCGGCCACGTCACCGCCCGCGGTCTCGACGGCGTCGAGTATCGCCGTTTTCGCCCCGCTCTCGGCGTCCACGACTATCGTGTCCGCGTCCCGGCTGACGGAGTTGACGCCCGCGACGCCTTCGACGGCGGCGACGACGTCGTCCGTAAGCCCGTTGACGGTGACGGTGAGTTTCGTCCCCGTTCCGGCGGCCTGACGGAGGCCGCTGACGGTGTCCTCTGCGATGAGTTCGCCGTTCTGGAGGATACCGACTCGGTCACACACCGCTTCGACCTGTTCGAGGATGTGACTGGAGAAGAACACCGTTGCGCCCCGGTCCGCTTCCTCGGTGATGATGTTGCGCATCTCGCGGGCGCCGTTCGGGTCGAGCCCCGTCGACGGTTCGTCGAGGATGATGAGGTCCGGGTCCCCCACGAGGGCGATGGCGAGCACGAGACGCTGGGCCATCCCCTTCGAGAATCCGCCGGCCTTCCGGTCGGCGGCGTCGGGAATGCCGACCCGTTCGAGGAGCGCCTCGGGGTCGTCGTCCACGCCCTTGGACTCGATGGCGAACTCCAGGTGCTGGCGCGCCGTGAGGCGGTCGTACACGTGGAACGCGTCGGGGAGGACGCCGGTTCGACGGCGTATTTCGAGGGACTCCTCCTGTGCGTCGTGTCCGAGCACCGTCGCAGAGCCGTCGGTGGGACGGACGAAATCGAGGAGAATGTCGATGGTCGTCGACTTCCCGGCCCCGTTCGGGCCGAGGAACCCGTACACTTCGCCCTCCTCGACGGTCAAATCGAGGTCTTGGAGGGCTGTGACGTCACCGAACTGTTTGGTGACGCCCGATATATCGATAGCGGGCATACGGCGAACGGTTATCACCGCTTCATAAATTCGTTGTGGTGGCGTTCACACCGAGAAACACGGATGCGAGGCGATTCAGGCCCTAAAACCGGTCGTTGCGCGCGCTCGCCGTCCAGGCGTCCGTCGGCGCAAAGGAGGGCGGACGCTCGCCGGAGCGGCCGACCGATTCGAGGCGGCCCGCGAACGTCCAGCGTTTCCCCTCCCAGGAGGGGGCGTCGTCGGTCGCCGCGGCGGCCGCGCGGAGTTCCAACTCGCGGCGGTGGGCGGCGACGGCGGCGGCGATGGCGGCCGCCTCCTCCTCGGTGGCGTCGTCGGGAACGTCGAGGTTCATAGCGGGACGTTGCCGTGCTTCTTGTCGGGGTTATCCTCGCGCTTCGTCGCGAACGTCTCCAGGTCCGCGATGAGGCGCTGGCGCGTCTCCGTCGGTTCGACGATGTCGTCGAGATAGCCCATGTCGGCCGCCGTGTACGGGTTCGCGAACTCGTCGCGGTACTCCTCGATGAGTTCGTCGCGGAGCGCGTCCGGGTCGTCCGCGTTCGATAGCTCCTCGCCGTAGAGGAGGTTCACCGCGCCTTGCGGACCCATCACGGCGATTTCGGCCGTCGGCCACGCGTAGTTGACGTCCGCGCCGAGATGCTTCGAGGCCATCACGCAGTACGCGCCGCCGTACGCCTTCCGGGTGATGACAGTAAGAAGGGGTACGGTCGCCTCCGAGTAGGCGTAGAGGAGTTTCGCGCCGTGGCGGATGATGCCCCGGTGCTCCTGGTCGGTGCCGGGCATGTAGCCGGGCACGTCCACGAAGGAGAGGATGGGGATGTTGAACGCGTCACAGAAGCGGACGAATCGCGCGCCCTTCATGCTCGCGTCGACGGTGAGCGTGCCGGCGTTCACGCGGGGCTGGTTTGCGACCACGCCCACCGAGCGGCCGTCGAGGCGGCCGAAGCCGACGACGAGGTTCTTCGCGAACTCCTCGTTCACCTCGAAGAAGGAGTCCGTGTCGAGGACAGCACCCAAAACGTCGGTTACATCATACGGTTTCCGGGGCGCGTCCGGAACGATGTTCGTGAGTTCGTCGGGCGTGCGGTCGGGGTCGTCCCACGGGTCGACGCGCGGCGGGTCCTCGACGTTGTTCTGTGGCAGATAGGAGAGCAGGCGCCGGATGTTGTCGAGCGCCGTCTCCTCGTCGGGCTCCTTGAAGTGGGCGACGCCCGTCTTCGTCGCGTGCGTGCTCGCGCCCCCGAGTTCCTCGTGGGTCACTTCCTCGCCGGTGACGGTTTCGGTGACGCCGGGGCCGGTGATGTACATGTAGGAGGTGTCCTCCACCATGAACGTGAAGTCCGTAATCGAGGGGGAGTACACCGCGCCGCCGGCACAGGGGCCCATGATCGCGGATATCTGGGGAATGACGCCGCTGGCCTGCTGGTTGCGATGGAAGATGTCGGTGAAGCCCGCGAGCGCCTTCACGCCCTCCTGAATCCGCGCGCCCGCGGAGTCGTTGAGGCCGACGATGGGACACCCCGTCTCGGTGGCGAGGTCCATCACCTTGCACACCTTCTCAGCGAACACCTCGCCCAGCGAGCCCCCGAAGACGGTGAAGTCGTGCGCGAAGACGAACACCTTGCGCCCGTTCACCTCGCCGTATCCCGTGACGACGCCGTCACCCGGAATCTGGCGCTCGTCCATACCGAACTCGTGGGCGCGATGCGTTCGGAACTGGTCGAGTTCGTGGAACGTGTCGTCGTCGAGGAAGTAGTCGATGCGCTCCCGGGCCGTCATCTTCCCCCGGTCGTGTTGCGCTTCGATTCGCTCCTCGCCGCCGCCCTTGCTGGCCTCCTCGCGGCGTTCGCGGAGTTCCTCGATGCGCTCTTCCATCGTCATGCGCCCGGGTTCGGGGAGACGGGACAAAAGGGTAGCCCTCTCTCCCGCCCGACTCCCCGTCACCGTTCGGAAAGGTCTTTGTCTCGGCGCCACCCAATCGACGTATGATTCGGGGGGGCACGCTCGTTCTCGTGGCAGCGCTGTTGCTCGCAGGGGTTCCTGCGGGCGGCGTCGCGCCGGCGGGGGCGGACACGGGCGGCGAGTTCGTTCCCGGTACGCAGGTCGAGGCCGACCGGATATCGATGCGCGCCGACGTGGCGGCGAACGGGACGGCGACGTGGGAAGTCGCCTACCGCATCCGTCTCGCGACGGAGAACGAGACGGCGGCGTTCGAGGACCTGCGAGAGGATATCGAACGGAACACCTCGGAGTACGTCGACGAGTTCGCCGCCGGCATCAACGCGACCGTCGCGAGCGCCGAGAACCGGACCGGCAGGGAGATGGGGACCGGGAAGTTCGGCGTCGAAACCTCGGTCGAACAGGTGCCCCGCGAGTACGGCGTCGTGAAGTATCGATTCCGCTGGGACGGGTTCGCGGCCGTCGAGGGCAAGCGCATCGTGGCGGGCGACGCGCTCTCGGGGCTGTTCCTCGACGAGTCGACGCGGCTCACCGTCGCCGGTCCGCCGGGGTACGCCCCATCGGAGGTGTCGCCCGCGGAGCCGGCGACGGTCGGTGACAACTCCGTTTCCTGGGGCGGCCCGCTGGAGTTCGGCTCCGGCGAGCCGACGCTGGTGTTCTCGCCGGCCACGACGACGAGCGCCGGCGACGGCGGGACGTTGGGCGGCGGGAACAGCACGCTCCTGATTCTCCTCGCGGCCGCGCTCGTCGCCGCGACCGTGGCGGCCACCGTCGCCGTCGTCGTGTACCGCCGCTCCGAGTCGTCCGGGTGGCCGATAGGCGCACCGGCGGGCGAGAGCGGCGGTGACGAGGCCGGGGCTGACGATGGAGACGGCGCGGGCGGGGGCGAGGGCGAGGATGGTTCCGACGGTGGGGCGTCGTCGGGCGCCGCGAGAGCGGGCGCGGAAGCGGGCGCGGGCGCAGCGGCCGGCGCCGAGGACGAGGCGCTGTTGAGCAACGAGGAACGCGTCCTCCGCCTGCTCTCCGAGCGCGGCGGACGCGCGAAACAGCAGGAGGTCGTCGCCGCGCTCGACTGGACGGAGGCCAAAACCAGTCAGGTGGTCAACGACATGCACGAGTCGGGTCGCATCGAGAAGTTCCGTATCGGGCGGGAGAACGTGCTCAAACTGCCCGATGAGGACGCTGAATCCGAGTGAATCCGGGCTAAGCGTCTTGAGTGTATAAGGTAGTAGGTCTCCACAAAGCGAGTATGAGCCGCGTCGTACTCCTCGTCGTACTGGTCGCACTCGCGCCGCTGACGGGCGCGGCGGTGACCGGTGATACGGTCGGGGTACAGGAACAGCCGACGACGGAGCAGGAACCGACAACGACCGGGAACGACAGCGCCAGCGACGTATCGCCCGGCGCGCGCCTCGCCGGCGTCGTCGGGTCGCAGGGTGCGGCCATCGACGGCGAAGTGACCGACCGCTCGCTCGGTGAGCGCCTCGCTCGCGCGAACGGCTCCGGGGCGAAGGCGGCGGCCGTCGCCGCGGCGCTCGGGGACGCGAACGCCACGCTCGACGCCGTGGAGGAGCGACTCGCGGAGCTCCGGGCCGAACGCGAGGCGGGCAACATCTCCGAGGGGAGGTACCGCGCAAAAGTCGCCATCGCCGCCCAGCGCGGCGCGGCGGCGCGAGCCGTGGCGAACCGCTCGGCGGACGCCACGGAGTCCATACCGGCGGCCGCGCTCCGTGAACAGGGCATCGGCCCGGGAGCCGCGCGGAACGTGAGCGAACGCGCCGGGCGCGTCGTTGGACAGGACGTCGCGGAGATAGCCCGCGGGATACGGGGCGGCGGCCCGCCGGGCGGCGTCGGGGCGCCCGATGGCGTCGGCGGTCCGAGCGGGCCGATGGGGCCGGGGAGCGCGCCCGGCGGACAGTCGGACGCGGAGAACCGGAGCGGGAACGGCCCGAACGGGACCGGCCCGACTGACGTGGGCGACGTTCGGAACCCGAGCGACGACGCCGGGAACGGTATCGGCGTCGGACCGGGGAGCGACGACACTGACGCCGGCCCCGACGGCATCGCGCCCGACGGCAACGACACGACCGTGACGACCGTGGCAGCGGAGACGACCGAATCGGCCGACAGCACTGACACGACGGTGGCGCCGAACGGAACGATGGACGGCGGGGCGGACACGGCGCTGACGGCTTCGGTGTGAGCTGAGAAAGTTACGGAGACGCTGACGGCGACGCACGGGATTTCTTCCGACGCGAACCTCGGCAAGGCGGGTGCTTTATTATGCGGCGTCTCCGTGTCCGCGACATGGAACACGTGGACGTGGCCGTCGTCGGTGGCGGCCCCGGTGGGTCATCGGCGGCGTACGCCGCGGCCAAACGGGGCGTCGAGGCCGTGGTGTTGGAGAAGGGCGTCCCGCGCGAGGACCGCGCGGAACTCGGCCCCGACTCGACGGACGCCGCGGGCCTGCTGGACTACTGGTTCGAGATAATGGACGAGGACCCCGCGGAGTGGGACGACGACGTCATCCTCCGGGACCTGAACGCCGCCACGTTCGTCGGGCCCTCCGAGACGGTGAAACTTCGCTCGACGGGCATCGACGCCGACTACGACAGCTTCGGTGCGACCTTCGACCGCGCGCGCTTCGACGACTTCCTCCGCTCGCGGGCCGAGGACGCGGGCGCGGAGTACCGCGTCGGCACCGGCGTCCGGGACGTCGAAACAGTGGATGGTGAGCACGTGCTCGAACTCAACGGCGCGGAGAACATCACCGCGGACTACCTCGTTCTCGCGGACGGCCCCCAGCGTCAGGTGACGATGAACGCGCTCGACCAGTTCCTGCCGGAAAACGAGGCGTCGACGCTGCTCGCGCCGCCGCGCGCGAACCACATCGCCTACCAGGAGTACCGCGAGTTCCCCGAGGAGCTCGTCGTCCCCGACGAAATCAAGTTCTGGTGGGGGTGGATGCCCGGCGAGACGGCGTACCCGTGGGTGTTCCCCAACGACGGCAACGTGGCCCGCGTCGGCCTGACGATGCCCATCGGAATGGACATCGACGAGTACGACGCCGACGAGTGGCGCCTCCTCCGCGAGGACGACGAGCGCATCCCCTCTGGCGGGGAGTACATCGAGCGCCTGCTCGAAGAGTTGTACCCCGACTACGACCTTTCGGACTTCCCGCTCGTCGAGGACAGGGGCAAGACGAAGGGCACCGAGACGTACGCCATCTCCTCGACGCGGCCCGTCGAGTCGCCGGTCGGCGCGGACATCGCCGTCGTCGGCGGCGCGATGGGCACCACCTCGGCGTTCCACGAGGGTGGCGACCACGTCGCGGTCAGGACTGGGAAAATCGCGGGCAAACTCGCCGCCAAGGGCGAGTTAGAGAGATACAACGAGGCGTGGAAGGACGCCATCGGAGACGAGATTCTCCGGAACGTGGCGATGGCGGACGTCGTCTCCGAGTACGGGCCCGAGGAGTGGGACAACTGCTTCCGCATCGCCCGCGCGCTCCAGGAGGGCAGCGACGACGGCTGGGCGCTTACCCGTCGCAACGCGATGTCCGTCGGCGGCGGCCTCAAACTGTACACGGCGTACAAGCGCGCGAAGTTCCGCTACCGGAAGGGGAAGTACGTCCAACTGACCGAATCGGAGTACGAGTACTAACCCAGCCGCCGGTTCGAGCGCTCGAAGCCGGCGGCGAGCGTCTTCTCCGGAATAGAGAGTACGGTTGGCCGACCGTGCGGGCAGGCGTAGGGCTGTTCGCAGGCGCCGAGCTCGTCGAGGAGCGCCCGCGCCGTGTCGTCATCGACCGTGTCCCCGGCCTTCAGCGAGGGGTGACAGGCCAGTTCCGCGAGCATTTCCTCCCGCATATCGGGGTTTTCACCCGCGCGCAGTCTGTCGAGGACGTCCCGGAGCGAGTCGGCGCTGGCGGTCCGGCCCAGCGGCGCGGGCACCGCCGAGACGCGGTAGGCGTCGCCGCCGAACGACGACACCTCGTAGCCGAGCGCGGCGACCTCCTCGCGCAGTTCGTCGAGCGTCGCGGCGCTCGACGGGGACAGCGAGAGTGTTGCCGGTGGGTCGAGGCGCTCGCTCGGCACGTCACCGACCTGTTCTCTGAGGCGCTCGTAGTTCACCCGCTCGTGGGCGGCGTGCTGGTCCACGACGAGCAGTTCCTCGCCGTCCGCACACAGCAGGTAGGCGTCCCGGAACTGGCCAACGTACGTGACGTCCGCGAAGGCGTCGCCGGAGACGGGTGTGAGTGAGTCCTCCACGTCGAACGCCACCTCGGCGGCGCGCGCGAGGTCGGCGGTTTCCAGCGCGTCCGAGACGGCCGTCGTCACGGCGTCCCGGACCCCGTCGCCGCGGAAGGCGACGGACTGCTTTCGGGGGTGGACGTTCGCGTCCACCCGCTCGGGCGGAACCGATATATCCAGCGCCGCGATGGGGTAGCGCCCGTCGGGCAGCAGCGAGTCGAACCCCGCCACGACGGCGTCCGAGAGGTCCGAGTCCGCGAGCGCGCGGCCGTTGACCGCCACGTGGACGTGGCTTGGTTTCGCGCGGGTGACGCCGGGTCTGGTCACCCGGCCGCGAACAGTAATATCCGCCCGGTCGCACTCGACGGCGACGCTCTGGCGCGCGACGCGTCGGTCGTAGGCACCCAACAGAGCATCGGTGAACGCCCCGCTTCCGGGCGTCGACAGCACCGTCCTGTCGCCGTGTTCGAGGCGAAAGGACACGTCCGGGCGGACGAGCGCGTAGTGGGTCAACAGTTCGCTAATGTGGCGGAACTCGACGTTCGGGTCGGAGAGCGTCTCGCGGCGCGCGGGCACCCGCTCGAAGAGGTCGGTGACCGCGACGGTCGTTCCGACGCGGTGGCCGGCGGGCCGCGTCTCGACGTCGTCACCCCGAACGCGGAGCTCAACGGCGTCGCCGTCTTCTGATTTCGTCGTGAGCGTCACGTCCGCGACCGAGGCGATGGCCGGGAGCGCCTCGCCGCGGAAGCCGAGCGTGTCGACGCCTCTGACGCCCGACACGTCCCGGAGTTTCGAGGTCGTGTGGCGCTCGAACGCCCGGACGGCGTCGTCTTTTCGCATCCCGTGGCCGTCGTCCGCGACCCGGATGCGCTCGATGCCGCCGGACTCGACGGCGACGGTGACCCGCGTCGCACCGGCATCAAGAGCGTTCTCGACGAGCTCCTTCACGACGCTCTCCGGGCGGGTGATGACCTCGCCGGCGGCGATGCGTTCTCTGGTCTCGTCGTCGAGCGGGCGGACCTCAGGCGTCATCGGTAGTGGACTCGTCGGACAGGAGCGACTGGAGTTCGTTCAGTTCCGCGAGCGCCTCGAACGGCGTGGTGTGTGCGAGGTCCATCGCGGCGATGCGCGCCGCGAGTTCGGCGTCGATATCGCCGGCGTGCGCGTCCGCTCGCTCGGCGCCACCGCCGTCGTTCGTGCCCGTTTCTTCGGGGTTCTCCTCCGCGTCGTCCGTGTCCGCATCTATCTCATTCGCCGTCCGCCGTCTGTCGTCATCGTCGAGCAGTTCGCCCGCCCGCGCGACGACGGGTTCGGGCACCCCGGCCATCCGGGCGACCTCGACGCCGTAGGAAGAGGAGGAGGCCCCGGCTTCGAGTTCGTGGCGGAAGGTCACGTCCTCGCCGCGCCGTTCGGCGTCGAAGTGGCGGTTCCGGACGCGGGGGCGGGCCGCGAGTTCGGTCAGCCCGTGGTAGTGGGTGGCGAAGAGGGCGCTCGCGTTGATTTCGTCGTGGATGAACTCCGTGACGGCGCGCGCGATGGCGAGGCCGTCGGCGGTTGAGGTACCCCGCCCCACCTCGTCCAAGAGCACGAGCGAGTCCTCGGTGGCGGCGTGTAGAATCGTCGTTAGCTCGCTCATCTCGCGCATGAACGTCGACTGTCCGCCCGCGATATCGTCGCTCGCGCCGACGCGGGTGAAGATTCGGTCGAGAACCGGGATTTCGGCGTCGTCAGCGGGCACGAAGCTCCCGACGTGTGCGAGCACGGCGATGTGGGCCACCTGTCGCATGTAGGTGGATTTCCCGCTCATGTTCGGGCCGGTGATGATGGTCACGTCGGTGTCCGCGAGGTCCGTGTCGTTGGGGACGAAGGCGGGTTCGGTTCGCTCCACGACGGGGTGGCGGCCCGCCTCGATTCGGATGGCGTCGCCGCCGATTTCGGGACGCACGTAGTCGTTCGCGACGGCGACGGCCGCGAGCGAGGCCAAACAGTCGAGTTCCGCGAGCGCGTCCGCGACGGCGGCCATCCGGTCCGCTTCATTTCCTATCTCCTCGCGAACCGAGGTGAACAGTTCGTACTCCAGCGCGTCCGCCCGTTCGGCGGCGCCGAGAATCTCC
>Ga0207719_100764_pt1 | contig 13403 bp, 16 predicted proteins | sample A23P1SouthBayCA_2_FD_187279 | JGI IMG/M metagenome (GOLD analysis project Ga0207719, IMG submission 187279) | Aerobic enrichment media microbial communities from Eden Landing Ponds, California, USA - A23 P3 (3) (SPAdes) | ecosystem: Environmental > Aquatic > Marine > Unclassified | place... | reverse complement strand
GAGTTGCTCCAGGTACTTCTGGGCAGTTTTCACCGAGACTCCGGTCTCGTCAGCCACCCAGGATGCCGTCCGAGGCGTCCGCAACGTCCGTGCGGCTGCCCGGACCCGCTCCCCACGTGTTAGGGACGCCTGTTCAGTTCCGTTCGACTCATCGGCCATACATATCTCTACGAACTACTAGAATATATATCCAAGGTGCTGGAATATTCTCCAAAGTTCTGAAAGCGGTTGTCTGGTCGGCATATACCGTAGCTCTACTGGCGGCTCTCTCGGCTGGAGCTCTTCGTTAATTCGTAATCTGTAACTGTATCCTGTAACCGTAACCCGTAATCACAATACAACTCCTCGATGTCGGTTCTTAGATCGGGGTCTTCTTTTGAACTCTCACTGGAAAAGAGCGCGAGTTCCCCGCCCCACCGTGGGCGGAGAACTCGAATACTCTGTCTCCGACACCGAAGGCGTATCTCCGGTAGGAGACGTCGACGTGAATCCAGCATTCGACATCACTGTCTGTCGCCTCATACTCGGCTTCACCTGTATTCTCTCCGTGCTTCAGCACGTCGAGCAGTACTCTTCGATACGTGGCGCATTCGCGATTCGCGAGAGATGGTCGGAAGCGACGTTGTCAAATACGTCTGCTGGGGTTCCGTACCCTTCGCCGACGAGATAGAACTCGCCGTAGTACTCGTGTGACTAAATCTGAACACGGAGTGCGTACGTCTCAGCCATATCGGCTGTTTCTTCAAAACACGTATCAGACTGTCTGTTACGGAGACTATCCGCCAGTGGCCACGTTGTGGACAAGATTTAGTCGGAATGGCGCACAACCACGGTATGCATTTTGAGGTCGTGGAGAGACAAAAGTTGAGACCGGCCGTCTTAATGCATAGCTGGTAGTGAGTGAACGAATCGGTTGTGTGAATACCGTTCTCTTCCGAGCGAAAGCGTAGCTACAACCACCGTGACTGAGAAACCGGCGCAATAGCTTAATGCGCGTCGTATGACGACACCAAGAGTCTGATAATAACAGTCCTTATCTCCTGCCCCGAACGATGTAGTATTGTGATGAATGCACAAAATAAATCCGCGAGTCGGATCGGATCGCTCACCCAACTCCAGTGGCTAGCAATTGCGTTAGTCGTCGTCACTGGCGTTCTCCACGTCTATGCTGGTGTCGTGGAGGGACGAATTCCGGTTGCACTCGCAGGTGTCGGCTACGCCGGTGCACTTGTGCTCTTTTTCCTCGACTACAGACGGCGACTGCTCTACCTGATCGGCATTCCGTATACGGCCGTGCAATTCCCCCTCTGGATCGTGGCCAAATCTGAATACGGGATGATCGACTACGTCGACAAGGCGGTCCAAGTCGTCTTGATTCTCGTGTTGATCTATCTCTATCTGAACACACCGTCCGAACCAGCCGAAAATACGGCAACGGCAGCGGACTAAGCAAGCGAATTCACAGGACGTCTCCCTCGCTCAGCTATCACGAATCACCATGATTTTTACGCGGTTCACCCCGTCAAAGTCACGAAGTCGGTAGGTTAATTCCCGAACGCGCTCGCCGGCCCCTTGGCAGAATAGGGACTCAAGACACCAGTCCCCTTGGTGCGTGTGACTCGTGTTGAGAATCACGTCCTGATAGTCGTGTTGGACACCGTGGAGCTCTCCGATTACCTCGTGATGGCGGTAGTCGAACGCTACGAGCGCGATAACGTCTTCGCTGAGATCTTCGAGCCGAGAATGAGACTCGATGTACTCCTGCATCGCTTCACGGACTGCTCGTGACCGATTGTCCAGTCCCTCATTTTGCCAGACCTGATCGAACTCTTCGACGACCGCATCCGGGATATTGAAACTCGTTCGCATCGGGTGCTGTTGGGGGTGCTCGTACAAGAGTTCCGAGTATGCGCTCTCCGCGAGTCGGCAGTGATGGCCGTTATCTCTCGATGGGTGCCTCCCAGAGCAAGATTCCGGCCGAACTGACGACCAGCACGACCCCCGCCACAGCGAGCGCGAATAGGGGTGAGACGATGTCAGAGATGATACCACTCCCGAGTTGGAACGGAACGACGGCGAGTCCGCTCACCATCGCCATCGCACTGAGTACGGTCGCACGCCCCATCGTCTCAATGCGGTCGTTGATATACTGACCGGCGAACGACCGTGTCACATCGGAAAGCCCGCGGATCAGCAGGAAGGTCGGCAGGGCCAGAACGGGGACGAAATACATTCCCACCAGCGCGCCGCCCACGACAAAGGGCAGCCACAGAAACCACGTCCGAAGTCCCAGACGGTCACGAATTGCTCCGGTATAGTAGCTCAGCCCGGCGCCGAAGAGACTGTACGCCGCGTAGAACCACCCAAGCAGTGATCTCACCTGTGACTGCGAGACACCGAAGTCGAGGACGATCGTCTCGAAGATTGGCTGGAGGAACACGAACACCAGATATGTCACTGCCGCGTAGAGGACGTAGTAATACAGCACGAATGACCGTATGTTACGTTCTGAGATCGTCCGCCGGATGATCGAGAGTGTGCGACGAAGGCTCAATGCCGTGGTGTCGGTTCGTTCGTAGGTCGCGGGTTCGTCTATCGTCAGGAGAACGAACACGCCGATTGCCGTCACTCCCGCAGCGACGAACCACGGATACGACAGGTCGATACTGCCTAGGTAGCCCCCGATGATTGCCGCTCCAGCGCCGATCGCCAGGGCGACGGATTCGCCGCGCCCACGGACGTGCGCGAACTGATCCTCGGAGAGGTCGTCAGTGAGCGTATCGTAGAGCCAGGCATCTTCGCTTCCCGACCGGAAGTTATAGCCCATCGACCAGCAGACGTACAGAGCTGCGAGCGCCCAGAACGAACTGGACAGTCCAATGCCAAGCAGTGTGAGTGAAATGAGCGCGGTTCCGGTCAGGAGGCTGTTGCGCCGACCGACACGGTCACCGATGTAGCCTGTCGGAATTTCACCCAGCAGCGTCGTCAGATTGTATATCGCTTCGAGGATGGCGATTTCCGTGAAACTGAGCCCCTGTGCGAGAAAGAAGAGGTACATAATCGGGCGATAAAACTCGACGGCCTTCGTCGATTTGTAGAGATAGTACTTTAGAACGCTCGCCGGAGGAAGAGCAGACGAACTCCAGAATGGAACGGCCATACTGGCGATGGATATTCTGAAAAGATGGATGTTGTGTTATGATCCATTTGGTATTTCGTAATACGGCTTCACCGAGCAATTAGAGCTATTATTCGGCATCCGCCCGTACTGTTTCTCGAAGTGTCGTCAACTCCGAAGTCCCGTCGAGCAGTCTTTCGACGCATCGCTCAGCGATCGTATATGGACTGGCCGGTATATCGTTCGACTCCGTTGTACGATCGAACCTCTCTCCGGACTAGAAGAGGATATTCGTATCATCTCGAAAACGTGGTTCAGACACGAACAGCACGAGTCCGTTGAGCAGTTCCTCTGTTCGCTCCCCCTGACGTATTTTACCTTCGACGCCCACGACCGCTATGGTGGAACAACACGATACGGAGTGGACACACTCTTTCGTCTGTTCGTATTGAAAGAATGCTATGGGTGGAGTCACGAGACGGCACTCGCAGAGTACCTTGCTTACAACCCTGAAATATGCGAGCAACTGGGGCTGGGGACGATCCCAGATCAGTCAACGTTGTGGCGGAGTTGGAACAAACGGTTCACTGCGGACCTTCGCAGGACGGTCGAGACAGCTGCGCGGACTATCCTGATCAAAGCCCAGAACGCGGATGTCGCAGTCCCGCGGAACCCAGAGCGGCACCTTCCATCTCACGGTGACGAAGAGGACGAATCGGACCCAGACGATCAAGCTGTCCTCGACGAGGCAGCAACGATTACCGATCACGTCAGCCGCGTTGTCTTCCCGGCGTTCTCGCTGGACCGTGGCGAGGGGTGTGAGATCCACGAGAACGCGTACTGGGACTTACAGACGTATCTCGGACTTCACGAGGGGCTGGCTGCCAATGAAGGGGCTCGCAGCTTCGTCTACGAGTCGACTCGTAACCGGAGGCCGTTAGGTCACGCCCATCGCGAGCATATTCGCGATCTCTCGGTATCAGAGATTCGTGAGATGTATCGACAGGCCGTCAACAGGCTCCTGAGTGATGTCGCGGAGACGGAGCAGTTCTTTCGGGCAGGCATTGTTGCCATCGATATCACCGAGGCCGACCCCTTCACCGGTGACCGGATGGGCCACGAGGACGAAATAATCGGGACGAAGGAGAAGACCGACGAGTACGCCTACCAGTGGGCTACCATCCATTTAGTTGGCAATGCAGTTCCAATGGTGCTAGACGTACGGCCAGTTCGGAAGGGGTGAGTCCCGCTTGGAAATCGTCAAGGATCTCTTGGATTCTGCTGAGGAGATGGTACACGTTGATAACGTGCTGATGGACCGAGAGTTCGACAGCCAGCACGTCTTAGAGATGATCAGCCAGCGCGGCCTGTCGTACGTCGTTCCGAAACGGATGCAGACCAGCGAGAAAGCCCAGGCCAAGCGGTTGCTTCAACGGGGTCAGGACCGACACGAAACCGACCGAAAGCTCCATCTCGGAAAGAACGAATGGCACGAGACGATACTGATCTATCGTCGAAAGGAGAATGCCGAACACGACGACTACCGGCAGTACTCGGTGTTTATGACGAATCGCAGTAGTGGGTTCCTTACCGAGTACGGCTATCGCTGGGAGATCGAAAGTGGCTACAAATCGATCAAGCGGTTCATAGCCGCAACGACGTCGAAAGACTTCGGTCTCCGGTTCTTTTACTTCGCGTTCGCGTGTCTGCTGTACTCGATCTGGCGAGCGGTGGACCTACTTGTGCAGGTCGAATTGACTGGTGAATACGAACACTCGCCAATTGTGACGGCCGACAACACGCTGACGCTGTTGAAGAAGGAAACCGGAATCGGATAGTGACGGGACTCTCTCCCGTGGTAGCGCGGCGTCTGAGTGGCAACGCTGCCGGAAGTCGCCGAAATTCGGGTATATGGTTGTCAGTTCAACAAGATTGACCGTTTGGAGAGCAATCTGAGTCAGTTTCTGTTCACTGAACCCGCCGATACTACGCATTACAGCCCTGCTAAACCCGCTGTAGTCTCAATGCATATGGCCTTCCGTCGTAGTTCATAAATAATATGAAGACGTAGTCTAAGATAGAACGATGGCACGAATCACCGGCTCCTATCCAGATGACCTCGATCTCCTTATTGAGGGTGCTGTTGAGGCGGGTGTGTTTGGCGGAAAGAGCGATGCGTTACGGGAGTTTGTACGTGAATACTTCGAGGACAACGAGAACGAACGTATTGCAGCTGCGGTCGCCCTCTACGAACGCGAGCGGATTACGCTCGGTGATGCTGCGAGACTCGCCGATGTCGACCGCTGGACGATGCGTGATATCCTCCGTGAGCACGGCATCGAACTCCGTCTCGGACTCGTTGACGAAGACGACGCAGCCTACGAGGTAGAGGCAGCAAGCGAACTCGAATTCGATGATGAGGACTCGGACGACGAGGAGTCACGCGCGAAATGACAGGTGATGATATTCCAGCGAATCCGAGCGTCCTGAATACGACTGTTCTCTCGAATTTCGCGTATATTGACCAGTTGTGGGTCGTTGCAGGACTCTCTGGAATCTGTGCGGTTCCAGTCGTCCGCAAGGAGCTTGAAAACGGCGTCGACGATCATCCGTATCTTCAATCAGCGCTCGATACACTCGACGACGAGATTCCAGTCGCGACGATTTCGGATACCGTCGCAAATAGAGAGGCCGTTGTTGGTGGCCATCTCGATCCCGGCGAGGCTCAAGCGTTCGCCTTGGCGGACGCAGCGGATGGCCGCCTACTGACCGACGACGGAGATGCCCGTTCGTTTGCGAAAGATCAGGGCGTGACCGTTGTCGGGTCGGTCGGGGTTCTGTTGGCCGCAATTGACGCCGGGAAGATCGATGAAGCGACTGCTGACGAGTGGCTATCGACGTGGATCGATGAGATCGGGTGCTACGTCCCCTATCGAACGATTTCGGAATATCGATGAGGAACTCGCTCGAAGTTCGAAACGCCTGATTAGTGTGACCGTAAACACGTCTATTACCAATGAGTGAAGCCGACAGACGGCTATCCGAAGAGAGCGAGCAACGGTTTCTGGATCTGTACGCCCATCTGTTGGTGTACGTCAACGACCGGTTCGATGTCATCGAAGAGATCGAAACGGTGGCAGATCTGGAACAGCACTACACTGACGAACTTCTCCCGCTCCGAAACACGCTGTATAACGAGTCAACGACGGATCTGATAGAGGACTTCGTTGAACAGAATCCGGCTGATCTGTCGGAAGCTGATCTCGAACAGGTCGCAGCGTGGACTGACTTCGTCGACGGAGAGTTCGTCGTCGTTCGCTATCGAGCGGACGATGCGATCTTTCTCGATTGGACAGAATCGCCGAAAGCATACGCAGTCCGTCCGGCTCGGCTGCCGTTCGCCGAACTGTGGGATGAATCCGCACTTCCAGTCCCGGTTTCGAGTGTCGCTCTGCTGCCGTTCGAAGGCGAAATCGTCTACGATGGATGGGTCGGAGTCAAGAACATCATCTTCGGGGGCTCGCTCAGCGCGGATATCGACGACGAGTACGAGGAGGCTAAACATCGCTTCGGCATAATCGACTCGCTTCCAGTACCCGAGGAAGACGAAAAGACGGACGCCGAGGAGTTGCGCTTCTATATGAAGAACAAGCGTAATCGGGAGCGATACGCGTCGGAGACCGAGCAGTTGCGGGAGAAAACCGACGAACTGGAGCGGATTTACCATCAGGAGATGGGGAAGGCTCGAGCTCGAAGCTTGGGTCGAGAACTGCGCGAGTTGGGACTTAACGAAGCCTATGTGGCGATCTACGACGATCGGATCATCACTAGTGCGCCCTCCGAATCTGAGGTTCACGAGCTACTCGCAGAGATTATGCCCGCTGGGAAGGCTGATCACCCATACATCTATCATTTCGATCCCTGATCGATAGTCCGCAGCCTACGACTGGAGTTGCGTGACAGTCGATGTGATTTCGCTTTTAGTCGGTTCACCGGAGAACTCGAACACTCTGTCCCCAACCCCGAAGGCGTACTTCTGGTAGGAGACGTCGACGTGAATCCAGCATTCGACATCGCTGTCTGTCGCCTCATACTCGTCTTCACCTGTATTCTCTCCGTGCTTCAGCACACCGAGTAGATATTCTTCGATACGTGACGCATTCGCGATTCGCAAGAGATGGTCGGCAGCAATGTTGTCCAACACGTCTGCTGGGGTTCCGTATCCTTCGCCGACGAGATAGAACTCGCCGTTGTACTCGTGTGACTCGATCTGAACACGAAGTGCGTACGTCTCAGCCATATCTGTGGTTCCGAAGAGATACGTATCAGAGTGTCTATTACGGAGACTACCCACTGGTGGCCGCGTTGTGAACAAGATTTAGTCCGGATGGCGCACAATCACAATATATGTCTTTCACCGCCAGCTGGCACACGCTTCTCGATGAACTCGACGACCTTCCCGAGAATGCGACGCTCATTACGCCGCTCTCCCATCACCGATTTCGTATTACTGAGGTGCAGGACGCTCGCGTCATCATCCACTTCGAAGACAGGGACGAGACCCGGCCGCTCCAGCGAGACCAGTTCGAAACGCTCTATCGCCGGATTCAGGATGTCCCGGACGGGTTTGACCTTGATCGTCTCCCGGCGGATGCCGGTCCGTATCCTGCGGTGTGGAGTGTCCATCCACGGTTCGAGGTTGATGAGGATGCTGGTGTCATCACCCAATCAGAGATCGCGACGGCGACGCAGGTAGTCGACGCGGAACAGGAACCTACGGACGAGGACCGAATCGAACCCGACGGACTGGATGTCTACTCGGACACGCTCCTCCTCATCGATGCACTCGAACGTCACGATGTGACTGATCTCCCTGAATTGGAGACGAACGCGCTAGTGAATCTCTACACACTTCTTTCGGATGTCCAGCGAGATGCTAACGACTTCCGGCAGGAAGTCGCAGATATCCTTCTCGCTCGACTCCATCACGACCGTCCGGTCTCTGGGCAGTATGGCTCTGTCCAGCGGACGAGTCGACGTAATCGATCGCTCAAAGACGACGAAGAGGTGCTCGAACGCCTTGCAAACGCTGGAATCGACCGTGAACGTGTGCTGAGCGTCGACCACTCGAAAGTCGATGAAGCACTCAACGTGACCACTCTCTCTGAATCGGATGTCTACGACATTGAGGAAAGCGAGTACGTCCGGAAGGCAGCGGTCGATGAAGACGTGAAAGAATCTCGGCTCCAGGGGTTGAAAGACCGTCTCGCGGCCAGCGAGGACGACGAAGCTGAACAACTTCGAGACGAGATCGAAGACCTGGAGCAGCGTATCGACGACCTCACGAGTTTCCGCACGGGTACGGAGATGCAAGGATGACTGCCTACCGATTTCGCGTCAAGTTCGATCCGGACCCGACATCGCTGTGGCGGGATATCGTCATCGGCGCAGACAGAACGATCGCCGAGTTTCAGTCGGCGATCAACCCCGCATTCGGGCTCGATCAGGGTCATCTCTGGTTTGTTGGGGACGACGAGGACTACTGGGAAAGCGCTGTCAAATACCAGTGTCCGCAGGAGTATGAAGAATCGCTTGGTGGCGATCCGGTATTGCGTACCGAACGGATCGAGACCGCAGAAGACGTGACGATCGGTGAGATGACTCGTCAGCTCGGCCTCGAACAGTACGACCGCATCTGCTATCTCTACGACTACGGCGACGAGTGGCGCTTCTACGGCATCCTGAAGGAAGTTCTCAGCGAGGAATCGAGTGACACAGAACCGGAAGTCGTGAACGAGAAGGGTGACCCGATCAACGACCAGTACGACCCACCGGGAATCGATGAGAGCAACTCGCCGCTCCCCGATCCACTCTATTCAGTGCTTCCAGAGACTGCTGTGCCCGTCGCGATTCTTCGTGAACTAGAAGAGCGTGAAGGAATCGTTCACGTCATTCCGTTACTCAGCATCGAAACAGGGTTCGGAGCGGTCTGCGAGCGATTCGCGATTCAGTTTGAGGAGACAGGATACGTCCTCGAAAACTTTCAGCCAGGATGGCAGATCGTCGAGGAGGTCGACGGCGCAAACAAGACCGAAGAAGAGCTCCTCGCTGCGCTTGCCGACGCAGTACGCGAGTGGCACGCTGAAATCGCGGAAATGTCGGGAGCGATGACGGGACAGCATTTCGGCGAGGAGACTGTCGAAGCGATGCACGTCGAACTGGAGGCAGAGCTCGAACGCAAGGGGTATGGCCACCTGTTGTAGTAGTCGTCCAGCCCTCTGTTGATCTGGACGAATTCTTGTGCGTGTCCTCCTGACTCTCCCGTAGTGGCTTTGACTCCTGTCTCTCGTCGAACGGTCTTTCGAGGCATCGCTCAACAATCATACGTCGAGTGGCCGGCGTATGATTCGACACCACTGTACGATCGAACGTCGCTTGCGGGACTGGAATCGGATGTTCGGACGGTTTCAGAGGCGTGGTTCGGCCACGAGACCCACGACTCAATCGAGCAGTTCGTCTGTTCGCTGCCGCTGGCCTACTTCAGATTCGAGTCCCACGACCGCTACGCGAAGTCGACCCGCTACGAGATGGATACCCTCTTTCGAGTGTTCGTGCTGAAGGAACTCTACGGGTGGAATCACGAGACGGAACTCGCCGACTATCTCTGTCGTTCTCCTGAGCTTCGGGAGGAACTCGGACTTGAGAGAGTTCCGAACCAGTCCACACTATGGCGTAGTTGGCACAAGCGCTTCACCTCCGATTTGCGTGAAACAGCCGAGACTGCCGCACAGACGATTCTCATCACTGCCCAGAACGAAGGTGTCGCTGTTCCACGTCATCCGGAGCGGAAGCCCCCACAGCGAGAGGACGACGGCAGGGAATCCGATCCCGACAATCGGGCCGTCTTGGAACAGGCGGAACAGATCGTCGATCACGTCTGCCGCCTCGTCTTTCCGGTGTTCTCATTAGACCGTGGTGAGGGCTGTGAGATTCACGAGAACGCCTACTGGGGGTTACAGACCTACCTTGGATTGCGTGAGAATCTCGCTGCTAACGAGGGCGCTCGTAGCTTCATCCACGAGTCGGCACGTGATCGGACGCCGCTTGGTCACGCTCATCGAGACCAGATTCGTGACCTCTCTATCGCGGAGATCCGCGAGATGTACCGGCAGGCAGTCACCCGGCTACTGGATGAAGTCGGCCGAACAGAGGAGTTCTTCCGGGCAGGAATTGTCGCGATCGACATCACCGAAGCTGACCCGTTTACTGGCGATAGGACGGGCCACGAAGACGAGATCATCGGCACGAAGGAGAAGACCGACGAATACGCGTACCAGTGGGCAACGGTTCAGTTAGTCGGGAATGCGGTCCCGATTGTACTCGATGCGCGACCTGTGCGACGGGGCGAATCACGGAAGGAGATCGTTGAGGATCTCTTGGACTCTGCTGAAGCGGCCGTTCACGTCGACAACGTCCTGATGGACCGAGAGTTCGACAGCCAGCACGTTCTGGAGATGATCGGCCAGCGTGGACTATCGTACGTTGTCCCGAAGCGGATGCAGACGAGTGAGAAAGCCCAGGCAAAGCGGTTGCTTCGACGTGATCAAGATCGGTACGAGACCGACCGGAAGCTCCACCTCGGCAAGAACGAATGGCACGAAACGACGCTGATCTACCGTCGGAAGGATAACTCCGAACACGACGATCACCGACAGTATTCGGTGTTCATGACGAATCGGGGGAGCGGACATCTCACTGAGTACGGCTATCGGTGGGAGATAGAGAGCGGCTACAAATCGATCAAGCGATTCATGGCAGCGACGACGTCGAAGGATTTCGGACTGCGGTTCTTCTACTTCGCGTTCGCCTGCCTGCTGTACTCGATCTGGCGGGCTGTCGATCTACTCGTCCAAGTCGAGGTAACTGGCGAGTACGAGCATTCGCCAATTGTGACAGCTGACAACACGCTAACACTGTTGAAGAAGGAGACGGGAATCGGATAGTGGCGTGACTCTCCCCGTGGTAGCGCGGCGGCTGAGTGGCAACACTACCGGAAATCGTCGAAGTTCGTGTATATGGTTGATATCTCAACAAGATTGGCCGTTTGGAGAGCAATCTGAGTCACTCTCTGTTCACTGAACCATCCGATACTACGCATCACAGGCCCGCTATACCCGTTGTAGTCTCAACTCCAAGGCGCTATAATAGTTGAGGCCGATGTTCTCAATGCATAGAGTGAAGATCCAAAATACGATTTTCCACCTTGGCGTGACCTTCGAAAACGGTGATCTCGACGTTCCCCATATGAACCGACTGAGGAGTTCGCGAATCACACCACCTATCTCGTCCGAACCGTCTTCTGCGGAGTGCGATGGCGAATCCACCATCTCATGCGGTAGGTTCCAGGGACACACCAGTTGACCACTGTTCACCCAAAAAATCAAAACCCACCACCATTTGAAAAGGTCGCACCCTCATACGCACTGGTCCCGTAACTGCGCTATGACGAATCGTGAGAAAGCAAGCCGAGTGATCTCGTCGGACGATGTCTTGGATGCGTTGGCCAACGTCCAGCGCCGCAAACTACTGGTGCGGCTGCTGGACCACAATCCCCAGGACGACACCCCAGTCGTCGTCGCTGATTCCGAACAGGATCGAGACGCTATGGGACGACTCGTCTCAATGCAGCACGTCCATCTCCCAAAGTTGGAGGAGTACGGATTCATCAAGTGGGACCAGGACACCCACGAGGTACGGAAAGGGCCGAACTTCGAGGAGATTCAACCGCTGCTGGAGCTGTTAGCGTCTCATTCCGATGAACTTCCCGACGACTGGCTGTGAATTCTTGGTCGCCCCACACCCTGCCGAGCACTCCGACTGCTCGATATCGCGATCGGGGCACAGCTAAAAAAGTTTCACTCATATAATCAAAATAAAAATATTTTGTCAAAATGTGTGGGTTTCAGGGACAGTGAGACCGTATCACGTGATATGAGCAAGCAAGTTACGTCGACGTCGCTCGACTCTCATCTCGATGCACTTGGCCATGTCGACCGGCGACGACTGCTCCTTACTCTTCTCAGCGCGGATACGGATGGTGACCGACCGGTCGAGATCGACCAGATGGAGTACGACACTGCTGAGCGATCCCTCGAACTGTCGATGCACCACGTCCATCTCCCGAAACTCGAAGACAAGGGCCTCGTCGACGCAGACGCGGACAGCCACTCCGTGAGGAGGGGGCCTCGCTTCGGCGAAATCAAACCGCTTCTCGAATTGCTCGATGCGAACCGCGGGCAGTTACCCGACGGCTGGGTGTAGACAGTACTGAACCTTCGTAGCTTGGTGCTATTCTGGGTGTGGATCCCGTTGTGGGAGCAACCCCTGTGCGAGCAATCGACGAGAGATCACGATGAGGCCGTTGCGGAACCCGCCACCGAAGATTGCCTGTTCTTCGTTGGTGTCGGGAACGATCGTGCTGACGAGGATCGACGATCGGTCGACGAGCAGGAGCCGTCCGATCGCCAAGTGCTCGTCAATTCCGTCACGGTTCCGCAGCCAGTCCAGCCCCGAGAGGAACGTCGTGGCGTTCGGGATGGCCTCGTGAATCTGGGTTTCGAGCGATTCGGTCACGGCCCCGATAAGCAAGTCTACCCCGGAGTCGAGTCCGTTCAGACTGTCTATCAACTCGTCTGTCAGCAGCGAGTCGTCGCCGACGACCAGCACAACCTCCTCGCTTGCGTCCGTGATCAGTTGGTTCGACCGATTCGCAATCGCCGTCGTCCCGGACATCGACCAGACCTCTTGCACTGGTTCTTCGTCGTCGGCCGGCTCGACCGGCTCGGCCTGTTCGAGGGCGTTCGCGAGGCGTTCGACGCGGGCCTCGTACTGGTCGCGAAGCGTCTCGGTGGCCTCTTCGAGCGGCACGGCTCGAAACCGTTGTGGGCTCGAATGCTGGATTTCGACCAGTCCCTGTGCTTCCAGCAGCCGGATCGCGTCGTAGACGCGCGTTCGGGGAACGTCGGTGATCTCGCTGAGCTGCTTCGCGGTGCCCGTCGAGAGTCGTGACAGCCCGACGAAACACTTCGCCTCGTACTCTTTCAACCCGAGTTGCTGGAGTACCTCGACCGCTTCGTCTAATGTATCATCTGTGCTCATGTGTCCCAACTCGCAACCCGGCGGAGCCCGGATTTCATACAACTCGTACCGCTGGGTCAATAGGCGTTGTCACTGAGAAACGGAATTCGTCACTGTCAGGTCACACTTGTTGGCCCGTGGCAGGCAC
>Ga0207719_100763_pt1 | contig 13426 bp, 12 predicted proteins | sample A23P1SouthBayCA_2_FD_187279 | JGI IMG/M metagenome (GOLD analysis project Ga0207719, IMG submission 187279) | Aerobic enrichment media microbial communities from Eden Landing Ponds, California, USA - A23 P3 (3) (SPAdes) | ecosystem: Environmental > Aquatic > Marine > Unclassified | place... | reverse complement strand
CGAAGAGGACGAAGACGACGAGGAGGACGAAGAGGACGAAGACGACGAGGAGGACGAAGAGGACGATACTGACCGGTTGAACGCGGTGATGCAGCTCCTGGAGGAACATGACGACAAGTGGGAGGAAACCGACTCCGACCAGGGGAAGTACGCCGTCACGCTACCGGACGGGACCAGCGAAACCGTCCGGACCAAAGACGACGTCCGGGCGCTCCTGTTCCAGCACTACCGGTGACATCCTCCGCGCCGTGAACGGCGCGGCTTCCCGACAGGGGAATACCGGCTACGTGCCGGCAGTGGGTTCCGACCCCGACTCTCCGAGCGTCATTTGCCGAGGCGGGCTCTGCTCGGAGTGGGTCTCGGTGCTGTCACGGGCACTCCCATCCCGAGGCGAGTCATCGCCCACCGGTTTCAGCGGCAGACTCTCTCCCCACGGGTCAACCCGTCCTGCGATATTCGCGGCGGCGTTGATGTCGGCCTGAAACTCCGAAACGTGGCACTCGTCGTTTACACACCGGAACACGGCTTGTGTCGTCCGTGTCCCGATGTGGCCGCAGGCGTGGCATATCTGGCTGGTGTACTCTGGGCGGACGTACTCGACCGTGACGCCAGCCTCTCTCGCCTTGTCCTCGACCCGACTCTGAAGCCGGGCGAACGCCCACGCATGGAGCCGGCGGTTCATGTACGCGCCGTAGTCCAATTCCTCGCGGATGTAGGTGAGGTCCTCCATCACCAACACCGGCCTCGTGAACTCTCGGGCGTACTCAACCACCATCCGGGATGCCTTCTCCACGATGTCCGTGAGGGCGTTCTGGTAGTAGTCGAACCGTTCGTCGAGCCGCCACTCGGCGGCGTCACGCTCTTGCAGGCGTTTCAGGGTCGTTGTGCATCTCCTTGCGGAGATGCTTCGCACGCGAACCGTCACACACGAACGGGCCAGTCGGTGAACCGTCCTTGAGGGCACAGCCCGTAATCAGGGCCGATTCACCGATATCCAGACCGATGTGCGTGACGTCGTCAGCGTCGGCGTCGTGGTCCGGTTCCTCTACCGGGAACTCGACGGTGACGTGAAGGACCCAGTTGCGGCGGTGGCGCTGAAGCCGGAGTTGGCCGGCGGAGGCCTCGCCATCGACGAGGTCGTGCCACAGGTCCTCTTGCTCCGGGTTGATGCGGAGCGGTATCCAGAAGTTGGTTCCGCGCCCCGGTCGCGGGACCCACCATGTAAACTCGTAGTCCCGTTCCGCAGAGTGGTCGAACGCGGCGGCTTGGTTGGTGAGCCGCACCGGGTGATCGTCCTCGATCTCCCGTGCGTCGTAGGTGTTGTGGAGTTGCGGAACGTAGTTGCAGAGGGCCGCCTTCGCTTGATATGGCAGGTCGTAGGGCGTCACGATGTCGCTCACTGCTGACATCGTATCCGCCTCTGTCGCGAACGCCTCTTGAAGCCCGTCCCGGTAGGTGTCGAGCAGGTCGTCCAATTTCCGCTCCTTGTGGGTTGTCGGCGGGGCGAGCGTAGCTTCAAGCGTCTTGGTGGCGGTGGCGACCATGCTACTGGTTTTCCACGTATTCCATCAGCACGTCGATACTGACCTGCCCGGTCGTGGCGAGGAAGTATCCCGGTTGCCAGACCACATCTTCGAGCGTCTGTTTCACTTCGGGGTACTCTTGGCGGATACGTCGGGACGTGACACCCTTGAGGGAGTTGATGAACTTGGTAAGGTCGGTGGTCGGCTCGGTCGTGAACAGGATGTGGATGTGGTCGCTTCCGCCGTCCACACTCTTGATATCTACGTCGAAACCCTCTGCGGTATCGTTGGCGATTTCATCGATACGCTCGGCAATCTCGTCGGTGAGGATGTCGGCCCGGTACTTCGTGACGGTTACGAAGTGGTATTGCAGGGCGTAGACCGTCTGCGCCCCAGTTTGCAGGTTATACTGTATTTGGCCTTGCTCTATATGAGAGGACCAACTGAAATACCCAGCGCCGCCACACCTCGCGACACTCCGTCGCGATCGAAAGGGTTATTCTGGATCTCCGTCCAGCAGTCACGTATTGGACACTCGATTGATCGATGTCCGTCACGCCTCCGGGGCCTCTGCGTGGCAAATCATAACCATCGCGGCCGGATGGCTGGTGCTCCTGTTCGTCGGTGCCTACCTGATCACCCCCGCCAGTATCCTCACACTGGTGATGGCCGATCTCGACATCACCGAAGCCACGGCCGCCGCACTCGTCTCGATGCCACAGGTCGCCGCGACAGTGATCGGTATTCCCGTTGGAATCTATCTTGATCGTGTCGAGACCCGTGCTACTGTCCCGGCTGCGGCGACCGTCCTCCTCGTCGGCAGCATCGGCGACTGGTTCGCTGCAAGCGGGGGGGCCGTCTCGCTGCTGATCGCCTCGCGATTGTTCGCGGGCGTCGGGATGTTCGTTCTGTGGGTGGTCAGTATCAACGTCGCCTCGAGCACGTTCCCGCCCGACCGGCGGGCGACGGCGACATCGGTGATCATCTCGGGATATCCCGCTGGATACGCGCTCGGACAGCTCGGTGCGCCACGCCTGGCCGAGGCCGTCGGCTGGCCAGCGGTGTTTCCTGTCTTCGGCGGCGCGGTCTTGCTGATGTCGCTCGGGTTCTACGTCGCGGTCGGGCAGGTCTCGTCGTTCGAGACGTCTACGGAGTCGATGACACTCACCGACTTCAAGCGGGTACTGAGAAACCGGAACGTGTGGATGGTGCTCGTCGTCACGATTCTTGGCTACTCGCTGTACATGGTGTTCAACTCGTGGATGCCGACGTACATCACCCGTCGGTTTGGCGTCTCGCTGGCAGACAGCGGTACGTTCGTCGCACTGTTTCCCGCGGTCGGGGTTCTCGCTCGGCCGGCGGGCGGATGGCTCTCGGACACGGTGCTGGTCCAGCGACGCCGGCCCGTCTTCGCCGCCTCGTTTGTCGGTGCAACCGTGCTGGCGGTCGTCATGTTCTACAGCACAACGATTACGGTGCTGGTCGCGATGCTCGTCCTCGCCGGGGTGTTCATCCAGCTCCAGATCGGACTCATGTACCAGTCGATTCAGGAGTTCGTTGACCCGAGCGCTGCTGGGACGGCCGTTTCGCTCGCGAGCGTGGCCGGGTGGCTGGGGTCGTTCGTCGCGCCCGTCGTGGCCGGAGAACTGGTCGCCACAACTGGGACCTACGCCGTCCTGTTTGCGCTCGCAGTCGGTCTCGGCGTGACGGGAGCACTCACCGTCTGGCGGATGGCCGAATCCGGTGCGTATACGGCGCTATCCTGATTACGTCCTCCGTGTTCCCCACGGGATTTCGACGGTGGGGGGGGTGATCAGCGCGCCCCCCCGTCACCCTCCGACTCTCCGGCGAGCCAGTCGGCGAAGACTGCGAGCGCGCGCCCGCGGTGCGAGACCGCGTTCTTCTCCTCGGTGGGCAGCTCCGCGAAGGTCCGCCCGTCGTGCTCGAAGATCGGGTCGTAGCCGAACCCGCCCTCCCCGCGGGGCTCGACGATCCGTCCCTCGACGATACCATCGAAGGTCTCGACGGCGTCGCCGTCGCAGTACGCGATCACGGAGCGAAACCGGGCGCTCCGGTCGTCCTCCGCGCGCGCGAGGCCGGCGACCCGGTCGATCCCCAGGGTGTCGTAGACGTACGACGAGTACGGCCCCGGGAAGCCGGAGAGCGCGTCGACGAACAGCCCGGAGTCCTCGACGAAGACCGGGCCGTCGGCCGCCCCGGTGGCCTCGCGGGCGCCGCGGGCGGCGATCTCCGCGAGGTCGTCGGACTGGATCTCGGCGTAGTCGTAGTCGAGCTGTTCGACCTCGCGGGGCAGGTACGCCCGGGCCTCCCGGACCTTCCCGGGATTGGTCGTGACGAACCGGAGCATACCGGAAGGGAGGCTGGCGGTCGAAAATAGCCGTCGATCAGTCCTCGATGACGATCCCGGTCAGTCCTCGACGATCACTTCGACCGGCTCCTCGTCGTCCTCGAACGCCTCGTCGCCGCCGCTGCGCTCCTGGTACAGCAGGGCGCCGGCGAGCGCGAGGACGATCCAGGACCGCCAGTTCGCCAGGTTGAGGGTGTACCCGATTCCGAAGGGCTTCTCGACGAGCATACCCTCGTCGGGCTGCCAGTACGCCGAGAGCATGCTGCCGATCTTCGGGCGCTCGAAGTTGTACGGGACGCCGAACAGCGAACCGGAGGTGGGTTTGTCGGCCATACCGGACGGTAGGCGGGGAACGGACAAGAGGGTTTGGACGACGGTCCGGAACGTGGAGTTGGGGGTCACGCCGGCGCCGGCACGTCGTCGGCGGCGTCGAGGAGTTCCTTGTAGCGGTTGCGGATCGTCACCTCGCTCACCTCGGTCACCTCGCCGACGGCGCTCTGGGTGACCTGCTCGTTCGACAGCAGGGCGGCGGCGTAGATCGAGGCGGCCGCCAGCCCGACCGGGGACTTCCCGGAGTGGACGCTCTCGCGTTTCGCGGCCTCCAGGAGGTCGCGGGCGAGGCGCTCGACCTCGTCGGAGAGGTCGAGGTCCGAGACGAACCGCGGGAGGTAGCTCTCGGGGTCGGCCGGTTCGACGGCGAGGCCGAGTTCGGAGACGATGTAGCGGTACGCCCGGGCGAAGGACTGCTGGTCGACGCGGCTGACCGTCGCGCACTCGTCGAGACTGCGGGGGGTGTTGGCCTGGCGCGCGGCGGCGTACAGCGAGGCGGTCGCCATGGCCTCGATGGACCGCCCGGGCAGGAGGTCGTCCTCCAGGGCGCGCCGGTAGATGACGCTGGCGGTCTCGCGGACGTTCTCGGGGAGTCCGAGCGCCGAGGCCATGCGGTCGATCTCGCCCAGTGCCTGCTTGAGGTTGCGCTCGCGGGCGGTCTTGGTGCGGAAGCGCTCGTCCCAGGTGCGCAGGCGCTTCATGCGCTCGCGCTTCCGGGAGGACAGCGCCCGGCCGTAGGCGTCCTCGTCGCGCCAGCCGATCGTCGTCGACAGCCCCTTGTCGTGCATCGTCCGGGTCGTCGGCGCGCCGACCCTCGATTTCTCGTCTTTCTCCTTGGCGTCGAAGGCGCGCCACTCCGGTCCCCGATCGACGAGGTCCTCCTCGATGACGATGCCACACTCCGAACACACCGTCTCGGCGCGGCCCTCGTCGGTGACGAGGCTGGAGCCACACTCCGGACAGGCGTCTGCCTCTTCGTCGGTTCCCTCGCCGACCTCCTCGCGGTCGGCGCGTGGGTTCCGTGTGCGGTTCTCCGTCGTCGCGACGTCGTTTCTGTGAGCCATGATGGGTCGGGTGCTGGACCGGGTTCCTGCCCCACGTTCGTGGGAGGAGTCGTATCGACTACGGTCTGTTTTTACTCCCGTAGTAACTGTATCAAGGGGGCGTGTATACCAAAGCGTGTTGCCAAACATGTTGGGTTTACGGGCGCGTTCATGGTCCGATCGCGCCACCCGCCCGTCGGGGACTGCTCAGGAGCACTCGTCACGTTGTGCTGACGTCACTCGGCGACCTCGCTCGTGGCTGTCGTGATTACGATCGTAGAAACAGGACTGTGTCGGACAGGATCTCCGCGTTCCAACACGGTTTTATGCACCACTCCCCATAGCTGCTTGGTAGTAATCGGACCGAGACATGACAGGGGACAACCCGGGCGACGGTGCCGCTGGCCTGGTCGCCGAGACGGTGGACACGCTCCGGCCGTTCGGGTTCACGGAGTACGAGGCGAGGTGTTTCGTGGCGCTTGCCCGCATCGAGTCGGGCACCGCCAAGGAGGTCAGCGACGTCTCGGAGGTGCCACGCGCTCGCGTGTACGACTGTATGGAAACGCTCGCCGACCACGGACTGGTCGATATCCAGAACGCCTCCCCGCGCCGGTTTCGCGCCGCGGACACCGACGAGGTCATTCGCGTCCTCGACCGGCGGTGCACCCGCTGGATCGAGCGCCTCGAGGACCACCTCCGGCGTCTCGAACCGCCGGGTGGCTCCGACGACGACGGCGACGTCTGGGTGACCGAAGGCGACGAGGAGGTGGCCGAGCGCGCGGAGGCACTGATCAGCGCGGCCGAGGACGAGCTCCTGCTGGCGGCTGCCGTCGGGGGGCTGCTGACCGACGACGTCCGCCGGACACTGGCGGACGCCGCCGACCGCGGGGTCTCGATCACCGCCGGTTCCCCATCCGGGGAGATCCGGGTCGAACTCCGTGACCTCCTGCCGGACGCGGCGGTCCTGGAGACCTGGACGTGGTGGGAGTCCCACCCCATCCAGCCCGGCGCGATCAGCGCCATCGTCATGGTCGACGGTCGATCGCTTCTCGTCAGCGCCGACGTCGAGACTGCTCTCCCGGGCGTCAGAAAGCACCGCGCGCTGTGGACCGACAGCGAGAAGGCCCCCCTCGTGGGCATGATGCGCCCGCTCCTGGAGAACGCGATCACCAGCGGTCCGGGGCCGAACGCCCCGGCGTAGCCCTCCCGTCCGTTCCCTGTCTTCGTCCGTCCTCACCCGTCTTCGCCGTCCTCACTCGTCCTCGCCCCCCTGGTACCGGCCCCGCCCTTCGATCTCCCGCAGGCGGTCGAGCACCGCCCCCGACCCGGCCTCGCGGTACCCGTCCTCGAACGCCCGGCACAGCGTCTCGGCGTCATCGCTCGTCCCGACGACCGAGCCCTCGAACACGTGCAGGTCCATCGCGTAGTCCTCGACGTCCTCGGTGTGGTAGCCGAGACCGAAGTCGACGAGGTAGACGCGGTCCGTCCCGGGCGCGATCCGGACGTTCCGCGTCGTCGGATCGCCGTGGACGAACCCGGCGTCGTGGATCGCCGCGAGACCCTCGGCGACCTGACGGACCCGCCGTTCGGTCAACCCCGCCGCCAGGTCCGCCTCGCCGACGCGCTCGACGACCAGCCGCGCCTCCGTAGGATCGACGTCGTACAGCACGGGGGTCGGAACCCCCCGGCGGCGCGCGAGGCTCGTCAGTCGCGCCTCCGTCGCCGTCCGATTCTCCCGGAGCCCCGCGTCGAGATCCGGATGCCGGTAGGTCTTCCCGACCCTGCGTTTCGTCACCCGGTCGCCCATCGTCACGATCGCCTCGGCGCCCCGGATCTCCCCGGACTCGACATCCGCACGCTCCACGGCCGGCTCGCCCGAGCGCCACGTCACGGGCACCTCGTCGGGCCGGAAGTCCGGGCGCACCGCCGACTCCTCGATCGCGACCGTGTCGCCTGCTTCGTACATCTCCGCCCCCAGGACGGCGATCATGCCCGCGTTGTCCCGCAGAAAGCGGTCCTCCGGGGCGAAAAACGAGGCGCCCCGGGACTCACACATCGTCGCGAGCATCTCCCGGAGCCGCCGGTTCTGTCCGACCCCACCCCCGAGCACGAGCTCGTCCCGCCCGGTGAGCGACAGGGCGCGTTCCGATACCTCGGTCAGCATCGCGAACACCGTCTCCTGGAGGCCGCGACAGACGTCCTCGACCGGCGTACCGTCGTCGACGGCGTCCTGTGCTGCGCTCGTGATTCCGGCAAAGGAGAAGTCCATCCCCTTCACGACGTAGGGGAGTTCGACGTACTCCCCCTCCCTCGCGGCGTTCTCGACTTTCGGCCCGCCGGGGTGGTCCCACCCGACGTGGCGCGCGAACTTGTCGATCGCGTTGCCGACGCCGGTGTCCATCGTCTCCCCGACCACGCGGTACCGCCCCCCACGGAAGGCGAGCAGGTGGGCGTTCGCGCCGGAGGCGTTGAGACAGACCGGCGCGGAAAAGCCCGACTGGTGGCGGCCGATCTCCAGGTGGGCTACCATGTGGTTGACCCCGACGAGCGGGAGGTCGAGCGTGCCCGCGAGGGCGCGAGCGGCGGTGCCGACGGTGCGAAGGCAGGGGCCGAGCCCGGGGCCACGCGAGAACGCGACGGCGTCGATCGGGTCGTCCGCCCCCGCGAGAACCGCCTCGATCACCCGCGGGACCGCCCCGTGCATGTGCTCGGCGGCCTCGCGGGGGTGGATACCGCCGCTCTCGGGCTGGTAGGCCTCCGACTCCATCCGGATCGCGTCACGCTCCGAATCGAATACGGCGGCGCTGGCGGCCCAGGCCGTCCCCTCGATCCCGAGGACGCGGGTCACGGGGCCCTATTTCCACTCGGTGTAGGAGCACTTCCCGCAGTGGCGCCGGTCGTCGTGGTCGGCGAGGTAGGCGTTCTCACAGCGGGGACACTCCTCGCGGGCGGCGCTGCCGTCGTCGTCGTAGTACTCGTGGCGGGGCATCAGGCTTCCTCGGCTTCTTCGACGCCGATGCTGTTGCGTTCGAGCATGTGCTCCTGTTCGACCTCCTCGGCGTGGGCCGCCGACTCGTACACCTTCGCCTCGCCGATGGTCGTCCGCATCCCGAACTTCGTGTCGAGCTTCCGGATGACGACCTCGTCGGCGTCCTTGCCCAGGCGGGCCGCTAAGCTGTCGCGCACGCCCAGGCGGTCGGGCGTCGCCTCGGCGTGGCTCACGCGGAATCGAACGTCGGTCCGGTGCAACATCGGGTTCTCCTCCTCTTCCAGGATCGTGATCTCCATGGTTAGTTACCCGTCTCTTTCCCGCTTTCGTGCAAAAGGATTTCGAAGGGGGCGTCCGGCGGTAACGGTCGGCTACAGCTCGACGACGTCCCAGCGCCCGACCCCGTTCTGCCCGCGGTTGATGCCGGTGAACTCGGTGAAGCTCACCAGGCGGTCGCCGATATCGAGCACCTGCATGTCCCCGCCGGTGTAGTGAGTGATCCCGTCGTCGACGACCTCCCAGTTCAGCAGGTCCGTGCTCCGGGCGAGCGCGATCGTGTAGGTGGCGTGGTTGATCGAGCGGTCCATGAACATGTCGTAGTGGTCCCCGGCGTCGATGATGCAGGGGTCACCCGTGTGCCAGACCCGGTCGGAGACGTCGACCGCCACACCCTGCAACTCGAACGGTCCACCCGGGTTTCCGGAGGTGTGCACCAGGAGTTCGTTGCTCGTCGGCTGGCCCTGGTACGGTTCGCCCTCGGTGTAGAGGTAGTACGTGCTCCCGTCGTACCAGACGCCACAGTCGCTTCGGTCCTCGATGACGACGCCTTCGTTCGTCAGCGACTGGAAGTCCGGCCCGCTGAACCGGATCGTCTTGTTGTCGTTCAGCGACGCGTACACGTGGTATGTCCCGTCGACCTTCGCGTAGTCCTGGAGGTTCGTCCCCCCGTCGTCGGTGAGATCGGGCGTGATGTCGTTCGCGACGAGGCTCCAGGTGGAGAGGTCGCTGCTCTCGTACAGGTCCGTCGTGTTGTTGCTGTTGTCGTTGACCGAGAGGAGATAGGGCGGATCGCGGGTCGGGTCGTACACCGGCAGCGGGTCGGTGAATCCGCCGCCCGTGAACTGGTCGTTGAGCAGTTCCCGGAACTGCGGGCGGTAGGTCGTCTCCGGGAGTCCCGGCTCGACCAGCCCGCGCACGAACGACTCGCCTTTCTGTTCGTTGTAGATCCTGAGCTCGTCCAGGATCCCGTTCACCGCCTGTGATGGGCTACCGGCCGCGTCGAAGTGCGCGCCGAGGAACAGTTCCTGGCCGTTGGTGATCGGCGACCCGGGCATCGATTCCGTCTCCACCTTGACGCCGTCGAGGTACCAGTCGACGGTGCCCTCGCTGTGGTCGTAGGAGATCGCCACGTGGTAGTGTGACTCGGGTGCGAGGTACTGATCGAGCGTCGAGGAGACGGGACCACTCCCGTTGGAGTACACGAAGGCGGGGCCGTTGTTCGGGGCGCCGTACCCGTTGAGACAGAGCTGGTAGGCGAGCTGGCCGTCGCCCGCCCCGCCGTTGGTCTTCTTCGAGAACAGGGCCTCGGCGTTCCCGTTCGACCGCCGGGTGTAGATCCACCCTGCAAGGGTGAAGTCGCCGGTCTGGACCGCGAGCGTGTCGTCGTGGTCGACCTGGACCCAGTCGTCGGAGCCGTCGAGGTCGACGCCCTCGTCGACCGCGCCGTCGGTAGTCCCGGCCCCGCCCTGGATGGTTCCGGCGTTGGCGTTGGGCGAGAGGTCCGACACCGTTCCGTTCGTGATCGACTCCGCGTCGAACGACCAGTACGCCGCCAGGGCACTATCGGTGAGAACCAGCTGCGCGGTCGCCTCGTCGTCGGGCGAGTAGACGCCGTAGGTGTAGTACCCCGAATCCAGCGTCGAGGTGTCGAGGTCGATGGAAACCGTCGTGGTCTCGTCGGGGCCGAGCGTGACGTCCTGCTGGGATTCCGCCGTGCCGTCGACCCGGACCTCGACGGTTTCGGTGCCCTCCTCGCTGCCGATGTTCGTGACTGACGCCCCAACCTGGATCGTCTCGCCCTGCTGGACCGTCGTCTCCCCCGGCGTGAGGCCGTCGACGGTGAAGTAGACGGGTCCGGGGTCCTCGACGACGAGCGATCCGGTCAGTGCTTCGTCACCGAAGGCAATCTCGTAGGCGTACTCGTCCGGTTCAAGGGAACCGGTGTCGACGTCGAAGGAGACGGTCGACGTCTCGCCGTCGGCGAGCGTGACGCTCTCGCTCGCCCGGAGTTCCCCGTCGACCCGGAGTTCGGCCGTCCCGGTCCCCTCGATGCCGCCGGTGTTCGCGAGACCCGCACTCAGGGTGGCCGTCTCCCCCTGGACGAGCGAGACGTCGCCGGAGGGGAGGCCGGTCACGTCGAGGCGTGGTGACGTGTGGCTGTACAGTTTCCCGACGAACGCCGCGTCCTTGCGCTCGTCGTAGATGCGGATCTCGTCAAGGATGCCGTTCAGCGCGAAGGAGGGGTTGCCGCCGTTGTCGAAGTGGACACCCAGGAACAGTTCCTGGCCGTTCGTGATCGGTGACCCCGACAGGGAGTCGGTCTCGACGTGGCTCCCGTCGATGTACCAGTCGACGGTGCCGTCGGCCCCGTGGGTGACCGCCAGGTGGTAGTACGAGCCGGGCGACAGCGACTGGTCGACGGAGGCGACCTGGAGGCTCGACCCGTCGTGGTAGACGAAGGTGGGCGCGTTCGAGACGGACGGGCCGCCGCTGACGAAGCCGTACCCGCCGATCGAGAGCTGGTAGGCCAGATCCGAGTCGGCAACGCCCGAATCGGACTTCTTCGAGACGAGCGGCCTGGTGTTGCCCGTGGCGCGGGTCTCCCTGGGCTTGACCCAGCCTGCCAGGGTGAAGTCGCCGGTCTGGACCTGCAGCGAACTGTCGTGGTCGACCTGGACCCAGTCGCCGTTCCCGTCGAGGTCCAGCCCGTCACCGACCGCGCCGGGAACGACGGCGGGATCGCCGACGAACGTCCCGGCGTTGTCGTTCAGGGACGCGTCGGTCACCGTCCCGCCGCTCACGGTGCCGGACTCGAAGCTCCAGTACCCCGCGAGCGAGGCGTCGATGACCGTCAGCGAGCCCGTCCGCTCCTCCTCGCCGAGGCGAACGGTGTAGGTGTACCGCTCCCCGGCCTCGAACCCGGAGGTGTCGACCCCACCGGTCACCGTCGTCGACTCGCCCGACCCGAGCGTGACGCTCTCGCTCGTGAGGGGGCTGCCGTCGAAGCTCACCTCGACCGTCCCGCTCTCGGCCCTGCCGCCGGTGTTCGTGACGGTCGCGCCGACGTCGACGGAGTCGCCGGGCGTGATCGTCGTATCGCCCGGCGAGAGGCCCGTCACCTCAAGGCGCCCCGTCCCCTCCTCGTACAGCTGTCGGACGAACCCCTCGCTCTTCCGTTCGCCGTAGATGCGGACGTCGTCGAGCACACCGTTCACGGCCTGGGATGGGTTGCCGCCGTTGTCGAAGTGGGCACCCAGGAACAGCTCCTGGCCGTTCGTGATCGGCGACCCGGACATCGACTCCGTTTTGACCCTGGCGCCGTCGACGTACCAGTCGACGGACGCCTCGCTGTGGTCGTAGGAGACTGCCAGGTGGTAGTACGATCCCGCCGAGAGGGTGGTCCCGGGCCGTGAGGTCGCGAGCCCGCTGTCGGTGGCGTAGACGAACACGGGGGAGTTGTCCGGGGCGCCGTACCCGTTGAGACAGAGCTGGTAGGCGAGCTGGTTGTCGCCGGCGCCGTCGTCGGTTTTCTTCGAGATCAGCGCCTCGGCGTTCCCCGAGGACTCCCGCGTGTTGATCCACCCCGCGAGCGTGAAGTCGCCGGTCTGGACCTGCAGGGAGCTGTCGTGGTCGACCTGGACCCAGTCGCCGGCGCCGTCGAGGTCCAGACCCTCCCCGGCGGCGCCCGGCACGACCCCGGGGTCGCCGACGACCGTCCCGTCGTTGCCGTTCGGCGACTGGTCGGCGACGACCCCGCTTTCGACCGTCTCGGCCTCGAAGCTCCAGTGGCTCGCGAGCCCGGCAGTCAGGTCGACGACCGTGAGCGTCCCGGTCGCGCTGTCGTCGGCCGTGAAGGCGCCGTGGGTGTACTCGCCGGGGTCGAGGCCGGCGGTGTCGACGCCATCGAAGGTCGCCGTCGTCGAGCCGCCGGCGTCGAGCGTGACGCTCGTCGTCGCGACCGCCGTCCCGCCGACGCGGAACTCGACGTCGCCCGTGCCGGCGGCGTTGCCCGTGTTCGTGACCGTGGCGCTGGCGTCGATCACGTCGCCCGCCGTCACGGTGGCCTCGGTCGGGGAGAGGCCGCTCACCTCGAAGACCGTGTCCTCGACGGTGAGGGTGCCGGTGGCGCTGTCGTCGTCGGTGAAGACGCCGTGGGTGTACGTGCCGAGGTCGAGGCCGGTCGTGTCGGCACTGAGGGAGGCCGAGGCGCTCGCGCCCGCGTCGAGCTGGACCGACTCGGTGGCGACGGTCGAGCCGTCGAGCCTGAGTTCGACGGTCTGGGCTCCCGAGCCATCGCCCGTGTTGGTGACCGTGACGGAGACGTTGACGACGTCGCCCCGCGTGACGGTGGCGTCAGTCGGCGAGAGGTTGCTCACCTCGAAAACCGCTTCCGGCGTTGGCGTGGCTGTCGGTGTTGCCGTGTCGCCCGGTGTCGTCGTATCGGTCGGCGTTCCGGCGTCAGTGCCGGTCGGCGTTCCGGCGTCGGTACCGGTCGGCACCCCGGCTGGCGTGTCCGTTTCGAGCCCCAGCTGTTCGGGGTCGGCGGGACAGCCCGCCAGCCCCGCGGTTATCGAGGTGCCGGTGAGCGCGAGCATCTCCCGGCGCGAGAACCACCGTGACGTCCCGTCACCATCAGCCGTGTCGCCTTTTCTCGCCCGTCCGCCGGTGCCCTCACGCTCGTCCGATCCGTCGTCCCCGCCCCCCGGGTTCGTGGTGTTCGGCATATGAGGCACACAACTCACACGGATGATAATAAAAATAGGGGCCGGCGAAAGGGTGTCAACTTTAGATGGTAGCATTGTGGAGAGTGGCGAAGGCCTTCAGCCAGGATCTGGTGGAGTCAGTGCTGCTGCCATCGGGAAATCGATGGTAAAAGCGCCTGGTTCGATCTTTG
>Ga0207719_100761_pt1 | contig 13474 bp, 7 predicted proteins | sample A23P1SouthBayCA_2_FD_187279 | JGI IMG/M metagenome (GOLD analysis project Ga0207719, IMG submission 187279) | Aerobic enrichment media microbial communities from Eden Landing Ponds, California, USA - A23 P3 (3) (SPAdes) | ecosystem: Environmental > Aquatic > Marine > Unclassified | place... | reverse complement strand
CGTCTTCTGCACTGGTGAGCGTCGCGGTGTACGTGCCGTCCGTCCCGGTGTCGTACGGCGATGCGAGCGTGTAGGTACCGGCACCCCCGACCGATTGGTCGAAGTCAGCGAGGTCGAACGTCGTCACCGTGTTGCCGTCGCCATCAGTGAGTTCGACCGCGAGCGAAGCCAACTGCTCGTCGCTAGTAACCGTAAGGGCGACCGACTGGCCGCTCGGGTTCGTCAGCGAGAAGTCATCGACCCCGATATCGGGCACGGTCGTATCGATGCTCGTTGTCTCGCTCTGGCCGTTCCCGGCGTCGTTTCCGGCGGCATCGGTCGCCACAGTCAACGTGGCCGTGTAGCTGCCGTCAGATCCGATGTCGTACGGCGCCGAGAGCGAGTACGTGCCGGTCCCGCCGCTGGGCTGGTCGAAGTCAGCGAGGTCGAACGTCGTCACCGTGTTGCCGTCACTGTCGGTGAGTTCAACGCTCAGCGACGCCAGCTGCTCGTCGCTCGTGACTGCGACATCGATGGACTGCCCGGACGGGTTAGTCAGTATCACGTCGTCGGCCCCGATCGATGGGGCGGTCGTGTCGATAGTCTCCGAAGCACTTTGACCGTTCGCGGCGTCGTTGCCGGCCGAATCTTCGGCACCCGTAAGCGTCGCAGTGTAGGCGCCGTCAGCACCCGTCTCGTAGGTCGATGCGAGGGTGTAGGTCCCGGTCCCGCCAGTCGGCTGGTCGAAGTCAGCGAGGTCGAACGTCGTCACCGTGTTGCCGTCGCCGCCGGTGAGTTCGACTGCGAGCGAGGCGAGTTGCTCGCCGCTCGTGACTACGACCGAGACGGCCTGGCCGCTCGGGTTGTCGATAGCGACGTCGTCGGCTCCGATCGACGGTGCGGCCGTGTCGATGGTCGTCGTGTCGCTCTGGCCGTTCGCGGCGTCGTTGCCGGCGGCGTCTTCGGCGGTCGTAAGCGTCGCAGTGTACGAGCCATCCGATCCGGTGTCGTACGGCGTCGCGAGCGTGTACGTGCCGGTCCCGCTGCTGGGCTGGTCGAACTCCGACAGGGAGAACGTCGTGACGGCGTTATCGTTCGAATCGGTCAGTTCGACGCTCAGCGACGCCAACTGTTCGTCGCTGGTGACATCGACGGAGACCGACTGCCCGTTTGGGTTCGTCAGCGAGACATCGCTCTCGGTGATCGACGGCGCGGTCGTGTCGATGCTCGTCGAGTCGGATTGGCCGCTGGAACCGTCGTTGCCGGCGGCGTCTTCGGCGGTCGTAAGCGTCGCAGTGTACGAGCCGTCGGACCCGGTATCGTACGGCGCCGAGAGTGAGTACGTGCCGGTCCCGCCGCTGGGCTGGTCGAACTCCGCGAGGTCGAAGGTCGTGACCGCGTTCCCGCTGCCGTCAATCAGATCGACCGAGAGGGCGGCCAACTGCTCGTCGCTGCCGACCGAGACGGAGACGGTCTGTCCGCTTGGGTTCGTGAGCGTCACATCGTCGGTCCCAACCGTCGGCGGCGTCGTGTCGACGGTCACCCCATCGTTTTGGCCGCCCGCGCCGTCGTTGCCGGCGCCGTCCTCGGCGCTGGTGAGCGTCGCCGCGTAGTCACCGTCGGTACTCGCCGCGTAGGTCGCGGTGTACGTGTACGTACCGCCGTCGACCGTCTCCGTGAAGTCGCTCGCGTCCAGCGACGCGCTCTCCGGACCGGCCAGCGAGACGCTCACGGTGGCGAGCGCCTCGCCGGACGTGAGTTCGATCCCAACTTCCTGGTCGGTCGGGTTTGTTACCGACACCGAGAGGCCGCCCGGCGCGGTGCCGTCGGCCGTCGCCGTCACTGTCGTCGATTTCGTCGACACCTGGCCGATCGCGTCGACAGCAGCCACCGCGTAGTCATAAGCCGTGCCATCGGTCGTCTTGTCGGCCGCTTCACCCCGCGCGTTCGTGAACGTGTAGGAGTCCGTGGCCCCCTGGTCAGTGACAGTCTCGATCTGGACGAAACTGTCGCCCCCGGCTTGCTTGCGGAGGACACGGTATTCGGAGACGCCGCTCCCGGCGCTCTCGTCGACGTCGTCGAAGCTGACCTCGATGTCGCCGTTCGCGACGGCGGTCGCCGAGACACCCGTCGGGGCCGCGGGCGCGTTGTTGTCGACAGTCACTTCGTCCGTCACCTGATCCTGATTGCCGTTTCTGTCCGTGTCGGTCACGCGGACCGTCACGCTGCCGTCGGCGGCGGTGTTCGTGTCCCAACTCGACCCGTCGTCGATGGTCTCGAAGCCATCACCGTCGTCGAACTCGTAGGTCGTCGTTCCGCCGTCGTCGTAGTCGATGGTGAACTTCGACGCCAGATCGAAGTCCGCCCCGGAGACGATCGGATTCGGCCCGAACGACGAGCTGACGACGGGGTTCTCCGTGTCGACAGCGAACGTGTTCGAGGTGTCGGTTCCCAGCGGGTTGCCAGCCTCGTCGGTCACGCCGCTGACCTCGATGGTCGCGGTCGCATCCTCGTCGTCGTCTGCGATGGTGATCGGGGTGGTGAAAGTGTCACGGTTCTCGTCCCAACTCCCGCTGATCGCGGTGTACGTGCCCGTCAGTCCCGTGATCGTAACTGTCGGGTCCGTGCTCGTGTCCATCGTCTCATCGAAGTTCACCGTGATGGTCTGTTCCGTGCCGGTGTCGTCGTCCGAGATGGGCGCCGTCTCGATAGTCGCCTGTTCGACTGTCGGTGGGGTCGAGTCGGCCTTTGCCGCCCCCACCTGCTTTTGTGAATTCGCGTTGTTCGCCTCGTCGATAGCGAGCAGCATGTAATAGAACGTCCCGCTGCCCGGGTCGTCGACAGTCGAGTAGCGGTCCGAGTCGTCGTCGTCGATGGTCGCGACCGTAGTGTCGTACGGACCGCTCTGGCTGGTCGCCCGTTTGACTTCGTAGCTGGTCACCCCGGAACCGCTCTCGTCGACATCGTCGAAGGCGATTTCGATGTCACCGCCGGAAACCGCGGTGGCCTCGACGTTCGTCGGTGGGTCCGGTGCCTGCGTGTCGAGGGTGACGCCGTCGCTCCCCTCAGCACTGTTGCCCTGGCCGTCATCGGCTGTGACGGTCAGTGATACTGTCCCGTCGCTGGCTGTCGGGTCGTCGTCGATCTCGAAGGTCGTGGTGTAGGTCCCGTCGTTCTGCTCGCCGGCGTTCAGCGTCATCGGTTGCGACGACGCGCCGGCCTGCAGGGAACTCGCGTCGACGGTGACGCTGCCGACGCCGTTCACGTCGCTGGCGTCGGCCTCGACCCGTATCGTGTCGCCACCTTTGACGATGTCGTCGCCGCCGTCCTGTGTGACGACGACGTTGCTGATAGTCGGGGCGGTCGTGTCGATGGTGACACTGTCGCCGCTCGTGGTGTCGCTGTTGCCGACCGTGTCCGCGGCTGTCACCGACGGCGAAACCGAGCCGTCACCGTCGGGTGCGCTGTCGACGGCGAACTCCCAGTAGTAGGTGTCGGGGTCGACCGTCCCGGTGTCGGCGAGCGTCTCCGACTGTCCGAACGCCGAGGCGTCGAGTGTCACCGTACTGCCGTCGACACCGGTGTTTTCGTCTCCTATCGTCGCCTCGACGCGGACAGTATCACTGGTCGAGACGGTGTTGTCGCCGTTCTTCTCCGTGACGGTGTCGACGGTGATCGACGGCGCGGTCGTGTCGATGCTCGTCGAGTCGGATTGGCCGCTGGAACCGTCGTTGCCGGCGGCGTCTCCGGCGGTCGTAAGCGTCGCGGTATAGGAGCCGTCGGCACCGACGCCGTACGGCGCCGAGAGTGAGTACGTCCCTGTCCCGCCGCTGGGCTGGTCGAACTCCGACAGGGAGAACGTCGTGACGGCGTTCCCGCTGCCGTCAGTCAGATCGACCGAGAGGGCGGCCAACTGCTCGTCGCTGTCGACCGAGACGGAGACGGTCTGTCCGCTTGGGTTCGTGAGCGTCACGTCGTCGATCCCGACCGTCGGCGGCGTCGTGTCGACGGTCATCCCATCGTTTTGGCCGCCCGCGCCGTCGTTGCCGGCGCCGTCCTCGGCGCTGGTGAGCGTGGCGGTGTACGAACCGTCAGACCCGGTATCGTAGGGTGAAGCGAGGCTGTAGGTCCCGCCGTCGGTGGCGGGTTCGTCGAAGTCGGCGAGGTCGAAGGTGGTGACGACGTTGCCGTCGGCATCGGTGAGTTCGACGGTGAGTGTGGCCAGTTGCTCGTCGCTCGTGACTGATACCGAGACGGACTGTCCCGTGGGATTGTCGATAGCGATATCGGCCACCCCGATCGACGGCGGCGTCGTGTCGATATCCACTGCATCAGTCTGACCGCTGGCGGCATCGTTGCCGGCCGCGTCTTCGGCGCTGACGAGCGTCGCAGTGTAGGAGCCGTCGGACCCGGTATCGTACGGTGTCGCGAGCGCGTACGTGCCGGTCCCGCCGCTCGGTTGGTCGAAGTCCGCGAGGTCGAAGGTGGTGACGACGTTGTCGTCGGCGTCGGTGAGTTCGACGGTGAGCGCGGCCAACTGCTCGTCGCTCGTGACCGAGACGGAGACCGACTGTCCGGACGGATTCGTCACCGAGAGGTCCCCGGCTCCGATCGAGGGGGGCGTACCGTCGTACTGGTAGTCGTCGGAGACGGCCGCGAGCGATCCCTCGCCGTTCACGCCGCCGTTGTTCGCCGCCGGCGAATCGTCGATGGCGTCGTCGACGACAGCGGTGTACGTGCCGTCGCCGTCCCCGAACGCCTGCGTGGCCGTCAGTTCGTAGGTGTAGGCCCCGCCACCGGCGCTCTCGTCGAAGTCAGCGCGGTCGAAGGTCTGCCAGTCAGTCGCGTCTGGTCCATCGACAGTCACCGTGATGTCACCGGTAGTCGACCCCAGTTGCTCGTCGGTGGTAAACGAGAGGGCGAGGGCGTCGCCGCTCTCGCCCAGACTAACAGTCTGGACCGTCGGCGCGATGCTGTCGTACTCGTAGCTGTCGGAGACGGCACTGGGCGAGACGGCCGCGCTGTCGGCTCCGCCGTCGTTTCCGGCGGCATCGACCGCGCTATCGACGACGGCTGTGTAGGTGCCGTCGCCGTCTCCAAAGGCCTGTGCGGTCGTCAGCCCGTAGGTGTAGGTGCCGTCGCCGTTAGCGGTCTCGTCGAAATCGGACCGGCCGAACGTCTGCCAGTCCGTGTTCCCGTTCGGACCGTCGACGGAGACTGACAGGCTGCCCGTCACCGCCTCGAGTTTCTCGTCGACCGTGACCGAGAGCCCGATGTCGGATCCGTCCTGTGCGAGGTCGACCGACTCGACCGTCGGCGCGGTCGTGTCCGTCTCGGCCGTCGCGCTGTCGGACTGTCCGTTCGCGGCGTCGTTGCCGGCGGCGTCTTCGGCGCTCGTGAGCGTCGCGGTGTAGGTCCCACCGGTCCCCGCGTCGTACGGCGAAGCGAGCTTGTAGGTCCCGCCGCCGCTGGCCGGCGTGTCGAAGTCGGCGAGGTCGAACGTCGTCACCGTGTTGTCGTCGGGGTCGGTGAGTTCGACCGCGAGCGAGTCGAGGGCCTCGTCGCTCGTGACGTCGAGATCGAGGGTCTGCCCGGACGGGTTCGTCAGGCTCACATCCGCGTCCCCGATGTCGGGGGCGGTCGCGTCGACGGCGACCGTCGCCGTCGTGGTCAGTTCGGCGGCGCGTCCCGACGGATCGCTCCCCAACCCGCCGTACTCGACGACGTAGCCGTTGACGTCCTTGCTCGTCACGCCGGCATCGTTCGGATAGTCGTTCCAGCGGCCGGTATCGCAGTAGCTGACGCCGAATTCCACACAGAAGTGGGCATAATCCTCCCCGTCGGACGAATCGTAGTCGTAGTCGTTGGGCTCCTCGGCGTTCGACGTGTAGTCGTAGAAACCGACGAAGCCGCTGACTTTCGTCCCACCCCCGCCAGTGTTACCCCCGTAGACGCCGTCCAGATCGGGCGATGACGAGTGTGCGTGCGTTTGCGTGAAGAAGTGCCGACCTTTCCCGTCGTCCTCGGTCCCTTCCGGGCCGGTCACCCACCGCCAGACGCTCTCGGAGCCGTCGTCGGAGGCCCCGATCCAGCCGGCGCCCTCGACTTTTTGCGTGAGGAAACCGTTCTCGACCTGTCGGGTGACCGTCGCGAGATAGCCACCAAGCCCGAAGTGACTCTTGCTCGCCGCGTCCGATCTGGCCTGCTCCCAGTTGATACCGTTCGACTGAATGAACTCGTAGAAGTGCCCGGTCTCCGGGAGATACAGCCGGTCGCGACCGATCGCGAAGGAGATCTGTCGGTCGGCGTCGGTCGGGTCCGACGCGGAGTTACTGTACGTGACTGTCCGGAGAATCTCCTCGTATGCCGACGCCGAGGCGTCGCCGCGGAACGAGAGGATGCCGTTCGACGGTTCCTCGACGACGGAAATGCTCTGGTAGTTGTCGACGACCGACTGGTCGTATCCGAGTTCGTCCTCGCCCGACTGGAAGCCTTGCCCGATGATGACGTTGACACCGGGTATCTGGCTGCTGCCGGATGACACGGTGATGCTCGGCGCGACCGCGACCGCACCGTCGTTCGAACCGTACGTGGCGCTCGTCGACGACGACGAGAGGCCGGGTGTGCCGTCGAGCGATGACACCGCCGGACCCTCGAGTGCGTCACTGCCCTCTGGATCGGGCGCCGACGCCGCGGTCGCGGGCGCCGCCACCGACAGAAGCGTGATCAGCGCGAGCGAAACCGCGAGCGCCGCCCGTGCCGACGGCCAGCGCCGGCCGCCGAGGTGCGTGTGCCCGCGCATCGGTTACGCGCCACCACGGTCGGTTCCGGGCGGGCGTCGGTGGTCGGCCGGCTTGGCCGTTCGACGAACCGCAGTCCGTTGCCGGGAGGCGTGCCGCCGCTCGCACGGTGCCACGCACCTCCTACCCACTGGTCGAAAGTACCGCAGTACGAGCCCGTTACCCAGACGGGCGATTCCGAATCCCATACCCTCACGATACGGAGTATCCCCCGTAAGTTGCCTTGCTGCATATGCAGGTGTGTCCCGTGGGACGGGCCAAGAGCGGGTGCGAGCCCCGCCAACACCGGTGGGGTCAGGACCAGCCGTCGGACTGGAGTTCCGTGCATCCACTGTGTCGGCGCCGGGGTTTTCCTCGTCGTCGCGCCGCTGCCAGAGTCAGCGCATCGGCGCCGGCGACGACGACTGAACTGTGGCACACTCGCGGTCGGGTGGCGGCCGCGATCCGACGCACCCGGATCGCGGTGCTGTCGGCCGCGATCCGACGCACCCAAACCCGTCGGGCGAGTAGGCGTGACCGATGAACCTGCGGTTTTGCGGCGGCGCCCGCGAGGTCGGTCGGAGCGCCGTCCTCGTCGACGACAGCCTCCTCCTCGATTTCGGGATGCTCACCGGGAACCCGCCCCGGTACCCCGTCGGCGACGTCGACCCCGACGCGGTGGTCGTCAGCCACGGCCACCTCGACCACGCCGGCGCCGTCCCCGCCCTGCTCTCGGGTGACGCCCGCCCGCCGGTCCACTGGACGCCGCCGACCCGCGACCTCGCGCTCGAACTCGCGCGGGACACGCTCAAACTGCATGGCGGGACCTACGGCTGTCCGTTCACCGAGACCGACGTGCGCCGGGTAACACAGGTCTCCGAGACCCATGGCTACCGCGAGCGCTTCGCGGCGGCCGGCTACGAGATCACCTTCTTCGACGCCGGCCATATCCCCGGGAGCGCACACGTCCTCGTGGACGACGGCGACACCAGGCTGTTCTACACCGGCGACTTCCATACCGACGATCAGCGCATCGTGGCGGGAACGACCGCCCGCCCCGACGCCGATGTCGTCGTCTGCGAATCGACCTACTCCGACGTCGAGCACGCGCCCCGCGACCGGATCGAGCGCGAGTTCGTCGAGAGCGTCCGGACGACGGTCTGGGAAGGCGGCACCGTCGTCGTCCCCGCGTTCGCCATCGGCCGCACACAGGAGATCATCATGGTGTGTGCCGCTCACGACGTGGACTGTTACGTCGACGGGATGGGGAAACGCGTCACCGAACAGCTCCGGCGCCATCCCGACTTCCTCCGGGACGCCGAGGCACTCCGCCGGGCGAAGTCCAGCGCCCGCTTCGTCGACGGCCGCGACGGCCAGCGCCGCCGGATCGCCGAGGACAACACCGTCATTGTCACGACCAGCGGGATGCTCTCGGGCGGGCCGGCGATGACGTACATCCCCGCGATCCGCGACCGCCCGGTCAACAAGATCGCCCTGACGGGGTATCAGGTCGAGGGGACGCCCGGCCGGGACCTGCTCGAAACCGGCAGCGCGGAGATCGACGGCCGGCGGATGCCCGTCGCCGCGCAGGTCGAGCAGTACGACTTCTCGGCCCACGCGGACCGGGACGGCGTCCGCGCCCTCCTCGCGGACTACCGCGACGCCCGGATCGTCGTCAATCACGGCGACCGCTGCGAGGCGTTCGCCGCGGAACTCACCGCCGACGGCTACGAGGCGACCGCGCCGGCGGTCGGCGACGAGGTGACTATCTGACGCCCCGGGTATCGGTTCGGTCCGTGCCATTCGATATCACCGCTCGCGTAAAGGGGAGCGTTCGACCGGATTCGAACCCGTTTTTCCCGTGGAGCGGAAACCCGGACGATAGTGAACTGGTCCCGGATCAATCCGGTGCGTGTCCTCCTGTTGACGGTCGGGTCGCTCGTGGCGCGAGCGGGGCTCATCGACCGCGAGCGCGTCGAGCGCGCGACCGACCTCTCGTGGCCGCGCATCGTCACCGGCCTCGCGCGGATGTCCCGCTCGACGGCGGACGTGGCGATGGTCGGTATCGCGCTCGGCGAGACGGCCATCGCCGGGGTCGGTGCCGCCGCGCCCTTCTGGGGGCTGGCCTTCGCGCTGGGCGGCGGCATCGCCGGCGGGACCATCGGACAGGTGTCACAGCGGTTCGGCGCCGAGGCCTTCGAGGAACTCGCGCTCTCGGTCAAGGCGAGTGCGATCCTGACCGTCCTCGTGACGCTCCCGGTTGTCGCGGTGTACCTGCTGGTGCCCGACCTGCTCGTCGGCCTCATTGGCGCGAGCGACGAGGCGGTCCGGTTCGGTGCCGACTACCTCGCGGTGGTCGCGCTCGGGGTGCCATTCGCCGCGCTGAACCTCATCGGGAGCCGAACGCTCGTCGGCGCCGACGACGCGTACACGCCGATGCTCCTCCGCGGTGGCGGCGCCATCATCAACATCGGCGTCAACGCCGTCCTCATCTTCGGGCTGGAGATGGGCGTGGTCGGCGCGGCCATCGGGACCGTCGTCTCGAACGCGCTGGTGACGACGGCCTTCGCGGCCGGGCTGGCGCGGGGCTCGCTCCCCGGTGTCGGGGAGTTCCCCGTCCGGGTGCCGCTCTCGGGGCCCCACCTCGACCGCGAACTCGTCTCGGACCTGGTCGAGATGGCGACGCCGCTCGTGGGGACGAACCTCGCGCGCAACGGCGGGCAGTTCCCCAAGCTCTACATCGTCGGCCTGTTCGGCGAAACGGTCTTCGCCGCCTACGTTGTCGCGATGCGGGTCCGCGGACTGATGGACACGCCCAACTGGGGATTCAGCATGGCCTCGTCGAGCCTCGTCGGGCAGGCGCTGGGCGCCGACGACGAGGCCGAGGCCGGCGAGTGGGCCGGTGACGTCCTCCGGTTCTCGCTGGCGATGTACGTCGTCATCGCGGTCGGTGTGTTCGTCCTCGCCCGGCCGATCGGGGCGGTGTTCGTCGACAACCCGGAGACGCTCCCGACGGTGACGGCGTTCATCCGCGTGGCCTGTGTGGGCGTGCTGTTCAGCGGCGTCTACGGCGGCGCCACCGGGCCGCTCCGGGCCAGCGGCGACACGCGCTGGCCGCTGTACGCTCAGCTGACGGGCCTGTACCTGTTCACTCTCCCCATCGCCTACCTCGGCGTCGTCGTCGACTCCATCGGCACTACCGCGCTGTACGCCGCCATCCTCGCCGAGATGGCCGTCCCCGCGATCATCGTCTACTACCGCTATCGCTCGGGCACCTGGAAGGTCGTCAGCCGCGACTACCGCCCCGACGCCGCCACGACGGACTGAAGCCACTCCGGACCCGTCTTGGGCTTCCGGCAGCGTCGCGCACTTCAGCGGGTATCGTACACTCCGTCGGCCCGTCCGCCGTCGAACGCGTGTATTCGGAACGCTCCGTCTTTCGTGCCGCCCATTCCGGGCGATCCGGCCGGCATCCCCGGGAGTGCGACGCCGTCGATCCGGGGACGCTCATCGAGAACCGTCGCAACGACATCCGCGGGCACGTGGCCTTCGACGACGTAGTCATCGAGGACGAGTGTGTGACAGCTCCGCAATTCACTGGGGACGCCGTGGCGTCGCTTGACGGCAGTGATATCGCTGGGAGTGTTTTCCGAGAGCGACGTGTCGAGGTGCCCCTGGACGTACGTCGCGTATCGGTGGCAGCATTCGCAACCGGGCGAACTGTACTGCTCAGCGGATGTCACTGACAGCGTGCGGTCGCCGTCGCTGTGGCCGCCGTCTCTGTAGTTGCCGTCGCTGTGGCCGCCGTCTCTGTAGTTGCCGTCTCTATGGTTGCCGTCTCTATGGCCGCCGTCGCTGTCGAGACAGCCCGCGAGTGTCGCGCCCCCGGCGACAGCGATCAGGTACCGCCGCCGTGATAGATCGAACGACATACCCGAGAGTTTCACTCGCTCCGTGTTAACCGCCACGTCGGTTCTCGGGTCCCGAGAACCGCGGCCTCCGCGGTTCCTGGTCCCGGTCGTACTCAGCCGTCGGCCTGGTATTCAGGCGTCGGCCCACTCAATGGCGTTGCGCAGCAGGCGCCGGACCGACTCGTGTTCGAACGCCTCGTCGGTGTGGCCCAGCGACACGTAGGCGACCCGGCCCCGGGATTCGTTCGTCCAGACCACCGGGTAGTCGTCCAGATCGGGGTGGTCCATCCGTGCGAGGACCGTCACACCGTCGTCGACGTCGACCTGGTAGGGCTCGTCGAGGACCGAGAAGTCGTCGACGCCCTCGGTCACGGGGTGGTCCGCGACGATATCGACGCCGAAATCGGACTGCGAGGGGTGGTCGAGGAAGTGTCCGCCGATCAGGGCCCGCAGTTCGGGCAGGGGCTCCTCGACGTGGACGATGGTGTCGTCGCTGTCGGGGTCCTCGGGCGCCCGGGAGGTGAGGTCGGTCGCGCAGTGGAGGCCGACGTAGCCGCCCCCGTTCTCGACGTGGTCGAGCAGCGCCGACAGCTGCTCCTCGGACAGCGTCGAGTCAGTCAGGTAATCGACCAGCACGTCGTAGTCGCCGGTCAGGGCGTCGCGGTCGTCGGTGACCGTCACGTCGAACCCCTCGAGCGCGGCCTCGAACTGCGCGCGCTTCTCGTCGATGGCGTGGAACGGGAACGTGTTCTCCCCGAGCACGAGCACTCGCGTCATGTCCGACTGGTTTCGGGTTCTCGGGCAAAGCTTCACCGGTCCCGGAATCTCACGGGGCCAGTGTGACCGTTTCCGCCCTGCGGCTGGCCCGCACGGCACCCGCCCTCCGGTCGGCCCCCAATTTCCGGTCCTCGGCTGATCCCTGACCCCCGGTTCCTGATTGGCCCCTGACGGCTTCCCCATGAGGCACGCTCCCACGCCCCGCATGTTGTGGGAACACAAACCAGATAAACAATTATTATGTTCCGGGTAGAAGTGGATCGTGTATGGCGACAACTCAGTCGACCACGACGTACCACACGTGCAGTTGCGGGAAGGAGTTCGCGACGACGGAGGAACTCCTCGAGCACGCGCGGGAAGCGCACGGATTCGACGTACTCTGAGGTCGGCCTCGTCGCCACGTTTTTTCCGGAGTCCCGGTCGCCACGCGTCAGCGCTCGTAGCGGCGCACGCGGAACTGCTCGTAGCCGCCGTGTGCTATCTCAAGTGACCCGATCCACCAGTTCCACCGCTCGACGAGGCCGTGGTCCGCCGGCGCGTCGCGGAGGTTTTCGACGACGACATCGGCGGTCAGTCCCGCCCCGAACTCCGCCTCGTACTGCCCGGAATCAGCGAGGTCACGCGCCTGGCGCGCGACGACGCGCCGCGCGTCCTCGCCCCCCTCGAACGCCGCCAGGTCCTGTTCGAGTCGCTCGCGATTCACGGTCGAACCCACGGGACCCGGCCGCTTGAACGTTCCCGGCCTCCGGCCCGGGAGCGGCCGAGTCGGACCGGCGTCGGGCCGTGCCGTGGCCACCGTTTCGCGGCTTGCAGTGACCGTCGAACGGTGAGCGGTCCACAGGTCCTGTGAGAACCGGCCTGTGGCGCGGGCGGGTCGCTTGCCGGACGCTCCGACTTCACGGTCTGTAATTTCACGCCGCTTTGACACGCGTGGAGACGGAAGTTCGAACGCTGCCAGCACTGCTCCACCGTAGCAGTCTGTCAGCAGTTTGCACCCGTCACCCCAAACCCCACCCGTTCCGATCCCGCCGAGTGACGCCCTCGGGCGGGAACCCGGCGACGGTCCACCCACGTCGCCGCTACACGGACGCCCGGCTCGGCCGCTCGGCGTCCGTTTCTCGCGTTCGACAGCGACGCCATTCTCCGTCCGATCACTGCTCGTCGGCGACGACCTCGTGGGTGACGCTCCGGCGGTCGGATTCCTCGTCGACGAGCGTGCGCGCGAGCTGGATGTCGACCTCGAACTGGCCGGGTTCGACGGAAAAACGGATCGAGTCAAGCGCCGTGTCGTAGGTCTTGTAGTGGGTCCCCTCGTCGTCAACCGCAGTTCGCTCGACGATCAGGTCGTACTCCCGGAGCGCGCTGAGTCTGCGGTAGACGGTCGGTTTTGAGGCGTCACAGTGAGCCGTCAGTTCCTCGGCCGAGCGCGGTTTCGCCTCGGCCAGCGCGAGGATCCGCCGGGCGAGTTCGCTCCCGAGGACGTCGAAGACAGTCTCCGGATCCCAGTCCCTGTCGCTCGTCACAGTCGTATTTCACTTTCGACGGGCAAAAACACCCTACCTGTACAGTTTGGTCCGCGCCGCTGGCGAGGTGTGTGGCTGAGGGGAGTAAGCCCCCTTCTGTTTCGACCCGACATTCGGCTGAGCGTCCGCGCCCGCGTCCGGGCTACCTTAGCGGCGCGGGCTTGCACCGGTGAGGATTCGCCGTTCCATCCGTTCTCCGTCGTCGGCGGGACGGCGGTGCCGTCCCGCGATCGCGAGCGGACTCACGTCCGCTCGGTATCTGTGGTCGCTTGCGCGACCACGCTGCTCGCGGCTTCCGCCGCTCGCTGTTCCGAGGTGACTGCGTCACCTCGCTTCCCTCGGCGGGTTAACTCCCCCTCGCTTCGGCCGGGGCCTCGCTCGGGGTTCGCACGCCTCATCGGTCGGACGGAGTGGTCTCGTTTCTGTTCCAGCGCCAGCGGTCTCCCGCTCCGGGTTTGCACCCGGTCACCTGCCCGGACGGTGGGGGGACTTTCCTCATGCCCGT
>Ga0207719_100760_pt1 | contig 13481 bp, 15 predicted proteins | sample A23P1SouthBayCA_2_FD_187279 | JGI IMG/M metagenome (GOLD analysis project Ga0207719, IMG submission 187279) | Aerobic enrichment media microbial communities from Eden Landing Ponds, California, USA - A23 P3 (3) (SPAdes) | ecosystem: Environmental > Aquatic > Marine > Unclassified | place... | reverse complement strand
CCTTCGCTGTTGACGATGATCTCGGGGTCGCCTCCTTCCATGACCGCGAACGCGCTGTTCGTGGTCCCGAGGTCGATACCGAGAATCTTGTTGCTAGCCATCTTACCCCCACATAACCGGTTCGGCCGGTTAAAAGTTGCTAGACGGGCCGAGCGGACACCCGCGCGTTCGGCCCTCTACCCGCCGTTCTGTCCCGCCGAGCGACGGCGAGCGGGCAGTTATAAGAAGACCGCAAACAGCGCGTTTCGTGGCCCGCTTCGAGGGGCGGTCGCGCGCTGCGTGCTCGGGCGCCGCCGTCGTCCGTGGTCAGGCGCCGCCGTCGCTGACGGTCACCTGCGCGGTCTGGAGCACCTTCTCGGCCATCACGTAGCCGGGGCGGTGGACGTCGGCGACGGTGTCTTCGGGCTGGTCGCTCTCGACGCGCATCAGCACCTCGTGAGTGTGGGGGTCGACCTCGTCGCCGGGTTCGGGGTCGACGACGTCGACGTTCTCCTCCTCGAGTACCCTGTCGAACCCCTTGAGCGTGGACTCGACGCCGCTCCGCAGGGCCTCGACGTCGGCGTCGTCCTGGTCGAGCGCCCGGACGAGGTTGTCGCGCACGTCGAGCAGGCGCTCGACGAGGTCCTCGGTCGCGCGAGCTTTCTCCTGCTCGCGGCGTTTCTCCATGCGCTTCTTGTAGTTCTGGAAGTCCGCCTGCTTGCGCTTGAGCTTGGACGTGACCTCGCCGATCTCGCTCTCCCGGGCCGCGAGTTGCTCCTCGAGTCCGTCGACGCGGGTCCGTAGCGCCGCGAGCTCGCGAGCGACCGATTCGGGGTCGGACTCGGCGACGCGGTCGACCAGCGCGTCGTCGACCTCGCCGTCGTCCTCGAACGCATCGTCCGGGTCGAACTCCTCGTCGACCTCGACGTCCCCCAGCGGGTCGGCCGTCCCGTTCTCGCGCTCGTCGGAGCCGTCGTCGGGTTCCGCGCCCGGTGTGGTCTCCGTCCCCGATCCGTCGCCGACTCCGGCGTCTGCATCGGCCGTCTCGGCGTCCGCGGCGTCCTGCTCGGTCATACCCGATACCAGTCGCCGCTCGGACAAAAGGATTGAGAATCCGACCGCCCGCACACCGGCGCTCGCAGTGTGGCCGCGACGACAGCCGGTCACAGCGCGATCGAGACGACGGTCGGTCACAGCGCGATCGAGACGACGGTCGGTCACAGCGCGATCGAGACGACGGCGAGGACGAGAAAGACGATGACCAGCAGTTTCGCGACCCGGAAACTGATCCCGGCGACGCCCCTGCGACCCGCCACTGCAGCGAGTATCGCCAGCATCAAAAACACCAGTGCGTACTGCAGAAAGGCGCCGGAAAACGGCTGCAGTGGAGCGACCGACGTCATCGCTCCGCCCCCCGGTCGCCGGTGAACGCGGGTGCCGCGAGTTCGGTGGTTCCTGCGAGCGATGCGACGGCCGCGTCGAGTGGGTGTGCCATGGTCGACCGGAGGCGTCGGGGGCGGAAAGCGGCTCTGACCGCACCCTCGAAATGTCCGCGATAGGGGCCGCCTATCGGTCGAACGCGGGCGATAAGCGACCCATAGCTTTGCCGGCCGCGGCCGACGCGCCGGGGACATGGGCCGAACTGGTGAGTCGAACGCGGCGCGTGGTCGGCGGCGATGCGGACCGACTGATGGCTGACCGGCCGTCCACGATCCGGGGCGGTCTGCGGCGCGTCGCCGCGCACGCGTCCCGGTCCGACGCCGCGTTCACGGCGGCGGCCGTCGCGTACTACGCGCAGGTGTCGCTCGTGCCGCTCGGCGTCCTCGGCTTCGTCGTCGTCGCCACCGTCGCTGGCGACCGGTTGGCGCTGACGGCAGTCGAGGCCGTCGGCGACTCGCTCTCGCCGACCGGGGAGCGACTCCTCCGGGACGCCGTCACGGGCGGCGCGGGCAGAGCCGAGGCGAGCGTCGGTGGCCTCGCCGTGTTCGTCTGGGGCACGCTCCGACTCTTTCGGGCCCTGGAGACTGCCTTCGCGTCCGTCTATCCCACGGAGAAGTCGACGGTCCGGGGCTGGCGCGACGCCGCGGTCGCCGCGACCGGGGTCCCGGTGGCGCTCGCCACGGTGGCCGTCGGCGGCGTCGCCTTCCGGTACGTCGGTATCGAGATTCCGTCGGCAGCGCGGGCTGTCGTCCTCGCGGCGGTGCTGGCTGTGGTGTTGCTCCCCGCGTACCGCGTGTTGCCGACTGTCTCGATCCCCCTGCGCGAGGCGGTCCCCGGCACCGCCCTCGCGGCCGGTGGACTGGTCGTGCTCCGGCAGGGGTTCGCCGTCTACCTCGCGGTCGCGGGCGGGGCGACGCTGTACGGCGCGCTCGGCGCGGTCGTCGTCGTCGTGACGTGGCTCTACCTCGCGAGCCTCCTGCTCGTCGCCGGTGCCGTCGTCAACGTCGTCCTCGCGGGACGCGACCGGGCGTGACGCGCCGGCTGGACGGCGATAGTGTCAATCGGTCGCCTCCGAATCGGGGGCCGACAGCGAACAGTCGAACACCGTCACGACGACGCTGTCGTCGGTGTCGCGGACGGTGACGCGGTAGCCGGCGTAGCGAAAGCGGACCGTGTACCCCGCTGTATCCGGGGATCTGGCGAAAAAGTCGTCGAGGGCGTCGGTGATGCCGACGCCGACCGGGACGGCATCGGTGACATCCAGCGTCGCCTCGAGCGAGCCGTCGCGTCGGCGGACGGCGTCGGAGCGCGTCATCGCGTGCTGGCCGGATAGCGAGACGGAGGCGACAGGTCCCCGCCGTCCGGGGTTGCGAGGTGGTCGAGGGACGCTGACACGTCGTCGATGCGTGCGACCAGGTCGCGCCCGACTCTTCCGCGCTGGGTCGCAGAAACGACGCGCTCGCTCCGGTCGTACTCGACGAGACCGGTCGCGGCGAGCGCCGGGAGGTGAACGTGATGGAGCGAAACCGCTAGCGAGGCCGCCGTGTCGGTGCCGTCGGAGTCGTTCTCGCAGCGTGTCTCGCGCACCGCCGCAGCCAGCTCGGTAAGGGTGAACTCCTCGCGCGAGTCGACCAGGACTCGGAGGGCCGCACGTCGCCGGTCGTCGGTGAGCACGGAGAGCAGTTCGGCCGCGTCCGATCGCCCGTCGAGAGTCTGTGATGACATACACGTCTCCCGACGTGCGACCAAAAAAAGGGGGTTGTGACGAAACCGTCGAAAGGTCCGACCGAACCGGGTCGCCGGGACGACGTCAGGCGACGCGTTCGACTGCCGCTCTGGTCGCGGGTGTCAGCGAGACGAGGACGCTGCGGCCGGCTGATTCGCGCTCGACGAGGTCGTCCTCGGCGAGCCGTCGCAGGTGGTGCGAGGCGGTGCTCGTCGCGAGGTCGAGCTCCGTCGCGAGGTCGCTGACGGACACCGGCTCGGTCCGGTAGACGCCGCGGAGCACGTCGCGGCGCGAATCGTCCCGCAGCGCCGCCGAGAGCGTGACCGGCGCCCGGTCGTCCGGGCCTCTCCACTGAGACTCGACAGGGAAGAGACAGCGGCGGCCCCGGAGCTTGTGGCCCTCGACGACGTCCTCGCGTTCGAGGATCCGGTAGTGATACCGGACCGTCGACCGTGCAGCGTCGAGGCGGTCCGCGACGGTCGAGAGTGAGACGCCCGGCGAGTCCTCGACCGTGTCGAGGAGGCGGTCGCGCGTCTCGTGTGCCAGCGGGTCCGAGTCGTCCCAGCGGCTGTAGCCAGCCAGGAGGACGACGGACACGGCCGTGGCGTCGTCGGGAACGGAGTCCGCGTCGGTCGGGAGCGGTCCGGCAAGCTCACCGACCGCGTGGGCAGACTGCGGCGGTTGTGCGGTCGCCGCGCCGTCGCCAGCGGTGCCCTCGACCGGCGTGACCGCGCCGGCCGCCGCTGGCGCGAGCGAGACGAGCGTGACCGCGACGACAGCCGTGACCGCGAACGTCAGTTCCCTCTGATCTGTCATCGTCCCCTCCGTGTGCGCCGAACCGCTCGGCGCAGGCTGGCGTTGGCCATCGCGGGTGTCAAGCCTTCTCGCGAGCGAGTCGCCAGGTCGCTACCGGGACGTCACAGACGGTGGGCGCTTTCGGGCGTGTCGGTGGCCGGGCGCTCCCCGGTCGGTGATCGGAGTGGGCCCCGACACCGTTAACAGGTGCCGACACGGAGCCCGGAGCATGCTCCGGCTCGTCTACGAGGAGGGGACCATCCGCGTCGAGCGCGGCGACGGTGACGGCACCGGACCCGGCCCCGACCTCCCGTTCGTCGAGACGGACGCCCGCTCGAAGACCCGCCGAGCGCCGGCTCACCGCTACGTCGACCTGCTGGCCGCGCTGGACGAGCGCGGCCTCGACTACGAGGACCGCGTCCTCGAACTCCCCGACCTCGCTCTCTCGTCGGCCTACGAACTCCGCGAGTACCAGCGAGCGGCGCTGGACGACTGGAACGGGGCCGACCGCCGGGGCGTGCTCGAACTCCCGACCGGCAGCGGCAAGACGGTCATCGGCATCGCCGCCATCGAATCGCTGGGGACGCCGACCCTCGTGGTCGTTCCGACTATCGATCTGCTCGAACAGTGGCGCCGCGAACTCGAGACGGAGTTCGGCGGGGAGTCGAGCGGGCGGGACGGCAACGCGCGCCGGGGGTGCGTCGAGATCGGTCAGCTGGGCGGCGGCGAGCAGCGAGTCGGCGACCTGACCGTCTCGACGTACGACTCGGCGTATCTCAGGGCGGACGAACTCGGCGACCGCTTCGGCCTCGTCGTCTTCGACGAGGTCCACCACCTCGGCGGCGAGGGCTACCGCGAGATCGCGCGCCTGCTCGCCGCACCCGCCAGACTGGGCCTCACCGCCACGTTCGAGCGCCAGGACGGCGCCCACGAGGTCGTCGAGGAACTCGTGGGTCCGCTCGTCCACCGCGTCGCCGTCGACGACCTCGCGGGGGACCACCTCGCCGAGTACGACATCAAGCGCGTCGAGGTGACCCTGACCGACGCGGAACGCGAGACCTACGAGCGCCACCAGGAGACGTTCACCGACTACCTCGCCAGTTCGGGGATTCAGATGCACAGCGGCAGCGACTACCAGGAACTCGTCAAGCGCTCGGGGACCGACCCGCGGGCCAGGGAGGCGCTACTCGCCAAGCAGCGCGCCCGCGAAGTCATGATGAACGCCGACCGGAAAGTCGAGCGCCTCGAAGCCATCCTCGACCGACACCGCGACGACAGGGTCATCGTCTTCACTGCCCACACCGACCTGGTCTACCGGCTCTCGGAGCGGTTTCTGATCCCGGCGATCACCCACGAGACGGGCGCGAGCGAGCGCCGCCGGATCCTGGAGCGGTTCCGGTCTGGCGAGTACTCGCGGGTGGTGACGGCGAACGTCCTCGACGAGGGGGTCGACGTGCCCGACGCCAACGTCGCGGTCGTGCTCTCGGGTTCGGGCAGCGAGCGGGAGTTCACCCAGCGGCTGGGACGGGTCCTCCGGCCGAAAGCCGACGGCGGCCGCGCGCTGCTGTACGAGATCGTCAGCGAGGAGACCGCCGAGGAACGGGTCGCGCGCCGGCGGCGATAAACCGCCGACCGGCGGTGAGGCGGTCTCGACGACCCCGACGGCGGCGCCTACGACCCGTCGGTCCCGCTGGGGGTTCCGGTCGCGCGCTGGTTCGCGGTCGCACCATCGGGGGTCGGCGTGCCCTGCGAGAGCGAGACGGAGACGTTCGGCGGCGCCTCGGGGTCGTAGTCGACGGGGAACGCGAACGGGAGCGACTGCTCGCGGCCGGTCGAGACTTTCACCGACTTGGACCGCTCGTAGGTCTCGCCGCCGTCCTCGACGACGACCAGGACCCGTCCGCTCCGTTCCCGTGTCGACTCGTTGCGGACGGTGACAGTGACCACCAGTTCACCGTCGTCGTCGCTCGACAGCCCGAAGCCGCCGGTTTCGAGGCGCTCGGTCGGCGTCGGCGTGGGCGTCACGCGCTCGTCTGTCGGGGTTCGCTCGTCGGTCGGGGTCGGCGTCGGCCCGCCGGGTCGGCGGGTCCCGACTCCTTCCGGGATGGTGAGCACGCCTTCCCCGTCATCGGACGGCGGGGTCGGGGGTTCGAACTCGTCGTCCTGGCCGTCGGGGACTTCCGTCACCTCCCGCTCGGTCGCCGTGACCGGCAGTTCAGGTGCGGTCGCCGGGACGTCCTGATCGCTGGTACAGCCCGCGCCGACCACCCCGGTCACCAGAGCCGCGAGAGAACGCACGAACGTCCGCCGGTTCATACCTGTCACCGCGAGGTGGGCCGCCAAGAATCTTCCCGTCCTCGCCGCGCCCGTTCAGCCCGAGTCCGATTCGCGGGCGGCCGCGTATCCCTCACTCCCCGGAGTCGTCGAACTGCGCGTAGGGGCTCTGGTGGGTGTTGCGGATCAGGTCTTCGTCCGAGACGCGCAGGCCGAGTTCGTCGAGTTCTTCGCCGATCCGCGTGAGGTCGTCGCCGTCGGCGCCGATGGCTCGCACGAGGACGTTCTCCTCGCCTTTCATCACTTCCTGGACCGCCACGACGCCGTCGACGTCGGCGGCGGCCTCGGCGAGTTCCTCGCGCTCGGGGATCGGCGCCGTACAGACGATCAGGGTGAACAGCTGGTAGCCCGCCGCCTCGTAGTCGACGTCGGCGTGATAGCCGCGGATCACCCCGTCCGCCTCGAGACGCTGGATTCGGTTCCGAACGGTGCTCGCGGAAACCTCCAGCGTCTCCGCGACGTCGCTCGAAGACGTGTGTCGGGCCTCGTCCTGCAGCATGTAGAGGATGCGCCTGTCCAGTTCGTCGAGTTCTCTGAACGCCATTCGACCCGGAGTTCGGTCACGCCCCGTATAAACGTGGCTCACGAGTCGTGGTGATTCCCGAACTACTGGGCGATTTGTTGTCGATCCGGCCGCGAAGTATATAAGTACTCAGACAGACCGCCACTTTCTACTGTGTCCTGGGAGAAACGACAGTACCGGAATGAACACAGCCCAGATCGGTGTTCGACTGGTCGCCGGGGTAGCGCTCATCCTCGCCAACGGCTTTTTCGTCGCGATCGAGTTCGCGCTCACGCGGGCGCGACAGTTCACGAGAGAGGAGTTCGTCGGTGACGGTCATCCCGCGCTCGAACGCGCGTGGGAGATGACCCAGAACCTGGAGATCTATCTCACGACCTGCCAGGTGGGGATCACCGCCTCGAGCATCGCGGTCGGGATCGTCGCCGAGCCGGCGCTGGCGGCGATCTTCGAGCCGCTGTTCGCCGAGTCCGCGCTCGCGGGCATCGGCGCGGGGGCGCTCATCGCCTTCCTGATCATCAACCTCGTCCACCTGACCCACGGCGAGCAGACGCCGACGTACCTCGGCGTCGAGCGCTCGCGGATGGTGTGTCGGTACGGCGCGCGGCCGCTGTACTGGTTCAACTGGATGATATCGCCGCTCATCTCGCTCGGTGACAGCGTCGCGAAGTGGACGCTGGGCCTGTTCGGCATCGAGATGACCGGGGCGTGGCTCGAGACCGAAGAGCAGGCGATCGAGTCCCGCGCCGATCTGCGAAACGAGGTCGGTACCGCCCTCGACAAAGGGGACCTGTCCGAGGAGCGCCACGACGAGGTCATGAACGCGCTGCAGATCGGCGAGCGGACGGTCGCCGAGGAGATGGTCCCCCCCGAAGAGGTCGTCGCGCTCTCGACGACGGTCGACACCGAGGAGAACTTCCGGCGGATGGCCGCGGACCCCCACACCCGCTATCCGCTTGTCGGCGACGACCTCACGGAGTTCGAGGGCATCGTCTACTTCCCCGTCCTGGAGGGCCACCGCGAGGAGCTGGAGCGCGGCGAACTCACCCTCGAGGACATGGCGGCGCCGCCGATGACGCTGTCCCCGGACGCGTCGGTCAGCGACGCGATCGACCAGTTCCAGACGGAGAATCAGGAACTCGCGCTGGTGATACAGGACGGGGAAGTCGCCGGGATGGTCACGGTCACGGACCTGCTGGAGTCGGTTATCGGCGACATCGAGGACCCGCTCGACCGGGAGGAACTCGCACCGGCGCAGGACTGACACGCTCCGGAGGCGACACGACAACCCATGTACGACGACATCTTGCTCCCGTTCGACGGGAGCGACGGCGCGGTGGACGTGCTCGAACACGCGCGCGACATCGCCAGTCGAACGGACGCGACGATCCACCTGCTCTACGTCGCCGACACGACGCGAAACAGCACGACCGTCGTCGACGACCGCGTCGTCGACGGCCTCGTCCAGCGGGGCGAGGAAGTCCTCGAGGAGGCGACGTCGTCGCTGGGCACGCCCGGCGTCGCCTACGAGACCGAGGTGGTGCAGGGCAATCCCGCCCCCACGATCGCCGAGTACGCCGAGCGGTACGGACACGACCTCGTCGTGATGCCGACCCACGGTCGCGAAGGCGTCTCGCGGTACCTCGTCGGCAGCGTCTCCGAGAAGGTCGTCCGCCTCTCGTCGGTCCCCGTCCTCACGGCGCGGATGCAGTCGGACGAGCGACTGACCTTCCCGTACGAGAACGTACTCGTTCCGACCGACGGCAGCGCGGCCGCCTCGCGCGCGAGCGAGCACGGGATAACCCTCGCTGAATCGCTCGACGCGACCGTCCACGCGCTGTCCGCGGTCGACGACTCGTCGGTCGGGCTCGACGTCCGGGCGACGAGCAGTGGACAGGACAGTGACGGGGTCGCCAGGGAAGCCGTCGAGGACGTCGCGTCGACCGCGTCGGCGCGCGGCGTGTCGGAGACCGTCACGCACGTCGAAAGCGGTGCGCCAGTCGAGGTGATCCTCGACTACGTCCGGTCGAACGACGTCGACGCGGTCGTGATGGGGACCACGGGGAGGCGCGGCACCGAACGGATACTGTTCGGGAGCGTCGCCGAGAAGACGGTCCGCTCGGCGCCGGTCCCCGTGATCACCGTCGCCGAACTGTCGTAGCGCGCGAACGGCACTGACCGGTCGCGCGGCCGCTGCCGTCGCACTTTTGCCGCTCGCCGGCCGATACCCGGGCGTGCTGACGAAGGACCTGCTCCGGGTGTCGCGGGCCGGCGGCGGCTATCACCCGCAGTTCACCGAGCCGGGCGACAGCGACCTCGCGGCGCGCGTCCTCGGCGTCTACCAGGGCCACGTCGACCGCTCGCGAGCCGAACTCGACGACGCGCTCGAATCGCTGGAACGCGAGTCGGACGACTTCAAACTCGTCCGCGGGTTCGCGAAGCTCGTCGAGCGCGACGCGACCTTCGAGACGCGGGCGGCCGTCGAGCCCGCACGCGCCCGGAGGGCGGCCTTCGAGGCCGCCGAGTCGGTCGGTGTCGTCACCGAGGGCGAACGCGACGAGGCGCTCGCGCGGGCGGGCGAACGGCTGGGGGTCGACCCCGATTTCGTCGCCGACTCGCTGTACGCCGACCTCGAAGCTCGGGAGGTCCTCGCCGCCGTCGACCCGCGATGGACGCCCGAGGAGCTGCGCGTACAGTACGACCTCTCGCTGGCTCAGACGGCGCTGTTCGACGCCACCGAACTGCGGGTGCGCTCGTCGGACCCGAAGGCGCTCGTCTCGGCGGTCAAGCGGTTGCGACTGATGTACGAGATCGAGAAGACCGGCGACGGCGCGGACGGACGCGGCGCGGTGTCCGACCGGCAGGTCGTCGTGACCGGGCCGACGACGCTCTTTCGCCGCACGCGGCGCTACGGCACGCGGTTCGCGCGACTGCTGCGGACCGTGGCGAAAGCCGACGAGTGGCGCCTGGAAGCGGCCGTCGACGACCGCGGCACCGAGCGGACGATGACCCTCTCGGACGCCGACGTGTCGGTGCCGGGCGTCGAACCCGTGACCGACGTGAGCTACGACAGCGGCGTCGAGGCCGACTTCGCCGCGCGCTTCGAGTCGCTCGGCCTCGACTGGGACCTGGTGCGCGAACCAGAACCGCTGGAGGCCGGCGCCAGCGTCGCAATCCCCGACTTCGCCTTCGACTACCGCCACGCCGACTTCCGCGTGTTCTTCGAGATCATGGGCTTCTGGACGCCCGAGTACGTCCGGAAGAAATTGGGGCAACTCGACCAGCTGGAGGACGTGGAGCTGCTCGTCGCCGTCGACGAGAGTCTCGGCGTCGGCGAGGAGATCGAAGCGCGCGACCACCGCGCGATCCCCTACTCGGGGTCGGTGCGCGTCAAGGACGTCCGTGACGCGCTCCGGCGCTACGAGGACGAACTGGTCGCCGAGAGCGCGGCCGCGTTGCCTGCCGAACTCCTCCCGGAGGCGGACGTGGTGACTATCGAGACGCTGGCCGCCGAGCACGGCGTCAGCGAGAGCGCCGTCGAGGACAAGACGTTTCCCGAGCACGAGCGGGTGGGCCGGACGCTCGTTCGGCCGGCGGTGCTCGAGGACCTGGCAGAGCGGATCGAGGTCGGGATGGCCCTCGAAGCGGCCGAAGACGCCCTCGACGACGTGGGTATCGACGACGCGAGCGCCGCGCTGTCGGCGCTGGGCTATCGGGTCGAGTGGGAGGGGCTCGGCGGCGGGACGGTCCGAGAGCGCGAGGAGTGAGCGGCGGCGGTGCGTGAGCGGTGGTGGTGTGTTGGTGGCCGCGCTGACACAGTCAGTCGCGCGTCAGCAGTCAGTGCCCGCTTTCACGGGGACGAGCGTCGCCGTGGCCGTGCGTTCGGTGACGAGCGTGTTGCCGTGGCTCACTCGGACGGTCGCGTCGACCCACTCCCGGGGTGTCGAGCGCTCGTCGACGACGCGAGTGAAAGAGAGCGCGACCGTCCGCCGCTGGCCGGGCGAGAGCGTGACCTGTGTCGTCTCGGACTGCTGGAATGCGGACGCGCGGACGGTGACGCCGGTGTCCCACAGTTGCGGATTGGCGAGGCTGAAGCCGTCACGCTCTATCGTGGTGGTGACGACGACGGTCCTGACGACCACGTCCTCGCAGTTCGCGCTCGTGTTCGTCGGTGTCGCGCCGGTCGCCTCGACGGCGGCGACGCCGAGGCCGGCGTCGCCGTAGGCCGTCCCGATCAGGATCCCGACCGCGAGGACGGCCGCGACGAGCAAGAGGGCGAACGCGGCCCGACGCGCCCAGGCCATACTCCTACCTCTCGCGAGAAGTGTGTTAAGCGTTGGCGACGGTCGTGACTCGCTACCGATCCTCCGAGAGGCGTCCGCCTGCAAAACCGCCGAGCGCGCCGAGTCCGGACCCGTACGCCGCGACGACCAGCACGACGAGGAGCATCGCGGTGGCGACGACGATTCCGAAATCGCCCTCGTCGACAGTCGCGAGTCCGTTGTAGAGTCCGACGGTGACAAAGAGGAGGAGGACAATCCCCGGAACCATCGCCAGGAACCCGGCGAGGCCGCCGACGCTTATCGAGCGTCCCGTCTCGTGACCTTCGAGATAGCCCGCGAGGCCGCCGCCGACGACAGGCGAGAAGGGGATGAACGAGAGCACGGTCGTCGCGATAGCTCCGAGCACGGCGTAGGACAGGTAGCTCCCGGCGGATTCGTCGTCCTCGACGGCGGCCCGAGTCCGGTGGCGAACGACGACGAACGCGACCGCGAACAGGGCCAACCCCACGCCCGTTACGAGGAGTCCGATGCCGGTCCAGTCGACGACGTCGACGGTGAACTCGAGCATCTGCGCCTCCGTGAGTTCGCGCTCGAAGACGAACACGGTGATCTCGCCGGCTTCGATGTCCTCGCGGATCATCTCCCGGTCGACGACGAACGTGAGCGCGCTCCCGCCCACCAGCAGCGCCAGTCCGGCCACCGCGATGGCGAACCCGGCGATCCAGTCGACGAACTCCGGCAACGGATAGCCGAGCGTCGGCGACGGCTCGTCGCCGCCGACCATCGAGTCTGATGTCTCCATGTCTGAGTAGTTGCCACACAGACACTTGGTTCTAGCCTCGCCTCCGAACGCGACGCACTCGCGGAGGCGGGAATGCGGGTGCCCGAGTGTCAGAGGTCGCGGCGTCGGCCCTTCGGGACCTGCGACCGGAGTTCTCCGTGGACGTAGAGCGCGACCCCGAGCGATTCGGGCTCGCCCCCGATCTCGTGGGCGACGATCAGGTAGCCCCAGTCGCCGTCCCACTCGAGTTCCTGGTCCTCACCGGCGACGAAGGTCCGGGCGCGCTCCCGGGAGAGCGTGACGACGTTGCGCTCGGCCGCGTCGCCGAACCGCTGGACCGCCTCGAGGGTCGGCTTCCAGTGCTCGCGGCGGGTCCGCAGGACGGCCATCCCCAGCCCCTCGATCTCGACCGGCGAGGCCGCGTCGTCGGCGAACGCCCAGATCTTGCCCGACCCGCGCTCCCAGAAAGTGTGGTCGGCGAAGGTTTCGGGGGGGATCCCGAAGCGCTCGTCCCACCACGCCAGGACCTCGGCCCGCGTCGGTCGCCCCTCGACGACGCGCTCGTCGGCCGTCGCGGGCAGGCGGTCGAAGCGCTGGCCGACGTTCTCGGCTGCTTCGTCAGTCTCGGGCGGTTCGTGAGTCTCGGGCGCGTCGTCCGCGTCAGCGGTCTCGGTCGTCTCGTCCGCGTCAGAGTCGCTCATCAGGCGTTCACCTCCAGTTTCGCACAGAAGAAGCCGCCCGTGTCGTTGTGGTGCGGGTAGATCCGTTTCGCCCTGGTGACGCTCTCGTCGTAGGTCTCGCCGTCCCACTCGGTGACTCCCGGAACGGAGTCGAGTGGGATGTCGAACTCGACGACTTCGCAGGACTCCTCCGCGAGCGCGTAGTCGAGGACGGCCTCGTTCTCCTCAGGCGCGAACGTACAGGTCGAGTAGACGACGGTGCCGCCCTCGCGGGTGGCCTGGATCGCCCGCCGGAGCACGCCCTTCTGGACTCCCGAGATCCCGTGGACGTGGTCCAGCGTCCACTCGTCCAGCGTATCGGGGTTTTTCCGCACGGTGCCCTCACAGGAGCAGGGCACGTCGACGAGCGCGCGGTCGTATGGCGCGCCCTCGCTCCCCTCGTCGGTGCCCGGCGCGCGGAAGGGCTTGAGCGAGTGGTTGCGCGCGTCCTCGTGGGTGACGGCGACGTTCGTCAGCCCCATCCGTTCGGCGTTCGAGCGCAGCGCGGAGATCCGTCCGAGGTTGTTGTCGGTCGCCACGAGCAGCCCGGAGTCGTCCATCAGCGCCGCGAGCTGGGTGGTCTTGCTCCCGGGCGCGGCGCAGGCGTCCCAGACCCGTTCGCCGGGGTCGGGGTCGAGGACGAGCGCGGGCAGGGCCGACACCTCCTCCTGGCCGTGGAGCCAGCCGTGGACGTACGGCCAGTTCGTCCCGGGGTCGCCGCCGGGGAGCGCGAACAGACCGTCGTACCACCCGCAGGGCTCGACGGTGAGGTCTGTTTCGGCCAGCGCCGCCCGGGCCCGCTCGACGGTGGTCTTGATCGTGTTGACCCGGACGACCGACGGAAGCGGGCGCTCGCAGGTGGCGCGAAAGGCCTCGTAGTCGTCGACAAGCGGCTCGTAGCGCT
>Ga0207719_100758_pt1 | contig 13513 bp, 9 predicted proteins | sample A23P1SouthBayCA_2_FD_187279 | JGI IMG/M metagenome (GOLD analysis project Ga0207719, IMG submission 187279) | Aerobic enrichment media microbial communities from Eden Landing Ponds, California, USA - A23 P3 (3) (SPAdes) | ecosystem: Environmental > Aquatic > Marine > Unclassified | place... | reverse complement strand
TAGGGCGTCCCGATACTTAAAAACAGGGACGCAGCCGAGCGTACGCGCTTCACCCCCGCCCACGGTGGGGCGAGGAACTCGCGCTGCTTTTCGTTTAGAGGATGGATGTGGCAAGGAGGGTTCGACCGGGCAGGCCTTGATCGGCGCGTGGTTGACCGGAGCCAGTAATCTAGAATTGGCGGTCGCCCAGGGGTACGGGCTTGGTCCTGGCTCGGAGTGGCTGGACTTTAGCGTCCGGGGGAGTTTTATCACGAACGAACGTGATTCATGAGCATGCACACGCAGAGCCCTCCACGGGACGAGGAGCACTCAATCACGGTCGGCAAGGGCGTCTCTCGGCGCGGGATGATGAAACAACTCGGTGCGGTAGGCGTTTTTTTCGGGACGGCAGGATGCCTGACCAATAACGACGACACGCCAGGTGACACCACGACCCAGACACCACCCGACAAGCCCTGGCGACAGTTCAGCTACGACGTTGCGAACAGCGGACACGCTCCGGACAACACCGGGCCTGACGGGGAGATCGCCCAACGGTGGCGGTTTCCGGAAGTCGGTGGGGTGTCTTCATCACCGGTCGTGGAAGACGGCACGGTCTATCTCGGGACCCAGACGGGCGTCACTGCGATCTCCGCGTCGGATCGGTCGGTCGACTGGCAGTTCCAGACCGGGTGGGGGAGGACCCAATCCCCCGTGGTGGTGAATGGCACCGTCTACGTCGGGAATTCCGACGGCACTGTGTACGCGCTGGATTCGGGGGACGGCACCGAACAGTGGACCTTCCAGACGGCGTTTCCGGATCTGTCATCTCCGGTTGTGGTAGACGGGACTGTCTACGTCGGGAGTGGTGACCACACGAAAGATATTGACGGCACCGTGTACGCGCTGGATGCGTCGGATGGCACCGAACAGTGGAACTTCCGGACGGCCGACGACGCGGACACTTCCCCGGCGGTGGTGGATGACACCGTCTACGTCGGAAGTTCGGACGGCACCGTGTACGCGCTAGATGCGGGGGATGGCACCGAACAGTGGGCCTTCGACACGGGTACCGTGGTGGTCTCCTCCCCGTCAGTAGTGGATGACACGGTCTACGTCGGGAGTGGCGAGATTGTGTACGCGCTGGATGCGGGGGGGGGCACCGAACAGTGGACCTTCCGGACTGATAATTGGATAGTGTCAGCCCCGACAGTGGTGGGCGGCACGGTCTACGTCGGGGGACACGACTCGACCGTGTACGCGCTAGATGCGTCGGATGGTACTGAACAGTGGACCTTCCAGGCCGGTGCTTGGGTCATATCATCCCCGACGGTGGAGGGTGGTACTGTCTACATCGGGAGTTGGGACGGGAACGTGTACGCGCTGGATGCGGGGGATGGCACCGAACAGTGGACCTTCCAGACGGGGTTCGAGGTGTCGTCATCCCCGGCGGTGGGGGATGGGACGGTCTTTGTCAGGAACAATGACGGCACCGTGTACGCGTTAGACGCGGGGGACGGCACCGAACAGTGGACGCTCCGGACGGGGTCCCCGGGGGTGTCATCCCCGGCGGTGGTGGATGGCACCGTCTACGTCGGGAGTCATGACAGGAACATGTACGCGCTGGATGCAGGGGACGGCAGCCAACAATGGGTCTTCCAGACGGATATGCCGGTGGGATCCCCGGCGGTGGTAGACGGCACCGTCTACGTCGGGACGCTGGATCTCTCCGATATCGACAGGAACGTGCCAACTGACGTATACGCGCTGGATGCGGAGGATGGCAGCAAGCAGTGGACCTTCGAGACGAAGGGGTCGGTGTCGCCCCCGACAGTGGTGGACGGGACTGTCTACGTCGGGAGTGGCGACTCCCTGAGTGAGGACGGCACCGTGTACGCGCTGGATACAGATGACGGCACCGAGACGTGGGCCTTCGAGACGAAGGGCGTAGGGACGTCCCCGGCGGTGGTGGATGGCACGGTCTACGTCGAGAGCGGCGAGACGGTGTACGCGCTGGATGCGGTGGACGGCACCGAGACGTGGTCCTTCCAGAGGGATAGTTCGGGGTGGTCGTCCCCGGCAGTGGTAGATGGGACTGTCTACGTCGGGAATCATGACAGGAACGTGTACGCGCTGGATGCGGGTGATGGCACCAAGCAGTGGTCCTTCGGGACGGATGGCGAGGTGTACTCATCCCCGGCAGTGGCGGATGGCACCGTTTACGTCGGGAGCGGCTTCTTCCCTGATGAGGACGGTATCGTGTACGCACTGGATGCGGGGGATGGAACCGAACAGTGGACCTTCGAGATGAGTGGCCCGGTGCTATCATCCCCGGCGATGGTGGATGACACGGTCTACGTCGGGAGTACGTACGGCACCGTGTACGCGTTAGACGCGGGGGATGGCACCGAACAGTGGACTCTTCAGACGAGTCGGGGTGTGGGAAGGACATCCCCAGCGGTGGTGAATGGCACCGTCTACGTCCCGAGTGCGCATCTCTATGCAGTAGGCAGCGAGCGTGGTACTCCCACCGCAACCGAGACACCGACCTCGTGAATCCTCCGGCATCCGATGATGAGGACTCACCTTTCTCCACGTGACGAACTGCACGACTCGCGCGTTGTATCGGTCACTCCGTTTCTATCAATATCCGAGTAGATTGGTCGGAGTGCGGTAACTCACTTCCCTGTACCTATCGACTCATAATGACTGCTGTAGCTGTTCGTGGGTATGAGCGTAGTTCTGTGACACGCTATGAAATCAGTACCGGCTACACGGGACGACGCTGATCGCCGATCCCCGCCCCAGCTTCAGGACACGTCGCCCGCCGCCCCGAGTACGTCGCCATCACTCCCCGTCGTACACCGTTGCGCCGTCGCCGACGCGGGTCTGGTAGGCGCGGGCGTCGACGCCCTCGGCCTCGAAGGCGTCGATCATGGCGCTGGCCACCGCCTTCCGGGCCCCCCGTCGACACACCGCGAGCACCGCGGGGCCGGCGCCGCTCACCGTGACGCCCGTCGCGCCCGCGTCCTCGGCGGCCGCGCACACGGCGTCGTACCCCTCGATGAGGTCGGCCCGGGCGGGCGTGACGATCCCGTCGCGCAGGCCGCGCCCCACGAGGTCCGGATCCCGGCGGAACATCCCGGCGGTGAGGGTGGCGGCGCTACCGACCGTCTCGACGACCGAATCGAGATCCACATGCTCGGGAATCACATCCCGGGCGTCCCGCGTCGAGACCACGGTCTCGGGCAGGCAGACCACCAGCGGGAGGGCGGTGTCGACGGCGGTGATCTCGTCGTCGGTGACGATCGTGAACCCGCCGAAGACGGCGGGCGCGACGTTGTCGGCGTGGGCCTCACCCGAGACGGCGGCCTCGCCCTCGGCCGCGACCCGGACTAACTGGGAATCGGAGAGCCCCCGGTCGTACAGCGCGTCCAGCGCGACCGCGGCGCCGGCGGCGCTGGCTGCCGAGGACCCGAGTCCGGAAGAGGGACGCACCCCCTTGTCGATCTCGATGCGCGCGGGCGCGTTGAGTTCGTCCGCGACGACGCCCGCGGTGTTCTTCCCTGGGTCCTCGGGGATGTACTGGCTGCCCGCGCCCGTCACCCCGATCGTCGTCTCGTCGGCGCGCTCGACCCGGAGGACGTCGGCGGGCCGATCGAGCGCCACGCCGAAGACGTCGAAGCCGCTGCCGAGGTTCGCGCTCGTCGCGGGGGCGCGCACGACGACCATGCCCCCACTTCCGGCAGGGGGTGGAAAAAGGTAGCGCACCGACCCGACCCCGCGATCCCGACGATCGCACGCGGACGGCGCGGCGCGGCGGCGATCCACAAGAGCCATCCCGAACGGCGCCGGACGTGGCGGCATGATCGGGGTCGTCGGCGGCGGGATCGCCGGACTCGCGTGTGCCTACCGCCTCCAGGAACACGGCGAGGACGTGCAGGTCTTCGAGGCCGCTCCGGAACTCGGCGGGCTCGCAGCCGTCCACGAGACCGACGGCGATCCCATCGAGAAGTTCTACCACCACCTCTCCGCCAGCGAGGGGACGATCGTCGCCCTCGCGGAGGAACTCGGCCTGGGTGAGGGCGACACGGAAGCCGTCGAGTGGCACTACAAATCGGACGCCTTCTACGTCGACGGCGTCGTCCACCCCATGGACACCATCTGGGAGATCGCCGCCTACCCCTACCTCTCCTTCTATGACAAGTTCCGGCTGGGTATGCTCACGATGGAGATCGACGTCCGAGGCGGGATCCCGAAACGCGACACCTACGCCGACTTCACCGACTTCGAGGACGTCCCGATCAGGGAGTTCCTCCTGGAGCACACCACGGAAAACGTCTACGAGCACTTCTGGGAGCCGCTTCTCGACGCGAAGTTCGGCTCCCGCAAGGAGGACGTGAGCGCCGCCTGGCTGCTCGGGCGGATCAAGTTCCGGGGCGAACGCGACCTGCTCCGGGGCGAACAGCTGGGGTACATCGAGGGCAGTTTCGCCCGCCTCATCGACGCGCTGATCGACGCCGTGGGCGAGGCGAACATCCGGACCGGCTCGCCGGTGACGGAACTCGAAACCGAGGACGACCGCGTTTCCCGGCTGCGAGCGAAAGGCGAGGGCGGCGGCGTCATCCAGCCCGTCGACGACGTCGTGATCGCCACCATGCCGAACGTCCTGGAGGACCTGACGGGCCACCCCTGCGACATCGACTTCCAGGGCACCGTCTGTGCCGTCGTCAGCCTGCCCCAACAGTTGACCGACACCTACTGGTGTAACTTCGTCGACGAGGCGCCCTTCGGGGTGCTGATCGAGCACACGAACTTCATCCCGGAGGAGCGCTACGGCGGCGAGCACCTCCTGTACCTCGCGAGTTACATCCAGGACTACGACGAGGACCTCTGGGAGATGAACGACGACGAAGTCGAGGAGTACTGGCTCTCGGGGCTCGCGGACCTGTTCCCCCAGTACGAACGGGGGGAGGAAAACTGGATGAAGATCGCCCGGAACCCCCGCACCGCGCCCATCTACGAGCGTGGCTACCTGGAGAAGGTGATCCCCTACGATCTCTCGGCGGACGTCGCCGGCGGCGTCTACTACGCCGGGATGGCCAGCCGGGCGCAGTACCCCGAGCGCAGCCTCAACGGCGGCATCGAGGCCGGCTTCGCGTGTGCGGACCTGATCGCCGAGGGCGAGTCGGCGTTCGTAGAGTGAGGGTCCGCCGGGAGGGGCTCATAAGGTCGGTTGTAGTCTCTTCCCGGTGGTCGCCGCCACCGGGGGTGGCGACCACCGGTAAACAGATACAACCGATCTTATAGGTTGAACAGGCGCAATACCACGGCCTTCAGGCCGTGGATACGCGCCGTCACTCAACTCCACGTTCCACTGACTCCGACAGGACCGGATATTCCACCGCTACCAAACACCAACCTTTACAAAAGAAACGAGTATAAGCGATTATACAGACGTTCAGAATGCTGGAAGTCCACCGTACCTATCGAGCGAAAATCCGCAACCACTCACAGGTCGAGGACTCGCTCGACCGCCACGGGTGGAGTGCCAGCAAACTGTGGAACGTCGCTAACTACCACTCTCGAGAAGAGTGGGAGGAAACCGGGGAGATCCCCGACCACGAGGAGTTGAAAGACGAGTTGAAGGAGCATCCAAAGTACAAGGGACTCCATTCGCAGTCCAGTCAGCGGGTTCTTGAGGAACTCGCTGAAGCCTTCAACTCGTGGTACTCCTCGGACGACGACCGAGACAATCCGCCTGGCTACCGCAAAGAAAACTACTACGACGAGGAGGGCCGGCGCGTCCACGAAGAACACCCACGCAGCACGGTCACGTGGAAGCAAAACGGTATCCGTCACGACACTAAGAACAACCGTGTTCGGCTCTCAAAAGGGGCGACTCACAAGGAACATCCGAAAGCGTGGGAGTATGTCCTTGTCGAATACGAGACACGCCCCGGCGTCACGGTCAACAACCTGCAACAAGTCAGGGCCGTCTACGACACCGCGAAGGAACGGTGGGAACTCCATCTCGTCTGTAAAGACGAGATTGAGACGCCTGACGCTCCCGGCAACGAAACAGCAGGTATCGACCTCGGTATCAGCAACTTCGCCGCTGTTGCGTACAGTACCGAGGACGCCGACCTGTATCCCGGCAACCGATTGAAACAGGACGGGTACTACTTCCCCAAAGAGATCGCCAAGTGCGACGACTCGGGGAGCGAACGGGCCACGCAATTGCACAAGAAGTGGTCTGAGCGCCGCACCCACTTCTTCCACAGCCTCGCCAAACACATCGTTGACCAGTGTGTCGAGAAGAGTGTTGGTCGCATCAACGTCGGGGAGTTGGAAAACGTGCGCGAGGACGAAGACGGAGAGTCGAAGAATTGGGGTCGGCACGGCAACCTTGACCTGCACGGGTGGGCGTTCGACCACTTCACGAACATCCTCGAAGACAAGGCAAAGGTAGCGGGTATCGAGGTCGTGGAAGTATCCGAGCGTGACACGAGCAAGACGTGTTGCGTGTGCGGTCGGGCAGATGAGAGCCAGCGCGTTGAACGTGGGTTGTACGTGTGTGAGGCGTGTGATGCGGCGTTCAACGCCGACGTGAATGGGGCGGAGAACATCCGTCTCGACATCAACGACGAAAGTAACTCCGAGTCTTCAGGGCAGTTGTCCGGGGATAGGAGTACCGGCTGGTTGGCACAGCCCGGAGTCTACCTGTATGACCTCTCCTGCGGATTCCAACCGCAGGCCGAGGTGGTGGACTCTAAACCGTAATATCCCAACCTCGGGATTCCTCCGCCTGAAGGCGGAGGAGGATGTCAACAACCCTTCTCGGCGAGGCGGACGAGCGACGGCGTCACGTACCGGTATCCCACGACGGTGAGCACCGAGAGCGTGAGCCCCCAGGCGAGGTGGCTCCAGAACAGGAACCCCTGGAACGTCGGGACCGGCAGGTCGTTCCCGAGGAGGTTCAACCAGATCGGCGCGACGAACCCGGCCGCGACCGTCCAGAGGACGACTGCCCAGCCGAGTCCCACGGCGACTACCGCGAGGGTCGACTCGCGATAGCGGGCGGGCAACACGGCCACGAGCCCGGCGAACACGAACCCGAACACCAGGCTGTGGAACTCGTGTGTGATCCAGCCGACGACCGGATCCGACACGCCGTAGAACACGCCGATCGCGGCGACCGATCCGCCGAGTTGCCTGGAGACGATCCCGTAGGGAACACCGGCGATCAGTGCCGCGCCGAGCACTACCACCAGCTGGGGTGTGTTCGGCCGGACGCCGGCCAGGCTCGATTCGCTGACCCGGACGCCGAACTCCTCGGCGTCCGCCCGCGGGAGGGCGACCGTGATCGTCGTCCCGTCCGCGTCGACGTCGGTCTCGATGGAGCCCCCGTACCCCTCGACGAGCAGCCTGACCAGGTTCAGGCCGAACCCCGATCCGGGGTCGTCGTAGGGCGTGATCTCGCCGGTTTCGAGCAGGCGCGTTTGGGGTTCGGGCAGCCCCGGCCCCTCGTCACGGACGCTGATCCGTGCCTCAGTCCGGGTCGCCGTCACCGACACCACGACGCGTGGCGGATCGGTCTCCGCGTACTCGACGGCGTTCTCCAGCAGGTGGACGAACACGTCCTCTATGTACTCGTCGGCCCGGACGTCTACCGCCGGGACGTCGCTCTCGAGGGAGATCTCGGCGGCGGGATACGCCCCCGCGACCGACTCGATGCCCGACGCGAGGCGTTCCCGGAGATCGACGGGGCCGGAATTCCCCCGGTCCGATCCCGGTCCCCGCGTCAGCCGCTTCACTTCCTCGACCGTCCGCTCGATGGCCGTCGACTCCTCGTCGATGGCCTCGATCGCCTCGGACTCCCCGATCCCTTCGGTTTCCGTGTACCCCCGGATCACCGCCACCGCGTTGAGCACCTCGTCGCGGAGCAGGCGGTTGAGCGCCTCGAGGCGGTCGGCCTGCTGGCGGAGGGCGCGCTGCTGGCGCCGGTTCCGGGCCGCGTACAGGCCCGTGAGGGTCCCGCCGACGCTCCCGCCGATGATGACGTTCGAGAAGGCCGTCCGCGAGGGGATCGTGCCCGGCAACTGCTCCGGGGTCGAACCGACCAGCGTCAGCACCACGAGCAGGAGGAAGGCGCCGGTCCCGATGACACACCACACGGCGGTCGTGCGCACGAACCAGGGCTCGACGTCCGCGACGGTCAGCGCGACGCCGAAGGCCGCCAGGGCGAGGCCGAGCGCGAGCGGGAGAATCCCGACGAGCGCGAACTGGACGGTCCGTTCGTGGGTCGCGAGCGCGACGGTGAACCGGGTGGCGAAAAAGCCGATGCCGGCGATCACGAGCCCGCTGTAGTTGACGCGGCGCCCCATCCTACCGGCAGGATCGCAACCCCCTTGTATAAACCTTGACGCTCGTTCACGAAGCGGTGTCCGAATACGGATCGAAGAGTGGGGGGAGCGTTTTCATCCCGGACGCTCGTCGCGAACGACGAACTGAGCGCGTCCGACCTCACCGATGCGATCGACGCCGAGTCACACAACGTCCACTACCACCTCGACGAACTGGTTGACGTGGGGCTGGTCGACAGGCGAAAGCGACGGACAGCGGACAGTCGGGGCTTTTACACGTACTACCGACCGACGGCGATGGGACGCGGGATCTTAGAACACGGCGTCGAGGAGTTGATGCGCCGCGAGCGGGAGTTCGACGACGCGTACGCGTAGCGGCGTGACTGACGCGGGACACGCCGTCGAGGCTACTCCTCCTCGATCGGGTCGTAGGCGTGCTCCGCGGTCGGGAAGGCGCCCTCCCGGACCTCCTCGACGAACTCGGAGACGGCGCCCTCGATCACCGAGTCGACGTCGGCGTACCCCTTCGAGAGGGTGTACCCCTCCGAGTCGAGGCCGATCACGTCGTTGGTGACGAGCACCTGCCCGTCGACGTACCGGCCCGCGCCGATCCCGATGGTGGGGACGTCGACGGCCTCCGTGACGCGTTTCGCGACGGCCTCCGTGGTCCCCTCGATGACGAGGGAGAACACCCCCGCCGCCTCCAGGTCGCGCGCGGTCTCGACGAGTCGGTCGGCGAACGCCGAGTCGGGGCCCTCCCGGCCCTGGACGACGGGGCCGCCCATCTCGTTGACGCGCTGGGGCGTGAGGCCGAGGTGGCCCTGCACGGGGATCCCCAGGTTCGTGAGGCGGTCGATGATCTCGACGGTGATGCCGCCCTCGGGGGCGGTCTCCAGTTTCACCCCGTCGGCGCCGGCCTCCTTGAGGAAGCGCCCGGCCGACTCGACGGACGACTCGATCGAGGCGCCGTAGGACATGAACGGCATGTCCGCGAGCACGAGCGCCTCCTCGACCCCTCGGACGACGGCGGCGGTGTTCGAGAGCGCTTCCTCCATGGTCACGGGGAGGGTGTCGCCGTAGCCGAGGTGGTTGTGGCCGGCGCTGTCGCCCACGAGGACGATGTCGACGCCGCTCCGGTCGACGAGGCGCGCGATGGGCGCGTCGTAGGCGGTCAGCATCGTGATCGGCTCGCCCTCGCGGTAGGCGGCCTCGACGTCGCGAACCGTCGTCTTGCTCATGGGGGCGGGTTCGCCCGGGGCGTAAAAAAGTGGGACGTTCGGGTCGTGATGAAATGGAGTAGATCGTCCCGACGTTCCCGACTGAAGTCGTTGGTGGACCAGCCAGAAAGCGCCCGGCCCCTTACGATCCCACCCGGACCGCCCGGCACCGCCCCGCAGAGGGCCTGCCCTCCCCCGGGTCGGGCGGCTGGCGGGGCCGGAACGTCCTCCCGCTTCTCGGAGTCCGTGCCACGTTTGGGTTCCCGGCCTCCGTGCCACCGTGGCGCGCGCTCTCGTGGCGCTCGTGCCACGAGAGCGTCGCGCGAGGGATGAGCGAGCGACCGTCGGGAGCGAGCGAATCGGTTGGGGAGGTGTGAAGCAGTCCAGTGGGTTGCAAGAACACCGTTCGGGGCTTCCTGACGTCCGATTAATGTCTTTGAGTGGGATGTTGTATTCTCCCGAAAATAATTAGACATTGATAGAAACGAGTTGATGGATAGAACGCGCGTATGTTGCATTCCAGGTTTACGCGACTGACGAGAAATCACCGGCCGTCAACCTGATAGGAATGTTACCGTTCGGGAAATCTTTTTCCCCAATGATGGGGATACGAATCCAATGCCAGATTCGAGTCAGACATATTCCCGCCGACACCTTCTGAAACTCAGCGGGGTGATCGGCATATCTGGGACAGCTGGTTGTCTCGATGGATTTCCAGGGGTCGGTGGGTCCGGAAGCGGGATCGAAACCTGGCCACTCTTCCAGTATGATACTGTGAATAGTGGCTCTGTCCCGTCCGCGACTGGGCTGGATGGGAAGGTAAGTGAACGCTGGACCCGGGATATTGGGATCACTGCACCACCCGTCGCGAGGGAGGGGACTCTTTACGTTGTCACGAGAGGGGGTGCCTCCGCCCTGTCAGTCGATGGGTCAGAAACCTGGTCGACCAACTTCGAGAAGGGATTCGGTCCGGATATCGACTCCATCGCGCTCCGGGACGATCTCCTTTACGTGAGAATCGAGGACGTATATCCCAGGTTACGAGTGCTCGCGACAAAAGATGGAGCCGAACTTGCAGTGGACCAGGGATTTATGGGCGGTAAGCAACGTCTGGCCGTCTCTGATGGATCGGTATTTATGGCTAAGGAAGAGCCTGCTGTTATCCAAGCCGTCAAGACGGACGATTTCGAGGAGCCTGCTTGGATCTTCGAAGATGCAGTCACACCTCCCGAAGAGACCTGGGACAACCTCCCAGAAACACTTCGTGAAGCCCTCGCTCAAAATGAACTCGAAGGTTGGGAAGAATCCAATAAGAAAGTATGGGGCGAGATGGAAGCACATCAGAGACGCTCCTTCCTTTATAATGATTATTACAACCCCTACTCAGCAACCTCTCCGGTAGTTCACGACGGGGCGGTCTATATCGCGTATGAGCGTCGCTCCTCGATTGGGCGCATGTACTGGAAATGTTACGCAATCTCGGTGACAGATGGCACCAAACAATGGTCGGCCCGATTCCCAAAAGACTCGACCGGACCGCTGGACTATTTCGAAGAGGGGGCCAATTTTTCACTGGCGAGTGCGGAACTGAGTGTCGGTGAAGGGCGACTCTTCTTCCCCGAACGGACAGGCGCGCCCATATATCCCCACGAAACAACACTCCACGCGCTGAATACAGAGGATGGAACTGAGGAGTGGCGGTTTGATCTGCCAGCCCCCGAGTTCTCGCCAGTCACGGTCGGTGATGGAACGGTGTATATCGTGAATGACGCCCGTCCGGACCACGAAGACATTGAGACGGCGACCGTATACGCGCTCTCCGCGCAGGACGGGAGCGAGGAGTGGTCCTACGAGACGGACATCCATCTCGGGACGTCCGCGTTCGTGTTGATCGGGGACACGCTCTATCTCACCGGAGTAGACAGACGATTTGGTGAACGTGGGCGTTTAGTGGCACTCTCAGCTGGTGATGGAACTGAGCAGTGGGTCTACGAGATGGACAAGCCGATCCGGACCACGCCTGTTGTGGTGAAGGATACGATTTATCTCGGCGATCGCGAAGGCGTCCTCCACGCTCTCAGCGCATAACGATCTGACGACTCCGCTGGGTTAGGTCTCCCGTGCTGATAGATCCTCTCTATCCATCATTCGCCTGAACGACCCCTAAGCAGATCATCACGACGGTGGTGATGAATAGAGGGCGCGTATGTTGCACTCTTGATTTGCCTGAACCCGTCGGTAACGCAACGCGCGTAGATACGGATTTGATCGTGGCAAATCGAAATATCCGGATATTCATCGATCAGACAGGCGCCCGAAATCACCGCGATGAGGCTTCGGCCCTGATCCCGAAAACGGGGAATACAGGAGGGCGACGAAATCAGGTCGTTTGGTCGGGCGATCGGGTCGACACCGCCTCTCGGTAGAGGTAGGTCTGACTGCCGGCGAGTCCTGCCCCTGCGACAAGTGCGGTACACACCCACCCGACGAGCACGCTATCAGTTGCTATGCTCACCACGACCCCGACCCCCAACCCGCCGCCGATGAACACGAGTAGGGCCCCGAATATCGACCAGAATGCGCCGTCCGTCAGAGCGTAGCTCTCCGACAAAGACGAGATCGGGCCAGCGCCACCGAAGACGGCGGCGGGCACCACGAGATAGAACTTCACCCAGAGATAGAGCCCTGGCAGGATTAACAGGAGAAGTCCGAAGAGAACCCCGATGACACTGAGAACGTACGCAACGAACCCGATTACGAACCGGTCACCGACACCACCGTCCATCTGAAGACCGAGCCCACGGCCGGCAACCATGACGCCGACGACGAAAAACAGGCTGAACGCGAACGAATCGACTTCAGTCGGGAAAAGGTCGGAAACGAGAGCGCCCACAATGAACACGCCCAGCATCAACGGTCGCTCGCGCACCGTGGCCACCGCACCGGTCAGGAGAGCACCGGCACTCGTTCCACCCCCCGGGGACGCGGTCGCACCAGTACCGTCTCCCGGTGTGGCGTATGAAATGTAAGCGCCGAGTCCACCGAACACAACGGGAAACACCCCGAACACGGCGAGGACTACGATCGGGTGTAAGATATCCTGATACCAGGGCCGTGAAATCATGACAACTATTGTTCCAAGTAACGCCAAGGGGAAATAGCCGATAACAACCAGACTGCCCGTTAGAATCGCCGATCTCGGCGTTCTATCCTCCATGCCACTCCTCCGATGGAGAAGATATCCTGCACTCACCAGCAATGCCGGTGGAAGCAAGGCGAGCCATATGTTCTGGGGAGAATATAGTGAAATGAATTCATAAATCATGCCATGAGCATGGTAGAAGTCATAAAATCCAGCAGTCACAGGAGGGAAAATATTCCCGAAAGTTCTAGGGCCCACCAGACGTATGAGGACACTCAACAAATATATTAGGAGAATTCCAAACATGTAGGCCGTTGAACCGACTTTAATACCGTCACGTATCTGTGGGCGTGTCAGATCAAATGGGAGGTCTTCGTTAATCACGGTCTGAGAGATATAGCGATCGCCTGATATATTTAATGGAAACGCCCAATATACCGAAATGTTCGCTGATTTTTCTCTATTTTAAGATATTTTCTGTACCTGCCCCTACCGGGTTGATGAACTTAACCTCTCTATTCATCAACTCGATTTAGAAATCCTCCGTATCCAACATGATCTAACCGCCATTTATATACTTTTGCTGCCAAGAATTGGCCGGGTTCTCCCTGAAAAAGCCCGTCACGGTACGTTTATGGACGGCCTCCGACCCGAACCAATCTTGACATCCTCCTCCGCGTGAACGCGGAGGAATCCTGAGCGTTGGAGATTTCAGGTTTCACAATCCCACCGAGCATCCAGACGGTGCGAATCCGACGGGATGCTCGCGGTCTGGGCGGGTGGGACTGCTGGGAGTGCCAAGCCCCCGG
>Ga0207719_100757_pt1 | contig 13530 bp, 15 predicted proteins | sample A23P1SouthBayCA_2_FD_187279 | JGI IMG/M metagenome (GOLD analysis project Ga0207719, IMG submission 187279) | Aerobic enrichment media microbial communities from Eden Landing Ponds, California, USA - A23 P3 (3) (SPAdes) | ecosystem: Environmental > Aquatic > Marine > Unclassified | place... | reverse complement strand
TGCTGGCGACGTGGCGCCAGCAGGGACGCAACCCATACGAGGAACTTACGCGGGTTGTCCACGACAACGAAATGATCTCACGAGAGCAGACTGTGCCGGTTGTTGAGACCTCGGGGTAAACACGTACATCCGGGGTAAACACACGAGCATACTGTGCAGTAACGAAGGACCCGCAGTTCTGGCATTCGGGCATACTACGGACGCTATACTATACTGATATAGGCTTTCTGACCGAACGGGCCGTCTGAGCAACGAAGCACTCGTGAACTAGGACAGCACCAGTGATGCCCTGCTGCACAATACCCGACTGCGTCCGAAATGACGGAATGAGAGACTTCCGTCTGTATCCATGAGCCTCAGAAGGCGGCGATCGACTCCGTTCGCAGTAGCGGGACAGACCACAGCCGTGGCGACGGGACGAAGTGAAGAAGGAGTGTCAGCGCTCGGGTCGCGGGGCAGTCTCGTACCGTTTGATGTCGTCGGTCTTCTCGACCCGGTCGTAGATTTCTCGAAGCGTGTCTTGTGCGCGGAGGAGCTTGTGGTCCTCGAGGAACTGCCGGCCGCTCTCACTGATCCCGTAGAACTTGTACGGGAGGTCGTTCTGCCGGCGGTCCTCGGGCAAGAGCACCTCCTCGACGACGCCGGCGTCGACGAGCTGCTGGAGGTGCTGGCGAATCGTCGTCTGGCTCTTGCTCGGGTTGACGTAGTCGAGTTCCTTCAGCGTCGGTAGTTCCGACGGATGCCCGAGGATGTCCTGGAGGAGCGCGAACCGCGTCTCCTGGGTGACGACGTTGAGTCGCTCCCGTACGGAATCGAGATCGCTTGGCGGCTGATCGGAGGTACTCATTACTTCGTTGTTCGGGTGGTGCGTGCAAAAGCGTTTCGCCCTAATACGAATCGGGTAGGAGCGAATCGGTCTATGATGAGGTCGCCACATTAAAGCACGCTATCCGAGTATGCACGGGTAGATGAGTGAGGATCCAGTCACTGTTGATGAACTCGCTGCGAAGGCCGAGGAGTATCTTCACGAGACCTCACTCACGCCGGCGGAGTACGAAGCGCTGAAACAGAGTGTTGCGGAGCTCACGCCGATCTTCTCGGCTGAGCATTCGTACTTTGTCCTCGGCAGCTATGGTCAACCCGAGATTCGCCGTCTCCAACTCGTGAAAGATCGCCTCAATCGGCGGGCCGGCGCGTATGCATTTTTGATGGTCGACATCAGAAGTGAGTGGACGAATACCTATCTCAAGTTCCGTCTGCTCGCTGATTATACGGATACGATCGTCGGTGTCGCCGAACACGCCCAGGGAGGATTTCTGGTCGAACAGGGGTATTTCACGGCCCTGGAGGAATATTTCGCGAAAACGCACGTATTCAAGCGCGAATACGAACCACTCGACCTGGAGGACGTTGAGACCGGAGTGACGAGTGAGAATCCGTATAGTGGTATGCAGACGGCGATTTTTGAGATGTTGGACGATGGCGGTCGGTTATGCCGGTGGACTACTGAAGACGAGCTCGTCGAGTGTGTTGCCACCCTCTGAGCGGACACCTGTGACCTGACGTTCGCTGGCGAAGTCGGCTGGTATTCGATAGCCCAGTACCCGATTGGCGATGGCTGCAGAATGTCGTGGACGAAAGGGGTCCCCCCGGAGTGTGAATGGGACCCGTCAGTCCGACACCCCTCGGTGTGAATGGGCAGCCACCCTCCTCAACACGGCGTTCCATTTCGTCATTGGAAGACGAGGCAAAGCGGTGCCAGCGAAACGGTTTGGCGGATATCCCACCCCCACACCCCTCAGTGTGAATGGTCCCACCACGTGGGGCACCACGATTAAGCTGCTCCTAATAGCGGAACCCGACCAGCGCGGACGCCCCTCCGCCTCCGCGCTGGCGCGTCGGCTTCGGCACAAGTGCCTTGCCTTTAAACAGGATACTATTCGGAGGACTGTTTAGACTCGTGTGTATTAAAATTATCTATTACTGCGGTGCGACACACTAGCCAACCACTGCAAACAGCCAATTTTACCGTATTACCCGCTCTACGGGTTGTTTCAACCTCACGAGACTGCTAACGGCTCTCCAACGACACCAGCGTCATCTAAACAGCTGCCATCCCCTATGCCATACCATTCACACCGAGGGGTGGGGGTGTCACCATCCCATCAACGTCTGGAGCTCCGGTGTCGAATTGATCAGCCCAGTTCGAGTGCTCTCGACGTCACCCTGGAGTGAGTACGATCTGAACTTTCCTTGATCGCCGCCTTCCTTCTTCTTGGATTCGAGAACGCCAGTCGTCACGTGTTTGTTCAGGAGTTCAAGTGCGCGATTGTACCCCTTCGGCTCCACTTCAACATCTCTTGCGACTGTTTGGTACACCTCGTGGATCTCGGACGTACGGAACCACTCCTTCTCCGGGTTGTTCCGATCAAGTCGTGTGAGTGCAAAGAGGAGTAACTTCCCGGACAACGGCGTCCCTTTCACCATTTCCATAAAGAGTTCGACCTCGACGAGTTCGTCGGCCTCGTGGACGTGCTCAGCGGTCACGATGTCGTCTCCTTCCTCGTCGGCAATTTCACCCGCATTGCGGAACAATCGAACTGCGCGTCGAGCGTCTCCGTGTTCTTCAGCTGCGAGTTCGGCTGTTGTTGGTATCACTTCGTCATCGAGGACTCCGTCGTAAAACGCGTCGCGGCGATTCTCGAGGATCGCGATAAGCTGATCTTCTTCGTACGGCGTGAACGTTCGGTGTTCCGGTTGGAGTGTGGATTGCACCCGGGACTCGATTTCGCCTTTGAATTCGATGTCGTTTGAAATCCCGATCGTGAGGACTGGGAAATCCACGTCGTCTTTCGATTGTGTCCGTGAAAGCGTGTAGAGTACTTCGTTGACCTCGCCGTGCTTGTCGATTTCGTCGATAATGACGACGAGCCCACCCGAGAATTCCCGCTGAACGACGGGCCACAACTTCTGATCCCGGTAGTGTTCTGCTGAAAGGCCCTGATAGGGAACTTCAAGCGGGTTTTCCGCTTTGGCGTTCACCTGTTCTGCAATCTTTCGGAAGGTGGAGGTATACGTAGAAATCGGGTCCGGGTTAATGTAGGCTGTAACGATGGGCGAATCCGTCCCGTCCGTTGCTGCTTCGAGGCGCTCACAGACGTGCCTTGCAACTAGTGTCTTCCCTGTCCCGGTTTCACCCCACTCTAGAACGTTGTCCGGAACGCTGTTCGTCCGCATTTTCCGGAGATTCTTCGCCAAGAACGTGATGTGGTCGTCACGGCCGACGATCCGGTTGGCGTCTGGTACGTTATCGATTTCGAGCAGCCACGGTTTTTCAAAAATATTCGATTCGTCTTCTTCGTTGTCCTCGTCGACATTCAAGATCTCGTCGACGGTCGTTTGCGTGGATTCGTTGTTTGGCATAGCCGGACCAATTCATCCCATTCACATATAGGTTGTCCACCCACGGTGTGATTGATTTCAAATCCCATTCACACTGAGGGGGGTGTAACTGATCCAGGGTACTCCCCCCTCAGTGTGAATGGATTCGGCTTAGAGAAAGAGATTCACAATATGAATACATATCACTCCACCATTCACACTCCGGGGGGTGTCGACGTTGTCGCCCACTTGTGGTTTTTTCTCACCGAAGACGATCTCCGTCCATTGACCCATGTATCTCATGGGTCCATCTATCGATAAAACCGAAATATGGTGGTAAAGAGCCGCTATCGGCATCTCAGAACAAGGTCATCCATTCCAGGTCATTGTAAAATCGGTCAACTCTACCTCTCGTGTCTCGGCGAGACTCCGTCGAATATCCGTCTGATCCCAACCCAAGGGCGAGAGGACGCTTTCGACAGCGCGGACGAGTTGTGTCTCGTAATACGATGGATCGTATGTTTCGACCTCTTCGTGGGCGAGTACGACGCGTTCCCGTGAGGATTTCTCGTCATCAACCACGACGTACTCAATATCTTGCCCGGGATGGACAGCGAGGTCCTGGTCGCGAGCCCGTTTCAGCGCTGCGACGTTCTGTGTGTTCTGGGTATAGCCGTCGAGTGGTTTGGAGACACGATTCCGTTCGACGAGTCGCTCCACCGCTACCTCACCGGCATGGAGTTTCGAGACTGCACGGTCGAGACAGCTGAGGACTGCCTCTGGTGACTGCGTCGTATCGAGGCGATCGAGGCATTCTCGCTGGACGTCCTCAATAAATGGTGGCGTCGACCGCTGGCGGGCTTCGATGCCTCTGATCTTGAACTCGTCCTCATCGACGACCTTTCCGAAATACTTCGTTAGTGCGCCGGCGTCGCTCTCGCGTTGTGGGACGAACGCCACCCAGTCATAGTGCGATTCATACTCGAGGCGGATGTCGACTGCTTCGGTGATCTCGGTCGCGAGGGCCTCGAGGGACTCGCGGTCCTCGTCGTCGACGTCGGGGTTTGGGGTCACCCAGATGGAGTCGACGATGCCGTGGACGACACGCCAGCCGCCGGCTTCGAGGCGTTGCTTCGCCGTCAACAAAATCTCGCGCGCGAACGCATTGATTGCCTCGTGGCACTCGATGCGCCCGTATTTGGCGTTGTTAAAGCCTTGGTACCCAAAGCAGGCGACGAGGATCCACTTCAGCGCCCCCGACCGCCCTTCGAGTTCGTCGAGGCGCTCCTCATCAGGCTCGTCACGCTCTTGTTCGCGACGGATGGCGGCTTTGATCTCGTCGCGCGCATCGATGATCGGCTGGAGGACGTCGACGAGGTAGCCCCGGTCGTCACAGATCGAGTACCCGAGTCCGGGGACGTCCTCGCGGTCGCGATGGCACTCGCAGCGAATCACGTCCGGCGAGACGTTGTGCGTGCAGATGATGTTCGGATACAACGAGGAGAAATCGAGTTCGTGGACATCCTCGTGGAGTCCGACCTCAGGTGCGAAGATGAACCCACCACGATCGGCATCGTGGAGCACCCCTGTTGATTTGAATTTCTCGTGGCGCCAGGAGTGCCACGGGACGAGGACGCCGCGTTCGTGGGCTTCACAGATCTGGATGGCTGTGAGGATGTTGCCGATCGACGCCCAGGCTGCCTCCTGTATCGGCTTGCGCGACCGCGAGACCAGGTCGAGGACGCCGTCGATGTTGGTCTCGCCAAAGAAGAACGTGTTCGATCGGTCGATGATTGCTCTTCCGGGCACGTTGTAGCGCGCCGGCGAGTGCCCGACGCGGCCGTAGCTCGCGTAGGTCGAGCGGCTCGCGAGCTGCTGGAAATCGCCCTCTGGGGTCCGGCTCAACGAGAAATTGTCGGCGCCATTGCTGGCAGCCATCTCGTACAGGGTCGGGACGATCTCGCTCGTCGAGCAGACGAGGACGTCCGGATCGTGGTCGTCAAGCGCAGCTTGGACTGTCGTCAGGATATCTGCTGGCGGGCCCGTGACCGTCTCGCCGCCGACGGCAAGTTCGGTATACGCATCGCCTGTTGTCTCTGTGAGTGGGACGTCGAGTCGCAGCGTCGAGAGATCGCTCGTTGGCGTCGGATCTACATCGTTCTCGAGACAGTACCGAAACTCCCGCGAGAGATCGACATTGAAGCAGGCGAGATCCCCCACAGGGTACTCGGACAGCTGGCGTGCCTGTCGAGCCAGCGAGGTGATCCGATCGATGTGGACAACGTCGACGGCGAGGACGTCCTCGTCGTCGCGACGGAAGCCTGGCCGCCGGGCGACGATATCGGTCGCGACGACGTCCGGGTGCCGTTCGTACACGCTGCGGAGTCTCGTGAGGTCGATCTCGTCATCTGGTGCGCGGGATGCGACGTAGAAGCGCGGCGAGTAGTCTTCGCGTTCGGTCGCGACGGCGCCGTCAGCCGTGTCTCCCATTCGAGGACACGGCCATCATCAAGGAAATCGAATGTGAATGGCATTTTCTATCTATCGTCCTCCAGCATAGGCACGCCAACGTACGCTCACCCGATAATCGGCAGTGTGTTGCTTCCGGAGTTCAGGGAATCTGTGTGACACGGCTGCGAAGGGCGTGGAACGCGAATTTGGGGCTTTCCATCCATTTTCCACAAACACTTCCGGGGCGCTGATCCCCTTCTCCGTCCATCTTAACCAACAAAACCCACGCTTGCTACGGGATGTTGGTTAAGTCTACTAATTACGGTACTGAGGCGCTGTATTCGATACAAATTCATTCGAGAACCTCGAGATCCTCGAGTCCCAGGGCATGGAGAGTATAGTGACCGGGACTATCTTCGATCAGCTGTTTGAATGTCAGCCGAAGTGTGTTCTCCTGCTCCATCCGATGTGCAGTTTTCAACACGATGCGATCAGGCGGCACGATCTCGTCAGGTGCATCGAGACGCACTGTCCGATGAAATTCGATATGTCGGACCTCATCTCCCTTCCGGGGGTCCTTTCTCTCTTCGTGTACGCTTCCGACGGAGGTCTCCCACGGATTCTGAAACGTCACACCGCCAGCCTCAACCGGACCGTCTCCGGTAAGGTGGATTCGAATTCGATCACCTGATTCCAAGTCGTTGATTCTCTGAAAACGATCCGTTGCCATACGAACGGTCTAGTACCCCGTACTAAAAACCATCAGTACAATCCGTCCTCCGTTGTACCTGCCTCGGAGTGTTGTTGCCGATCGTCCGCCTCGTTGAGTGCGTTTTCGAGTTCAGCGAGGCGGTCTTCGTGTTCATCGAGTCGGGCTTCCTGTTCGAGATCGATGCTGATCAGCGCCGGCAACAGCGGGTTTTGGTGGTTCAACAGGCCACTCGCGTCGGCGTGCTCGCGAGCGTACTCGAACAGCTGGTCGAAGCGCGGTTGGTCGCGACGACGGAGCGCCCGACGGAAATCCGTCCATCGCTCCTCGATAGTTCGCAGCGCATCCCGATACGTCGGATTGGTGCGCCCCATTACTATCGCCCTCCAGCACTCGTCCAGGCATCGAGTAGTGGGTTCGCAGTGAGTGATGCGGTCGTTCCGTTGGCCGTCATCCCCGTTCCGACGCCGTCGGAGGTCGTGGTCGGGGTGGAGGGCGAGGCCGGTTCCAGCCCGACCTGTTCGGCACGTGCGCCGAGTACCTGACGCCAGTAGGTAAACGTCGTCTGGTAGTATGCCCCATCGTCGACGGGATAGACGAGCGTCTCGAACTCCTCACCCGTGAACCGTGGCCCCATCCGGGTCTGCTCGCACTCGAGACGGCGATCAGCGGCTGTCGCGACCGGCGCCGCGAACTCGTCCGCTTTGCTGCGAGTAACGAGCACCGGCACCTCGTACCCATCCGCGTAGGTCGCCAGTCGAGCGAGCGTTCGCGCTTGGAGTGTCCCGGCGTGGGCGTCTCCGAGCGTGTCGTCAGTGCGGTACTGCGCATCGACTGCCGGGGCGACGATGAGCGACGGGGTGTGCGAGGACGCGTCCTCGTTGCGAGCCGTCGACTGTCGACTGCTCGTCCCGGTGTCTGCGGTAGATCTCCGGATAGATTGGTTCACCGCCGTCGGGAGATCGCAGACGGTGCCGTAGTGCTGGTAGGCGGTGAACCCGCGCGCGACGTGGATCCGGTTGAGCAACCGCTGGCTGGGGGCGATTTGGGCGAGCGTGGTCGTCGTCGCGTGGCCGTTCGCGTCGACCCAGAAGGCGGGCCCGTCGTGCAAAAGGAGATGGTCGAGCACGAGCGATTGCAAGATTGGGACGCCGCGGCCTCCCTCGACGTCGAGCAGCGTGATGCCGTCCTCAAGTGACGGCAACAGCATCTTCTCCGTGGTTGGGTCGGCTTGATCGGCAAGGGTTCGATTGCGGTTAGCGTCCCGGGTCGGTTGATCCACCGCTAATTGGTTTGATATCGATGTAGAGTGCTTGGGCATACTCGACTAGATGGCCATATTCCCGATAAGCTGCGGCGTGTCGCTTCCGCGTTTCCGGGATTACTATCGTATTCGAGGAAAGGCAGTACTGTCATTGGGTTCAGCACTGGCGACGACGGCTTTCCGAGGTCGGCTTATGAATTCTCACGTCTGAATTAACCAACACAGTCACTGTACACCGACTGCCTGTTGGTTAACCAGCCACTGCCACTCAAATAGACGGTGTTCTCACCATCCTCAACTTACTCAGTGAACACAACACAATATCCGTTCACCAGAGATGGCTACAAAGGGGTTAGACCTCGTTTTCGTCTCGGATTTCGATATTTCCGACGTTCAGATAGTGATCGAAATCACCGCCGCTCATCGCCCTGCCAATCGCTGCATCAAAACTGCTGATATAGATTTCCTCATAGTCCTCAGGCCCTTCCGGCGGAGACTCCGAAGGTGTTCTAATCGGGAGAGGGAGTTCGCAACGCCCTTCATCAATCCAGAGAACATCAACGTAGTCTATCCTTGAGGAACCCCAATATAACCAGAACCGGCGTTGGAACACGTCATGCTCGTGATGAAAGTTGTCTAACCACGGTTCGTAGAAACTATTCTCATCGTGAAGCCGTACATCTTCCCCGTAATCTTTCTCCTCAAGACGAAGATCCGGTTCGGGTTTGTAGATGTACTCAGGTGGTGCATCAATAAATTTCCAGTCGCTGGACTGGGATTCATAGATCATCCGTCTTAGCTCGGACACTGATGGCATATCACCCCGTTCTAAACCCATTGACAAAAGAATTCCTCTGACTGTTCAACGCAGATTCCTGCTCAAACCGGTCATCTCCTCTTCAACGAAGCAAATCTGAAGTTCATCAGCAATTTCCAAGAATCCAGTTCTGAACCCTTTTCTGGGAATCTATACGGGGGTGGAGTCCAAACGAAGGATATGGCTCGCGATATCGGGAACTTCCGAGATGTCGTTGAGAGGCGGTCTCAATTCTATGAATCAGTTGATCTCCGAACCATAGCAGTAGAGCAAGAATCGAAGTGGTACAACCTGCATACCGATGCCCACCTCCGTCCTGAGAAACCAGACCAACTCTCTGTTTCTACAACGGAAGTACCGGGGCCAGCCGCATATTTCCGAGATGTTGTTTCATTTGATGAGCTATGGACTCTGTTACCGGAGATGTTCGGTGGCGAATACTCCCGTTTTGATGAACCAGTAGTCTTCCCTGGCCTATCAGTAGATGAAGACGGCGAGGAGTACTGGAAGGAGAATATTTACCGAGCAAATTACTGGGACTGCGACCGGGCCGACGACGCCTACGGAATACTTGTCCAGTCCAGTACCGAGGAGCCTCTACCAGACAGGAACGAGTTTCAAGAAAAGCTGAGACAGCTAAATCCGCCCTACTACGATGTCGACGATCTGTGTCGGGAACACCTCGGTCATACCTCCTACAGATGGAGCAGTCCTCAGACCCAGTTCTTTGCTCCACTCTACGTAACAGTGACAGAACACGAGATAACCGAATCAGGGGATCTCGAACTCAAGATACAGACCCACGAATCAATTGCAGATCCCGTGGTGAGTACCTGGGCGAAGAAAGACCGGGAAATCACCGATCGGGCACGACATAAACCTGCTGAACCGCAGTCTCTTGAGGGGTACTTCCACCAATTCAATATTAACTGGAAGATTGAGGGGAACCCATCCGATGTCTACACCAGCATCTTTCACTCTATATTTGATCAGATCCGGGAAAGTAGCCGGTTATCCTCCTCCGTCCCTGTGATAGCCCTCGAAACAGTTCTCGGAATGACGGATGAAGAACTTTCCAACTTCTTCAATCAAATCCTGGTGACACCAAACAAGCAGACACTTGACAAAGTGTCGTTCGCTGATGACTTCGAGGCCGCTGTAATCACGTTGTTCAGTTTAGCAGGGTTCCTCAGCTTTTCGCCCGACTGGTTTGACCATTTTGCTAATAAAGGATCTCTGCCAGATCTCTTAGCATATTTTCCAGAAGAGAGCGTCCTATTGGTCGGTGAATGCACCTTAGCCGATAGTGACGACAAAGTAAAAACGAAAGTCAACGATGCACTGGCTTCTGCTCACCAAATAGAAGATCGGTTCGATGAAATAGATCTACTTGATCCAATGGTCATACCACTCTGTATCACCCCCGCAGAATCTATATCCCCTGTGGGCGTACCAGACGACGTTGAACTGCTCACAGGACCAAATCTCCAGAAGATCCAACGTCAGGCCGAAAAGAGCGGTGACGCTAAGAACGTCTTGAGAGAGTGGGAAACCTATAACCAAGAACAACAGTTTAGATAGATATCTGCACTATTGAAATTTGTTAGTCACATATAATCGCTATGTGTGGACGCAATTCTCTCTTCATCGATCAACCCGACCTCGAGGCTCGCTTCGACGCCGAGGTCGTCACGGACGGCGGGTATACACCCCGATACAACATCGCGCCTGGCGAGGACCTCTTCATCATCACGAACGATGCTCCCGACGAGATCGAACGCTACTATTGGGGCCTGATACCGTTCTGGGCGGACGAGCCTGAGGAGGGCATCATTAACGCTCGCTCCGAGACGGCCGACGAGAAACGCGTCTTCGAGCGGGCATGGGAATCTCGCCCCTGTTTGGTCCTCTCGTCGGGGTTCTACGAGTGGCAATCGCCGAACGCCGGGACGAAACAGCCCTACCGGATTTACCGCGAGGACGACCCCGCATTCGCGATGGCTGGGCTCTGGGATGTCTGGGAGGGCGACGACGAGAAGATCTCGTGCGTGACGATTCTCACGACGGAGCCGAACGACTTGATGAACTCAATCCACGACCGGATGCCGGTCGTCCTCCCACAGGACGCTGAGTCCGACTGGCTCGCCGCAGACCCGGACACCCGCAAGGAACTGTGCCAGCCGTATCCAAAGGACGACCTGAACGTCTACGAAATCTCGACGCGGGTAAACAACCCCGGAAACGACGATCCGCAGGTCATCGAGCCGCTGGACCACGAACAATCGGGACTCGGTGAATTCAGCTCGGGGTAGCTGTTGACAGCGCGTGTTATCAAATCAGCTGTGAGATAGCGTGTGTATCTCGATCGAATCCGTAGGACTATGATAATCCAGGGCGGTAGCGAACACGATTAGAGGATCTCGCTATGACACCGCCAATGCACGGCGATGATACCGTCAAGGACCTCGTCCAGCAACATTGGAATGGCCGGGCAGCGACATTTGACGAGGAAAGTCAACACGGAATTCATTCCGACGAACAGCACGACAGCTGGCTCTCAGTACTGCGGGAATGGACAGGGAACAACTCCCACCGGATACTCGATGTCGGTTGTGGGACAGGGGTCATATCGCTGTTGCTCGCAGAACTCGACCACGATGTCGTGGGCGTCGACTTCGCCCGGGAGATGCTCGAACACGCCCGAGCGAAGGCCCGACAGACCGAGTACTCGATTGCGTTCCAGCAAGGGGACGCGGAGAGACTCGCCCTGCCAGATGACATCACCGAACTGGTCACCGCTCGCCACCTTGTCTGGACGCTCCCCAATCCCACTGCGGCACTGCAGGAGTGGCAACGCGTCGTCGAGCCAGGTGGGCGGATTCTCCTGATCGAGGGGTACTGGAACCACGACGAGCCGTGGGACGAGTACGAAGACATGCACGATAATCTGCCAATGTACGACGGCCGGCCGCCCGACGAACTGAGCGACGTGCTCGTCCAAGAGGGTTTCTCCGATGTCACGCACGAACCACTGATGGATGCAACACTGTGGGGCCGAGAACCTCACCACGACTATTACATTATGAGCGGTACTGTCCCCCGTTGACGCGGGCTAATTCCCTGTAGCGGCGATTCACTCTAGAGCCCACGGCAAACGTAACTTCGGCGACGACACGATCGGGAATCTGCTTTGGGGTTACTGCATCGGCGACGCCGCTGCCGAATCGACGAGCGAGTACTCTTGATCCCGGATGGTATCTTCTGCCGTGAGGCGGTCTTCGAGATGCTCACGCTCGGTCTTATCCAATTGTGCTTTCCGCTGAGAGAGCATACGTACTATGCGACGATGACCCGTCTGTTATCGGGCTACCGCCCATCCTGCTCATCTGATGCCGTGTCCGATGGCCACGTTGGACCCTCTGGGCGGGGGATATCCTCTACCAAATCCTTCTCGAACTGCGAAGCTCTCCAGGCTATCACGTTCTCCTTCCGCTGGACGTACTTTTCGTCGGTATCCAGCCAGCGGGCAATCTCCTCGTAACTGTGGCCAGCACAGAGCAGCACCATCACTGCGAAATCGAAGCGATCGAGATTGCTCTCGTTCGCATCGGCATCAATCCGGTCGAGGAATGCCTTTGAGGCATCACCGACGAACTCCATCAGTATCTCATACAGCTCTTCGTCATCAAATCCATCAAACGTGAATCCCTCCGTGATGTTGTTCCCAGGGTCACTTTCTTTGGCATCCCAGCGAATCTCTTCGATGGTTGCTCTTTCACAGTCGTGAAGTCTCGATAGGCGCTCTGGATTCTCCTGTTCCCAGGTTGTGATTGTGTCGGCTACTGCCTCAGATTGAGCGTGTTCGATATAGGGCTCACACCCCCGCTTCGCGATGACTGACTCGATGTTCTTTCCCGAGATTGTCAGTAGGACGGACGCACATCGATCAGTCTGTTCGAGGATCTGTGCGACTTCGCGACGCGATTCGAATTCGTCGAGGCCTGCACGTTTCTGCGCGTCGTGGACGAGGTTGTTTCTGCGTTCTTTGACCTCAACAAGCGATCCGTGGTTACCCCCGGTCAGTATTTGAATATCACAGAGTTTCTCTAATCGCTTCGCGTGCCCCATACTCCGAACGTGCTCTGTGATGCTGTCGAGACGAGCTTCCTCGCGAAAGAGTTCGTTGAGGACCGTTTCTGTCGTCAACTCTTCGATGAGTGCCGAGGCGAGGAGTAGATACGAAAAGAATGACCGCTCAACGTCGCTGTCGATCTCGGCGGTGGACCGGAGTTTTTCAGCGATTTCAGCACGCTGTTCGAGATAATACTCGAGGACGTTGTCTGAGTGCCCGACGAGAGAGTTTTGGCGTTCTACGTAGGCAACTTGGAGGAGTAATTCCTTCTCGAAAGGGGTGCTCTCACTCAGCTTCTGGCACCTCTGGAGTGAATTTGTGGGGAGATGCCGAGTCAAATAATCGATGTCGTCGTAGACGAGCGGCGTATTTGTCGGGCAATTGTCTACGATCGACTGAAAGCCGTCGTTGTCAGGGAGCTCGCTGAGTGCAGCACGTATCTCATCGACGCTAAGTTCCCGGACATCTTCTGACGCGTCTGATTCTTCACCGACCGGAACGACGCGGTACGACGCATCTCCAACGATGACGACCGGCCCTTCCAGATCGAGAACCTGATATTCCCCGATAGGGCTCAGAGAGACTGTCTCTGCATCTATTGCGAACGATAAGTCGAGATCAGTATCGTCGCCCACGCGTTAAAAACAGAGTACGTGTTTACCCCGAGGTCTCAACAACCGGCACAGTCTGCTCTCGTGAGATCATTTCGTTGTCGTGGACAACCCGCGTAAGTTCCTCGTATGGGTTGCGTCCCTGCTGGCGCCACGTCGCCAGCA
>Ga0207719_100755_pt1 | contig 13610 bp, 18 predicted proteins | sample A23P1SouthBayCA_2_FD_187279 | JGI IMG/M metagenome (GOLD analysis project Ga0207719, IMG submission 187279) | Aerobic enrichment media microbial communities from Eden Landing Ponds, California, USA - A23 P3 (3) (SPAdes) | ecosystem: Environmental > Aquatic > Marine > Unclassified | place... | reverse complement strand
CCCACCCGCCCAGACCGCGAGCATCCCGTCGGATTCGCACCGTCTGGATGCTCGGTGGGATTGTGAAACCTGAAATCTCCAACGCTCAGGATTCCTCCGCGTTCACGCGGAGGAGGATGTCAATCCCCGCGCCCCGAGCGTACTTCCATGCGGTCCGTGGACCGGCGCCTGGCCCTGTTCGTCGTTTCTCTCGCCTGCGTCGCCGCGCTCGCCGTCCCGGCTGCCGCCCACATCAACCACGTCACCGCCGCGCCGCAGGGCTCCCCCGACGGCGTCGTCTACGTCGGATCGGTCTCCGTCGTCGACAGGGGCCCGGACGCCTGGGTCGCCCTCCACGCGGGTGGCGAGCCCGTCGGCCACGCCCCCATCGACCCCGCCGAGGTCCCGCTGTACGACGTCCCGGTCGAGCTGTACCCGGGGGCGTGGGCGAACACGTCCGGATCGCGGACGCTCCGGGTCGAACTGTACCTCGACGACGGCGACGACCGGTTCGAGCCCGCCGAGGACGAGCGCGTGAGCCGCGGGGGGCTGTTCGAACCCGCGACGCTCGCCGTGCGGCGCGCCGAGGCGCGGGCGTACCTGGGCGCGGCGACCCTGGGTCCCCAGCGGACCGGCGGGATGATCGAGGTACGGAAAGCCGTCCTCCCCGAGCCGGGACATCTCGTGGTCCGGAACGCGTCGGCCGGCGGCGGCGCTCCGGGCGATCGCGGCGCCGTCGTCGGTCACCGGGCGCTACCAGCAGGCACCCACGAGGGCGTCGAGGTCCACCTGAACCGGACGTTCCTCGCGAGCCAGTCCGGGTCGTTTTTCCTGCGGGCGACGCTGTACGTCGACGACGGCGACGGAGGGTTCGACGACGGCGATCGTCCGATCGTCGTCGGGAACACGACGGTCGGGTCGACCCTCCGGCTGCGCAAGGTGGAGGGCACCCCGACGCCTACCCCCGGGGAGAGCCAGCTAGTGACGACGCCCACGGACGGGGCGAACGGGACGGTCGAACCGGGTGCGACGGCCGAACGGAACACGACAGCCGACACGGGGGGCTCGGGCGCGTCGGGGAGCTCGGGCGCGCCGGATACGACGGACGCGTCGGGCGCACCGGCGCCCGGGTTCGGGATCGCGACTGCGGTGCTCTCCCTCCTTGGTCTGGCCGTCGTCGTCGGGTATCACAGGCACGCGTGACGGCGGATCTCCGGGGTACCGAAACGCGCCGCGGTCACTCCCCGGCGCGCCGGATGGTGCCACCCTCCAGGCCCTCCCAGGCCACGCGGTAGCCCAGCGCCGAGAGCACCGCGCTCGCGTCCGTGATCCCGTGGCGCTCGAAGGCGTCCTCGGCGTCCGACAGGCGGGTGCCCGGCTCGATCCGCTCCTCGAGGTCCGCGAGTACTGCCGGACGGATCAGCGTCCGCCCCACGAGTTCGTGCTCGGGGAACGACGCCTCCTCGATCGCGTCGACGCTCACGCCGTAGTCGGCGGCGAGGTCGGCCAGGGAGACGACGTCCCGGTCGGGGACGATTTCCCCGGGGAGCGCGGCGACGGCGTCCGCGACCAGTTCCTCCTCGTAGGGCCTGAGCGCGTCCCGGACGGCCTTGACGCCCACCGTCCCGGTGTAGGGTATCACCCGGTGCTCGCGGGCGGCGATCTCCTCGCCGATCCCCAGCGACTCGTCGACGGCGACCAGCATGTCGACGTCCTCGACGCGCTGTAGGGTGTCGAGTTTCTTCTCGACGTACTCGGGCGTCCAGAACCCGACGATCTCGAAGAAGACCCGGAAGTCGGCGTGGGCGTACTCGAAGGCGAAGTCGGGTATCATCACGCGCGCGCCGGCTTCTAGTGGTTCGGGTTCGCGGGTCAGCGTCCAGTCCAGGTCCAGCGACTCGAACCGGGTCGCGAAGTCGGCCTCGACGCCGCTGTCGAAGGTCACCTCAGCGACCGGCTCGGCGTCGGGCACCGAAACCGGGTCGGCGTCCGTGAGGACGAGTTGGCGCTCGGTGCCCCGATCGTCGACCGTCGCCTCGATCCGCCACTCGGCGGCCTTCGCGACGGTGCGGAGCAGGCGCGCAAACCGGGTGCCGTAGCGACGCGTCGACCGGAAGATGGCGTCGGGCCCGGTGACGATCACGACCCGGTCCCCGTCGCGGTTCTCGATCTCGTACATCAGCCGGAGGCGTTTCACCATCGAGACGAGCGACTTGGGATCGCTCGATCGCACCCGCATCTCCGTGGCGTCGAACAGCGCGGTCTGTGCGAGCGAGAGGTTGTACTGCGCGACCAGGTCGGGAGGCGCGTACGGCACCGCCAGGTCCACGAGAACCTCCCGGTCCTCCCGGTCGGCGTACAGCGACGCCTCGATGTCCCCGGGCATTGCGTCGAGATCCTCCGCCACGCGAGCCAACGCGGTCTCGCGCTCCGCCCCCGTGACGACTCCCGTCGCCTCCGCCGCCCGGAACGCCCGTCGCCGGACGCGTTCCGGATCGATCGGCGCGCGCACCTCGAAGGTCGCCTCGCGCTCGATCAGTTTCGCGAACCCGCGGACGAGTTTGAAGTCGTCGGCCTCGCGCTCGACGTCTTCGAGGGCTGCCTTCAGCTCGCCCCGCGTTTCACCGACGTGACCCTGGTAGACGCCGATGACTCGGCCGGCCAGGGCCTCGTCGTCCGCGCCGGCGAACTGCGGATGGTATCCTCCGCCGGCCCGCGAGACGCGGAGCAGGTCCTTCGTGAGCACTGCCCGACGGTACGCGACCCCCGGACAAAACGCTCCCGGCGATCACGGGACGTCGCATGCCGACGACCCCCTCCGGATCATGAACTGCCGTTCGGGGCTCAACGTTTATTTCGAACCGCCGTGAACCCTGTCGCATGAGAACGGTCATTCCCCTCGCGGTCGGCGTCATCGCAGCCCTGTCCGTTCTGGGATACGGCCTCCTCGTAGCCGGGGAGTTGTTCTTCAGTGCCGTCGCCGTCACGACTATCGGGGCGGTCACGCGCTCGTGGACGCGCGACCGGAGGGAACACGCCCTCGTCGTCGCGGTGCTGGGGGGGCTCCTCTCGGCTGCCGCCTTCGCCGGACGGCTCGACGTCGTCGTGCTCGCGGCGATCCTGGCCGGCGTCGCGTACCTGGGATGGGAGCGTCGGCGCGGCCGTGGAAGCGCGGGCTGATCCGGGTCACCGTCGAACGCGGGATCGATGTGGAAACGGTCTTGTGCGACAGCACCCAGGACCGAACGTGGAGATCGAGCCCGCCGAGACGGACGACCTGGAGGCGATCACCGACCAGTGGCTCGGTCTCGCCGCCGAACAGCTCCAGCACGGCTCGCACCTTCGCGTGTCGGAGAACCGCGAGGCGATCCGGATGGCCCTCGCCCGGCACGTGGCCGAGGGGACGGCCCTCGTTGCGCGGGCGGACGGCATCGCCGGGTTCGTCTCCTTCGAGATCGTCGACGGGGTGTTCGAGGAACGGGTCACGCGAGGCCGGATCCAGAACCTCTACGTCGACCCACGATGGCGCGACCGCGGCGTCGGTTCGGCACTGTTAGATGCCGCCGAGGACGCCCTCGCCGAGGCCGGCGCGGACCGCATCGCCGTCGAGGCGATGGTGCCGAACGACGACGCCAGACGGCTCTACGAGAGCCGTGGGTACGAGCCCCACCGCATCGAGTACGAGCGCCCGGCCGGAGACGACACACGGACGAGAAGCGACACACAGACAAGGGACGACGGGTAACTCACGGGCGCGCCAGTCACGGCGAACTAGCTCCCGGGCGCGCCAGGGGAGCTTGGGCGGGTCAAGCACCCGACTTGTAATCGGGACTTCATGGGTTCAAATCCCATCCCTGGCTTGTAACTTTTAGTTCAAATCCAACGACAACTACGTCCCGTAGGGGAGCGTATGCGATTCTCCCTGTCTCGACAGCCGAGAAACCTGCATCAATCACGCCGAGGACAGCTGCACCCAGGCACGGAAATATCGAGATCATCACCGAGTCTCCGATCTCCAGGGACCCAGTACGACATAACCACCCGATGATGATTGACAACAGTTGATATTGAGATGACAGACTAGGATAGGCCGAGCGTTTACCATCCGTGACGAGGAACCCTATCATATGCCGTTCAGTATCGCGTGGGGTGACCTCCTGCAGGAGGCCGAGGACCTCTCGGGGGGCGCGACTCTCGTCACGGCGCTCTCCCACACGCGCTTTCACATCACGGACACCCAGCAGCATCGCATCATCATCGAGTTCGAGGACTCGGGGGACAGCAAACCGCTCCAGCGCGACCAGTTCGAGACGCTGTATCACCGCATCGAGGAGGCAGCCGACGGGTTCGACCTCGATCGACTTCCACCGGAGGCCGACCCGTACCCGACCGTGTTGACGCTGCACCCGCGCTTCGAGATCGACGAGGACGCGGGCGTGATCCGCAAGACCGAGGGTCCCACACCTACCCAGGTCGTCGACGCTGATCCGCCGACGGCCGAGGCGGACGATCGCGTCGAACCCGATATCGACGTCTACAGTAACGCCCTGCTTTTGATCGACGCGCTCGAACGCCACGGCAACACGCTGGAGGACCTCACCGACCTAGAGACGCCGGCGCTGGTCAACATCTACACCCTGCTGTCGGATGTCCAGCGGACGCTGATTCCCTCCGTCAGGACGTGCGGGCGGTCCTCCTGGACCGCCTCCATCACGACAGACGTGTCTCCGGACAGTACGGATCCGTCCAGCGCACGACGCGTCGCCGTCGAGAACTCAAAGACGACGACACCGTTCTGGAGGTTCTCGAAGGCGCTGGCGTGCCGCGGGACCGCGTGCTGGGCGTCGATCGCGACAAGGTCGAGGACGCGCTCGACGTCGTCGAGGTGGCGGAGGAGGACCTGTTCGAGATCGAGGAAACCGCGTACGTCCGGAAGGCTGACGTCGACGAGGGCGTCAAGGAGAGTCGTCTCCAGGGGTTGAAGGATCGCCTCGCCACCAGCGACGAACCGGAAGCCGACGACTTACGCCAGGAGATCGACGATCTGGAAGCCCGGATCGAGGATCTCACCGAGTTTTCAGCCGGCAGTGAGTTCCATACACGGAGTGGATGATCTTCGGGAGGTGAGTCGATCACGGGTATCGCTCACTCGTATCTGTCTTCGAGGTCGTCAAGCGCACGCCAGAACTGTTCACTATTGATCGCCGGGTCCGTCGTTGTCCGCGCTTCCAGCACGCCAGCGTACGTGTCGAACTCCTCGGGACTCGGATCGGTCGCAAGGACGCAGTCGGCGTATCCGTCGAGCGCGGTCTGTATGGTCCGTGCGTAGTGGTCGTAGGCGCCGTCGATCCAGTTGTACTTCTCGTCGACTTCCTCGAACACCGCCCGATAGACGGTCGCAGCAGCCAGGTACCGGTCCCGGTCGCGGTACTGCTCGGCAATCTCGAAAAACCGGGAGAAGTCGATAGCCTCGAACACGACCGGATCGGCGTGTTGCTCGAACAGGCGTGCGATCTCCTCGCGATACTCCTCGACTGACTTGTGATCGTCGCCGAACCGTGCGAGAAACTGCTCGCGCAACTCCGCGTGTTCGGCGAGGGCGTCACGGACGAACCCGCGAAGATCGTCGGCCGACACGTCCTCGAGGACCGCCTCGACACGCTCGCTTGCGTCCTGTGGCGGGCCGGCCGCGACGTCTAGGAGCACTGCCACGACGTGTTTGCAGTCGCCACTCCCGTCGTACGGACAGGTGCACGTCGTGTCAACGCTCCGACCACCGAATTCGACAGTCACGTCGTACAGCTTCGACCCGCTGACAGCCGCGGTAACGAGGTTGTCGAACCGGTCGAGTCGCTGAATACGTCCCTCATCACGGTACGTCTGTCCACGCTCGAACACTGCAGCAGTACTCCGATTCCGAATGGTTTCCTCGTCGACGTTCATGGCTCGTCGTTCGAGACCCGGGTCCAATTCGATTTCGAATTGTCACTCTCAGTTTGGATCCGCCAGCGCCATCGTGAGTGTCACCACGAGGCGTTGAAACGACTGTTCCTCGACCACTCGGAGTGGGACGCCTACGACGAACTGAAAGACAGCGAGAACCTCACGTGGCTTCGCCGGTATCGAGACCCGGTCGCAACCGTCGATCCGGTCGAATACTTCGAGGTCTACCGGGAATAGCTCGTCCCGTTTGCTGCCGGCGAGACTGGACGGCGACATTACCGGAACATCGCCCGCCATCTGGACGAGATGCAGGAACTCGTCCCCGAGGAGCGATTCGAGGAGTTCGTCGACTTCCTGAAGGAGACACACTCGAATCGACCGGCGTTTCTCGACGAACTGGAGAAGGCCGGGTTTTGATTGGCACGGCCAACGTGTCGGTCACACGAACGATGCCCCATACCTGCGAGGACTGCGGCGAGACGTTCGACACGCTGACCGAGAAACGGCTCCACGACTGTCCGGAAGACGAGGAGGCAATCGAACGGGAGCGACAGAAGCGAGACGAGGAAATCGATGCCAGGATTCGGAGGCTGATGCGCGAGGAAGACTCGACAGTCAAGCGAAGGGTCTCGGACGAGCTGACCGATGCACTCGAACGAGCGGCGGACGGCGACCACGCGGCCGTCTATCAGGCACTCGCACAGTACGAGCGCCACCTCTCCGAAGAGTGGGATAACTACGAGGAGGGCGAGTACTGGGGCTTTCACCGCGTGTTCTTCGGGCCAGCGGTCGATGCCCTGGAAACAGCCGTGCTGGCGGAGGGCTGGCCGTATCTGATCGACGTGCTGGAGGCCTACTGGTCCGAGAACTCCTTCGACTTCGATGCCTACCCCGAACACGAAGCGTTCGGTGGCGACGAAACCGACGATTACGAGGACTTCCCGCACATCAGCCATGTGCTCACGACTGTCACTGGCAAGCAGATGGTCCGGACGCGTCGTTCCGACGGAGTCGCTGCCATTCCGGTTGACGCCCTCGACTACCAGTTACGATTCCACCGTCACCCCGGAGACGAGAGTCCCTGGATCGACTCGATGAGTTATGGCTGGGGGATCGGTCATCCGGATCATCCTACCGGAGAAACTATCGAAACACTCGTCGATGGCGCGTACGAGATCTGGGCGAGCACGGCGATCGAACACGGGATGCACGCCGATCAACACGCCACAGCGGATCTCCTCGTAGACCTGTTCGAACAGGACATCGTTTCCGACCCCGCGTTGCTTCTCAGTTTCCTCGGGTCGATCGAGCGTGGATACTATCCGGATTCGAGCGATTATTGGGACTGGGAGACGCTCTATCCCGAGTTCGACGAAGCGGGATTCGACTGGGGAGCCGACGTCCGGGACCGACTCCGGATCGTCGTCGAAGACTGTGGACTCGCCAAGCAGCTACCCGACGAGTGGACGTTTGCCGATATCGTCCTGTGACTCGTTGTGGCTCTGTGACGGACGTTCACCCGAATCAGGTCATGGGTACAGTCGCGGCGTGGACCGACCACTACAACGTGGCGTTCCGTTTCACCGAGACTCGCCGTCAGGCCGAGATGTGTGCGTTCCTCCTCCTCGTTCGTCACGGTCTGGTTCGACGGCTTGACGATAGCCGGGGTACCGACTGATCACAGGACCTCCTACGCTGTCGCGAACGCTCGACGGACGACGACCATCTGCCCGGTGTGCATACTCCCGACGTCATCTCCGGGCGTCTTAATTCCAGGGGACGGTGTGGTACTTCGGATCGACTGAACGCCGTGCGTGTACTCCCTCTCGTGCTGTCGACGGTCGATCATCGGGACGTGCGAACACCTCAGGAACTATTGCACGTCGAGTACCAAGGCCGGGACGAATGTACGACGCGATTCTCGTGCCGACTGACGGCAGCGAAGGGGCGAACGCGGCCGTCGAACACGCCATCGACATGGCCGGCACGTACGGCGCGACGCTCCATGCGCTCTACGTGGTGGACGTCCGGATGAGCCCGATCAGCACGGGGATGGACCGCGAGGAGATCATCAAGTTGCTCGATCAAGCTGGCGAGCGTCCGACCGCCCCGGTACTGGACCGGGCCGAGGACGCGGACGTTCCCACGATCGAGGCGATCCGGGTCGGCGTTCCGTACGAGGTCATCCGCGAGTACGTCGAGGATCACGACATCGACCTCGTGGTCATGGGCACACACGGACGGACCGGCCTCGGACATACGCTCCTGGGGAGTACGACGGAACGGGTCGTCCGTACCGTCGACGTCCCGGTGTTGACGGTCCATCTCGACCCGGATCAACAATGACCGGGTGGATCGGCGGTCCCCGACGTGGTCGTGGTCGCTACGACGTCTCCTCGAACAGGCGGACGAGCCGGTCCCGATACAGGTAGCCGAGCAAGGTGAGCCCCGAGAGCACGACCGTGATCGCGATCGCGGCCTCGAAACGGCCGGTGCCGAGCATGGCACCGACGACGTTGACGAGGAAGAACGCGGGCGCTCGCCCGACGACGGCGAGAACGACGAGTTGCCACAGCGGGATATCGGTGAGTCCGCCGGCGAAACAGATCACGTCGTCCGGCAGCCCTGGGATCAGAAACAGGAAAAACAGTGCCGGGCGGGCGTAGTCGTCGCCGATCGCATCGAACCGTTCGAGGGCCCCCTCGTGGACGATGTCCTCCACGTAGGCGCGACCGTAGCGTCGCGAGAGCCAGAACGCGACTGTACTCCCGATCGTGATGCCGATCATGTTGTACAGCGTTCCCCACCAGGCACCGAAGAGGTAGCCGGCGACGACCGCCAGGACCTGTCCCGGAACGGGCGCGGCAACGACCTGTACCGCCTGGAGAGCGATCAGCACGACCGGAGCCCAGACCCCGTATCCTCTGACGAACGTACGCACCGCCCGCGCATCAGTCAGGAACGCGAGGTGGGGACCCAGGAGGACCCCGGCGACGGCGAGCCCGGCCGCGACCACCAGCGCGTGTACGACGAAGCGCGTTCGGCTCCGGCTCGACGCGAAGATGCGAACGCCGCCGAAGCGCTCCCGCAACCGATCGAGGAGTGAATGCATGCGATGCCGAAACACGGATTCGGGGTCCTACTGTTTGGTCGTGTCGGTCGACACCCGTCTCGGAGCGTCGCGTCGGATCGTGGCCCGCTGCCCGGTTACTCCTCGCTGGCCTCGTTCCATCCCCCGGCGTCGACGATTTCGAACAGGTTGCCCCAGTTCTCGTCGTCCTCGCTTTCGGGGAGCAGGTCGCGCAGTTGCCGGAAGTCCGACCCGGGAACCAGCGTGTGGACGAGGTCGACGATGACGCGAGCGTGGTAGGCCGCGTCGGCCGGATCAGCCGCCTCGATGTCGCTGACACGGGAGACGAATTCCGTCCAGTCGAAGCGCTGGCCGTGTTCGTCGACTGCCCCGGTCGGGTACCACTTGATCTCCATGGGCAGGGATGCCGCGAGGTCCTCGGCGTTGCCCTCGGGGATCCGCTGACCAAGCGTCATCAGCGTCGCCCGGATGGCTCGAACCGCCTCGCCGGTCCCGGGCAGTTCGAGTCGGTGCTGGATCTCGCCGGTGAACTCGTCGAAGTTCATACGGACGGATCTTGGACGCGGACCGACATCAATCGGCCCGTTCTTTCCCGCCGTGTGAAAACGGAAACGACGGCTCGACGGTCGGCAACCCCGGTATACGCTTTTCTACCCCGCCACCGTAGTTTGCGGTATGACCGCCGATCACGAGGACCTGTGGAACGCCATCCAGGAGCGGTGTGGGGCGCTCGACCCGGGCACCGAGCTGCTGACGCCGCTCTCGAACCGGCCGTTTCGAGTCAGGGAGATCTCGGCCGACCGCCTCCGGGTCCGGTTCGACGATAGCGGCGAGACGCGTACCCTCTGGCGCGAGCAGTTCGCGGTCCTCGCCGACCGCCTGGAGGGCCATCGACTCCCGGTTTCGGAACTCGCGCCCGGCGTCGAACCGTACGTGACGGTCCTGACACTGCTGGCTGACTTCGGCGCGGAGGACGACGAGATCGTCTACGTCTCCGAGCGCGAGATGGGCGGGGGCAGTCCGTATCTCGTCTCGCCGGCGGAGGCCCGCACCCGTCCGGAACGCCTCCACGACGACGCGCTCCTGCTGGCGGACCTGCTCGATACGTTGGATCCCGCCGACCCCGAGACCCTCGATACGCGGGGATTAACCGACCTGTACGTCCTCCTCTCGGACGTGCAACACGAGGCGGACCGTCTCCGCCAGACTGCCCGGGAGTCGCTTCTGAGCCGCCTCGGTCCGGACCAGGAGCTCCACGGCAGGTTCGGCACGGTCCGCCGGACGTCCCGCGAACGCCGGCGACCGAAGGACGACGAGACGGTTTTCGACGTCCTCGACGAGCATGGAATCCCCCGTGACTGGGTGCTGGGGGTCGATCCCGACAAGCTCGACGTCGTCCTGGCCGCGACCGATCTCGCGGAAGCGGAGGTGTACGACGTCGAAGAACAGGCATACGTCCAGAAGACCGACGTCGAGGAGGAGGAGAAGTACTCCAGATTGCAGGGGCTCGCGGAGCGAATCGAGGAGCTAGACGACGAGGAGGGCGAGAAACTGCGCGAGGACCTCCTGGACCTAGAGGCACGACTGGACGAGGCGCTGTCGGCGTGACGGTGTTGGACGGATGGCCGCAGTCATCCGGTGGCGGCAACGGGGCGGTCCGGATTCTCATAATGATTACTCTCGTCTCTTCCCGCCGAGCGCCGCTAACGGGGGTGGCGCTCGACGGTAAAAAGTGGGAGTAGTCATTATCAGTGACTGGTAGACGCAGGTCGGCTATTTGTAACTGGACGACGAATCTCCACACGAATCATGCCAGTCAAAACCCTCGCGGTAGACGTCACGACGGCCAGCACGGACACGTCGGTCAAAGCCCTCGCCCGGACGATGCTAGAGGAGGAACTCGGCGACCTCGTGATCGCCGAGGAGAACAGACCGGTCGGGATCGTCACCGACCGGGACATCGCCCTCGCGGTAGCCCGCTACGACGACCTCTCCGACCTGACTGCCGAGGACGTCATGACGCCGGACCCGGTCACGATCCACGAGGACGCCACGGCGGTGGATCTCCCCGCGACGATGGCCGAAGGCCGGGTCCGTCGGATCCCGGTCGTCGGCGATGACGGGACGCTCGTCGGGATCGCCACGCTCGACGACATCGTCGCGACGGCCGGCGAAATGCTGGACGACGTCGCAACGGTGATCGAGAGCCAGTCCCGGGAGTTCGAGCCGGACGACTAACGTACTCCCGACGTGGTTCCCGTAATCCCCCCGTGGATCAGTGTACGGCAAGCGATCGGTCAAACGGGGGCGACAGGTTCCGTATCCCGACGATGGCTGTCCGACCACCGTGGGCAACGCGGATCGGCGTGTGAGCTGGCACGACTGGGGGGGTACGAGGGCAGGCCAGTCGGCGCTGCCCGTATCGAGCCATCTTTTTTATCCTGACAGTTGAACCGGCGTCCGTGCCGTACGACCGTCTTGGACGACGTCTCGAGGAACAGCCCTCACCGACGCTCGCCACGCTTCCGGACGGTAGTATCGACCGGTTTTGCACGCTCTCGACCGGCGTCGGCGGCCCGCTCCGGACACGCGAAACCCTCGGACGGGAGCTGCAGGACGCGAACCGCTCCACGTTCCGTATGCACGTCGAGTCCACCGAACCCGGCGGCCAGGCGGTCAACGTCGCCCAGCAACTTCATGCTCTGGGGAGTGAGGTGACCTGCTACGGCCATCTCGACGCCCCCGTCTTCGATACGCTCCCCTTTGACACGGTCTCGATGGGCGATCCGGCACGCGTCTACGCGTTCAACTTCCCCGACGACGACGTCATGTTCGTCGAGGGGTCGGCGATCGCCGACTGGACACTCCGGGATTTACGCGACGTCGCCACCCTCTCTGACGCCTTTGCCGTAGACGCGATCTGTTGCAGCAACTGGGTTTCGGTCCCCGAGATGGGCCGGGCGTTCCATCAACTGGCCTCCGAGGACCTTCCGCGGGTTCCGTTTCTCGTCGATCCGGGCGACATCGTCGGCTCCCCCCCGGAAGAGATCGAGTCACTGCGTCGGGCACTCGCCGCGCTCCAGGACACGTTCGACGTGATCTACAACGCGAACCGGGGGGAGATCCGGGCGACCGCCGCGACACTCCCGGAATCCCTCGCAGACGATCACGATCGGGTCGAGGCCATTCGAGCGGCGACCGGGATCGAGGCAGTCGTCATGCACGCACGCACGGAAGCAGTCGCCGCCACCTCGGGGGGCCTGACCGCCGTGGACAACATCCGGGTCGCCCGACCCGAACGCCACACGGGTGGAGGTGATCGCTTTACCGGAGGGCTCGGATACGGGCTGGCGAGCGACTGGGACTGGGAACTCGCGCTTGCGTGCGGAAACGCCTGCGCCGCTCACTACGTGGACACGGGCGACACCGGCACGATCGACGACCTCATCGGGTTCATCGACACGGGAACCGACGCAGAGCCGTGAACTCGACGTCGAGCGGTTCGGGACGTCTTCGGCGTCGACCTATGGTACAACGCCGCCGATCACCCGCCGGAGACTTGCAGCCGGACGACGTTCGTCCGTAGGGTCTGGTCCTCGCGGGGGCCCTGGATGATCGTGACTGCCACGAGCGTGTACTCCCCGGGATCGACGTCGGGAACGCCGACCTCCCACTCGATCGTCCGTTCCTCGCCCGCCGGCACAGCGTCGAACGTGGTCGGACCCGGGGAGACCGTCCACTCGTCGTCGGGCGTATCGAGCGTGACCTCGACGTCGACGACCTCGAAGTCGTAGGGGTTCCGGAACGTGGCGGGGACGGCCACCGTCGATCCGGCCGCCACCTCCGGGGTCGCACTGTCGAACGTGAGGAGGGTCGGGACGTCGGTTCGAACCCCCGGAATCGTCGTGAGCGTCGGCGTCGGGCGGTCGGTGGCGGTCGGCGTCGCGGTGTCCGTGTCGGGACCCTCATCGCCAGTGTCCGTCGGCGTCCCGGAGTCGCCGGAGAAACAGCCAGCGAGTCCGAGCGTACCGACGGCCGCGACCGACCGGAGCAAACGGCGTCTGTCGGAATCCATAGCGTGACTCAGGTCACCCCGGGTGAAAAAGATTCCATGTGAAGACCCCACCCTACTCGCTCACGGCTCTGCCGTTCGTGGCCATCTCCATCGCGGACCTGAGGGCGGCCGGCCTGGACCACCTGTTCGGGGCGCTCGAAGGCGCCGTCGACGAACTCGTGGAACTCCCCGGAGATGCGGACCGATTTACTTATTCTGAGGGTGTCATAGAACGAGTAGCACACCAAAGAGCAGGGTGAACGCTGAGGTGGATGAGTTCAGCGACCCTGCAAGATGATCCTTCGGTAGACTCGTTCTTCAATGTCGCGGAGACTGAGACGCTAGCGTTGTTTGAGCATCTCTCCTTCGAGTTTCTCGAAGAGTTCGACTGTTTGCCCCGGCGCAGACGGGGCGAACACGAGAGCACGAGCCGCCAGAGCTGATGCGCGGGTTCCTCCATTGCTACTACCACGACATCTACGGCATTCGCCCGGTTGAGCGAGAGCTTCGAAACACGGTCGTTTGGCTGAGTTGTGGCTTTTT
>Ga0207719_100754_pt1 | contig 13654 bp, 15 predicted proteins | sample A23P1SouthBayCA_2_FD_187279 | JGI IMG/M metagenome (GOLD analysis project Ga0207719, IMG submission 187279) | Aerobic enrichment media microbial communities from Eden Landing Ponds, California, USA - A23 P3 (3) (SPAdes) | ecosystem: Environmental > Aquatic > Marine > Unclassified | place... | reverse complement strand
ACAAGTTGACGCAGTATCTCAGAGCGTTCCAACTCCGTCGAGAAGTGTATCGAAAATCAGGACGAAACGCTCTCAAACACGCCATTCGAGCAACGCTGTGAAATCAACAACGTGCTACGCAAGAGCGATAGTGATTATTGTCGCGGTTTACAGGGCCGCGCCGTCCCCGGGGTCGGCGCGATCCGGAAATAATCTCCAATAATCACTATCAGTCTTGCGCTCGCCGCGTCTCCTCGGAGAGGTCCTCGTGTCTGACCGCGACGGTGTCCCGGACGCCGGCGACCAGGTCCGCGAGGACGTGGGCGTACAGCGCGACGGCGACGAGGCCGCCGACGTAGGCGTCGAAGCGGAAGAGTACGGGCACCGCGACGCCGCCGATGACCGCGTGGCTCAGCAGTCGGGGAAAGGATCCCACGTCGCCGCGCTCGAAGATGGCGTCCTGGTCGACGAAGACGATGGTCGGATCTCGCAGACAGCGTTGGACCGCCCGCCAGTCGCCGGTCCGCCAGCGCGCGATGAGGAAATGGTCGAAGTCGATGCCGACGCCGGCACCCAGCGCGATGGTGACCACTGCCCACGCCGGGATCGGTGGCGTCGTCAGTGCGAGCGCGCCGACCGCGACGGCGAGCGAGACGGCGGCGTGGGCCCTGGATTTCATCGGTGGCGTCCCCTCACGACCGCTTCTGTATCTCCTCGCGGAGCACGTCGGAGACCACGTCCCCGTCGGCCTTCCCGCGGAGCGCGCCCATGCACTCGCCCATCAGCCCGGAGAAGGCCCCCATCCCCTCCTGTTCGACCTGTTCGGAGTTGCGCTCGACCACCTCGGCGACCGCCTCGCGGACCTCGCTCTCGCCGACGCCGCCCAGGTCCTCCTGCTCGACGGCCGCCTCGGCCGACAGGTCGGGGTCCGCCGCCAGTGCGCGCAGGAGGTCGTCGAGGCCTTCCTGGGGCAGGTCGCCCGCCTCGACCAGCGCGAGCGCCGCCGCGAGGTGGTCGTCGGTGAGCGCCTCGACGGCCACGTCGTCGCGGCGAAGTTCCGTCAGCGTCGACTCGAGCGTGCCCGCGGCGAGCGTCGGGTCGACCCCCTCGTCGACGACGCGCTCGAACAGTCCCATCCGTTCGCCGTAGGCCACCTGCTCCGCGAGGCCGGCGTCGAGGCCGTACTCGGACTGGTAGCGCTCGACTTTCTCGGTGAGCAGTTCCGGCTCGGCGACCGCGCTCGGGTCGGGTTCGACCGCGGGCACGTCCGTCTCGGGGTACATCCGCGCCGCGCCCGGGAGCGGGCGCAGGTAGCGAGTCGTCCCGTCCTGTTCGGCGTCGCGGGTCTCCTCGGGCACTCCTTCGAGGGCCGTCTCGGCGCGCTCGCCGACCGCCTCGATAGCCAGCTCGGCGGTTTCGGGGTCGTCGGCCACGAGCGCAACCGCGTCCTCGGGGCCGGCGTCGACGGCCCCCCGGAGCGCCGTGACCTCCGCCTCGGTGACGCCGTAAGCCGGGAGTTCGTCGGTGTGGAAGACCCCGCCCGCGCCGTGGCGCTTGGCGTGGTCCGAGAACTCGGTGCCGAGCCGGCGGTCGGGCTGGATCTCCCGGCCGACGAGGCCGTCGAAGCCCGCGAGTCGCACGGCCCGAACCGTCCCGCCCGAGTCGAGCGCTCCCGCGATCACGCCCGAGTCGGTCTCGGCGAACACGTCTGTCACGTCCTGTGGGTCGCCGACACTCGCTTCGCGGTCGGCGAGTTCTTCGGCGATGTCGAGGAGTTCGACCTGTCGGCGCACCTCGTTGCGGACGATGTCGTCGATGTCGTCGAGGCTCTGGACGCCCTTGATCTCGACGCGGGCGCCGTCGGCGATGGAGACGTTGACGTCCTGGCGGATGGTTCCGAGGCCGCGTTTTACCTTCCCCGTCGAGCGGAGCAACATGCCGATCCGCTCGGCGGCGTCACGGGCCTGGGCCGGCGAGCGGATGTCCGGCTTGGTGCCGATCTCGACCAGCGGGATCCCCAGCCTGTCCAGCGAGAACTGCACGCCCCTCTCGGTCTCTTTGACGCGCTGGGCTGACTCCTCCTCGAGCATCAGGTCCTCGATGCGCACCTCGCCGTCGACGGCTTCGCCGTCTGATCGTTGTGTCTCCGACGCGCCGCTCGTCTCGATGGCGCCCTCGCCGGCGACGCGCATCGTGCGCTGGAACCCCGTGGTGTTCGAGCCGTCGACGACGATCTTTCGCATGACATGGACCTGGTCGGCGACCTGGCAGTCCATGAGCTGGGCGATCTCCATCGCGACCTCGAGGGCCTCGTCGTCGACCTCGGCGGGGGGTTCGTCGTCCTCCTCGACGAGACAGGTGGTGTCGTAGGCGAGGTACTCGAACTCGCGGTCGACGACGCTCTCCTCGACGGCCGCCTCGTCCAGTTCCCCGAGTTCGCTCTTGGTCGGGTGAAGGTAGCGGGTGAGCCGCCGGTCGGACGCCTCTGGCTCGCGCAACTCGGTCGGGCACGCACAGAACAGCTTCGTCGCCGTGTCGAGTTGCTGGTGGATCTCCAGGCCGGCCACAAGCCCCAGCGCCTCGTAGTCGAAGTCGTCGGTCATTGCCCCGAAGTCGGACGGCGCCGGTCAAAAAACACACCCTTCGACGCGCAGCCGACGGTCCGCGGTCGCGTCATACGGTCGGGTGTACCGATCTACCGGTGATCCACCCGACCGTCCGGCGAATCCCAACTGCCGGATAGCCGACCGGATCAGTCCGCGTATTCGACGCCGGTGACCTCGAAGCGTGCGCCGCCGCCGGCGCTCTCCGTGACTGCGATGTCCCAGCTGTGGGCCTCGACGATGCTCTGGACGATGGCGAGACCGAATCCGGTTCCGTCCTCGGCGGTCGTGTACCCCGACTGGAAGACCGAATCGCGGTCATCGGCGGGGATGCCGGGGCCGTCGTCGGCCACGTAAAACCCGCCACGGCGGGCGAGCGCCGTTCCCTCCTCGTCCGGGCAGGCGGGCATCGCGCCGACGGTCACCGTCACGTCCGGCCTCGCGTGTTCGACCGCGTTCCGGTAGAGGTTCTCGAACGCTCCCTGGAGCCGACTCCTGTCGGCCAGTATCGTCGCGTCCGTCTCGACCGAGAGCGTCGCGTCGGCCGTCTCCGTCGTCGCCCAGGCCTCACGGGCCGCCGACGCGAGGTCAACGGACTCGAGGTCCGAGACCGACTGGCCCTGGCGGGCGAGCGTCAGCATCTCGGCGATGATCGTCTCCATCCGGTCGTGGGCGTTCTGGACCCGGGCGAACAGTTCGCGGTCGCTCTCGTCGGCGCGCTCGGCGAGGATTTCGGTCGTCCCGCGGGCGACGTTCAGCGGGTTCCGCAGGTCGTGGCTGACCACCGCCGAGACCTCCTCCAGGCGCTCGTTTTGCCGGCGGAGCTGGCGCTCCCACTCCCGGCGGTCCGTGATGTCGATGTAGATGGCGTAGCCGCCCCGCTCGCCGCCGGAGCGGTAGGGGACGAACCGGAGGAGGAAATCGCGCGGCCCGTCGGGCGTCCGCCTGGACACCTCGCGTTCGAGATCTTCGCCCGCCCTCGCGCGGCGGTTGAACGCCGCCGCATCCTCGCGTTCGTCGGCGGGCACGATGATGTCGTCCAGCGAGTCGCCGACCACCGTTTCGGGGTCGACGCCGAACGTCTCGGCGAAGGCCGCGTTGACCCCCGTGACGACCGGCGCCTCGCCGTCGAATCGAGTGTCGACGACCGGCTCGTTCAGGCTTTCGAACAGCGTCGAGAACCGGTCGCGCTGGGCGCGCAGTTCCGACTCGAGGCGCTTGTGTTCGGTGACGTCGTTGGCGATAAGCTGTGCTGCCGACTCGCCGCCGAACTCGACCGGCGTCAGCGCCGCGAGGACGTACTTCTCCTCGTCCGTCGTGGCCACGAGCGTTCGCTGGGCTGCCGGGGCCGGTTCGCCCGCCTCGATCACCCGGCGGAGCCGCCGCATCGCCACCTCGCGGCTGTCCGAGGCGACGAACGCTGCGACGTCGCGCCCGACCAGGTCCGCCGGCGCCTCGGCAGCCAGCAGGTCCGCGAGCGCGTCGTTGGCGAACCGGATCGTCCTGTCGGCGTCGACGATGCCGACCGGCGCCGGCGAGTGGTCAACCAGCGCCTCGTAGCGCTCCCGGACGCGACTGTCCCGCACCCGGTCGCGGTAGCGGGCGACCGTCTCGCGGACGCGCCGCGCCAGCGTCGCGTCGTCGCCGGGCCGGACCACGTCGGCCACGGCCCCGAACACGCCGGCGTCGACGTACGCGTCTATGTCACCTGCGGTCACGAGGACGACCGGCACCTCGGCGTCGCGACTCGCGAGCGAGTCGAGGGCGGCGACCGGGTCCCACTCGGTGCCGTCCGGCGCGAGGACCACGCACCCGACGCGTCGCTCCTCGAGCATCGCGGACAGCGCGGCCGGCGAGTCGACGGCGAGAACCGTGAACTCGTCCGGTCGCGGGGCAGTCGTGTCCGGTTTCACGCCGGGAGGGCTCGGATCGTCGGTGTCGGGAGAGCTCGGATCGTCGAGATTGGGGGCGGTGAGCGTCGATCGCAGGTCGTCGACGCCCGAACCCACGCCGACGACGGTGACCGGTTGTGGTTCGTCGATCATGCTCGGACGCTCGGCCGTCGCGCGGCCGTTCGGAACGCGCGTTGCTACGTTCACCCGAGCGTAGGCGACACGTCCGCATTACTGTTCCGTCTCCCGCAACGAACGGACAGTGTCCGCCCGCGCTTCTCACCACTCGTCGTCGGTCACCGCGTCGAAGGCCGATGGGTCCTGCCAGAGTTCGTGGAGGGTGCCGGCCGCGAGAAAGCGCGTCGGCGCCGCGACCCATTCCGTGGTCGCCGGGTCGTCGAGCGCTGGCGCGTCCGTGTCGAACCACCACGCGACGTATCGCCCGTCGGCCAGTCGGGCCGTCGGGTACATCCGGCCGTCGACCTCGACGTCGATCCGTGTTCCGTCGTCGACCGGTGGCCGCTCGTCGCCGTCGGTCGCGACGCTGATCTCGATCGGGATCCGGCGCTCGCCGCCCTCGTTTGACCCCGTCGCTCCCGCGGCCGGCGTCTCGTCGCTGGTCTCCCCTGTCGGGATCATCGTCTCTTATCCCGATCAATGGACGCCCTCCCGGATAAATCCCAGTCGGCCAGGCGTCTGACGCCGGTGTCACTCCCCGAGAAGATAATGACACCTCTCTCATACAGGGGGGCGGACGCTGATAAAATGGGAAGACAGGGACGCGCCTACGGTCTCGAAGACATATAAGAAATTTGTCAGTCCGGGTGCGAGAATCGAACCCGCGTCTCAGCCTCCACAAGGCTGAAGGATAACCACTACCCTAACCCGGACACGCGACTGTGGCTACTCGGCTGAAATTCAAATACGTTACGTTCCGTCCCGCCTCCGGGAGGTATTTACACGGCAGGCCCCTCCGATCCGATACCCGTGGCCATCACGGACAAGATCTACGTCAAGAACCACCAGCAACTCGCCTCCCAGCTAGAGACATCGTTCCCCAAGGGCGCGTTCAAGGGCGCGACGCTCGACATGCTCTTTCGCGGCGAGAACCTGGCCAAACTCGACGACGCGACACAGGACCGAGTGCTGGATTTTGCGGGGGACTTCATGGACTGTGACTGCGAGGCCAACCCCCACTGTGGCCACCCCGAGGAGAAGTTCGTCGCCTACCTCCTCGAGTTACGCGCCCAGGGGCTGGGGCCGGACGCTATTGTCGACGTGATGGGCGACGAGTACATGCTGTATGCCTACCCCGGCGACGTGCTCTCCTTCCTCGACGGCGCCGTTCGCACCCTCGAAGCCGTCGAAACCCTCGCCGATGTCGACGGCCGCGACGACGCCGCGAGCGAGGCCCGGCAAAAGCGCGAACAACTCCTCTGAGCGGGCGCTCGCCGGAGCGAAAACGCAAGAACAGGTGACCACCTCCGCCGCACCCCGCGAGCTACGCTATCGCGACTCTTCGAAGCTCCCGAGCCGATACGATGCTTCCTCGTCGTCCTCGCCGCCGTCGAGATCCTCGAGTTGCACCACGTCTTCCTGGTCGTGTTCGTCGAGTTGCTGGCGCAGTTTGGTGACGTAGCGCTTGTGCTCTTCCAGTTGCTCGCGCAGGTGTTCGGCCTCGAGTTCGAGGCGCTCGTGTTCGCGGACGAAGCTCTTGGGCACCTCGACTTTCGGCGGGAAGCTCTCGGCGTCGCTGGTCGAGGACTCGTTGAGCTGGTGTTCGGGCACCACCTCGACCTGGCCGTCGTGGGCGACCAGCATGTCGACGTAGTCCCGGAACACCGCCGACAGCGAGAGGTCGCGCTCGTCGGCGATATCGCGGAGCGTCTCGAACTTGTCCTGGCTCACGCGGAAGGAGATGGTCTTGTTTTTGCTCATTGTCCCGTTGTCGTTGCTCGTCGTACTTAATCGTTTGTCAGACGATACCACGAGCGGCCAGTGTCGTGAAAGAAAGTCGGTTCAGCGCCGCTGTGGTCGAATGCGAGCGACGGGCCGGCTCCAGCCGTGAGACTGGCTCCCCGTCCTGCCGCCGTCAGTCGTCGGCTTCGGCCTCGACGCCGTCCTCGGCTTCGAGGCTCTCCAGGGCCTCGACGACCTGTCGCCGGTAGTTCTCGACGGGCAGGTCGTACTCTTCCTGGGCCATCGCGACGTACTCGTCGACGGCGGCGCCGTCGCCCTCGTCGCCGGTTTCGTCCTCGTAGTGCTGGATCCGTTCGAGGGTGCGCTCGGCCGTCTCGACGACCCAGCGGTCCCGCGTCGCCGCGTCGACCTCGGTGATCGACTCCGGCCGGATGGAGACGTTCACCTCGCCGTCGTCGGTCTCGTAGGTGCGGGGCTTTCCCACGACCGCGACGTAGGCCGGCGGCTCCAACTCCCGGAGCATCGACGCCGCGTCGGGCTGGTACTGGCCGGCGTACATGTAGAAGCGGTCGCCGTTGGGGTCGATGACCTGCCCCTGCCAGTACTCGCTGTCCGACCCGACGTCTTCGGTCTCCATGAGCGTCCCGACGAGGAACACTCGGTTCGCGCGCTCGCCGGTCGGGAGCAGCAGGTACACCGGCGCGCGGTCGTCGTCGCTCTCCTTGAACGTGTAGTGTGCGTCGTTGAACTCGCCCGCGAACACGCGCCGTGCGACCTCGCGGGTGGGTGTCGCAGCCATTATATCGACCTCGCCTTGATGAGAACCGCTTCGTGGTCCGGCGCCTCGGTCAGCGTCTCCATCTCGTCGACGAGGACGTACCGGCCGAAGGTCGGCCCGGTGACGCGGTAGTACCGCCCGAGCACGTCCGCGCGCATCTCGTCGGCCACGACGGAGGTGTCCAGCGCGTCCATCGCCATCTCCTTGGCCTGTTCGAGCGTGATGCCCGTCAGGTTCTCCGTTGCTTCGCGGTCGAACAGCACCTCGTGAACGTCCTCGCCGTCGTCGAGGACGCCCTTGATCCGGAGGTCGAACTCGCCCTCGACCTCGCCGTGTTCGCTACAGCGTCCGTTCTGGAGGACGCGCGTGCACTCGTCCTCGGGGCACCGATTGATGAGTCCGCTGCCGGACTGGATGTCGACCAGTGCGCCCTCGACGGTGACGTCGTCGCTGCCGACTTCGATGTCCTCGTCGACCTCCTCGATGACCGTCGTCCGGTTGAGTTTGACCGAAAACCGGCCCTGGTACTCGTCGGTGACGACGTTGCGGAGGTGGTAGACCGCCCCCTCTTCGAGGGCGGGCAGGTCCGATTTCGACCACTTGGTGAACTTGATCGTCCCGGTCTCGTCGCCGAGCAGGCCGACCTGCGCGACGGCGTCCGAGCGGGCGTCCCAGAGTTCCACCACTTTCGCGGTGATGTCGACCCACTCCTCGGGGGCGTCGACGTCCGCGACCTGGACCTGCTCGTTGCCGCCGCCACCGCCGCCGAGGTCGTCGCGGTCCATCCCGGCCTCGTCGAGGTAGGTGTTGGTGACGCTCCGGCGCGCCTCCGAGACGGGGACCTTGTACTCGTTGACCAGCGTGTCGAGGCGCTCCTCGACGTCCTCGACGGAAATGTCGAGCTGGTCCGAGAACTGTTCGTGTATCTCTGTCGCGTGGGTACGCAAATCCGTCATCTGTCTGTTTCCTGTCTCCGCGTTGTTTTCGATGGGAGACACCCGAATCTTGGTCGCCCCCGTATATAAACTCTCGTCTCCCTCGGTGAAAGTGAAAACCGCACGAGTGCAGGCCGATGATCCGAAATATGCGGTGGCGCGCGCCGTCGCAACCCGAGCGAAGCGAGGTGTTGCGACGGAGTCGTGCGAGGTCCTCGTGAGCGGAGCGAACGAGGGCTCGTCAGAGCTTGCTCTGACGGTGGATGAGCATCGCAGTGAGCGGTGCGAACGAGCGAATCGGTTGGGGAGGCGTGTGGCTGTCCGCGGTGCTGTGCGGCCTTGGCGGATCGAAAGGTCGAGGGCTTTCAGCGCCCGGGCGTCTCTGCGGTTGTGGAATCGTCAGCGGTCGCGGTTGCGGTGTCGTCAGCGGTCGAGAAGACAGCGAGCGCGAAGACCCCATCCCCGTCAGAACGCACCCATCGGGGCGACGCCCATAAGACCATCCCCCACCAACCCACGGACGAGATGGACGAGGACCGCGTCGAGCGGATCATCAGACAGAAGATGCAGTCGGCGGGCCGCCAGATCGGCGAGGCGAAGAAGACCTATCGCCACGCCAAGCGGGCCGCACAGGCCGACCTGCCGTTCGACGACTCGGGGAAGGCTCGCATCGTCTGTCGCCGCCACGCCGAGCGGCGCGCGGTCGAACTCGACGCCGAGTACCGCCCCGAGTGTTTCGACGCCCAGTCGCTGGACTGTCAGGGCTGTGTCGAGGACATCGACGAGGGCGAGATCGAAACCTGGTAGCCTGAGCGTTTTCGACGGACATTTGCCAGCCGAGCGACAGCCGCGTGTATGGCGCTCCGTGCCGAGTACCACATCGGCTGTGCGGACCTCCCGCTGGTCGACGTGGCCCGAGCGGTCCCCGACGCCGACATCGACCTGGCGATCAGTCCGGGCATGACCGAGCGGCCGCGCTTCACCGCCCGCGTGGTCGGCGACGAGGGCACAGTGGCGGCCGTCGAGGACGCCTTCGAGCGGACGGCGTTCGTCGGCGAGTACACCCTGGTCGCGCGCGAGGACGGCGCGAGCCGATACACGATCCTGCCGGGCACGAGCCTCGACGAGCAACTCGGCAACAGCCTCGACGATCTGGCGGACCTGCGGGCGCTCTACGAGACGCCCACGCACATCGAGTTGATCCGCCCCTCCCCCACAGGCTGGGTCCAGCGCGGCCGCTTCGCCGACCGCGACGCGTTCGACGAACTCCGCACCTTCTGGCAGCGCAACGCCCCGTTTCGCCTCCGGCGGCTCACCCGCGTCGGTCCGGACGCCGAGGACCGATTTTCCGACGGGAACGGCGGTCTCACCGACGCCCAGCGCGCGGCCGTCCGGACCGCCCACGACCTGGGATACTTCGAAATCCCGAGACGCGCCTCGCTCGCGGACGTGGCCGCCGAACTCGACATCTCCGCCTCGTCGTGCTCGGAGCGGCTCCGACGCGCCCAGTCCCACCTCGTCGAAACCCACGTCGACGGCCTCGCACGTCCCGCTCCCGCCGACCGCGACGACGACACCGACCGCGACAACATCGACCGCGACGACACCGACCGCGACGACGACACCGACCGCGACGACGACACCGACCGCGACGACACCGACCACGACCGCCAGTCCCTACTTAAAACGCCGCACGACTGAGAGTCAGGCGGAGGCCGGCGACCCACCAACGAACAGGTCCATGCCAGTGACACAGACCGCAGCCGACAGCGAGATCGAGTACGAAGTCTACGGCGAGGGACAGCCACTGATACTGCTCCACGGCGGGATGGCCCCGTGCGAGTACTGGCGGCCCGTCCTCCCGCATCTCGACGGGTACGCCGCCGTCGTCCCCCAGCGCGTGGGCTTCGGCACCCGGCGCGACGACCCCGATTCGGTCGGTCCCGACGAGGTGCTCGACCGTGAAGTCGCCGACGTGCGCGCGCTCGTCGACGCGGTGAGAGCCGACGCCGACGAGGCCGGGGCCGGCGACGCGGACCCGGTCGTGTTCGGCCACTCCTTCGGCGCGCTCACCGCCATCGAAACCACGCGCGCCGCGACTGCAGACGCCGACGCCGACGAACCCGCCGGAATCGCAGCCGTCGTCGCCTACGAACCGGCGATCCTCCCCGAGGAGTTCGCGGAGCACGCCGACCTGGCCGACCGAATGCGGGCGAAACTCGACGAGGGCGACCGCGAGGGGGCGATGAAACTGTACGTCGAGCAGGTGCTCCACCCCGGCGGGATCGGCGACCTGGACGCCTGGCTCGCCGAGTGGCCGGTCTGGCCCGACTGCGTCGACCTCGTCGAGGAAGTCGTCCGGATGAACTATGCAGTGGAACGCTACGACCTCCCCGACTCGCTCGCCGTCGACGCGCCCGCGCTCGTCCTCACCGGGACCGAGGGGCCGACGTTCCTGCGCGACAGCGCCCGCGAGGTCCACGGCGCGCTCCCGCACAGCCGTCTCGTCGAGTTCGACGGCGTCGGCCACACCGGACCGGCCGAGGCGCCCGAACTCGTCGCCGACGAACTCGACGCGTTCCTCGGGTGATAGTTAGTCCCCGTCGCCGTCCCGCTCGTCGTCGCCGGGGAGCCTGCGGACCGCCTTCTCCCAGTTGTGCCTGGCGGCCTGCCCGGGGTCCCCGAAGGGGTCGTACGTGATGTCCTCAGCCGTCCCGAAGTGAGCCCCCTCGTCGCGGCCGGTCGCCCGTCGCCACAGGCCGACGGCCGTCGCAGCCAGCAACAGTACGAACAGGGCGACCAGCGGGGCGCTGACGGACCACTCCAGGGAAACCGCCGCGAAAAGCAAGAACAGCGCGATCACTGCCAGTTGCAGCGCGTAGAAGACGCGAGTGAGCGAGTCGCCCGTGAGCTCGATACGCCCCATCGTGTCCGGGTTTCGAGTCGTGGACACGTAGTCCTTGCCCACGCTGGGCCCGTCCGACCGCGCGACCCCGCGGCTCTTTTGCCGGCGCGGGCCCACCCGGCGAGCATGGACCGACCCATCGTCGCGCTGATCCTCGCCGGCGGCACCGGTACGCGCCTGTATCCCGCGAGCCGAGCGGAGAGACCGAAACAGTTCCTCTCCTTTGGCGGCGACCGCTCGCTGCTCGCCGAGACGGTCGACCGCGCCGGCTTCGCCGACGAGACGTACGTACTCACGCGCCCGGGCCTGGCCGACGACGCCCGCGACCACGCCCCCGAGGCCGGCGTCCTGACCGAACCCGAGCCCAGGGATACCGGCCCGGCGCTGGTCTACGCCGCCCACCGCGTCCGCGAGCAGGTCGGCGACTGCACGCTCGTCTGCCTGCCGAGCGACCACCACGTCGACGGCGACTTCGCGGCGACGATGGAACGCGCCGCCCGCGTCGCCGCCGACACCGACTCGCTGGTCACCGTCGGCGTCGAACCCACCCGCCCTGAGACCGGCTACGGCTACGTCAAGCCCGGCGACGAGCGCGAAACGAGCGCCGGTGACGCGTACTCTCCCGTCGAGAAGTTCACCGAGAAACCCGACCAGGGCGCGGCGATGCGCTATCGCCACCACGGCTACTACTGGAACGCCGGCATGTTCGCGTGGACGCCCGACGCGCTCCTCCGGGAGGCCCGCGACACGGTTCTCGGCCCCTTGGTCGAGGCGCTCGAAGCCGGCGACCCGGAAGGCGGGTTCGAGGTCGTCGAGAGCGTCAGCGTCGACTACGCGGTGCTGGAGACGACCGACCGGGCCGTCGTCGTCCCCGCGACGTTCGACTGGGACGACCTGGGTGCGTGGGACGCCATGGAGCGCGTGCTCGACGCCGACGAACAGGGCAACGCCACGCTCGGGGACACCCTGACCATCGACGCCGAGGACAACGTGGTCGCGACCGACGGCCACGCCAGCGTCGTCGGCGTCTCCGACCTCGTCGTCGCCGCCTACGGCGACCGGACGCTCGTCATCCCGAAACGGGAGGCCCAGCGCGTCCGAGAGGTCGTCGCGGAACTCGAGGCCGAGGACCGCTTTTGAGCGAGTAGCCACGCCGTCACCGCAAATATCGTCGCGGACCGCGTCCCGAAACACGGACAGAACGTTCTTGGCCGGCGGCGACCAACACCGGCGTACGATGGACCCCGCAGTGCGCTTCTGGCTGCTGATCCTCTCCGGGGCCGGAACGGTCTCGGCGGCGGTGATGCTCGTCGTCTCGGCTTTTCTCCCCGGGAGCCTCTTCGGCGAGGCCGACACGCTCGTGTACGTCGGTTCCGTCCTGGTCGCGCTCGTCTCGATGGGCATCCTCGTCTGGTCGCTGACTGCCGATAGCGAGACGGGCAGCGCCCGTCCCGGCGCTCGATGAGTGTGTGATGCCTACGGCGTCGCAACATCCGTGCTGGATGAATCCGGTGGCTGGCCGAGCGGGATGTCGATATCAAGTTCGTCGTACCAGACGACTGGTCGGGTCGCTCGGCCCTCGTCTCGCAACTCGATTAACCCATAGTCTTCGAGTTCGTTGATATTATCCAACACGTCTGGCGGGTGGCGGTCTACGGACCGGGCGAGATCGCGGATGCTCTCTGGCTCGTGCTCACTGATCGCTCGCAGCAACTCCAGGTTTGTGCGGCGGAAGATACGGGCCAGCGTGTCCAAACTCTCGACCGAGAGCTCCGATGGGTGGGTCTCGATGTCGTCACTATCGTCGATTGCCCCAAGGGTATCTTCGAGGTCGCTGTGATCGCTCGATCCAAGGCGGATATGGAGTGTTCGGGTCATGGATTGTTACTACCACATCCACGATACGCTGTCGGAACATTTGGCTGTGACCGTTGCTCACCTGTGGTCCGGGTGCAATGGTACACTGCTCGGAGCGTGACGGGGGATATCTGAAGAATCGGACGTCGAATTCGTCGATCTGGACGCCAAGATGCTGGCTTGGTCAGGTCGTCCAAACGGGTCTACATCGTTGCCTGCAACAACTGCGGTGCTGCGGTCGGGAGTGGTGTTGCCGCGGGGGCGGCTGATCCGGAACGCTCGCACGTAGCGGTTGAATCGTTCACCCACGCCAGCGAAGGATGGCAAGAGTGAGCCCGCCAAGCGCAGTCACTCCCAGGAGACCGCCCACCACCAGCGGCCACGGAAACCCGTCGGTCTCGTCTGAGTCAGCAGTCCCGGTCTCGCTCCGTCGCTGAGTTGTCTCCGTCTCCGTCGCTGTCTCCGTGGACGTCGACGGGGGTTCCGTCACAGACGGCGTCGAAGTGGCGGTTGGAGTCCCAGTTGGTGTCGTAGTAGCTGTCCGGTTCGCTGTCCCCGAACCGGTCGATGTCGCTGTTGGCGTTGGGGTGGCTGTCGATGTCGGCGTTGGCGTTGGGGTGGCTGTCGATGTCGGCGTTGGCGTGAGTGTGGACGTGGGCGTTGGTGTCGCAGTCGGTGTGGGCGTTGGCGTTGGCGTTGGTGTGGGCGTTGGCGTTGGTGTGGGTGTGGGCGTTGGCGTTGGTGTGGGTGTTGGCGTTGGCGTCGGTGTGGGCGTTGGCGTTGGT
>Ga0207719_100747_pt1 | contig 13866 bp, 9 predicted proteins | sample A23P1SouthBayCA_2_FD_187279 | JGI IMG/M metagenome (GOLD analysis project Ga0207719, IMG submission 187279) | Aerobic enrichment media microbial communities from Eden Landing Ponds, California, USA - A23 P3 (3) (SPAdes) | ecosystem: Environmental > Aquatic > Marine > Unclassified | place... | reverse complement strand
TCGTGCCGATCCGCTCGGCGTCCGCCATGTTACGGTGGAGATCGTAGGTGACCCGCCGGGACTCGATCTGGGCCTCTAAGGCCTCCCGGACCAGGTCAGCGGCGTCGTCCCAGCCCATGTACTCGAGCATGATGCGCCCCGACAGGATCATCGCGGTCGGGTTGACCTTGTCTTGGCCGGCGTACTTCGGCGAGGAGCCATGCACCGGTTCGGCGAGACAGCGCGCGTCGCCGAAGTTCGCGCCCGGCGCGATCCCCAGCCCGCCGATCTGGGCGCCACAGGCGTCGGAGATGTAGTCGCCGTTGAGGTTCGGCATGGCGAGCACGTCGTACTGGGCGGTGCGGGTGAGGATCTGCTGGAGCATGTTGTCCGCCAGTTTCTCCTTGACGACGACCGCGGCGTCGGGAATATCGACGTCGGAACTCTCCTCCCACAGGGAGTCCGGCGCGGCGAACACCTCCTCGCCGTACTCCTCCTCGGCCACCTCGAAGCCCCACTCCGCGAACTGGCCCTCGGTGAACTTCATGATGTTACCCTTGTGGACCAGCGTCACCGAGTCGCGGTCGCGTTCGAGCGCGTAGTCGATGGCCTTCCGGACGAGGCGCTTGCTGGCGAACTCGCTGATGGGCTTGACGCCGATCCCGACGGGGCCGTCGTGGATCGCCTCCCCGAAGTCCATCTCCTCCTCGACGAACGCCCGGACCTGCTCGACGTCCTCGGTACCCTCCTCCCACTCGATTCCGGCGTACACGTCCTCGGTGTTCTCCCGGAACGTGACCATGTCCATCGTCTCGGGTTCGGCGACCGGCGAGGGGACGCCGTCCATGTAAAAGGTCGGCCGGACGTTGGCGTAGAAATCCAGCGTCTGGCGGAGCGCGACGTTGAGGCTGCGAAAGCCCGCGCCGACGGGCGTCGTCAGCGGGCCCTTGATGGCGACCCGGAACCGGTCGATCGCGTTGACGGTGTCGTCGGGCAGGTTTTCGCCGTAGCGCTCGCGGGCCGACCCGCCGGCGTACACGCGCATCCAGGCGATTTCGCGGCCGGTCGCTTCCGCGGCCGCGTCGAGCACCGACTGTGCGGCCGGCCCGACGTCGGTCCCGATCCCGTCGCCGTGGATGATCGGAATGATCGGGTTCTCGGGGATGTCGAGTTGGTCCGCGGCCTCGTCCACGACCTCGATCGGCTCTCCCTCGGCGGGAACGTCGACCTGCTCGTACGCGTAGTCCATGCGCTCGTCTTTCCAGTTCGTGCCTAAAGGACTGCCGTTTCGCGAGAACTGTGCCAACGAAACCCACGGCATCCAGTAGCTACCGGCGGACTGTTTATACCGTCGAACCCGAACGGACGCGCGTGCAGGTCATCGTCCACGGCGGAGCAGGCGCAAGGCCAGAGAACCCCGAGGCCCGGGCCGAGGGGCTCTCGCGCGCCGTCGACCTCGCCGAATCGTTCGGGATCGGGACGGATGAGGACCTCCTGACGGACGCGACCCGTCGCGATGGGAGGCCGCCGATCCGCCGAGTGGAGACGGACGGGCGCTGGTCGAGTGGGTTCGCGACCGGCCACGGCGAACAGATCGCGGAGTACGGTCTCGCGCGCCGGGTCGTCTCCCTGATCGACGACGGACTCGCGGCCCCGGACGCGACGGCGGCCGCGATCGAGGGCTTCGGCGCCGAGACCGGCGGAACGGGGGGCGTGATCGCGGTCTCCCACGAAGGGACGGTCGGGCACGCCCACAACGCCGAGGCGATGGGCGTCAGGACGCCGGGCGCCAAATAGACGCCCCGTCACTCGTTAGACGACGCCCGCAGCCGATAGTGGCCGTTAAGTGATCTCCGGCCCGACAGTGTGGACATGCTCGAATCGATCAAGCAGCCCGAGTACACGGGCGAGAACCGCTGTCCGCCCTGTACGGCCGTGAACGTGGTGATCGCGCTCGTGATCGGCGCGATCCCGGTCGTCGCCGGGGTTCCCGGGGGGACCGGGAGCCTCGTCGCCGCTGGCGGAATCCTCGCCGTCTCGATCGGGGCCATCTACTTCCGTGGATACCTCGTCCCCGGGACGCCGACGCTGACCAAGCGATACATGCCCGAGCCGATCCTGGCGCTGTTCGGGAAGGCGCCGGAGCCGTCGGCGGCCGGCGGCGCGATCCAGGCGGACGCGCTCGGCGAGAGCGGAGAGGGGAACGCCGGCGGATCGGGCGGGAACGGTGACGCGTCGTCCGGCGGTGCTGCGGACGCGGACACCGTAGAGGACGTCGATCCGGAGCGGTTCCTCCTGGAGATCGGCGCCGTCGAGCCCTGCGAGGGCGACGACCTCTGTCTCACCGACGCCTTCCGGTCGGCCTGGAACGAGCGTATCGCGACCGACAGCGAGACCGACGTCACCGCGGAAACGATCACGGAGCGGCTTGATGCCCCCGACGACGACTACGAGATCACCGAACACTACGACAGCTGGGTGCTCAAGAACAGCGCGCGAAACGTCGCCCAGTGGCCCTCCCGGGCGGCGCTGGTCGCCGACAGCGCGGCGGCGGCGACGCTTTCGTCCTGGACGGACCGCTGGGAGGCGCTGGCGCCCGGCGCGCGTAGCGAACTCGTCGCCGGGCTCAGGCTCTTCTTAGAGGACTGCCCGACGGGCGAGGGCGGCGTCGCCTTCGACGAGGAGACCGTGGAGTCGTGCTGTCGCCAGCAGACGGTCGTCACCCTCTCGTGTGCCGAAACCGGCGAGCGCCTGCTCGAAGTGCCCGCGCCCGACGGCTGACGGGGGCGTTCACCCGATCCCGTCGTAGTTGTTGTTCTGCCACTCCAGCAGGTCTTCCCAGGAGCGGCGCTGGGTGGCGAACTCGATGTTTCGCTCGTCCCACACCGAGACGCCCCATTCGAGGTCCTTCATCGGGATCCCGCGTTCGAGCCACGTCCAGGCGGCCTCGGCGCTCCGGTAGCCCTGGCCGTACATGTCCTGGCCGACGACGAAGTCGACGCCGCCGCTCGCGATCGGACCTGCGTCGTCCCCGGTCATCCCGGCCACGTCGAACGCGCAGACGAGCATGTCCTCGTCGAGTTCGCCAGCCTCGACCGCGCCTCCCGCCCCGACTGCCGACCAGAACGCCGAACCCACGACAGCGTCGACATCCTCGTCCTGGATGCGATCGACGATGAAGTTCCGCGAGGCCGCGATCTCCGGTGGCTGGGGCGTTGTGAACACCTGATCCCCGTAGATCGTCACGTCATCCTGGGCTTCGAAGTACCGCTGGGCGGTGCCCTCGGTGGCCAGGTTCTTGTCGACCCGCCTGGTGACCGTCGGGTTGTCCGGAAGGTCGTTCACCAGGAAGACGGTGTACTCGTCCTGAGCCGGGGACTCCGCTTGCAGGCGTTCGTACATCTCCGCGGCCATCGCGGCGCCGCCGCGGGCGTCCCGGATCCCGACGTGGGGGATGATCATCCCCCGCTCCTCGCCCGTCACCGGACTCGTGTACGTGAACTCGTCCATCTGGGCCCCGTACGTCCAGGCGTTGTCCGTTCCCTGCCCCGGCCGGTTGGTCGCTGGCGTCGTGTGCCCGTTGACGACGGCGATGTCGTTGTCCAGCGCGGTCTGGATGGCGTCGTTGTAGAGGGAGGTGTTGAGGATCGTCGTCACGAGGACGTCGCCCGCCGAGAGGTTCTCGGCCGTCTCCTCGATGATCCGTACCTGGTCCTGGAGCACCCCGTCGTGGCCGGGGCCTTTGACCGTGCCCGTCCAGCCGAACGTGTTGAGTGCGTCGTGGAATCCGGCAGTCAGGGGAATGAAAAACGGGTTGTCGATGTTCTGGATGACGAACACCGCGCGTCGCTCGGACAGTCCGTCGCCCGAGACGGTGTTCGAAGCCTCCCATCCCGGGGGCGCCACCGCCGGATGGCGCGAGAACTCGAAGCCGGCCGCCGGACTGTCGTCGTCAGTCGGTGGGGTCGCCGTCGGATCCGGCGTCGTCGTCTCGTCCGTCTCGGTCGGCGTTTCCGGATCGGGATCGTCCGTCGGCCCCGGATCGGAACGCCTGCTCAGACACCCCGCCGACCCGACCAAAGCGCTCGCCGCCGCTACCTGTTTCAGTACTGTTCGGCGTGACACGCCGTCGCCGACCTCGATCGAGAGCCGTCCGTCGTCGAGTACGTTTTTCGGATCCATGGGTCTCACTCAATCCCGTCGTAGTTTTCGCTCTGCCAATCAAGGAGATCGCTCCAAGAGCGACGCTGGCTGGCGAACTCGATGTTGCGCTCGTCCCACACGGAGACGCCCCATTCGAGGTCCTTCGGCGGAACCCCGCGTTCGAGGTACGCCCGGGCCGTCGAGGCGCTGGCGTACCCCTGGCTGTAGGGATCCTGACCGAGGGTGAAATCCACGTGTCCGTCCCGGACTCGCGAGAACAGGGGTTCGAGCACGTCGAAGGTGCCGATCACCACCGGTCCGTCGAGTTCGCTGGCGGCCAGCGCGTCGCCCGCGCCGGCGGCACCCCAGAACGCCGCGGACACGATCGCGTCGACCTCCTGGTCCTGGATGGTGTCGACGATGAAGTCCCGCGCATCCGCGATCTCCGGCGGCTGGGGCGTCGTGAACACCTGGTCCTGGTAGATCGAGACGTCGTCCTGGGCCTCGAAGTACCGCTGGGCGGTGCCTTCGTCGGCTGCCTCCTTGTCGATCCGCCGTGTTACGGAGGGATTGTCGGGGAGGTCGTTGACGAGGAAGACGGTGTAGGTGTTCTGGTCGGGCCTCTGATTCTGCAGGCGGTCGTGCATCTCGACGGCCATGGCGACGCCGCCACGTTCGTTGCGAATTCCGACGTGGGGAATGATCATCCCCCGGTCCTCGCCTGTCACGGGACTCGTATACGTGAACTCCTCGCGCATCGTTTCGTAGTTCCACTCCCTCCTCGCGGGCGTCGAGTGCCCGTTCACGACGACGATGTCGTTGTCAAGCGCCTGCTGGATAGCGTCGTTGTACGTGGTTTCGTTGAGGATTGTCGTCACGATAACGTCCCCCGCCTCCATCCGGTCGACCTCGTCTTCGATGATGTTGACCTGATCCTGCAGACCCCCGGCCGCCCCGGGACCCTTCACGCCGCCGGTCCAGCCGTACTGGTGGACGGCGTCGTTGAACCCGCAGGCCATCGGGATGAAAAACGGGTTGTCGATGTTCTGCAGGACGAACACGGCGCGCCGATCGTTCAGTCCGTCGCCCGATTCGGTCTTCGTGGGATCCCAGCCCGGCGGTGCCACTGCCGGATGGCGCGAGAACTCGAAGCCACCCGTCGGAGCGTCGTCGGTCGGTGTTTCGGTCGGCGTTTCGGTCGTTTCCGTCCGTTCGAACGGAGTATCGCGGGTCATTGGAGTGCCTCGTAGTTGTCCCGTTGCCACTCCACCAGTTCCTCCCAGGACCGTCGCTGGGTGGCGAACTCGACGTTGCGCTCGTCCCACACGGGGACGCCCCATTCGAGGTCCTTCATTGGGATTCCGCGTTCGAGCCACGCCCAGGCGGCCTCGGCGCTCCGGTAGCCCTGGCCGTACATGTCCTGGCCGACGGCGAACTCGAGACCGCCGCCCTCGGACAGCGGTTCACTGTCGTCCGTGCGGACCAACTCGACCATGTCCAAGCCGCAGACGAGCACGTCCTCGGCGAGTTCGCCCTCCCTGACGGCCGCGGCGGCCCCGACAGCCGACCAGAACGCCGAGCAAACCACCGCGTCGACGTCCTCACCCTGGACGTTGTCGACGACGAAGTTCCGCGAGTCCGGCACCTCCGGCGGCTGGGGCGTCGTGAACACCTGGTCCTGATAGATCGTCACGTCCCCCTGGGCTTGGAAGTACCGCTGGGCGGTGCCGGAATCGGCCCTCTCCTTGTCGACTCGCCGGGCGATATGCGGGTTGTTCGGGAGGTCGTTGACGAGGAAGACGGTGTACTCGTCCTTGTCCGGTTTTTGTTCCCGCAGACGCTCGTGCATCTCGGCGGCCATGGCGGCGCCGCCACGCTCGTTGCGGATGCCGACGTGGGGGACGATCATCTCCCGATCCTCGCCCGTCACGGGGCTCGTGTACGTGAACCCGATCTCCTCGCGCATGACGTCGTAGTTCCAGTCCCTCGTCGCCGGCGTGAAGTGGCTGTTGACGACGGCGATGTCGTTGTCAAGGGCGCTCTGGATGGCGTCGTTGTAGGTCATAACGTCGAGGACCGTCGTCACGATGACGTCACCCGCCTCCATCCGTTCGATCTCGTCTTCGATGATGTCGACCTGGTCCCCGAGATCCCCGTCCGGACCGGGACCACGCACGCCGCCGGTCCACCCGAGCTGGTGTAATGCGTCGTGGAACCCGGTGATTAGCGGCGTGTAGAGTGGAATGTCAGTCACCTGGAGGACGAGCACGGCGCGGCGCTCGGAGAGTCCGTCGCCGGAGACGGTCTTTTCGGCCTCCCAGCCCGGGGGCGCGACCGCCGGATGGCGCGAGAACTCGAAGTCGGGCGGCGGCCCCGTCGTCGGGGTCTCCGTTGGCGTCGCCGTTGTGACTGTCCCCGTCGGCGTCGCGGGGTCCGGTTCGTCCGTCGGGCCCATCTCGCCGCGGTTGTCGCTCAGACACCCCGCCGTCCCCAGCAGTGCGCTCGCCGCCGCTACCTGTTTCAGTACCGTTCGGCGCGACACGCCGTCGCCGACCTCGATCGAGAGCCGGCCGTCGTCGAGTACGTCGTTCGTATTCATGGTATCACTCGATCCCGTCGTAGTTTTCGCTCTGCCAATCGAGGAGGTCGCTCCAGGAGCGACGCTGGGTGGCGAACTCGATGTTTCGCTCATCCCACACGGAGACGCCCCATTCGAGATCCTTGGGCGGAACCCCGCGTTCGAGGTAGGCGCGGGCCGCCGAGGCGCTCGCGTACCCCTGGCTGTACATGTCCTGGCCGACGACGAAGTCGACGCCGCCGTTCGCGATCGGCCCGTCATCGCCGGTCCCGGTCATCCCGGCCAGGTCGAACCCACACACGAGCATGTCCTCCTCGAGTTCGCCAGCCTCGACTGCACTCCCCGCGCCGACCGCGCTCCAGAACGCCGAGGAGACCACGGCGTCGACATCGTCGCCCTGGATGTTGTCCACCACGAACGCCCGCGCATCCGCGACCTCCGGCGGCTGGGGCGACGTGAACACCCGGTCCCCGAAGATCCGGACGTCGTCCTGGGCTTCGAAGTACCGCTGGGCGGTTCCCTCGTTGGCCGCCGCCTCGTTTATTCGCCGGGTGACCATCGAGTTGTCGGAGAGGTCGTTGACGAGGAAGACGGTGTACTCCTCCTGGTTGGGGTTCTGGTCCTGGAGACGTTCGTACATCTCCGCGGCCATGGCTGCCCCGCCACGCTCGTCCCGGATGCCGACGTGGGGGATGATCACGCCCCGGTCATCGCCCGTCACCGGACTCGTGTACGTGAACTGCTCCTGTTGGGTCTCGTAGTTCCACTCCGTCGCTGGTGGCGTCACGTGGCTGTTCACGACGACGATGTCGTCGTCCAGCGCCCGCTGGATGGGATCGACGAACGGCTCCCTGTCGGGGATCATCGTCACAATGACGTCGCCGGCCTCCAGTTCGTCGACCGCCGACCCGATGAACTCGGGCAGGGGATCCAGGACGCCGTCCTGGTCGTCCCCCCTGACGTCGCCGGTCCAGCCGAACGCGTTGAGGGCGTCGTAGAAGCCGGCGACCAGCGGGAAGAAAAACTGGTTGTCAGTGTTCACGCTGATGAGGATCGCGCGTCGCTCGGTCAGTCCGTCGCCCGATTCGGTCTTCGTGGGATCCCACCCCGGCGGCGCCACCGCCGGGTGGCGCGAGAACTCGAACCCGTGGCGCGCAACGCCGGCCGGGGACGGGGGTGGGTTCCGCGGGACGCCCGATTCGCGTTCCATGGGACGGGACAGTTCCGCCGGACGTAAAAAAATACTCCCGACCTACCCACCGCCACAAAAGATATATCCTCGGTAGTATATTATCATCTATGATTGGGGAGGTGGATACCTGGTGATAACGGGGGGTGAGTGGCTGTCGATGGTGGAGGGGCGAGTACCCCAGCCGGGACACGACGCGGAAAGAACCACCGAGAACGGACGTACGAACCGGATAAACCGTGGGGCAGGGTATGGACCCTCGGGCGACGATCCGTAACGTACCAATGGACGAAAACATCAGCCGACGGGAGTTCATCCGGGTCATCGAGGTAGGCGGCGTGACGGTCACGCTCGCGGGATGCCTCGACATGCAACTCGACGACCTGGAGACGGAGCCAACTGACACGACGATGCAAGAACAACAAGACCCGAAAGCGGACAGGCACGGACCGATGAAAACCGGACTGTTCGAGGTGACGATCGACGAGGTGGAGGTGCCGGGGTGGCAGACCGTGACGATCCCCAGTATATCGGTCGAGCAGGGCGAGTATCGCGAGGGAAACGAGGCGAAACACGAGAAGAAAATGTGGGGGCAAGTAACGTTCGACGACCTCGAGATGGAACGCGGGGTCAGACCAGGTGACACCGAGTTATACGACTGGGTCAAGGACATACAGGCGGGAAAGGCCGACGAGGGCCGCAAGGAGATCGCGGTCAAGGTGAACAACGAGGAGGGCGAAATGCAACTCCAGTGGGAGTTCACCGAGGCGTGGATCAGAGAGTACTCCCCTCCGGAACTTGACGCCAGCGCTGACGGCGACATGGCCACCGAGTCAGTCACGATTGCGTTCGATGAAATGATACGCACGGAAGGCTGAAGCGCCGCCGATTTGGAACCGATCGGCCACACCGACAACGACAAGCCCTTTTCAGCCCCGGCGCAGACGTGGGGGTATGGCAGACGTCGATCTGACGACCGAGGAGTACGAGAAGTACCGCGAGGCCGGCGAGATCCTCTCCACAGTTCTAGAGGAGGCCGCCGAACGCGTCGAGGTGGGCGCGAGCCTGCTCGAGGTCGCGGAGTTCGCCGAGGAGCGCACCCGCGAGTTGGGCGGCGGGATCGCCTTCCCCACGAACATCAGCCTGAACGAGGAGGCCTCCCACGCCACGCCCGGCGCGGACGACGACGCGACCTTCGGCGAGGACGTAGTCTGCCTCGACGTCGGCGTCCACGTCGACGGCTACATCGCCGACGCCGCGACGACGGTCGACCTCCGGGGGGAGCCGGACCTCGTCGAGGCCAGCGAGGCCGCGCTGGAGGCGGCGCTCGATACCGTCGAGGCGGGCGTCCACACCGGCGAGGTCGGCGCCGCCATCGAGGCGGCGATCGAGGAGTACGGCTACAACCCCATCGTCAACCTCTCGGGCCACGGCCTCGCCGAGTACGACGCCCACACCGGCCCGAACGTCCCCAACCGGGGCGTCGACTCCGGCGTGGAACTCCGGGCCGGCACGGTGCTCGCGATCGAGCCCTTCGCGACGACGGGGTCGGGCAAGGTGAGCGAGGGCGCCGACGAGGAGATCTTCGAGTTGCTGGAGACGAAATCGGTCAGGGATCGTCGCGCCCGGAGCCTCCAGGAGACGATCGAGGCGGAGTACGGCCGCCTCCCCTTCGCTGCCCGCTGGCTCGACGACCGGCGCGCGTCGATGTCGCTGCGCCGGCTGAAGGCCGCCAGCGCGATCAAGGGCTACCCGGTGCTCAAGGAGGACGACGGCGAGCTGGTCTCGCAGGCCGAGCATACGGTGATCGTCACCGAGGACGGCTGCGAGATAACGACGGCGTAGCGCACCGCAGAAGTTAATCCCGGCCACCCCGGAACCCGGCAGCATGGACGAGGAGGCGGCCGGCGACGAGAATGTCGGCGCGGAGGCCGAAACAGGCACGGACGGAGAGCCCGGAATAGACCCTGCGGACGCCATCGCCGCGATCGATGATCGACTCGCCGCCCTCGATCGGTTCCTCGACGCCCGTGGCACCGATCGCGCCACGGTCGCCGTCCTCGTCACGGTCGTCCTCGGCCTGCTCGCCCGGCTGTTCGAACTGGGAGCGCGCACCGCCCACTTCGACGAGGGCCGCGTGGGCTACTGGGCGCTTCACCTCGCCGACGCCGGCGAGTACTACTACTGGCCACTCGTCCACGGCCCCCTCCTCCAGTTCGTCGACGCCGCCGTCTTCACCATCGCTGGCGCGGACGATTTTACCCTCCGGGTCGCGGTCGCCCTCATCGGCGCCCTGCTTCCCCTCCCCTTACTCCTCCTCCGTGAGCACCTCCGGGACGGCGAGATCGTCGCCGCGGCGGCGTTCCTCGCCGCCAACCCCGTCCTGCTTTACTACTCGCGGTTCTACCGGAGCACGATCCCCGTCGCCGCCTTTTCCTTCGCCGCCTTCGCCTGCTTCGTCCGGTACTACGACGCCCGGCGGCCGCGGTTCCTGTACGCCGGCGTCTCCCTGTTCGCTCTCGCCTTCACGGCGAAGGAAAACGCCGTCGTCTACGCCGCCGTCTGGATCGGCGCGAGCGGACTTCTGATCCTCGCCGAGTTCCTCCGCCCCCGGAGTGCGCCGAGCGGTCGCGCCTGGGTACGTGGGTGGTGGAACCGCACCGTCGCCGCGCTGGCCCGGGGACCTGATCTCCCCCGTATCGTGGCGCGGGCCGCGCTCTCCATCGCCCTGTTCGCGGTCGTCGTGCTGTACTTCTACGCACCCCGGGCCGGCCCGCCGGGCGGGATCGCGCCCGACGGCGTAGGGTTCGACCGGGCGCTCGCCGACCCGACCCTCGTTCCGGCGCTGATCGAAACCACGGTGATCGATATCGTCGAGGGGTACGCCTACTGGTTCGCGGGCGCCGGAGAAGCCGGGGGGGGCGACTCGGTCCTCGATCAGTACGCCGAGTTCCTCGGGCGGACGCTCGTCGTCCTGGGGACCTACGCTCCGGCACTGGTGGGCTTCGCTGCCGCCGGGGTGGCCGGCGTCGTCCGCGCGGCGGAGCGCCGGGACCTCGTTCTCTTCGCCGCCGCCTGGGGGTTCGTCAGCGTCCTCGGGTACCCCCTCGGGACCGACATCTTCGGGGCGTGGATCGCCGTCAACGCCCTGGTCCCGCTCGCGATCCCCGCCGGCGTCGGCGTCGCCATGGTGGCCCGCTGGGGGTGGGAGGCGCTCGAAGACGGCGACGGCCTGAGCGCCGGCATCGTCGCCTTCCTCGCGGTCGTCGTCGTCGCGCAGATGGTCGGGACGGGCGCCGCCGCCGTGTACGCGAACCCCCAGTCCGCCGACAACCGGCTCGTGCAGTACGCCCAGCCGGCCGACGACCTCGAGCCGACGTTCCGGGAGGTCGAGGCGCTCGCCGCCGACAACGACGGGACCGACGTCCTGTTTTACGGCGCGTCGCTGCACGGGCCGGGGCGTCCGGAGCTGTCGTTTTCGGACCCACTGGACGATACACGCAAACAGCTCGCGATCGAGCCGGCGTGTGCGAACCTCGGCGCGACGCTCCCGCTGCAGTGGTACCTCCGGACGGCGGACGCGAACGCGTCCTGTGCCCGGGCCGCCGGGGCGCTCGACGCGCGCCTCTCGTCGTCGCCCCCGCCCGTGATCATCGCCGACGCGGACGAGGCGGGCGTGGTCGCCGGACGGCTCCCCGCCGGGTACGAACGTCGGACCCTCCGTATCAGGCGGTCCGGGGACAGGATGGCCGTCTTCCTCGATACGAACCGGAGCGCGTCGGCGCCAGCTACCGCGCCCTAAAGAGGGTCCCCCTGGTAGTCGATCGGCTCGAAGACGGTCACCGTGCCGGGGTTGTAATCGGCCGTCCACACCGTCCCGGGGAACGGGTCGGCGTCGCCCTGGGCCGTGATCCCGAGGCCGGCCCCGGCGTCGAACGGCCGCGTGACCTCGGCGACCGTCTCGGGGCCGTCGAGTTGCACGCGGTTGATCCGGCCGTACAGCTCCACGACGAGCAGGTCGCCCCGCATCGCCCCGCCGAAGTTCGACGCCGGGTATTCCGTGATACCGCCGGTCGCGTCGAACGTCGCGAGCGAGCCGTCGTCCTCGCCCGGGTCGACGCCGGGCTTTCCCCCGTGACCCGGCGGCGGCCGGTAGTCACACTGGCGCGGGTCGGCCATCCCGAAGGGGACGGGCGTGTTCGAGGCCGTGAACTCCAGGCGTTTCGTCCCGTTGGCGTCGTACAGGCCCGCACCCTCCGGATTCCCCCGCGTCGGGTTCGGGTGCCCGCCGTACGCTCCTTCGGCGGCGATGTGAAGCTGGTCCCTCGTGGTGAAGTCGCCGGTCTCGTTGGGCCGGTTCGTACAGTCCTCCGCCACGATCTCGCCGCTTTCGTCGACCGGCTGGCCGCCCCACCCCTCGTTTGGGCCGTTGTCGGCGGTGTACACTCGACCCTCGGCGGTCAAGGTGAGGTCGTAGGGATTGCGGTACCCCGGCGAGTGGACCGCGACGGGGCCATCCGGAACGAGTGTCGCCATGTTCAGGCCGTCGTCGCCGCCGAAGGGGAGGTCTGGCTCCCCGTGTGCCGGGTCGGTCTCCCCGAGCGTCGGCAGCGCGTAGCGGTACGCGAGGTCGGGGTACGTCCCGCCGCCACCGGGGTCGTGATCCGCGAAACTGTTCGGATCGTTCGACTCCACGGCGTCCAGGTCGACCGACAGGATCGCCCCCGAGAGCGCGTACTCCGGGGTGTGGCCGAAGTTGTCCGACGGCGCCCCCTTGTTCGTCGGCGCGCCCTGGGCGACGTACAGCGTCCGACCCGCGGGATTGAGCGCGAGGCCGTTCGTGTTGTGGTCGAGTTCGGAGCGCGGCAGGCCGATCACCAGCACCTCGTGGTCGACGCCGTCGAGGCTCCCGTCGTCGTTCCACGCGGGGGCCAGCCGCGAGATCGCCCCGGAGTTCGTGTCGGAGTCGTCGGTGTCGGTGCCGGCCCCGAGCCGGGGATCGGACGAGGAGACGTACACGACCGGTTCCTCGGGGGTGCCGCCCGTCGTGAGTCCCGTCACATGACGGTCAGTCACGTCCGGCGCGTAGGCCCCGAGGTCGTCGTGGTTCGGGATTGCCGTGATCGCGTCGATCGTCGCCACGTCAGTCGCTCGGTACGTGCCGTCGCCGGACCGGGCGACCGTGACCGCGTACACCGTCCCCGAGAGCGTGGCGACGTACACCCGCCCGTCGGGGCCGACCGACAGCGCGGTCGGGTTCGACGCGCTGAACCCCGCAAGCGTGGCCCGGGAGAACTGGACCGTCTCGGGGGGCGCCCCCTGGCCGGAGAGCGGGACCGCAAGGGGCGCGTTCGTCCCGGAGTGGGTCACCCGGAGAGCGGCGTCGTGCGCTCCCGTCTCCCCGGGCGCGAACGACACCTCGACCTCCGACGTTTCGGCGGGCGGGATCGTCGTCGCACTGGCCGAGTCGTGGCTGAACGCCGTTGCGTCGGTGCCGGCGACCGAGACGTCCTCGACGGTGATCTCCGGGTCGTCGGGGGCGGTGCCGCGGTTGCGCAGCGTGACTGTCCCCGTCCCCGTCGCCCCGACGGCGACCGTCCCGACGTCGAGCGACGTGGGGACGGCGCCGAGGACGCCCGGACGGGGCTCGACCCGGAGCACCTCGATCGCCGACACCTTCGGGTTGTCGACCTCGCCGTCGAAGCGCACGGCCAGCGAGCCGTCCGTCGCCTCGACCGCGAACGACCGCATCACGCCCGTGTCGCGTCCGGCGTCGGCGTGGATGTCGTAGTCGTCGAGTTCGACCTCGCCGCCGGCGACGTTCACGTCGATGACGCGCTCGCCCGCGGCCTCGAAGAAGATCTCCGCGAGATACACCCGGACGGCGTACCGCTCCCCGGCAGTGACGTCGAAGGAAAACGCGAACGTCTCGTCCCACGCCTCGGAGGCGAACACGCCGGACGGCGTCGTGTCGGGG
>Ga0207719_100746_pt1 | contig 13873 bp, 19 predicted proteins | sample A23P1SouthBayCA_2_FD_187279 | JGI IMG/M metagenome (GOLD analysis project Ga0207719, IMG submission 187279) | Aerobic enrichment media microbial communities from Eden Landing Ponds, California, USA - A23 P3 (3) (SPAdes) | ecosystem: Environmental > Aquatic > Marine > Unclassified | place... | reverse complement strand
GTGGTCGCCGGTTAGCCGCCGTTGCTCTCGCCGGCGGAGTCGACGCCCATCGCGTCGAAGAGCTTCTTCCGGACGGCCTCCTCCGTGAGTTGCAGCAGCGTCTCGCGGTTGTCCTCGCTGGTCTCGATACCGGTGAAGATGCCCAGCGGGATCTCGACGGCGGCGTCGGTCGAGTGGCCCTTCGCCTCGCCCATCTCGCCGAAGGCGTCGTCGAGGACCTTCCCGATGTTCATGCGGATGTCCTTCGAGCGGGCGGCCAGGTAGATGGTGTCGTCGGCGATGGCGAAGACGGCGGTCGTCGTGATCCCCTCCAGATTCAGGAGGTGCTGGGCGGCCTGAGCCAGCGCGTCGCGGTCGCGGATGAACCCGGCGTTGGAGACGAGATGAGAGCCGCTGACCTCTCGGTTCCTGATCGCTTCGGCGAGCACGTCCAGCGTCTCCGGCGACATCGACGGCGACTCGACCTGTTCGAGCGTGTCGTGGTCGGCGAAGGGATAGAGGTAGGCGGCGGCGGTCAGGTCGGCGGGCGTCGTGTCGCGCTTGAAGTCGAGCGTCTCGGCCCGGATGCCGTACAGCAGGGCCGTGGCGACCTCCTGGCTGAGGTTGAGGTCGAGTTCCTGGATGTACTTGGTGAGGATCGTGGAGGTGGCGGAGACGTTCGAGCGCACGTCCTCGAAGCTGGCGTCGACCTCGTCGTCCTCTTTCTCGTAGTGGTCGACGAGGATGTCGATCGCCTCGGCCTCGGCGGGCGCGCCGCCCTTCGCGTAGTCGACCAGGGCGACGGTGTCGTAGTCGGCCATCTCGATCTCGTCGCGGGAGACCAGGTCGATGCCCAGCAGGTTGACGAACGCGCGGTTCTCCTGGTGGCCGATCTCGCCCTCGTAGATGATGTCGGCCTCCACGTCGCGGCTGGCGGCGATGTCCCGGAGCGCCGCGGCGCTGGCGATGGAGTCGGGGTCGGGACTGCGGTGGACGAGGATCGCCATCCGGCCGTCCGTGTCGTCGATGACCTCGGCGAGGTTGCGGGCCTTGTACTCGAGTTCGCCGGTCTCGAGGGCGCGCAGCGCGGAGTCGGCGATGACGGCGGAGGGGTTGATCACCACGTCGGCGCCCAGCTCCGTGAGTTCGTCGGCGGAGACGGGGTCGGAGGCGCGGGCGACGATGAAGTGGTCGTCGCTGCGGCCGCGGATGTTCTCGACGGCGGCGGAGTTGGCCTCGACGTCGGAGGACATGATGAGGACCACGTCGCAGTCGGCGACCTGGTCGACGACTGACTCGTCGCTGATGTCGGCGACGTTCGCGTCGAGGTCCTGGTCGCGCAGCGCTTCGACCCGGCCCTCGTCGCGGTCGATGATCTCGACCTCCTTGCCCTCGCTCACGAGTTCCTCGGCGACGGCGTGGCCCACGCTCCCACACCCGAGGATAGCGTAGCGAGACATCGACGCCATCGTGATGCCGGTACTCATAGTGTCACGTCAAAGGCGACGACGCATATAATTCCCCCTTGTTCCGAACCTCCGGGTCCGAACAGTAACGTATTTCAACCAACCTCCGTAACCTGAATTCGTGGGCCGGTAGCTCAGTCCGGCAGAGCGTCTGACTCTTAATCAGACGGTCAGGGGTTCAAATCCCTTCCGGCCCGCTCACTCTGGCGCTCGCAAATCGCGAGCCCCTGCTGTGCGTCACGGAACGGATTTGAAGTAGACGAGTCACAGCCCGGGAAGCGAGCGGAGCGAGCGACCCGGAATGTCTCGGCGTAGTTCAGATCCCGAGAGACGCGGGGCGTCTCTCGACCCTCGCGAAGCCTCCGGCTTCGCTCAGTCCCTTCCGGCCCGTGTTCCGTCGTGAACGACTCGCGAGCACCGCCCAGCGTGCGCTCGCGTTTTCGTCTCTGCGCTCGCGGCCCGCGAGCGCCGGCCCCCCTTCACTCGCGTCGACGTCTCTCTCCTCGTCACGTCGGCGACGGAAAACGATGAGAGAGAGCGAGAGCGTCGGCGGTGACCTAGCACCACTCGTCGAGCGAACACGCGTCACTCTCCGGAGCGGAGACCCACGCGTCGTCGCGGACGATGTCGGCGACGACGAAGCGGGCCCGATCGCCGGCCCCGTCGACCGTCGCGACCACTTCCCGCTCGTCCACCGACCGTTGCTCGACCGACCGGACATCGGTGCTCATATTCAGATATTCCTCGGATTGTATGATGAATGTTTTGGTTTGGGCGCGGTTATGGCATACATTCAAAGAAGTATCCGGGATCGCTGAACTGCCGTCTCGATCTCGACTTCAGATGTGGACGGTAACGATCACGGGCGTCGCGAACGAGACACCGGACCGTCCTCGCGGTCGGACGACGAGGAGTGCGAGTCGCGGTCGACCGCCGCGGGAGAGAGAAGGGCGAAACCGGCGGTAGGTGCGACCGGTCGGGGCCGGCTACTGATGGATGCCGTACACGTCGCTCGACCAGTCGCGCGCCGGGTGGTCGTACACCGGTTCGTCGCGGTCGCGGTCGTCGAGCGTCTCCAGGTCCTCGTCGGCCATCGACCAGTCGAACAGGTCGAAATTCGACTCGACGTGTGCGGGCGAAGACGACTTCGGCAGGACGGCGATGTCGCGCTCGGTCGCCCACTTGAGGACGATCTGGGCGGGGTGTCTATCGTACTCGTCGGCCAGGGTCTGGACGACCTCGTCCTCGAAGACCTCGGTGCGCGCCAGCGGCGCCGCCGCCTCGACCACGGTGTCGGTCTCGCGGCAGTACTCCACCAGATCCGGTCGCTGGAGCCACGGGTGGAACTCGATCTGGTTGACCGCTATCGGCACGTCCGAGATGTGGTGGGCGCAGCTCAGCTGGTAGGCGCTGAAGTTCGACACGCCCACGTTCCGCACGAGCCCCTCGTCGTGCAGCGTGGCCATCGCGTCCAGCGTCTCCCGCAGCGATATCGCGGGGTTCGGCCAGTGGATCAGGTACAGGTCGAGGTAGTCGGTGCCCAGGCGTTCGAGCGAGTCACGGCAGGACTCGATCACCGAGTCGTAGTTGAGGTTCTTCGCGAGCACCTTCGACGTGAGGAACACGTCGTCGCGGTCGTAATCCGCCAGCGCCTCGCCGATCTCGGCCTCGTTCTCGTACCCCTCCGCCGTGTCGACGTGGCCGTACCCGGCATCGAGGGCGGCGCGGACGCCCTCTTTCACGGTTTCGCCGTCGATATTCCACGTGCCGTACCCGATCTGCGGGAGTTCGTCGCCGCTCGGCAGTGTCTTCGTCGGAACCGTCGTCATAGAACTGTCACCGCCTCTCGATTAGGCGGGAACCGGGTTCAAACTACTGGTCCCTCGCGTTCTCGCCGTTTCTTCGGCGGGTCCAGAACCTGCGGACGCTCAGTCCGACCGCACCCGCGAGTGCACCGCTGACGAGCGGCAGCGCGAAGCGATGCAGTTCTCACCCGTCGACGGGCGAGACGGCCAGCGGCGCGGGCGTGAGTCCGATCGCCGTTCCGGCGACCGTCTTCGATTCGTCGGCCGTATATCCGTCGGATTCCCCGTCGGCCATCCCGATAGCAGAACTGTCGTCGGGATGTGTGGAAGTAGTGATGCGGCGCCGAGTGGATGGGTTCGGGCGGTCACCGACCACTCGGTTTGAGACCGCTGTACGGCGCGGCGATTCGACTGTGCTCGTGGTGGACGAATGGACTCACTCATGGTCTGGATCGTATGACAGTTTTTCGAGGTGTGGACGGCGCCGCCGCTCCATGCGCTTGCGGGGCTCCGTCTTGTCGTAGTGGTTCTTCAGCGTCTTGATCGCGACGTTCGCTCGCTCGGCGACGACCTTGATCGGGACGCCACAGTCAAGCTGCCAGCTGATCGAGCCGGTCCGGATCTGGTGGGGGGACCGACTGGACGGGCACTTGCTCTCGTGGTTCGGCTCCCGGAAGTCGCAGGTCGGGATTTCGTGGCTGTGCGGGCACTTGCCGTAGCTGCACGGCTGTGTCACCTGGTAGGACATCCGTCGGACGGAGTTCATCCCCAGCCGACCCTGGCGACTCGTCAGCAACGGCTCACGGCCGTTCTCGTCGCGCTTGTCCCACCGGTCGCCCCGGATGTAATCCTGCACCGCCTCGGTGACTTCCGGGGGAAGGCCGACCGCGCGCTCGCCGTCGGTCTTGTTCTTCAGCGGGGTGTCCGTCTCCGGTCGGTGCTTGAACTCGACGAGCTGCTCCTCGGCGTCGAAGTCGCGGCGGTCGAGCCCGCGGAGCGCGCCGAGACGCGCGGCCGTGGACCAGGCGAGTTCGAGGAACGCATGATAGCGCGTTCCGCGTTCGTGCTCGCGGTAGTAGTCGAGTAGCGGGAGCGCCTTCTCGGAGGCGAGCTTCTTGTCGCTACTTCTGGCCTCCTTCGGGATGTGGACGTTCGGGACCTTCTCGGACAGTCCGTCGTCGACCGCCTCGATGCGCTCCAGGTACTCGACAAACCGGCGGATCGTCCCCATCTCTTTCCCGAGGGTCATCACTGCCAGATCTCGGGAGCGTCGCTCCGTCTCGTACTGCTCGAAGTGCCAGCCGTTGAGTTCGCTGGCGCGGTCGATCCCCTGGTCCTCGCACCACTCGACGAACAGGCGGATGCGGTAGTAGATCGACTTCATCGAATGATCCGTCCGTTCGGGGCGCTTGCGGTCGACGTAGCGCCGCCACGCTTCGCGTGGTCGCAGGTCCGGTCCTTCGTCACTCATCTCCGTCGAGACCCGAACAGTTCTGGAAGTGGTCGATGGTGATACGTTCCCCGTCGGAGACGAGGAACGTCTGCCCGCAGTGTTCGCACCGCAAGCGCCCTTCGGCGCTCACGCCGACGCACCTCCCTTCTCGCGGGCCGTCTCGATCAGGTCCTCGTCGGCGAGCCGGCGGGACCGTAGGCCGTCGTCGCCGCGCTCGCCGTACCGCTCGACTGTCACCTCGCGGACGGCTTGGACCTTGTGGGGCGGGAACTTGACGCGCTCGCCGTCCCACTCGGTCACGCGCACCCAGCCGCTATCGAGCACGTGGTAGTCCGCGACGAGTTCGTTGCCGAGCCCGTTCCGCTGGAGGAACGCGGGCGTCGCGCTCCCCGGTAGGTCCTCGGGGTCGTAGGCCCCGCGACCCTCCTCGTCGGTGTCGCTGCTGCGACTCTTGAGAACGCCGCCGTCCGTCATCAGGTCCGAGTCGGCGAACGTGTCGACGGCATCGAGGTCGACGCGCTCGGTCAGCTCCAGCGCGCGGTCCTCGATCGCGCCGGCCTTCCCCTCCGCGGAAAACTCGTGGGGAAGGTCGCCCTGCTGCAGCCGGCGAAGGGCGGTGAGTTCGTGAGCGAGTTCGAGTGTGACGGCGTTCTGAACGCGCGACTGTTCGGCGATGGCTTCGAGCGCGTCCGCCTGGCGCTCGTCGACAGGCTGACCGCCGTCGGTGACTGGTCGACGGGGTTTCTTGATCTCGACTGAGCCGCCCGTGGCTTCTTCCGCGTCGGGAACGTTGCGGTAGATCGATAGCGTCGGGGCATCAGTTCGCTCGCCTTCGGGGAACGCTTCACGTTTCCACTCGACGACAATCTGTCCGCTGGACATGAGCGCGCCCAGGGCGACAGCCTCGCCGTCTCGGACGATTTCGACAGGGTTGACCAGAAAATCGCCGTTCATGGGCCTTCCTCCGCGTCGTCGTCACTCTTTTCCTCGCTCGCCTCGGTATCAGAAACGGGGGCTCGCAGGCTACTGGACATAGTTTAGGCGGCCCCCTCGTTCTGACGACCGTTCTCGTAGTTTTCGTCCCTACACAGTACCTCGTCCGGAGTGTCGAAAGGCGAGTCGTTAGCTTGCCGGACGCAGTGGCGGATGTATTCTGCACGGCTCATCCCGTGCCTCTCCTTCTCTTCCTCGATCTTCTGGAGCATGGACGGCTCCATGCCCACGGTCACATTTGCATGTGGCATGCATTGTTGATTGATTGCCCGATGAGTAATATAGTTAACGGCGAGTGTGATGAAACAGTTTGAGTGGTTAGAAACTCCGACGGCAGTATAAAATACCGGCGACAATCAATCATTCATTGATGAGGTATTCCGGCGACTGGATGGTGCTCGCCGACGATCGGATTCTAGAATATATCCGAGAAAAGGACTCAGGTCGCCCAAAAGAAATGACTGATAGCGGGTACGTTCGATATACGCGGTCGTATATCTCTCAGCGATGCAAGAAACTCGTCAAGCACGGGCTTCTCCGAGATCTCGGTAACGGCGTCTACGTCATCACCGACCGAGGCGAGCGGTATCTCGACGGCGAGATCGATACGTCCGAAGACGCCCCTGACGAGGTGGAGTCCCCCTTCGAGAACGGGAACGGCCCATCTGCAGGTGAAAACCACGAGCAAGCGTGACGCATGTCTCTGAGAAAGTCGGCCTTCTGGATGAAACAGTTGGACGAACGGATCTTAGAGACACTGGACCGGAGGGGGATGTCGACCCCTCGGATGATCGCCCGTGAGAGCCGAACCTCTTGCTCGGCGGGCCACATTCGAGAGCGAATCGATAAGCTCCGACACACCGGTTTCGTCGTGAAGTTCCACGGCGATACGTTCGTGCTGACCCACGACGGGCAGCTCTACCTCGATGGGAAGATCGATGCGAATAATCGGCCGTGGCCACCGGGGGACCGTGTTTTGAGGAAGTGAATATGACTGATAGTGAAACAAACTCAGCGGAGGGCTTCCGTGTTTACGCCATGACTCTTCTCGTTCCTGCTCTGCACATTCTGGCAATTGCCAATTTATTGGCGTTGTCTTTTGTTTTACTGTCCCTGTTTTTGAACGAAAGTGGAAGTCTAGATCCAAGTCTGTTTGTTCCAAGTATGATCTTGGTAGCTGGCAGCTTTGGCGTGTATTTCCTCAGAAGGAAACACGACAGAGAACGGCTAGAATCTGCGATCTTAACTGAAATTGAGAATCTGGATGAGATCGAGAATATGAAACAGAATCTTGACAGCCTCGATGATACACAAAAGCCTCCAGATTCCCCGATTCCTTCTCGAATGATCAGTCCTTCTGATTCTTTCCCGACTACTGTCTACCAAGAGAATGCTACAGAGATCGGTAGATTGGAATCACCGAAAGCATCCGAGATTGTGACGTTTTATTCGAAATTGGAACAGATGAAGTCAATTATTGTGCGGGCGCAGAGTATCAGGTCGCAGAAAAAGGCCTCTGAGGGCGGGACTGCGCTTGATGAACTTGATAGCGTTGAAATAGCCCTCCACAAACGGCTCAAGAGCCTGATTGAAGACCTACACGAACGTCAGCAGAATCTTCAAGAATCTCTTTCTGAGTAGCGCCATGACTGAGAGACATATAAAACCTTATTGGTTCCTACGCGAAGAACTAGGTATCCAAGCGAAATCGAGGTATACCAGAATTCATGTCTATTAAAGAGGAGCGGGATTTTCTGGACGCAATTGATCTTAAATTCTCCGGGATAGATGACTTTACAGACTATATCAAAAATGAGGTGAACGTCAGTGATATCGATGGGAACCTCAGTATCATCGGTTCTATCCGTGATTTTAACACTGACGAGGAATTTGCTCGCTCTTTGAAACGGCATTTTAAGATAGAAGACCGTTCAGGCGACCTGGTCCTCCTATGGTCCCCGAACAAGCAAGTCTCGCACTACGTGTACTTCAATGACGAATTCCCGATATTCTTTACCACAGCGAGGAAGACAGAAGACCTGCCTGTAACTCTCTGGGATTATTTGCGCGGAGAGAAGCAAATGAGCAGGCTGTGGATAGGGAAGAGGCAGATGGAAAATCTTAGAAAGAATATCGTAAGAGAACATCCTCAAGTGAGTATCCCATATTTCACTGGCAATCGTAGTAGATACTCTGACGTGAAAGCCGAGCGGAGGCCTGGATACAAGCGCACTATCCAATATTACGGTAAAGACGGTCTTCAGACTTTCAAGGAGATGAAATACCAATACGGTATACTCCCTACCAATCTCCAGTTTGAGAAGCCGAATTCATTCAAGTTCCGTGTTAAGCAGAGTGGGATCTTTACGATTAACAAGGCTGGAATTCCTGAAGTCGTAGATATAATCAAAGACTCTATAGACCGGTTGAACACCATCAAGAAGATTATTGACACCTCTGATTTTGATGAGCGTCAAAATGATTATGCAGAAGGCCAGCTGACCCACAGCACTCCCTGGGGAGTGAAGGCAACCAGTGGGATTACAGAAGACGATATTGATCACTTTGAGGATAAAATTGAGCTTGATGAGTGGGAATTCACGCTATCTAAATTCACACCCTCAATAGAGGAGACGGGATTCAATGCCGATCTCATGGATGAGTATAATCATGGAGAAACCAGCGTTAGGACTAAGGATAACGTCATACGGGTATATCCAAGAGAAAATACAGGGATAGATCAGTCTGTCCGCATCTATAATTTCGTCAACGATCATATCGATCCTAACTGCGAGCCTACGAAGGTTGTATGACTTCTCTTGAAAATCTCGACAATGGGTATTACGCAAGCCTGAGGGGGGATGACATTCAGCGGTTTGAGGACCAGTACAAACAGAACCTGAATGAGTTAGACGAGGAAGCAATAAGAGATCGTCTGAAACAGGAGCTTACAGATAATCATAGTCCGAAGCTCGAATTAATTGAGGCTATAATCTCTGGGTTCGACCAGGACGAAAACGCAATAGGAACGCAAAAATCAGGATTTAGCTTTGCTTTTGAGACTCCACTTATAGAAGAGGTAGAAGACCCAGCTGACGTGATCCTTGTTCAGGATGATTTTGAGTCCTGCTCTCTACACGTGGTCACCTGTGAAGTCGGAGAACCTAAAGAAACAGACTGGGTAAACCGAATTAACACTATCTATGGGCAATATCAGGTTGACAGCAACCTTGAGAAGCTCTCTAATCAAATAGGTATCCAGTCGATTGAATCAATAGGGTATTCGCTAGTATCAACGGCTCCCAACCTCCGGGGTATGGATACGAAGCAAGTGGTCCAAGAAGCGGAGCCAGACCGCGTCTCTATCTGGAGCTGTGATAGGTGGCAACGAGAATTAAGGCATCACGAAGGAAGAGTTGGACATTATAAACTAAAGAAACTGCTCGAATCCGGCTTTGATTATCTCAAGATCCAAAACCGAATTGAGTTTATTGTAGGATCTCATGCATTGATTGGTATTGAAGAGATTCTGAAGACCATTTTAAAACGCTCTCTGGGTGATGATGAGCATCAAAAAGAGTTTTATCAAAGCACGTTTAGAAAGGTGTTTGAGTCACATATCTCGCTGGGTTGTGAGGGTGAAGAGCGGGAATCAGTAATTGATCGCGAAGTAGCCCGTTTATTACACCTTGCGCTGGAAATCGGAATCTTGAGTGATGAAAGTGACGCGATCAACTCTACCAAGGATTATCGGATGGTTTTCCGGGGGAAATCTCCGGAAAGGGTCGCAAAAAAAGCTGAAGAGAAGTACTTAGACACGATGAAAACTAAGAAACGCGAGGAACAGGCTTTCAAACATACAAAGTCGAATTTTGATAGGCAACAGAGTGGGTTTGATGATTCAGGGGATTTCCAACTGGATGACTGAGGATAAGAAGCTTCGATTCATCGATCGAGCGTTTCTTCAACAGATTTTATACGCTATCGAAGTGGTCGTATTTCTGCTCCGTCGTAGACAGCCGTGAGTGGCGCAGTCGGTTCCTGACGTTGTAGAGGGTATACCCGTCGTAGGAGTGGAGCATCCGGTAGGCGACGCTGTGGCGGAGCGTGTGCGCCGTCACGTCGCCGCTCTCACCGCGACCGGTGAAGGTGTGCGGTCGCACCTCCGCGCGAGTCGCGAGCCGCTTCACCACGTCGTTGATGGCCTTCCCGGTCATTCGCTCGCTCTTCTGGCTCGGGAACAGTGCTGGACTGCTGTCGTCGCGAGTCGAGATGAACGACCGGACGGTTCGGATCGTCCGCAGATCGTTCTCGGGATCCAGCTCGATGGTCACGGGGTCGGGAGTCCCCTCGTTCGGGTAGTCCTTCTGGATGTGGCCCGGCAGTCGGAGCTGCCCGTCGTCGAGGTCGACCATGTCGCGGTCAACGGCCGATAGCTCCGACCGACGAAGCCCGGTGTCGTAGAGAAGGGTCACGATCGCGTCGTCGCGCTGCCCGTGGCGGGACTGGTACGCGGCGTCGCGCATTGCCTCGATCTGATCCGGCTTGAGGAACCGAATGTTCGTTTTCTCGTTTCCGGGGGGTTGCGAGGTGGTGCCCATATAAACAACCCCCGTCCGAGGCTCCTAGAATGTTCGGGTCTGTACAATAGAATCGAACATTCTTGATTGGGGGTCTTGGGGGGTCGGCCAGGACAAAATTGCAGGTGGATCCGATTTTACTGGAAACCGGAATGGCTGTCCATGACTTCACGAATATCGGATAAGCAACTTAGAGAATTTTCCCGAGGTTTACTAATACAGCGACTCATCCTCAGATTCCCAATTGGCCACTTCCTCTCGGTTGCGTCGATGCTGTTCAATAACAGTGTCAACTCTCGCTGTATCCTGTTTAAGACACCATCCACCACCGATTTCATCCACTAATTGTTCTGATTTTAGGCGCTGAAGGTGCTCAACAGTTGTCGCTTCACTCATGCCGGTAGTTTCTGAAAGCTCAGATTCAGTCTTCGCCTCTCTGACCGAAAGTTCGTCGAGAAGCAAGTTACTCGGAGAGCGGAACTCCCCATCTTCACCATGAGCAGTATCTACAGTCTCGAACTCACCGTCATCCGGTGAACGCTGCCTATCTCCATCAATATTCCAAGACCGCTTATGCTCGGTCATGATTAACCGACGAAATAGTGCCAAATAGTGCTGTTGATGAACTATTGTAGGATTAGAAAATACGATGTGTGAACAGGGTGTCCGACTCTTGGCCGAGAACTGGACGAAAACGCCAGTGAAATGCCTATCTACTAACTATACTGGTTTTCGCGGCGACCAGTCTTGTAGACCCGGATGATGTTCTCCGTATCATCAATGGTTGCGAAGACGCGGAGGCCGTTCCCGATACGGAACCGGCCTCCGGGCTGTCCCTCCAGACGCTTGAAATCCCACTGGGTAGGGTGACGAAATTCCGAGGTAGCGATCTGGTCGAGCTTGTTCTGAATGTAGCACTGCTCGTCATTCTCAAGGCTGTTCAACGCTGTTTCCGCAGAACCAGTGTACGTGATGTTGTAGGCCATTTTGCTCTCCACAGAACAGGAGAGGCGGACGGTCCCCCCTGTTCCGTGAATCGGACTGAGAACCACAGATTCAGGCTCTCGACCGGGGTTTTTAGGAGCGCATCTGGATTTAGCCTACTCGGTAACTAATCCGTATGCATGCCCGAAATAAATAATTTTCTCTGAGAGTTGTGCTAACGAGATTTCTGGTCTACCTGAGGATCTAACCGATACAGTTCGTTATAGACTTCCTCTGTACAGATCTAATTCCTCCCTGGAGGGAGAACCGGACACTAGTATTCCGTTAAATAGAATCTGCCTAAATATGATATGCAAGTTGTCTGTCGTCGCAATATACATACGCATACAGTCGGAATATTTGGTATGGACCGCGAGGATACCTATGAGCAGTTTAAGAATGAGGAGATACCAGAATATCACACTCAGGAAACGATTGACCGTATGGCAGACGAACACAATTGGCCTGCATGTCCGCTAGTTAATCCTCCTGGAGGGGATGATCTATAGTTTAATTGTACTGGTCAGATCCGATTTGTGGGGCCCGACAGAGTAAACGAATGGGCGTGATCAAGCCCAAGTCACAGATTCAACTAGTTCTACATCCACTACTGAGAACTTTTGATCACCGATCCTTTTCCAAGTGAGCTTGGGGTCTACTTCGAACTCACGGTTTAGACCCTCAAAAATTAATAGCGTGTTGCCCCCGTGCGTAAGGTGGTTCTTGACGTGTTTTTGTTCTTCTTCGTCAAATTGATTGCGTCCTTCACGATCGACATGAGTCACTCTCATTTGTGTGAGCTCAACGCCATCCTTACTCATCACGAGACGGAATTCTACAGGAATTTTGTGGCGTGGTTTTTCCAATTCATCATTCTCAAAGACTAATAACCCAGTATCTCCAGAACTCTGCTCGTTTTGTAGTTCAGTAACATGCCGCCGCGTCGCCTCACGCACAAACTCACCGGTGGTCTGATAGCCTTCATCCCAACAGACTTCAGTGATTCGCTGTTCAAGGGTATCTGGAATCTCTGGCCTCATATGTACGTGTATGTCGGCATTTATATTAGGACTTTCGCCTGTCGAGATCTTGCCAAAATCAAACACGGCCTCAGGTCAAACCTAAAACGCCGAGCGGCGATATTTCACCGGGCTCGGTCGTCCAGTCGACCCGCGGCGGGTTCCACGCCTCGTAACTGTCGTCGCCACCCTGTCGCTCCCGATGAAACATCTGCGCGACCACACCGAAGTTCTGGCAGACTCGTCGGTGCTGCTCCCCTGTCGAGTCGTTCCCCGACCGCGTCTCGACGAGATCGTGTTCTACCAACCGAACGCCCGACCCCCCGGCGTCGTCGAGGATCCGTAACCAGAGGTCGTAGTCCGCGCAGAGGCTGAACTTCTCCCGATATCGGTACCCAGATTCGAACATCGCCGACGAGTGAACGAGCGCACAGCCCTCTTCGAGCGATTCGATCGGGAAGTGGTCAGGCTCGACGTACTCCCCGTCTGGCCCTATCTCGCTGGCGTACTTCTTGAGCTGGCCGACGAGCACGGCGTCGGTCTCGTCGAGAACCTGGCGCTGGTACTCCAGCCGACCGGGGCACATCAGATCGTCGTCGTCCAACATGGCTACGTACTCTCCCTTCGCCAACTCGTGAAGCTTGTTGCGCGCTTCCGGCATCGTCCCCTCTGCACGGACAGTCCGCCCACGCTCGGGGAACATCCCCGAGACCAACCGGCGAACGTACCCGTGTCGGTCGGCGTGGCCGACGAGCACCTCGACATCTTCGAGGTTCTGCTGCCGAACGGAGTCGAGAGCGGCGGGGAGCGTCTCGCGACCGAGGGTGATGATACAGACCGAGACTGTAGTCATGGGGAGTACATGAAGTCGCCCGACGCCTCCCACCAGCCCTCGGTCTCGTTCCAGACGAGCCAGGCCATCATCCCGGCGTTGACGCTCGGATTGGATAGGGAATAGCCCTCGTGTCGGATCGGAGCTCCCGCGTCGTCGGACAGCACGGCACTGAACTCCCCGAAGTTCACGATCACGAGAAAATCACCGTCCGATGGTTCGGAACTCGACAGGGTCAGGTTGGACCCGTCGGTCAAGACGAGACCGTTGTAGCTGCCGGAGTGCGTGCTATTGGAGGTGTACCGGGCGAGCACGCCGAGATTCACACCACCGAGTCCACCTGTGTGTGTCGTTCCACCCGGATCGGTGAACTCGCTGCTCGCTTCGATCGAGTCGAACACGAGGTCGGTCGACTGGTAGTGCTTCAGGTTACCATCTTCGTCGTAGACTGGTACGTAGTCCTCACTCATGGCTGTCTCCGCTGTCGTCGGTCTGTTCGTCTTCTGCGCTCTCCAGCGCCGCCTGCATGGCCTGCTGCTCGTCCATCCCCGGCGGCGGACGGTAGGCCGGGATCGCGGCGAACATCGCCCGTCCGAACCCGCGCAGGCGCTCCTGAGCGTAGTAGGCCGGACAGAGCGACCCGGCGAGGAACGAGACGAGTATCGTCGCCAGCAGCGTGGTCGGGATGTCGTACCCGAACATCAGCTCTCGCCCTCCTCGTCGTCGACGGGCTGGCCGCCGTCCGTCGCGGGCTCGCCGCCG
>Ga0207719_100745_pt1 | contig 13885 bp, 5 predicted proteins | sample A23P1SouthBayCA_2_FD_187279 | JGI IMG/M metagenome (GOLD analysis project Ga0207719, IMG submission 187279) | Aerobic enrichment media microbial communities from Eden Landing Ponds, California, USA - A23 P3 (3) (SPAdes) | ecosystem: Environmental > Aquatic > Marine > Unclassified | place... | reverse complement strand
CGTTCTCCACCTCTGGCGCAAGTGAGATGACCCGAGCCTTCCGCTGCAATTCTTGGCGCCGGTCTTCGATACGCTGCTCAAGTTTGTTGAGCCGTTCTTGTTGACCACGGATCGCGATGTCCATATTCGACCCAGCCTCTGCTTTCCGCTCATAGTTCTCGATGAACTCCTCGATCCGCTGGCGTTCAGCCTCCGCATACTCCTCCAGGTCATCCAGTTCTTGCTGGGTATCCTCTCGGCGGCGCTCGTGTAGTTCTTCCCGCAAAGACGTGACCTGCTGGCTGATGTACCGATCAGCGGCTTCTCGTAGCTGATCCTGACTCTGTATCAGCGATCGCACACGGTCAGCGTCGGGTGACCCTTTGATACTGTCACCCTGAACAACACGCTGACCCATCCGCTGCCGGGGGTCTTGATGGCGGGCATCGACATACACGGGAATCATATCTTCCCGGATAACCTCGCCTGTCCCGTCTTCGAACGTCACGCGGTAGTTGTATGCAATCCCCGGCTCGTCGACGAACGGGAGGAGCTTTAGGCCAACATCGCCGTGCTCACTATCCAGGATTTGCTGCATAAGCCGCTGGACCAGATCATCATCGGGTGAGACGTAGTCGATACCATCTTGGTCCATAGCGAAGTCTCGGCTGAACGTGAATGGCCCGTACTCCTCGTCCGTTCCTTGCTGTAGGGAGCGTGGCAGCTGTGCCCTGTAGAGATTGCTTCCGGCTTTCTCGACGTCGCCACCGAGTGCCTCGACACCCCGTTCGACAAACTCGTGGATGTCGGCTTCCGTCCCGTAGACGTCTTCGGACTCGTCCATCACTTCCTGAATCTTCTCTCGGCTCTCCTGGTCAAACGTGCTCGTGTCGATGAGGCTGCGTTCGTACCACTCCTGGAGCGTGCGTTGACGCTCGTCGATGAGCTCCTCGAGTTCCTCCTTGGTTGCACTCGCCGGTTCGTCGTTCTGGATGGACTCCATGATGAGCGAGTCGACGTTGATGTCGTCGAGCATCCCCAACACGTCAGCCGTGTTGCCGAGTTTGCCGCGGATGTTCTCGACCTTGTTCTGGAGCATGTCGAAAATCTCGCCCTCGCGCGTGTCCTCGAACGTGAAGTTCCAGACCTTGACCTCCTTGTCCTGGCCGTAGCGGTGGAGCCGGCCGATGCGCTGCTCCAGGCGATTCGGGTTCCACGGCAGCTCGTAGTTCACCATTATGTGGCAGCTGTGCTGGAGGTCAATCCCCTCGCTCGCTGCGTCGGTCGCAAACAGCAGCCGGGACTGGCCGTGGTTGAACTCCTCCTCGATGCGGGCGCGTTCCTCCTTGTCGACGTCACCGTGGATGACGAGGATCTCGTCGGCCCAGGGTTCGTCCTTCACGAGGTCGAGCAGGTAATCCAGCGTGTCCCGATACTCGGTGAACAGGAGGAGCTTCTCGTCCGGTTGCTCCTCTAGCAGCTGCTGGATGTACCGACGCACCTTCTGGGCCTTCGAGTCGACGGAGATGCCCTCGGCAAGCGAGACGAGGTCTCGGAGCGTTTCGATCTCCTCTTCGAGTTGCGCATCGCTCTCGGTGACGGTCAGCGCGGAGAGTTCCTCCTCGGCTCGTTGTTTGTCCTCTTCGTCGAGGTCTTCGCCGTCGAGATACGCGGAGGCCTCTTCTGAGAGGCTCGTGGAGGTCGATTGCTCGTCGACGAGGTCGCCCAAGCGACGGCTCAGCGTCGCTTGGATGGCGCCGATGCTGCTGACAAGGCGCTTCTGCATCAGTGCCATCGCGAACCCGACTGCTGGCTCGTTCAGCTTCTCGGAGCGGTTGTAGACGTTCTGGACGTAGTCAGTAACGGCCCGGTAGAACTGCCGCTCATCGTGGGTCATCTCCACGGGAACGGTGTTGACCTCACGGTCGGGGAAGATGCGCTCGCCGTCATCGTCGTACAGCGTTTGCTTCCCGCGCCTAATCATCACGCGGTCGACGGCCTCTTTCGAGAGATCCTGGTCCTCGGAGACGAGGAACGGGTCAATGTACTCGACGAGCGAACGGAACGCCTCACCCTTGCCGTCGTGTGGCGTCGCGCTGAGCAACAGCAAGGAGTCGGAGTTGCCGGCGACCCGTTCGACCATCTTCGACGTCTCACTGGGCGACTCGCCTCGTTTAGCGGCCTTGTGCGCCTCGTCGACCACCACGACGTCCCAGAACGCTTCCTCGAGGGCCGGCTGGAACTCGTCCTGTCGGAGGAAGGCCTGACTCGTGACCATCTGTTGGTGGTCTTGGTCCCAGATGTTGGCCTCCTCGCCGAGTCGGCGGCGTTCGCCCTCGACCCACTGCCGGTCGGCCGGTGTGAGGTCGATGTCGAAGAAGCGGTCCATATCCCGAATCCACTTCTTCTGGAGGTGGGCGGGAACGACGAACAGGACGCGGTCAGCGCGGTTGCGGGCGGTGAGCTCTTTGAGGATGAGGCCGGCTTCGATAGTCTTCCCGAGGCCGACGTCGTCGGCGATGAGCGCACGTTGGCGCAGCTTCTGCATCACCCAGTTGACCGCGGCGAGCTGGTAGGGTTCGAGGCGAACCAGCGAGTTCGAGATGCTCAGTAGCTGTCCCTGCTCGTGGGCGATCTGCAGTTGGAGAGCCTGCGAACGAAGATCGAACCACTCGGCCGAGACAGCCTCGTGGTCGGGATGTAGCTGTTCGGCTGACGCCGAGCGCAGTTCACCAAGTTGATCGCGTTTTGGCTCGACCTCGACGTCGTCGATACAGACGGTTTTCACGCCGGCGTCTTCGACGTAAGCCCGGAGGTAGTCGAGATCGCCGACGGAGTAGGTCTTAATGACCTCGGCAGTGCGCCCATTGAGGAGGATGGTATCACCGGAATCGAAGTCAGTCATTAGCGGTCATTCCTGTGTGATCGTGACGAAGTTGAGCACGAATTCCTGTGGGAGAACCCCACCGTGGTAGAAGCGAGCATCGGGAATTCCCTGATTGCGGAAGCGCTGAATCGGATCAGCGAGGACACTAATTTTCGTGTCATCGTCAAGGTAGCCGAGATGAGTGTTCTCATCGAGGAGGACGCCAGGTGCATCCTCGTCGATGTCTGTTCCGGCCACCCAACGGCGGGTCACCTGCTCCGCCTCGTCCGGTGGATAGATGCCATCAAGATCGATGCTCTGGGGAAGCGAGACAAAGCCGTGGTCAGCGAGGATGTATGCGCGGTCCCACTCTCCCTGGTCGAGCTTCTCGCAGATGATGTCCGATATCTTCTCGATACGGTCGCTGAACAGCGCCTCGAAGTCAGTTAGCTCTTTTTCACCAGCTTTGTCGAGGTCGTTCCAGTAGTACGCAACACGAGTGTTGCTCCACCCCGACTCGTCGTCCTCGCTTTGCATGATGTAACTCCAGCCATCGTCCTTCAGCATCTTCTCGCGCTGGTAGTTAGTGATCTCGCGGCCGTTGCGTTCCGGAACGAGTTCCCCGTCGTCGAGTTCGATGTTGAAGCTGAACTTACTGCCGGGCGTGAGCGCTGCTTTTCCGAACTCGGTATCCGAGGGGAGCGTTCCGACCCAAGCAGTCTCGTCGACTTCGAGGCCGGGAAGTTCACGACGGACGGATTCAGCCAGTTCGTGGGCGAGGTCGAAACGCAGCGCGTCGACGATGAACAACGCGACGCTCTGCCCACTCTGGAGATGTTCTTGCTCCTGGTCGAAGAACTGGTGGGCGTAGTTTTCGCCGACGAACGGTGAGCCTGCCTCGATCTGGTCGACGACCAAGTCGCCGAGATCGCTGAGGTAGTCGAGGTAGCGTGACTCAGTCAGCGACGTGCGCAGGTCGTCGAGACTTGCCGTCGCGGGATGCTCCTCGGGAAGCCCGTGCTCGGGCTCGCCCGAGATGATGAGGTTGAAGACGGCGTTGTCGATCTGCCAGGTCCCATCGTCGACGTCACCGTAGAGGTCGACGACGTCAGTCGTATCGCCCCGCTCTTCCCACGTTTCGAGTTCGTGTGCGAGCTTGGCAACCTCGACAGCCTGGTTCCAGACGCTCGTCCACGGGACGTCGCCGTAGGTCGTTTCGAGACGCTGGTAGCGTGTGGCCGCTCGGTTCGTACAGGTCTCGTACTCCCCGTCGTGGAACGTTTGCAGCCACTCGTTCCACAGCTCGTGTTCGAGCGAGGCGTCGACGGGACAGTCGGCCAGTTCCCACGGATCGTCGTAGGGTCGAAGAATATCGTGCCAGAACTGGGCGTCCGGATCGAGGTACACGTGCGCCAGTTCTTCGGCCCGTTCTGGGTCGACTTTGCTCAGTAGCGACTGGAGTTCAGGTCGAGAAATTCCGAGTCCCGAACTGGACTCGGGTCGGTATTCGGCGTCGAGGAGTGACGGATCGAGTCCCGCCTCGACGAGCCATTCGGCGACGGCCCAGCGCCGTGTACGCGTCACGAGAACGTCCTCGTCGGTGACGCCGTCCACGGCTGCGACGCCGTTGTCGACTAACAGGTCGCGAATCTGTAGCAGATCGCTGGTCTCGTCGGGAAGGTTCTCGGCGCCGTGTTCGAGAACGAACTGAACCGGGTCCTCGTGGCCATCGAGGACGATCTTTGTCTGGAGCCCCTGGAGCGTCGGGAGGCCACCCTCGCCGTTGAGCTCCTGAAAGAGCGTCTTGGCGACCTGTTCGCGGTTTCCTTCGCCGACGTCCTCGTAGGCCGTGCGGATCGAAGCCGCCTGAATGCGGTCGTTCTCGAAGCAGCGTGCGGCGAGCTTACCGATGTGCGCTTCGACGACGCCGCCGGTGTTCTCGACATCCTTGAACCAGTCTACGTCGTCGCTGTGCGGCTCTGGTACGTACCAGACGGTTCGGTCTCGGGGCGCATCGGCGCGCAGCTCGAGTGGCGTCTGTTCGGCCGCATGGAACTCACAGCCCAGTGAATGGCTGGCTTCTTGGACGATGTCGCGGAGGTAGCCACCTTCGTCCCACCAGAGCACGACCGGGTCCTCGTCGGCTGCCTCGTCGATAGCAGTTTCAATGGCGTCTTCAGCGCACTGAGGAAGGGTTTTGGTTGCGGGCATTATTTTTCAGCTTTCCGATCTACTGTCTGTAAGAGCTCTTCGCGGGTTTCTGTGCCAATTCGGGCGACGCCGACTCGCTGATAGGAAATTACCTGGCAACCTTTGTCCTCGAGTTTTTCGAAGTCAACCGTTTCGAGCGTACTTCGAGCAGCCCCGATGCACCAGATAGAGCCCGGCTTAGCCTCTTCAACGAGTTCTGACCAGATATCGCCTGCTGACTTCTCAAAGGCGTCCGTCGACAGCAGGATCACCATCACGTCCGCCTCTTCCGCAGCAGTCAGAAGTTCCTCCTGAGCGCTTTCCCAGACGTTAGTAGATGTCCCTTGGGCAGATTTTGTGGCATTTGCAATCGACTGATTGCCGTTGAGTACACCGAACTCTTCTGAGAGAATGTGGAGAGTGGCTTCGGTCGATTCAGAGAGTTCATCTGTTAATCCGGCCACCATTCCGAATAGACCTTGGAAGTACTCATTCGCGGGCTTTGTTCGATCCTCGGCGGTCGTATTGGACCCTTCAGCGAAGATATGTGCCTTCATCAGAGCACCTCATTATCGACGATCTTCGGAACGATCTCAGCCTCTGCAAGTGGTCTGATGTTGATTTCGACCCCGTGATTATGATTTGGCTGATAGCCCGAGGTCGTTATCTCCGAGAGAGCCCGGTCAGCCCAGTCGGACGAGATTTCCGACGAGATTTCCGCGCAGTCCTCTGAAATGGATTCGCCAAGTTCGATATATTCATTAAGGTTACTTGCAAGCTGAGAGATCAGTCTCTGTCGCCGTGAGATGCCGGCGTCGTCAAGCCGAGCCTGATCGGCTTGCTCGAAGTCGTCGAAGTAGTAGGTCATGTAGAGAATACCGTTGCTCGCGAAATGCGAACTTCCAAGGAGATCATCGGTGTAGTAGTCGAACAGGTCGTACAGGTGGGCTTCCACGGGTTGGTTCGAGTCCGCCGCGTACGCGTTGAACGCGGCTTCGAGTTCCTCAAGCCCTTCGATCCACTCATCCCGGTGATTCTCGACTTTCTCGTAGAAGTTTCCGGTGAACAATTCAGCCATATCGACGTCTACCATCTCGGCGAGCTCATCGACAATTTCGAGGCGGTCTTCGGTTCGACGGCAGAACTCTGCGACTCGGTCCGCCGCGGCGTCGGCGTGTTCCTGCTGTGCCACCGACCAGGATCGAGGCTCATTTTGGGCTAGGTCGGCCAAGCGATCCTCGAACACTGTCATCTGTTCGAGTCCGCTTTCACAGCGGGCGTACTCATCTGCTGCCTCTGCTTGCTCGCTTGCAGACAGTGAGTCTTCACCCCGCCGGCGATTTGCAGCACTGCGGCGCTCCCGTAGGTGGTTCTTCCGTGGTTCGAGGTAGCGGCTTTGAAGACGGTCGAACAGCCCTTCGTCCAGTTTGTGGTAGTCAACGAGGCAGCCAAAGCCTTCGCCTTGGGGATCAGATACCAATCGCTCGGTCGTGAAACGCCAGAGGATGGGAACCCGATCGAACTTTTGGACATGGTAGTCGAAGAAGTCTTCTTCAACCCATGACCGTAGGTTCGGGTATGGGATTTCCTCAGATGTTTTATTCCCGAGAGCTCTATCCACCTCGACCAGACGCTCATCGGAAAAGTCTCCGAAAAGGGCTGATAGCTTTTCAACGACTTGCTTATATAAACTAAGTTCATCGCCTACTGATGTGACCGGCACTGAACCGTCAGAATCGTTGGAGACGGTCTCAAGTACGATGTGGTGAATCAGATCTTTGACCATCTCTGGTTCTTTTTCTTCTACCGTAGGCGTATTGTCGTCAGACGTAGAGGACCCCCTGATTTCAATCTCCTGCTTTATCTGATTCTGAGCATCTTCTGAAATCCCGACAGTATTGTATATTTCTTCGTCGATACGTTTGGCTGCCTCCTCAATCGCTGTATGGCGATCGGCGCGGTCCTTGACTAGACTCTCTACAATATTGGTGAGTGGCTTAGAATAGTCAATATCGTGTGGTTTTCCGACCTGTTCATCGGAGAGGGATTCATTGTGCGGGTGATCATAGTAAAACTCGCCTTCGTCAGACAGCAGATCTGGTCCGATGTAATACGGACTTTTTGGGTCGCTCCGGGCATTTTCTAACCACAACGAATACTGCCGATGGCATGCCTTTCTGAGATTGTCATCTGATGCAAGTTGCGAAAGCCACGGAATCCTACCTACGTCACCGACTTGCCAGTCGCGCTCCGGTGTAAGCGATAAAAATAGCGAATGATATAGTGAGGAATTCAACGCTGCAATAAGGGTCCATGGATCCTCCTCATTCGGGAACAACATCGATCCCTTTCCATCGAATGCCCCACCGGGTGGGAAGTATCCGAACCGGCGTCCGGTTTCCTTCGCATACGTCCAAGTAAGCCCTTCTAGGCCGTACTTATCGCTATTCTTTAAATTGGATCCACTAAACCGTTCGAGCTCAGATCCGCCGTCGGACCAGTTTAGTGTTCTGGTAACTTCTGGCATAATCCAAGCGTCGGATCCCCCTTTGGCATATGGGATAAAGTCAGAGTTTCCGTCGGATTCCCAGAGACGTTGGATAAAGCGATCGTTGTCCCCAGTATCCATCCCTTTTGCGGCGGTAGCAACTGCTTTCCCCTCAATATCGGCTACATCGGGGTCTAATTTCTCTTCGTTTTTATGGAGTTCCCTAATCTGTGGGGGTGTCCAATAGCTAAGGGGGCTCCACGGAACTTTATCAAATTCGCTCACAGGCACCTGATATTTTCGGCGGATCTCCCCATGTTCGTTAGTAAATGCTGAATTCAGGAACGCCGGCTCTTTTTTTGAGGGGTCCAAATCACTAAGCCGGATAAATTCCCCAACCTGTTCGGTGGTCTGCCCGGAGCGAACGATGGTACCGACGGTTCGAACGGTTGCTTTATCAAGGATACCGAGGCCAAACTCCGCTAAAAAGTCGAACGACCCACGCGAACCGATGAAGTCAGATCGGAATTCCAAGAACCTGCGTTTAAACATAAAGGACCGCGGAACTAGCATACCGACCCGGCCGTTGGACCGGGATAACTGATCACACGCTTCAAAGAAATTGATGTAGTACTCGGGCGTGTAGTGATAATTTTCCTCGATGTAATCTGTCACGTCATCCGGCATCCTGCCACGGGATCCGTACGGGGGATTCATTAGTGCCGTATCGTACTCCTGTGTTAGCACCACCAGCAAATGCAAGAAACTTTTCAGGTTTTGTTCGCCGAAAGAATCACTAGTACGATCTTCGACGGCACGCCGAAGCGCTTTCAGGAATGAATGTAGCGACTGGTGAGTACCTCCGTTGTAGTCACTGAGCTCGGCTTGCGTCTTACTGGAATCAAACGCCTCTTCCAGTGTCCCGCTCACGTCGAGCAGGCTCCCGAGTGCCTCGGTTTGTTGGAATGTTTCGATCACGTCATCCAGCGCCTCCCGAAGATCGCTCCCTTCTCCGGTGATCTCGTCCAAAACGTCGGTTGCCTCCTCAACCTCTGCCACTCGGGCGTCCGCACAGACAATTCCGACGTTCGGCATCTCGAATTCGCCTGCTTCCTCTTCAGCCCGCGTTCGAGCTTTCAGATACAGATTGAATGCCGAAAGCTGGCAGGAGCGCATGTCAATGTCGACGCCGTAGAGGTTGTGCTCCAGCACCTTCGCGGGAATCTCAGCATGGTCGAGGTCCGTCTCCTCCCACCAGATACGCTCCAGAATGTCGAATGCATAGAGGAGGAAGTGTCCGCTCCCGCAGGCGGGATCGATGACCCGTAGTTCTCGTGGGTGGTCGAAGTTCGGGGCGTCGCCAGGCTCTTCGTCCGGAATGAGGTACGTACAGAGTTCCTGAACGCTGGGGGCGTCCTCTGGCGTGACCAGACGGTCCTTACGCTCCTCGGGAGAAAGCGACTCGGGCTCTGGGATGGCGTCCGCTTGGTCGGTTGCTTCGAGATAGAGCTTCCCGAGGGAATTGTCCGCGAGCATACGGACAACCCAGTGGGGAGTGTAGAACTGGTTTGCTGGCCCGACCTCCTCCGGTTCGAGAGTGTTCTTGGCGTCCAATGCCTCGACAACGGGGCGGTTGTAGTATTCATACACCCAGCCGAGTACGTCGTCGGCCCGCCAAACTTCGTCCTCGACGGAATCCAGCATTTCGCAGAGCTCTTCGAAGGTGTCGTCGTCGGGGTCAATCAGACTGTACGCAGATGAGCGGTTGAAGAGAATCTCAATCTCCTCGGCGAGGTTGTCACAGGCGTTGTGATACGCCTCCAGAATCGCTTCGTCCTCCAGGAGGAACTCCTCGTGGACCAACGTCTCGGCAGCAGGAGTCAGGCCGTTCTCTTTAAAGACGGTAACCTCCTCGCCAATGAAGTCCCGTACTTCCATACATCGCAGCGCTGAGAGACGATTGACGATCGTATAACCTACACCGGTAACGTACTGTTCGAACGCCTCCGACCAAGACTCGTCGTCCGGGGCTTCGAGTTCGATGGCCTCGACGAGCTGTTCTGTGTCCTCGTCCAGTGCGTCAACGTCCTCAGGCTTGTCGTCGAGTCCCTTCTGTGTTAGCTGAAACTCGACGTTGTCCTCGACGCGCTCCCGCATCTCGGTGACGACGTCTTCAAGGTGTTCACGTTCTTCTTTATCCAATTGAGCCTTCCGTTGGGAGAGAGAATCGCTTTCCATAGGAGGTAATCTGTATGCTATGTCCGAATCACACGACCACCTTTAATGTTGCTGGGATGGTCGCTTAGTCAGTTCCTCATCGTTCCACCAGAGTAATCTTCACCGCATATGTGTATTCGAGTAATGGATGAACTGGCGGTTGATGTTGTGAATATCGCGGCAGTGGGCGATTTAGGGGTTGAAGTAGATATTGAGCAGCTTGCTAGTGACTCAGAACTGCCCGTTGCAAACTACGATCCCGAATACAACGCTGCATTTCTTCGGTTCGAAGAAGATGGCGAACTCGTGATTCTGTATACGTCTGGGAAATACATTCTCCGTGGTGGTGATGACTTCGACAAGATGCACCAGGTTAACGATCGGTTCTTGTCCTATCTCACGGAAATGGGGCTGGACTTCAGCGACCCATCAATTGACGTGAAGAACGTGGTCTCGGTTGGGAACCTGGAGAAGGATATTGAACTCAATGCATTGATGATCGCACTAGGGTTAGAAGATACAGAATACGAGCCAGAACAATTCCCTGGCCTGATTTACCGCCCTGATTCTACTCGCTGTGTCCTGTTGATTTTCGCTAGCGGAAAAGTAGTCGTCACAGGTGGACGTACGGCAAAAGAAGACGAAGAGGCCTTTCTCCACCTCCAGAGTAAGGTTGATGAACTCTTGTGACGGGTGATGCTGACGGCTGAAGCTTCTGTGAGTGAACAGTCTGGAGGGCTTTCACCAAGTTGAGTGCCGGTCTATTCAAGCTTCACTCACTTTCCAGCTTATAGAAAGCGTATAGAGCCTCGTCTAGCAATTTCGTAGGTGGCATCTCTTTCTCCTGAACTACAGGACACGGCCTGATGTCTTCCAACATCTGTTTACAGTACCTGAGGAAGATTACATAGTCTTCAGCAGTCTTTCCGTAGTCCATACTGTTGTTGTTCAATGAGTACCCAGCCTCTTTCAAGTAGAAGTAGACGCCACGATCCGGACGTTTAGTTCCCTTTGGGTCATCCTGCTTTCGCCGGCGACGTGTACGGATATCTTCGTCCCACATGACGAAGAGGTCGGGGTTCAGCAGGCTGAGAACCTTCGATGCGCCCGTTTGACCGAAGTGATCCTTCAGGTCTCCCCACACCTGCTGAATGACCTGTCGAGTGTCACCGGTTTCGGATAGGTCCGCATCGTCTAGGGTTCGGTCCTGAACGCTTTCGATCGCTTCGTGGTGCCTATCGAGAATACGTTTCACCTCTTCGCCATCCATCGCTTTGGTTTCTCGTGCCGCGAAATTCCACGTGTACATCAGGAGCATCAACCCTCCAAAGACGAGATCGTCAGAATGGTACCAATCAGGACGCTCAGATTCTCTTTGTACCGTCTCCAGCGCTTTGTGATAGTAGTAATTGCGCTGCTCTTCGTCCTCGAACAGCTCAATTAGTTCTCGGAACCGATCACAGTCTTCGATTCCGCCTGGATATGTTGACGTCACAGATGAACCACTGACAGCAGTTAGTTAGGTAGAATAAATCAAACCCCGGCCACTAAGCGAGGGTGGAAGGCTACCCAGTTTTCAGTTCAGTCCTCGAGCAGCACGATACTCCCGTCCTCCAACCCGTCAAGTCGCTCGTTAACACCCTGTATACGCTTCAGCACCTTCTTCGCCTCTGAAAGTAGCTCGTTCACACGTTCTTCACTCGGTCGCTCATCAGCATCAACAGCTGCCGTAACGTCATCGGTCACCTCGGCGTTCGGAAGATCCTGGCGAAGCTCTTCAGCGACCATTTGAAGTTCGGCCCACGCATCCCCGCCCGTAATCGGGTCTTTTGCACGTTCGATGAGTTGGCGCACACGTCGCTTCGAGGGTGGCCGTGAAGCCGCGAGCGTAGTCTCGACGGACTCTGTCGTCGGTGACTCTGGGTAGTTCTCGCGCAGCTCTTCGCCTGCTGCCCGTAGCTGCGACCAAAGCGCCGAACCGTCAGAGTCGTCGAAGAGGTCGCGAACCTGCTCGTACGTTTCGGCCTGTTGGACGACAGCAGATTCGACGACATCACCTTCCGACAGATCCTCACCGGCCCACACAGCTTCGAACACGTCCTCCAGGTCGCCAAGCACGATGTCGTCGAACTCATCAGTAGCACCATCGACGATTCCTCGTACGTTGTCCTCGTTCGACCGGAGCCACGCGCTCAAATCGTCACAGATGGCTTCCGGGTCAGAGTCAGCGACGGTCTCACCTGTGATCCGCCGGTACTGAGCCGACGTTTCGTCGACGCGATGTCCCTTCGCGTCCTCAAGCCGTGACTCGACCGTCGAAACGCTGGGAACAGTATCGCCTTCCGCTGTCGCTCGCATACTGGTAGTGATCGACGCGTTCGGATAGAGGGAGGTCATCGTGTCGAGCTCGTCGCTGAAGCGTTCCCAGAGCGTGGTCCCGTCTTCGCTGACGCCGAAGAGTTCACGAGCGTTCGCGAAGATCTTCGCCTCCTCGAGTATCGTTTCGAGGTCATCCTCACTTCCGAGGTCGGACGTGGAAAGCTCGTCCCCGCCGAGGGCTGGGTCGACCGTTGCCTCGAAGGCGCTGAGCGGCACATCGAACTCACGGCTGGCGCCTTTCAGCGTCCGCTTGACAGTCGCACTGTTCTCGTTGACCCACTGGCCGAGCTCGCCCAGCCACTCGTCTGGTCCGTCACCCGACGGCTGTTCGCCGAGTACCGTCGTAACGAGATCTCGAACCGTTTTCGGGTCGATAATCTCGACGCCGAAGCGGACCTGGAGTGAGGTCAGTCCCCCTTTGGTCCGCACTTGCCGGCCGATGGCGGCGGGATCAGACACGTATTCCGTATCCTGTTTGAGCGCGACTGACTCGTTGGAGGTCGCAAGTGTGATGAGTAGCGCCGCGATCGACTCCTGTGGCGTCCCGCGGTAGTCCCCGTTGGCAGTCTGAGTCTGCTGGAGGAGTGTCTCGACGTCGACGGATTTCTGTGCCTCGTACCTCTCGATGAACTCGCGACACCAGCCCGTATCGGCGACCTCCGCGTTGGCGGTGTCGGCACCAAGCATCGCGGCGTCCGCGTCCGAAAGGGGCCACTCACCGCTCCCGCGGAAGAACTTCGCCATCGCCTTTGCGTCGTCGACCTCAACGAGCGGCCGCGAGAGCGTCTTTCGAGACGATCCGAAGACAGCGTTGACCTGGTCTTCGACGACGCTGTCAAGCACGCTCGAGCGCGCCCCACGGTGTTCGTGTACCGTGTACACCGACGCGTCTTCGAGTATCTCCGTCACCGATGATTCGAGGCGCCGTTTGTCGGCACGGTGCTCGCGTTCGAGTTCCTCGTGGGATTCGGTCTCCTCGTCCAACACCTGCCCCATCCCGATGACGTTTCGGATTCGCTCCAGCATCGTCTCCGGAACGTCGACGGTGATCAGGATGTGTTCGCCACCATCGCGACCGTTGTTCACGTCCTGCCACGTCTCGATCTGCTCCGAGACAGTATCGTGCTCATCGGCCAGCACACGAACGCGAAGCGCGTCGTACTCGGGTGACGGGGCTCGGTCGACTGGTTCGAGGATGGAGTACTCGTACCGCAGTGGGACGAGGCGCTCGTCGCCGACATCGACCTCGTGGCGGCTGCCGTCACTTCTGAAGAACGCGTCGTTCTCCCGCAGCCGTGTTTCCACCCACGCCGACAGCTGATGCGGCGAGATCTTCGCGGCCTTGTCCTGCGCGCGACTGAGGATGCTCTCCTGTTCCTCGGAGACGAGCGTGTACACCTCGTCGCCTTGGTCGTTCGTCTCGGTGAGAGCCTTCTGCTTGTCGACGAGCGTCTCCAGTCCCGATTCGGTTTGCTCGACGACGTCGTCGACGGACGCCGTGACGTCGTCGACCATCAACCGACCGAGGTTTTCTGGGGTCGACGGGACAGCGGGCGTCTGGTTCAGAAGGTAGAGTCCTTTCGCGAGGCGGACTTCCCACGCATCCTCGTCACCGTCGAACGTCGGGACGAGCGTGTTGTCGATCATCTCCTGGACCCAGAGCGGGAGGTACGTGGTCTCCTCGACCAACAGGTCGAACAGAACGTCCCACGTGACGAGCGAGCCCTCCTCCTTCGACGCCCACCCGAACTTCGTGAACAGCGACC
>Ga0207719_100744_pt1 | contig 13889 bp, 12 predicted proteins | sample A23P1SouthBayCA_2_FD_187279 | JGI IMG/M metagenome (GOLD analysis project Ga0207719, IMG submission 187279) | Aerobic enrichment media microbial communities from Eden Landing Ponds, California, USA - A23 P3 (3) (SPAdes) | ecosystem: Environmental > Aquatic > Marine > Unclassified | place... | reverse complement strand
GTTCGACGCCGGGCCCACGGAGTCCGAATCGCGGGCGAGCCGGGACGTCGCGACCGACGGTAGCGCGCGCGACGCCGGCTCACCGGGAGGTGCCGATGGCGATTGAGTCGGAGGTGCTGGTGGTCGGCGGCGGGCTCGCCGGACTCACGAGCGCTCTCGCGGCGGCACGCGCTGGTGCGGACGTCCGCCTCATCTCCTACAAGCAGAGCACGCTCCGGAACGCCTCCGGACTCGTCGACGTACTGGGCTACACGCCGGCGGGCGAGGGTCCACTCGTCGACCCATACGGGGCGATCCCCGAGTTGCCAGAGGAACACCCCTACCGGACGGTCGGCCTCGCCGGCGTCCGCGAGGCGATGGACACCTTCGACGCGGTCGCGCCGGACTACCGCGGGGGCCACACCGACGCGAACGCCCTCCTGCCCACCCACGGCGGGACGGTCAAGCCGACCGCGCGCTATCCGGCGGGCGCGAGCGCCGGGATCGCCAGCGACGACCGCGACCTCCTGCTCGTGGGCTTCGAGTCACTGCCCGACCTCGATGCGCCCCACGCCGCCGCCCACCTGGAGGCGGCCGGCGTCCCCTTCGAGGCCCGTGGGGTCACGATCCGGTTCCCGGGCGACCTGCGCGCGGACGCGAAGGTGACGCGGTACGCGAAACTGCTGGACACGAACGGGGAGGTGACCGTCCGCGGTCGCGAGCGCCCGGCCCGGGAGGCCCTCGCGGCCCGCGTGAACCCCGTACTGGACGACGAGGACCGCGTCGGCTTCCCGGCGATCCTCGGGTATGACCGGGCCGGGGGCGTCCGGACGGACCTGGCTCGAAAGCTCGGCGCGGAGGTGTTCGAAGTGCCGATGGGACCGCCGTCGCTCCCGGGACTCAGGCTAGAGGACGCCCTGTTCGACGCGCTCGATACGGCGGGCGTGAGCATCGAGACCGGGAACCCCGTGGTCGACTTCGAGGGCGAGCACCGGATCGAGCGCGTGTTCGTCGAGAAGAACGGCGCCCGGATTCCGAACGCCGCCGATCAGTACGTTCTCGCGACGGGTGGCCTCGTCGGCAAGGGCGTCGAGTCCGACCGCGAGAGGGTGTACGAACCCGTGTTCGACTGCCACGTCCCCCACCCCGACGGTCGCTACGACTGGTTCGACCGCGATCCCTTCGGCGACCACGCATTCGCCCGCTTCGGCGTCGAGACCGACGGCGACCTCCGGCCGACGGGGCCCGAGGGACGCCCCGAGTTCGACAACCTGCGGGCCGCGGGATCGGTTCTGAGGGGGTACGACTTCGCGGCCGAGAAGTCCGGCAGCGGCGTCTCGATCGCGACGGGGTACATGGCCGGCGAGCGCGCCGCGGAGGTGGCGGGATGAGCGACGCCGACGGGCCGGGAATCCCGGACGTCGAACCCACGGACCCGGACGCCGATCCGGCGTTCGATCCCGTCGAACCCAACACCGGCGAAGCGTTCGAGCCCACCGACGTGTTCGAGGAGGGCGAGGACTTCGACCTCCGCCCCGGGTCGGACTCCTGTTACAAGTGCTCGACGTGCGACACGAACTGCCCGGTCGCGGAGGTCGACGACGAGTTCCCCGGGCCGAAGTTCCAGGGGCCCGAGCAGTGGCGGCTCAAGCAGAACGACGACGACCACGGCGTCGACGACTCGATCATGGACTGCTCGAACTGCATGCGGTGTGACAACGCCTGTCCCTCCGGGGTGCCCCTCTCCCAGATGCACAACACCGCACGCGGGGAGTACGTCGCGGAGGAGATGTCGAAGACCTCGCTGCGGTACTGGCGCAACCGGATCCTCGCGAACTACCGCACGTCGGCGTGGCTCGCGAGCAAGGTGCCCCGGGTCGCGAACGCCGCGATGAACTTCGGCCCCGCCCGCTGGGTGATGGAGAAGACGCTTGGCGTCACCAGCGAGCGCGAGTTCCCCGACTTCGCGACGGAGACGTTCCGGGAGTGGTGGGACCGGGAGGGCGGCGCGGCCGGGTCGCGGGAGCGCGCCCGCGAGCAACGAAAGCGCCGGGGCGACCCCGTCGACGCCGACAAACGGGTCGCGTACTTCCATGGCTGTTACGCCAACTACAACACGCCCGAGGTCGGGCGGGCGCTGGTCCGGGTGTACGAGCACTTCGGCTACGAGGTGGTCGTCCCGGACCAGAAGTGCTCGGGCACCCCGATGTTCGCGAACGGCATGCTCGACGACGCGCGGCGCCACGCCGAGGTGAACGTCTCCTCGATGGGCGACCTCGTGGAGCGGGGGTACGACGCCATCGCGTCCTGTACGTCCTGTTCGATGGCCCTGCGCCAGGAGTACCCCGAACTGTTCGACATCGAGGGGATCGACGACGTCGCGGCGAACACCTTCGAGTCCGTCGAGTACCTCCGGATCCACGAGGACCTGCGCGGGGAGATCCGGGACGCCGACGTCGGCGGCGACCTCGCCGCGGAGTTCGCGTACCACGCCCCCTGTCACGCCCGCAACCAGGGCCTCGATCGGCAGGCCGTCGAACTGTTCCGCGATCTGGAGGGCGTCGGCATCGAGGACGTCGGCGACTCGTGTTCGGGCATCTCGGGGACCTACGGCTGGAAGGACGAGAAGTACGAGAAATCGATGAAGATCGGCGAGGAGATGTTCGAGCACATGGAGTCGGCGGAGGGTTCGACGGGGATGACGGAGTGTCCCACCTGCGCGATGCAGATGGAACACGGGACGGGTTACGACATCCGCCATCCCCTCGAACTCATCGAGGCCGCGATCGTGGACTGATCGCGGCCGTTTCACGGTGCTCCCGGCTGGGATCTCCAGTGTCGCACGTGACCCTGATGTGTCGCATATGTTATAGCGTAGGTTATCGGTGGCAACGACGTTGGCGACGCGAGGATACGGCTTCGTGGCGGCCGTGACGGGTTCGTGTCACGATCGACGCGATCGACGACCTGAATCGCAAGACTGCGCGGGGTTCGACTCCCCGAAAATGGGCTATCGATCGTGAGGAATCGGGGGAAAGGTTTAAATACTGGTAACGCAGCTACCGCTACTGCACGCAGATGATACAACAACTGGAGCGCGCGGCGCTGTTCGCCGTGTACCAGCTCAGCATCGCCGTCGGAATCCTCCTCATGCCGGTCGCCCTCCTCCTGGGTCGGGCCGGCGTCACCCTCCCGATCCACCGGGTCGTGGAGCGCCTCGACGAAGCCTACGCGAACGTCGCCTGATAACGATTACTCCACTGTTTAGGCAGTGTTAACTTAATCCTCTCTATTCATCACTCGCCAGAACGACCCCTAAGAAGATCATCACGACGGGCGTGATGAATAGCGGGCGCGTATGTGCCACGAAGAGGGACCTATATTAGCCAAATGCGATTAACACGGGGAAATTTTTTTATCCCGTTCTCGTGTAGAATCATGATGGTCAACATGGATCCTCAGAGACGCAGCCTGCTTCGATCCGTTGCGGTTGCTGGGAGCGTCGGCCTTGCGGGGTGTTTCGGCGGGGGATCCGGAGGGCCGACCGCGACGCCTGCAGTGGGGATTCCTGATGAGACTGAGACCGACCACATGGGGACCACTGAAAGAGGTCAGTCGCCGACTGAGCCATCACCCCACGCCACAGCCACGCCGACACGATCGCCCTCGCGTAATCGGAACACCACAGCAGCAACGAGGGCGCGCTGGAAGGAGTGTCTCGCGCCCTGCGACCTGTTCGGGTATCAGGAAGTCGAATTAGAGGAGGGAACGACAGGAACGGTTGAGGGGACCGTTATGAATCCACACCTGTTTACGATCACCAATCTCAGAATCACGCTCGAACCACCGGGCGACAACTGGAGTGTCACTCCTCCGAACCCAATCCAAATCGAGCAGATCGAACCACAGGAAGAGCACCACGTCGAATGGCAGGTATCCATCCCTGAATCCGTAAGTACTGAGCCTGAGGGGAGCGTGACGATCTCCTTCAGCAAACCGGATGAAGAGGGACAAGCCACCGTGACCGTACCATTTCAAATCACTGGTTCGTAGTGTATCAGCCCGACGTCAGATCAATCCTTGGCTTCCACATTGATGACTACCTGCTGAATATATTCTCTATTCATCAGTACCGACAAAGACTCCTAAGCGAATCATCACGACGGGCGTGATGAATAGAGGGCGCGTATGTTGCATTGCATTGGGTCTGTGTAGTGCCTGAATAGCGCGTTAAGAATCGCCCAAAAATTATACTTCTATGGGGTTGAGGTCCCGTATGGAGCAACGATTAGAGAAGCCGGATCTTCTTGATGTATCGACCCTCGCGTTTCTCCCGGTTGTCATTGGTGTTGTAACGTTCATTTTGAGCCTCCCGGAATGGATACCAGTCATATACCTGTATATGATCACGGCTGTTACGTTCTCACTTGGGCTCGTAACCATGCTCGCTTCGGGATTTCTTATTAAATTCCGTTCAGGTTTGACTCGACTCACCAAGACCTTGCTCATTTTCGGGGCTTCGATGAGTATTGGTTCAGTTTTCCTCTATCTTGCTCATCCTTGGGTTGCATTTTTACAGTGAGCGACTCAACCTCTGCATGTGTCATTCCAATTTATAAATTGTCGATAAATGATAGGAACCTCCCGTTCACTAAGATTGCTAAGTTAACAGTGCCCTGTTTACTGCCGAGCGCCGCCAACGGGGGTGGAGCTCGGCGGTAAGAGACGAGAGTAATCATTATGAACCGTCGCCGGGTTTTCGGGTTCCCCCACGCGCCGAGTGGCGACGTCGTCCCTCCGTCGCGTCGTCGTGCGCCGGTTGATCGCGAACGTCCGTTGACGCGTCGGGGCCGTACGGCTATCGCCCCGCCCCTCTATCCCGATTTAGCGGTGGAATTCCACTGGAACACGTAGGCCGACCCCACCTCCTCACCGTTCGGGCCGTCGTCCCCGTCAGTCCCGACGAGGGCGGTGGAGCCGTCGTCCGAGACGGCGATCGAATCGCCGAACCCATCCCCGGTATCGCCATCGTCGGCAACGAGTTTCGTCCCCTGGCTCCACCCCCCGCTGGATCGTTCGAAGAGGTACGCCGACCCCGCCCCCTCTCCGTTCGGGTCCCCGTCGTTCGGGGCCCCGACGAGGGCGGTGGAGCCGTCGTCCGAGACGGCGACTGCGGAGGCGAACCCGTCCTCGGCGTCGTTGGATGCGAGTGTCGCCTCCTGGCTCCACTCCCCGTCGGATCCCGTGAACACGTACGCCGACCCCCGTCCCTCGTCGGGGGCCTCCTCGAGGAAGCCGTCCATGACGACGGTAGCCCCGTCACCCGAGACGCCGAGCGCCATGCCGGATCCGGTCAACCTGCCGTCGGTCTCGACGACGAGTTTCGCTTCCTGGGTCCATCCGTCGTCCGTCCCCTCGAACACGTACGCCGCGCCCGCCCCGTTCGGGTTATCGGCTCCGATTGCCCCGACGACGGCGGTGGAGCCGTCTCCCGAGACGCCGACCGACTCGCCGAACAGGTCCCCCTGTCCGCCATCATCGGCGGCGAGTTTCGCCTCCTGGCTCCACCCACCGCCGGATCGCTCGAACACGTAGGCCGCGCCCGCGTGCTCCCCGTTCGGGTCCTCGTCGTTACGGGCTCCGATAACGGCGGTGGAACCGTCGTCCGACGCCGCGACCGAGTAGCCGAACCTGTCCAGACGGTCCCCGTCGTCGGGGACGACTTTCGCCTCCTGGCTCCACTCCCCGTCGGACTCCCCGAAGACGTATACCGAGCCCGCGGCCAGCGGGTCGTCGTCACCCTGGCCGCCGATGATGGCAGTGGAACCGCCGTCCGAAACAGCGATCGAGGTGCCGAGGGAGCCACCGTCCCCGGCGACGAGTGTCGCCTCCTGGCTCCACCCGCCGTCGGACGCCTCGAACACGTACGCCGACCCCGCGTTCTCCCCGTTCGTATTGTCATCAGATAAGGACCCGATGACGGCGATGGAGCCATCGCCCGAGACGGCGACCGAGTAGCCGAACCGGTCCCCTTTCTCGCCGTCGTCGGCAACGAGTTTTGTCACCTGTCGGGGCGGTGGATCGGTCCCACCGTCGTCATTCGTCACCTCCCGAGACGGCGAATCGGTCCCGTCGTCGTCACCGGAACACCCCGCGAACGCGGCCACACCAGTCGTCCCGAGGGCGGTGAGCAGTCGTCGTCGGGCCCGGTCCATACCAGACTCCGAACGGCGGGTTTGGCAAAAGGTTATCCCCGATCGGAGCAGTCATTATCGGCCCGACACCGGCCATGCGGGAGCTGACGAAGCGAACCGCGATCGACGCGACCCCCGCACGGGTTGCCGAAACGCCGACTCTTTATGTCCCGCGGGCCCCAGGGTAGCCTAATGCGATCCACTGGACCATCGAACCCGTTCCAGGACCGCCTCGACACCGACACCGATCCCTACAGCCCGGAACTCGGGGACGTGCCCCGCAACGACCTCAGCGAGGGCGACCTGGAGGGCGTCAACAAGACGGGCACGACGACCGTCGGCCTCACCACGGGCGAGGGCGTCGTCATGGCGACGGACATGCGCGCCAGCCTCGGCGGCCGGTTCGTCTCCAACAAGGACGTCCAGAAAGTCGAACAGATCCACCCCACAGCCGCGCTCACGATGGCGGGTTCGGTGGGCGGCGCCCAGTCGTTCATCCGCTCGTTGCGCGCCGAGTCGAACCTGTATGAGACGCGCAGGGGCGAGGACATGTCGATCAGCGCGCTCGCGACGCTGGCGGGCAACTTCCTGCGTGGCGGTCCCTTCTTCCTCGTCTCGCCCATCCTCGGCGGCGTCGATTCGGAGGGCAACCACGTGTACAGCCTCGACCCCGCCGGCGGCGTCATGCGCGACGACTACACGTGTACGGGCAGCGGGATGCAACTCGCCTACGGCGTGCTGGAGGGCGAGTACGAGGACGACCTCGGCAACGAGGACGCCAAAACCCTCGCGGCCCGCGCCGTCAGGAGCGCCGTCGAGCGCGACACGGGGTCGGGCAACGGCGTCTTCCTCGCGGAGATCACCGACGAGGGCGTCGACATCACCGGACACAAGGACTTCGACGACGTGCTGTAGGCGGCCCGTTTTTTCGCCCGGCTACAGGACCTTCGGCCCGACGAAGATCAGAAGGAGGATCGCGATGATCGTGCCGATCAGCCAGCCGATGCCCATCTTCGTCACGTCGCGTATCCAGGCGTCCTGAAACAGGGAGCCGTTCTCTTCGTTTTCCGAACCTTCGGTGCGTGCGGACATGCCGGCACCTGCGTCCGGGGACGTCTTAGTGGTAGCGATCCCGCGAGCGCCGGAGCGACGGCGCCCGGCCCGCTACACCTCCCCGGAAGGTGGCGGTGGCCGGCCCGCTACACCCCCCAGAAGGCGGCGATGCCCAGCGTGACGACGACGGTGAGCAGGAGCTGCAGGGGCGCGCCCACGCGGACGTAGTCGGCAAAGCGGTAGCCACCGGGGCTGTACACCATGAGGTTCGTCTGGTAGCCGATGGGCGTCATGAACGCCGAGGAGGCGGCGAAGGTAACCGCGAGCGCGAACGCGAACCCGTTGGCGTCGATCCTCGAGGCGACGTCAACGCCGACCGGCAGCATGAGGACGACGCTCGCGACCGGCGTGATGAGGTTCGCCAGCAGGCCGGTGAGGAGGTAGAACAACGCGAGCACGGCAAGCGGCGGGAGTACGCGCGCGGCCTCGACGAGCAGTCCGGCGACGTAGGCGTCCCCGCCCGTCTCCCGGAGGGCGATCCCGAGCGGGATCACGCCCGCCAGCAGGAAGATCACGTCCCAGTTCACCGCGTCGTACACCCGCGAGGGCCTGATCACGCCCGCGAGCACCATCGCGACGACGCCCCCGAGCGCCGAGATGACGATCGGGGCGAGCCCGAGGGCGGCGACGGCGATGACGGAAAGCAGGATCGCGACCGCGGCGATCGTCTCCCGGCCGATGGGCTCCAGCTCGGTCTCCCGCTCGCCCGTCGTCTCGGTCACGAGCAGGTCTCCCTGGTCCGCGAGGTGGGCGGCCCGTTCGGGCGTCGCGTGCAGCAAGATCCCGTCGCCCTCCCCGAGAGTCACCTCGGCCAGTCCCTCGTGGACGATCTCGCCGCCGCGCCGGACCGCCAGGACGGTCGCGCGGTAGCGATCGCGCAACTGCGCGTCCGCGAGCGTCCCGCCGATCAGTGACGACCCCGCCGGGATGGCCGTCTCCACGAGCGTCCCCGGGCCGGTCGGCGTGTCCAGTTCCGCCTCCGTCACCGCGGCGCGAGGCAGCAGACGGAGGCCGTGGGCGTCGACGAACGCCCGGACCGCCGCTTCCGTTCCCCGGACCGTGAGCACGTCGCCGCCGCCGATGTCCTGGTCGGTCCCGGGAGCGACGAACGACTCCCCGCCCCTGACGATCTGGATCACGTCCACGTCGGTGCCCCCCCGGCCATCCGCGTCGACATCACCTCCGGGGCCGGCGCCCCCGAATGCCTCGAACACCGTGCTCCCGACGATGTCCGACTCCGGTCGGACGTACACCCGCCAGAGATACCCCGACATGTCGAACTCCTCGGTCAGGTCGACCGGCCTGATCCGTTCGGGAACGAGCCGGGGCGCGACGAGAAGGAGGTACGCCGAGCCGACCAGCAGGACGATCACCCCCAGGCCGGTGAACTCGAACATCGAGAAGCGCTGCTCCTCGCCGAGCAACTGGGCCGTGAGGTCGCTCGCGACGAGGTTCGTCGCCGTCCCCACCAGTGTGAGCGTTCCGCCGAGCATCGCGGCATACGAGAGGGGGATGAGCAGCCGCGACGGCGAGATGCCCGCCCGGTCCGCGAGGTCGGTCACCATCGGGATGAACACCGCGACGACCGGCGTGTTGTTGATGACGCCCGCGAGCGGCCCCGTCAGCCCGACCGTCGCCCCCAGGATGCGGCGCTCGCTCCGGCCCGTGAACTGGGACACTTTCGCCCCCAGCCGGTCGACGATCCCCGTCTCCTCGATCCCGCCGCTGAGGACGTACATCGCCATGATGGTGACGGTCGCGGGGTTCGCGAAGCCCGAGATGGCCTCGGAAGACCCGACCCGGGTCCAGGGTTCCAGCGCGACCAGCGACACGATCACGCCGATCGCGGTGATGTCGGGCGGAAGCGCCTCGGTCACGAACAGCGCCACGACGACCGCGATCAGCGCGAACACCACCCACATGTCCGGGATCGTGCCCAGGGAGAACACGATCCACGCGTCCGGGACCGTGGCCGGCGCGAACACGACCCACGCGTCCGAAATCCCGGGTACCGCCATTGGCGTGGGCGACGGAGGGCGGGGTCAAAGGCTTACCCCCTCGCGGTTCGGGGAGACGGCGGACCCCGTCCGAACGCGCCTACAGCCAGTCGGCGAACGACCCCTCGATCAGCGTCTCGGACTGTCTCGTGATGTAGGCCTGCTGCATCGACCGGATCGCGTCGCCGAGGTCGGCACCCGCATCGACCCGGCGGGCCACGTCGCGGTGTTTCCAGCGGGCCGGCGTCACGTCCCGGTCGACGCGGACCCGGAGGGGGTCGAGGTAGCGGTCAACCTCCCGCCCGTCCAGCCCGCGCATCTCCAGGCCGGTCTCCGCGGCCTCGAGGAGGTCGTCGTAGATCCGGTCGCGGTCGGTCGTCGGGTCGCCGTCGGCGGTGATCCAGGAGATGGAGGCGGAAAGGCCATCGCGCATCGCGGCGTAGAAGTTCGACCGGGCGTCCCGCCAGTCCAGGTCGTCGAGGGGGTGGTCGTGGGCGTGCATCGCCTCGATGAGGCCGGCGAAGGCCGCCTGGAAGGCGATCGAGTCACGCACCGTCGGCTGGCCGGGGATCGGGCGGAACTCGATGCGGGCGTTGGCCGACGAGCGCGTCGCGCCGCCGAAGACGGGTCGCACCCACCGCCAGTAGGTGCCGTGTTTGGTGCGGAAGGCGGCGAAGGCGTCGTCGAAGCGGTCGCCGCGCTCGACCGGCATCGGGACGAAGACGCGGTCCTCGGCGACGCGGTCGATCGCCGCCTCCGCCGACGCGATGTCCTTGGGGAACTTCACCTTGCGGACGCCCTCGGCGTTGAGCACCGTCTCGAAGACGCTGATCCGGTGTTCCATCCAGGCGTCCGCGAGCACGTCCGCCGCCGTGGCGTCGGCGTCGTACAGGTCCGGCGGGAAAAACGGGGAGTTGGCGCCCAGCGCGAGCAGGGGGGCGGCGATCCGGATCGCGTACCCGAAGTACTCCCCGATGTCGCGGGCGTAGGGCACCTGGTAGTGGGGCTGGATCGACGTGATGAGGCTCTCCGGCATCACGGTGTCGGCCTGGAGGGTGACGTTGGGCGCCTCGATCCGCATCCCCGCGGGCGCGCCCGAGTTCGCCATCGCGTGGTAGCGCGCCACGGCGCTCATGTTGGTCGCGACCGTGACGCCGCCGTCCTCGACGCTGTCGGTGAGGTAGCCCCGCGCCGTCTCGCCGGCCGGCGGGATCGTCCAGAGTCCGTCGCTCACCAGGCGCATGCCCTCCTGGCGGGTCCGGTCGAGCGCCGCCGAGAGCCGCGCTTTCACCTCCGCTTCCTGGGTCGCCAGTCCGTGGCGGTTCATCGGCTGTGGGCTGGTACACATCTCGGCGTTGTGGAGCCCGAGTTCCTTCTCGAAGCCGATGAGTTCGAGCAGCCCCCGGGGGACGCGGGTCAGCGCGCCGAGGTCCGTCTCGCCGCCCTCGCCGCGCCTGCTCGTCTCGGGGTCCGAGGCGGCGTAGAACTCGTACTCGAGGCCGACGATCCCCTGGCGGTTGTCGAAGGTGCCGGCGTCGAGCTCGTCCTTCAGGGCCGCCGCGTCGGAGCGGACCTGCTCCTGGAACGCCCCGGGATCGACGTCGAGTATCCCCTCGGTCGCGACTGCTACCTCCGACCGGGCCATACCGGGCGTTCGTCGGGAACCCCTTGAAATCCCTGGCTCGAAGCCGAGGGGGTTCGGCGCGTTTTTACCCCGGCCACCGGTAGGCTCGGTCGATGGAGTTCGCCGCCTTCGCCGAGCGCGCCGCCGAAATCGAGGCCGAGCCCGCCGACCTGGAGACGATCGACCTCGCTTCCGACCTGTTCGCGGAGGCGGGCGCGGACCTCCCGGTCGTCGCCCGGTTCGTCCAGGGCCGCGCCTTCCCGGCCTGGGCGTCGACCACGCTCGATATCGGCCCCTCGTTCTGTCATGCGGCGATCGCCCGCGCCGCCGGGCCGAACGTGACTGCCGACGACGTCGAGGTGCGCCTCGCCGACCGCGGCGAGATCGGCGCGGTCGCCGCGAGCTACGACCTCGGGGGACAGCGCGGGCTGGGGGCGTTCGCCGGCGGCGAGGACACCCTCACCGTGGCCGAGGTCGAGGAGCGCCTGCGCCGGCTCGCCGACGCCGAGGGCGAGGGTAGCGAGGACCGCAAGCTCCGCCTGCTCTTCGACCTGTTCAACCGGTGTTCGCCCCCCGAGGCGCGCTACCTCGCGCGGCTCGTGCTCGGGGAGATGCGCATCGGCGTCGGCGAGGGCACGGTGCGGGACGCCATCGCGGGAGCCTTCGACGTGCCCGTCGAGGCAGTCGAGCGGGCCCTCCAGGTGTCGAACGACTACGGCGAGGTCGCCAGGATCGCCCGCGAGGAGGGCATCGAAGGTCTGGAGGCCGTCCGCCTGGAAGTCGGCCGGCCGGTCCAGTCCATGCTCGCCCAGACGGGAACCGTCACGGAGGCAATCGAGGCCTGGGAGGAAGTCGGCGTCGAGGTCAAGTACGACGGCGCGCGCGTCCAGGCCCACTACGACGGCGGGGAGGCGCGCCTCTTCTCGCGCAACATGGAGGACGTGACCGACGCCCTTCCGGAGATCGTCGAGTTTCTCGAGGATCGACTCGACGCGCCCGCCATCCTCGACGGCGAGGTGGTCGCGGTCGAGGACGGCGAGCCCCAACCCTTCCAGGAGGTGCTCCGGCGGTTCCGCCGGAAACACGACGTGGCACGCGCCCGCGAGGCGGTCGAACTCGAGGCACAGTTCTTCGACTGCCTGCACGCGAACGGCGAGGACCTGCTCGATCGCCCCCTGACGGAGCGCCACGACCGCCTCGCGGAGCTGCTCGATGCGGGCGTGTCGACGCTGTGGATCGAATCCGATCCCGACGAGATCGAGGACATCGAGGCCGACGCCCTGGCCGCGGGCCACGAGGGGATCATGCTCAAGGAGCCGGCGTCGACGTACTCGCCGGGACGGCGCGGGAAGAAGTGGCTGAAGCGCAAGCCCGACGTCGAGACGCTGGATCTCGTCGTCACCGGTGCCGAATGGGGCGAGGGGCGGCGGGCGACCCTGCTCGGGACCTTCGAACTCTCGGCGCGCACCGGGGACGGCGGCTACGAGACCATCGGCAACGTCGCCACCGGGATCACCGACGAGGAACTCGAGGAGCTCACCGACCTGCTCGAACCCCACGTTCGGGCGGAGTCGGGCACCGAGGTCGACATCGCGCCCGAGGTGGTGTTCGAGGTGGGCTACGAGGAGATCCAGCCCTCGCCGACGTACGCCTCTGGCTATGCGCTCCGGTTCCCGCGCTTCCTCTCCGTCCGGGAGGACCTCGATCCGGGGGAGGCCGACACCGTCGAGCGCGTCGAGCGACTGGCGGAGTGACGTCGGGTGGTCGAACGAGGTGAGATCCGAGGACGGCCGGCAGTGAATTTAATACGATCGCACCTCGGGCGAAGACACATGACTCGATTCGACGGGATCGAGGACGTCGGATCCTGGGTGGCGGCGAGGGCGTGGTGGTGGAACGCGCTGTACCCCGTCCTCGTCGCGCTCGGCGGCGTCGTGGTGCTGGCGCTGTGGCTGCCGGAGGAGGGGCCGGGGCTGGAGATACTGGCCCTCGTTCCGCTGTTTCTCGGACTGACCGTGTGTGGCGTCCTGACGTATCTTACGCTCGGGGTCGACGCCCGGTATCTCCGGACCCACGGCGGGTGGACCGTTCCCTGGCTGCGCTACGTCGGGTTCGGCCTCGGCACCGGGGCCCTGACGTTCGTTCTCCCCTTCGCGGCGGGGATCCGGGACATGTGGCTTTTCTACTTCGGGCTCCCCGCGTTCGTCTTCCTCACGGCGGGCTGGAACCTCTGGTACGCCGGCCGCCGGTACCAGCACGCCGCGTCCTCCCGTTCGCCGCCCCACGGGGCCAGCGACGTTTGATGATGCCCCCGACTCTCCCAAGCCCTTGCTCCCCGGCTCTCCGGGGGCCTTGCTCTCCGACTCTCCCAAGCCCTTGCTCCTCGGCTCTCCCAAGCCCTTGCTCCCCGGCTCTCCCGGGCCCCCACCGTCCACGCCGTCCGGACCAGCGCGGGACTACAGTTTCTCGCCGACGTAACCACCAGCGACGCCGAGTACGAGCCCGAGGGCGCCGAACACGAGGGGTCCGAGACCGCCGGTGTAAAGCGTGAAGAAAAGGCGGTCGATCACGAATCCGATCGCCGCCAGGACGAACGCGGCGGCCCCGGGCTCGACGATCGTCCGGCCGGGAGATGCAACTCCGATCAGCACGCCCATCACGAAGTAACTCGGGAGCCCGCCGAGCAGGCCGACGTTCAGGACGGCGGCGAGTACCTGGAGTCCGAGGCCGACGCCGATCCCCGCGAGCATCCATCCCGGATGAAACACCGAGTACGCCGCCGTTTTCGCTCGCTGGACGCTCATACGCACCGTGTCGGCCCGGGACGGACTAAACCTGTCGGTCGGGGTAGGAGACCAGTCCGTCGCGCTCCAGCAGGTCCCGCAGCTCCCGGAGGTCCGCGACCTCGTAGGTCGGGTCGACGCCGAGATCGAGGTCGGCGCGGTGTGGCCGGCGGACGAACGCGGAGTCGATCCCGGCCCG
>Ga0207719_100741_pt1 | contig 13918 bp, 12 predicted proteins | sample A23P1SouthBayCA_2_FD_187279 | JGI IMG/M metagenome (GOLD analysis project Ga0207719, IMG submission 187279) | Aerobic enrichment media microbial communities from Eden Landing Ponds, California, USA - A23 P3 (3) (SPAdes) | ecosystem: Environmental > Aquatic > Marine > Unclassified | place... | reverse complement strand
AAAAGCCGATCCAGCGGCTCAACGCGATGAGCGGCGGGGAGAAGTCCCTGACCGCGCTCGCCTTCATCTTCGCCATCCAGCGGCACAACCCCGCGCCCTTCTACGCCCTGGACGAGGTGGACGCCTTCCTCGACGCGGCCAACGCCGACCTCGTGGGCGAACTGGTCGACGAACTCGCCGGGAAAGCCCAGTTCGTCGTCGTCTCGCACCGCTCGGCGATGCTCGAACGCTCCGAGCGCGCCATCGGCGTCACGATGCAGGACGACAACGTCAGTGCCGTGACCGGCATCGACCTGAGTGCGGGAGGTGTGCCGGCAGATGACTAGCGGGTCACGGAGTGACCCGGCAAAGTCGAGCGAGGAGCAGGGCGACTCGCGAGACAGCGAGGACGCCGAGCCGTCGGAGACGGCGACGGCGGCCTCGGAATCCCGAACGGGGAGCGATGCGACCCGTGAGGGTAGCGGGTCACGGAGCGACGCTGAGGATTCCGAGGATATACCGCTGAACATCGCCGGCCACGAGGATCGTGAATCGCCAGGCACCTCGGGCAGTTCGGGCGAGCTGTTCGGCAGCGACGACAGTGGCGACGACGAGGCGGACGATCCGGCGGCGGCACTCGAAGACGCGGGCGTGCCCGTCAGCGAGAACGGGCACGACGAGGGCGCGGATATCGCGCCCGGCGAGAGCACGGCGGCCGCCGACGCGTCGGCAGCCGAAGACGACGACGAGGATGTCGAACCCGTGGAGGTGCTGGTCGGTCTCGCGGAGGAAGGAGCGATCGATCCGTGGGACATCGACATCGTCGCGGTGACGGACAAGTTCCTCGAACGGCTGGACGAGCGGGACCTTCGCACGTCGGGGCGGGCACTCTTTTACGCGAGCGTCCTCCTGCGGATGAAAGGGGACGCGATGCTCGCGGACGACGACGAGGAGGAAGACGAGGAGCCGTGGGACCAGCCCTGGGAGCAGGGGATGGACGAGGAGCCCGTGGGCGGCCCGGACCCGTTCGCGGCGCTGGAGTCGGAGATGGACCGCCGACTCGAACGCCGGCGTGCCCGCGGGATGCCCCAGACGCTGGACGAACTCGTCCGCGACCTGCGGGAGGCCGAGCGGGACAACTGGTGGAAGGAGTCCCGGGAGTACGACACCAGCGAGTCGCCGGCGGGGTTCCAGCGGGGCACCCAGCAACTCGACTACCACAGCGGCGACGACCTCCGGATGGACGACGAGCCGACCGCCGCCGAGGTCACGGGCAAGACCCACAACGAGGACATCGAGACGGTCATCGGCGACGTCCACGGCGCCCTGCGCGAGCAGTACGACAAGGGCCGCGAGGAAGTCCTCTACCGCGAAATCGAGGGATCCGGCGGGAGTCGCGTCCAGACGTTCCTCGGTCTGCTCTTTCTCGCCCACCGCGGCCAGGTGCGACTCGCGCAGGACGACCTGTTCGGCGACATGTGGATCCAGGACCCCAACGCCGCGACCGGGTCCGAGGAAGCGGTGGCCGACTGACGCGGTGCGGGAGAACTTGTGGACGGAGAATCGCGAACGAGAAGCGCCGCCCGGGCGGGACCGGAACCGCTTTGCCCGGCCGTCGGCGACTCCGGGACATGCCGACAGTGGAGTGTGACGTCGAGGCTGCTCGCGAGCGTCTCGAGGCGGCCGGCGTCGATGTCGAGGAGGGCAACACCGACCACGAGCGCTGGCGGGCCGAGCGCGGCGACGCGACGGCCGTCGCTTACGACGACAAGGTCGTGATCCAGGGTCGGTCCCCCGCCGATCTCGAGGCGGTGATCCGCGAGGGCGGCGGCCGCGCTCACGTCTACTTCGACGGGGCCTGTCGCGGAAACCCTGGGCCGTCGGCGGTCGGGTGGGTTATCGTCACCGGCGACGGCATCGCCGCCGAGGGCGGCCAGACCATCGGCCGCGCGACCAACAACCAGGCCGAGTACGAGGCGCTGATCCGGGCTCTGGAGGTGGCCCGCGACTACGGCTTCGACGATATCGACGTCCGGGGGGATTCGGAACTCATCGTCAGGCAGGTCCGCGGCCAGTGGGACGCGAACGACCCCGATCTGCGAGAGCACCGGGTGACTGTCCGGGAACTGCTGACGGCGTTCGACGACTGGTCGCTGGAACACGTACCGCGGGAGATAAACGACCGCGCCGACGAACTAGCCAACGACGCACTCGACGATGCCTGACGAGACGCCCGACCCCACCGACGCCGACCGTATCGCCCGCGCCCAGACTCCAGCGGCGGCCACGGACGCGTCGAGTCCCGACGACGGGGCGGCGACCGACACGCCGCCCGAGGAAATCGTCGACGAGGCCGAGCGACTCACGCGGCTGGCCCGCGAGGCTGTCGACGACGCCGAGGCCGCGGCCTACCGCGAGAACCGGGACGCGCTGCTGGCCGAGTACGACTACACTGCCCGCGTACGCGAGGACGAGACCCGCGACGTGCTCGTCGTCCATCCCGTGGAGTGGGTCGAGGACGGGACCGTCTACCCCTCGCGGATCGACGACGTGGACCGCGGGATCGAGATCCCGCTCTCTGGACCCGGTGAAGCTGACGACTGGGCCGAAATCGACGCTCACAACCGCGACCTCGTCGAGGCAGTGCGGGACGAACACGGCGAGGTCCACGGCGAGAACGCGCAAGCGCTGGCGGATTTCGCCGGCAACCACTACGCCAAGCCGGTCGACATGCTGACGAAGGCAGAACTGACGGAGTTTCTCACGGACTACTTCCGGCGGAACGCATGGCCGACTGACGAGCAGCGTGCGGTCGTCGAAAAATCGGTGAAAGTGACCTTCGAGGCCGCGGACGAGCGGTGTCCGATCGAGCCCCGATAACCGTGCCTTTTGGGTTCAGTTGGCTTCGTCGACGAGCTCGTGGAGGTCCTCCGCGCGGTCCTCGTTGATGACGAGCTTCGAGAACTCCCAGCCGAGCTGGTCGAGGACCGTCTCGTAGCCCTCGTCGGTCAGGGCGTACTGGTTGGTCCGCTTGTCGAGTTCGCTCTTCTCGACCAGCCCCATCTCGACGAGGTCGTCGAGGTTGGGGTAGAGCCGGCCGTGGTTGACCTCGTCGTCGTAGTAGTCCTCGAGTTCACGTTTGATAGCGAGGCCGTAGCGTGGCTCCTCTCCGAGAATGACGAGGATGTTCTGCTGAAATGCGGTGAGTTCGCGTGCGATACCCGGTGTGTCAGTTACGGATTGTGCCTCTGACATGGTTAGTGAAATGTCATCAGGCTATTTAACACTTGTTAAATTTCCTCCCTTACTTCGGTTATTTGTCCGGCTATCTCGCGTTATTTGAGCTAATATCACCGAATGATACTCGGTCGTTCGGCGAAAATTCTCCGGTACAACCGTCATACGGGTGGGTCTTCGATCGCAGCGTCGACCAGCGTCGGTCCGCGTGCGAACTGGAGGTCGAAAGGTCTTTGCCGGCGCCAGAGCGACTCGCGAGTGATGGTGAACCTCTGGGAAGACCTCGAGACTGGACCGAACCCGCCCGAAGAGATCTACGCGGTCGTCGAGTGTCTGAAAGGCGAACGCAACAAGTACGAGTACGACAAGGACGTGCCCGGCGTCGTCCTCGACCGGGTGCTCCACAGCAACGTTCACTACCCCTCCGACTACGGCTTCATCCCGCAGTCGTACTACGACGACGAGGACCCCTTCGACGTGCTCGTCCTCGTCGAGGACCAGACGTTCCCCGGCTGTGTCATCGAGGCCCGCCCCGTCGCGCTGATGAAGATGGACGACGACGGCGAGCAGGACGACAAGGTCATCGCCGTCCCCGTCGAGGACCCGCGATTCGACCACATCGAGGACCTCGGGGACATTCCCCAGCAGACCCTGGACGAGATCGACGAGTTCTTCGCGACCTACAAGAACCTCGAAGAGGGCAAGGAAGTCGAGACGCTGGGCTGGGAGGACAAGCAGGCCGCGATGGACGCCATCGAACACGCCCAGGACCTCTACGACGAACAGTTCGAGTAGACCGCCAGTTATCGCGGACCGCCGCCGCCGCGGACCGGCGGGGATTCTCCGGGATTTCTATCGGGAACCTCCCCGTGAACAGTTCACGGTACGGGTAACGCGAGAATGAACCGTTCAATCGCAAGACGTGGCGCTGGTCTGAACGGTTCCGAAATCGGGTGAAACCGGGCGAAATCACGGACAGCGTCGCCCCCCTATAATTCCGTGGCTCCCGTACTGTCGGATGCCCTCCGAGGTGATACTAATGGAACATGCAGACACCCCCTCGCCCGCGGAACTGCGCGCCCAGTTGTCCCCGGTCTCCGAACGGTTCGCCGCCTTCGAACTGGGGAACGCAGTCGTCGTCTTCGACACGGACGACAGCGACCGGTGGATCTGTTCGGATTCCGCCGTCAGCCGCGGGGAGATGCGCTGACCCTTCCCTCTCCAAGACGCCCCACCGCTGGCCGACTCCGGAATGCCCGGAGTCCGGCCGGCCCCGTTCGTCTCTCGTGGTCCGACGAGCCACGCGTTCGACCGGATCGGGCTCCGGTTAGAATCGGCAGTATTCGCCTCCCGCATGTGCGCCCCGCAGCTCATAAATTATGAGCATGGGTAATTACTTGAGGGTTCGAGCCGGACATAGAGGTGTATGGCAACCAGACGCGCGACGGGTGGTCTCGCCCACCCGACGGTCGTGCCGGAGAACTTCGACCCCGACGCAGACGACGCCGATGCGGACATCGATGGCGCGGACATCGACGGGGCGGACGTGGAGGCCGAGCACCGGTACGACGACGAACACCGGGCGTGACGCGGCGCCGAGCGCGGGGTTGACAGTCGACGCGGCGCCGACAACTGACGCGGCGCCGACAACTGACGCGGCGCCGAGCGCGGGGTTGACAGTCGACGCGGCGCCGACAACTGACGCGGCGCCGACAACTGACGCGGCGCCGGGCGTCACCGACGCCCCCCTCGTTTGTCCGCGAAAAGAAGCTTCTTGTGCCCCACCGCGGTAACGCGGGGTATGGGACTGTTCGACCGGATCCGCGGCGGCGACGACGACCCGCGGGTCGCCTTTTTTGGTATCGACGGGGTACCGTATAGCCTCATCGCGGACCACCCCGACGAGTTCGAGAATCTGACCGCACTGATAGAGGAGGGAAGCGGCGGTGCCATCGACAGCATCGTCCCGCCCGAATCCAGCGCCTGCTGGCCGGCGCTGACCTCCGGCGTCAACCCCGGCGAGACGGGCATCTACGGCTTCCAGGACCGCGAGATCGGTTCGTACGACACGTACGTCCCGATGCGACGGGACTTCCAGGCCACGCGCGTCTGGGACCGCGTCCAGCAGGCCGGACGCCAGGCCACGGTGATGAACGTCGTCACGACGTTCCCGCCCCAGCGCGACGTTCAGCGAATGGTCTCGGGCTTTCTCTCCCCGGGTGTCGACAAGGCCGCCTATCCCGACGACCTCCGGGATTACCTCACGGGGATGGGCTACCCCATCGACGTCAACGCCGGCCTCGGCAAGAAGGACAAAGGCGAGTTCATGGAGAACGCCCACGAGACGCTGGACAAGCGCCAGGAGGCGTTCAGACACTACATCGAGGAGGACGACTGGGACCTGTTTTTCGGCGTCTACATGGCGACCGACCGCGTGAACCACTTCCTCTTTCGCGACTACGAACACGACGGCGAGTACGCCGAGGAGTTCATGGACTTTTACCGGAAGGTCGACCGCTATCTCGGCGAACTCCGCGAGTTGCTGCCCGACGACGTGACGATGATGGTCGCCTCCGACCACGGGTTCACGACGCTGGACTACGAGGTCAACTGCAACGGCTGGCTCCGCGAGAACGGCTGGCTCTCCTACGAGGGCGAATCTGATTACGTCTTCCAGCTCGGTGCCTGGCTTCGCGAGGGGGGCGACCTCGACGTCGACCCCGACTACGCCGGCGACGTCGACGAACTGGTCGACCCCGCGACGCTCGACATCGACTACGAGGACGACACGCTCGTCGCCGAGACGGCCGACGCCCGCGACGAGGCCGTCGGCGCGCTCGAGGACGCCTCACCCGCCATCGTCGAGGAGGGCGACGACACCGTCACCGCCGTCGTGCTCGACTCGGTCGATGTCGACACGCACCTCGTCGAGTCCGACGGCGACGAGACGACCGAGGAGTACCACGTCGAGGCCGACCTCGTCCGTGTCGAGGGCAGCGCCTACGTCGACGGCGACACCATCGTCGCACTCACCGAGGACGCCCGTGACGAGGCCGTGGCAACGCTCGACGGCGCGACGCCCGCGTCGCTGGGCATCGACCGCGCCGACACGACCGAACTCTTCGACGCGGTCGACGTCGAGGACGTCGACGGCGCCTCCCGCGTCACCATCGACCCGTCCGAGGGGGTCGACCTCGGGACGGACATGGACCCCGACCGGAACGTGCTGGAGTACACTCACAGCGAACTGGGCGACATCGCCGACGACGCGACGGCGTACTCGCTCATTCCCGGGCGATTTTACATCAACCTCGAGGGCCGCGAACCACGCGGGAGCGTCCCGCAGGCGGAGTACGAGGAGGTCCGTGCGGAACTGAAGGCCGAACTCGAGAGCCTGGAAGGGCCCGACGGCGAACCGGTCGCCAGTCAGGTCGTCACGAAGGAGGAGGCCTTCCGCGGCGACCACGACGAGATCGCGCCCGACCTGGTGGTCGTTCCGAACCACGGCTTCGACCTCAAATCCGGGTTCAAGGGCCGCAAGAACCCCTTCGTCGAGTACGGTGCCCGCAACGGGATGCACAGCTTCGACAACGCGACGCTGGTCGTCGACGACGGGGACGCCCGGATCAACGATGTCGACCTCTACGATATCGCGCCGACCATCCTCGAGTTGATGGACATCGACTACGACCGGAGCGATTTCGACGGCTCCGCGCTGGTCTGAGTCACTCACGACTGACCGGACTTGCGTTCATGCGGGATCGGGCGGACGACCATCGAGCCGACCATCGAGTGGGCTCTTCCGCACGGGTCAGACGCCCGTCTGACGGGTAGTTTTGACGCTCGACCGAGAAGTGAGCGCATGGCCAGCCTGACGGAAGTGTACGACGGACACCTGCGCACGGTGACGACCTCACGGCGGGTCTCGCTGGGTGCGGGCCTGTTCGCGCTCGGGGCGGCGATGGTCGTCGGCAGCATCGCCGTCGCGACGACGACCCTGGGCGCACAGTTCGGCTTCGACCGGATCGCCGCACGTCGCCTCGCGGGCGTGCTCGCCGGCCTGGGTCTACCGGCGACCGTTCTCGGCGTGTTCGCCGTCCTCCCCGCCGGACGGACGACCCGCGCCGCGTCGGTCATCGGCGCGAGCGTCACCGTCTTCGGCGTCGCCCTGTTCTGGGTCGCCTATCCCGACCAGTGGTTCGGCACCGGAAACCCGTTCGCGGCCGTCACCGCTGTCGTCTACTTCGCCGGCGCGATGACGACGCTCTCCTGCCTGTTCGCCGCGCTCGCGACGTTCAAGACCCGGACCGACCCCGGCGGCACCGCCCGGATGGAGATCACCGAGGAGGGCGGCGTTCGCCTCGTCGAGGACGCCGACCCCGTCCCCGGGTTCGGGAGCGTCGGCATGTTCGGCACGGACCCCGACGGCGACGTGAGCACCCAGACCAACCGCGAGTCCCCGCCCGAACCCCGCGACGAGGGCGACGGCGGCGCCGAGATCATCGCCGACGACGCCGCCGCCGGGCGCGACTCGCGGTCCAGTCGCGGCTCGGGGTCCGGACGTGGCTCGCGCTCCGGGCGCTCCGGGTCTCCCGCCTCCGGTCCGGGCGCCAGTCCGACCGCCGACGGCGGGTCAGCAACGGTCGACGGCGGCGCGAGTGGAGCCGACACCGGCCCGACCCGAAACGACGCCGAGTTCCTCGACGCCGCGTCCGAGCGCGGCCGCCCCGACGCCTACTGTGGCAACTGCGAACATTTCGAGTACGTTAAGGTCGACGAGAAGATCACCCCCTACTGTGGGCTGCGGGCCGAACTCATGGACGACATGGACGCCTGCAGCGAGTGGTCGGACGCGAGCTGACGCGGTCCCGTTTCGCGCGCCGTTCGGAGTCGGTTTCCCCGGCCGCGGTCGCTCGCCCGGGGTCGTTAGCCTTTAGCCGGGCGCGCGCGAATTCCGGGCAATGACCGCACAAGCCGTCGCGAGCGAGGCCCTTGCGACCGTCATCGGGCTGGAGGTCCACGTCCAGCTCGAGACGGACACGAAGATCTTCTGTGGCTGTTCGACCGCCGCCGCGGAGGAGCCAAACACCAACACCTGCCCGGTCTGTCTCGGGCTTCCGGGAGCGCTCCCCGTCATCAACGAGGGAACCGTCGAGGCCGCCGTCGAGGTCGGGAAGGCTATCGACGCCACCATTCCAGAGGAGACCGCCTTCCACCGGAAAAACTACTACTACCCGGACCTGCCGAAGAACTTCCAGATCACCCAGTACGGCGCCCCCATCTGCCAGGACGGCGAACTGGAGTTCTCCGTGGAGGGGGAGCGACGGTCGGTCGACATCCGGCGCGCGCATCTCGAGGAGGACCCCGGCAGTCTCCAGCACAAGGGCGGCTCCATCGACACCGCCGATTACACGCTGGTCGACTACAACCGCGCCGGCACGCCGCTGATGGAAATCGTCACCAGGCCCGATTTCCGCTCGCCCGGCGAGGTGCGCGCGTTCCTCGCGAAACTGACGGAAGTGCTGGAGTATCTGGACGTGTTCGACGCCACCCGCGACGGCTCCCTGCGCGTGGACGCCAACCTCTCCATCGTCGACGGGAGCGACGTGGCCGACGACGGATCCATCGGCACGGAGGCTCTGGAGGCGGCAAACCGTACCGAGGTCAAGAACATCTCCAGCCACAAGGGCGCCGAGAAGGCCCTGGCCTACGAGGAGACGCGGCAGAAAAACGCCATCGAGCGCGGCCGCGCGGTCGAGCAGGAGACCCGCCACTGGGACGAGTCCAAGGGCGTCACGCTCTCGATGCGCTCGAAAGAAGAGGAGAAAGACTACCGCTACTTCCGGGAGGCGGACCTGCCGCCGCTGGAGGTCCGCGACTGGAAGCAGAAACTGGAGATTCCGGAACTTCCGGACGCCCGACGCGAGCGCTTCCAGTCCGAATACGGGCTCAACGCGGAGGCCGCGGACAAGCTCACGAGCACGAAGGAGGTCGCCGACTTCTTCGAGGACGTGGCCGAGCAGTTCGACCCGGACCTGGCCGCGACGTGGGTCGCGGACGAACTCCTGGGCGAACTCAACTACCGGGACATGCAGATCGCGGACGTGGCCCACCGCTTCGACGAGATCGAGCGGCTGGTCGAACTGGTCGCCACCGACGAGATCACGACGAAAAACGCCCGCGAGACCGTGCTCCGGGGGATGCTCGACGAGGGGAAATCGCCCGACGACATCGTCGCCGAGGAGGGTCTCGGCAAGACCAGCGGCGGCGAGGTGCAGGCGGCCGTCGAGGCGGCCATCGAGGAGAACCCCGATGCCGTCGAGGACTACCACAGCGGCGAGGGTGGCGCCATCAACTTTCTCGTCGGCCAGGTGATGGGGAAGACCGGCGGGAGCGCGGACCCGGGCGACGTGAACCAGTTGCTGCGCGAGGAACTGGAGGGGTAGGCCGACACACATCAGAACGTCCTTGAGCGTCCGGTCCCGAGCGTCGCCAATGGCCTTCCCAGACGCGCTCGATGCAGCGACGGTCGTGGACGTCGTCGCCCACGCGGGGACGACCCACGCGGGGACGCCCCACTGGGTGCTCGGCGCGCTGACGCTGGTCGGCGTCGCCGTCGCGGTCGGCGGCTGGTCGCTCCTCCGGGGCGAACGTGCCCGTCTCGGCGCCGCCGCGGTCGGTATCGGCGCCGTCGTGACCATCGCCGGCCTGATCGGCCTCGTCGAGGTGCAGATCACGCCGGGGGCGACGCCCGAGTGGACGCGCTGGTTCCCCGTGGTCAACACCGTCGCCGCCATCGTCGTCGCGCTCGGCAGCCTCGTCGTCGTCCGCTGGAAGTGGCCCGAGCGCCCGCGCTACGTCGGACTGGGATTCCTGCTCGCCTGCTGGATCGGCTACCCGGCGATGATGCCCAACGAGGGGATCGCCCACCCGCTGGGGTACCTGCTGGCGCTGGCCGTCCCGCTGTCGGTCGCGGCCATCCTCCACGTGGACGGTCGCGCGGTCGTCGCGACGGCGCTTGCGGACCTCCGCTCGAAGGCAGTCTCGGCGGCCGCCTTCTGCCTGTTCGCGGTCTTTTTCGTCGTCTCGGCTGGCACTGTCTCCGTCAACCCGGACGTGACGCCCGCTATCGCCGGCGACGGGTTCGTCACGGTCCAGCGCGTCGTGGGGCCGCTCGTCTACTGGCCGGCCGTGGAGTTCTACTGGCCCGCAGCGTCGCTCTCCGGCTATTTCTCGCCGGGAACCGTCATTCTCGTCGGATTGCTCGGCGGGCTGGTCGCGCTCAACGCCGGCCTCGTCGCGCGTCAGTTGGCCGCCGAGGGCGCGACCGACTCGCCGCAGGCGATGTTCGGGACGCTGGCGGCCTCGGGCGCGACGGCCTGCTGTTGCTGTGCGCCCGCGCTCTACGGTGTCGCCGGCGTGCTCTTCGGTGCGGCCGCGACACCGGTCTACTGGGCGTTCATGGACCCGACCTCGCCGGTCGGGGGCATCTTCTTCGCCGTGAGCGTCATCGTCCTCACCGGCAGCGTGATCCGCGCCAGCCACGACCCGGCCTGTCGGATCCCGCGCGAGTCCGACGCCCCGCGGGCCGCCGACGGCGCCGCGTGAGATCTTGCCGAAAGAACGGCGTGAGACCGCGCAGTATCCCCCGTTTCGGAGACCTATGGCCCCGCTCCGGAGACCTATGGAGACCATCGCACACGCCCGCGAGCGCGTCGCACTCGCGCCCGCTCGATCGCGCGCACACCCGCGCTATCCGTCGATTTCCCGAAAACTTATGAACTGACGACCGCGTAGCAACGCCCGATGACTGACCCGCGCGGCCCACGGGGTGAGCCCCGGTGGAACTGATAATCACGGAGAAGAACAACGCGGCCAGACGCATCGCGGAGATCCTGAGCGACGGGAGCGCGAGCACCACCCAGCGCAACGGCGTCAACGTCTACCAGTGGGGGACGAAGACCTGTGTCGGCCTCTCGGGCCACGTCGTCGGCGTCGACTTCCCCGTGGAGTACAGCGACTGGCGCGACGTCGAACCCGTCGAACTGATCGACGCCGACATCGTCAAGTCGCCGACCCAGGAGAACATCGTCCGGACGCTCCGACAGCTCGCCCGCGAGGCCGACGAGGCGATCATCGCCACCGACTACGACCGCGAGGGCGAACTCATCGGCAAGGAGGCCTACGAGCTCATCCGCGACGAGACCGACGTGCCGGTCAAGCGGGTTCGCTTTTCGTCGATCACCGAACGCGAGGTGCGCGATGCCTTCGCCGAACCCGACGACATCGACTTCGACCTCGCCGCGGCGGGCGAGGCCCGCCAGGTCATCGACCTCGTCTGGGGCGCCGCGCTCACGCGCTTTCTCTCGCTCTCGGCGCGACAGCTCGGCGAGGACTTCATCTCCGTGGGCCGGGTGCAGTCCCCCACCCTCAAACTCATCGTCGACCGCGAGCGCGAGATTCAGGCGTTCGACCCCGAGGACTACTGGGAACTGTTCGCGGATATCGGGAAAGACGGCGACGACTTCGAGGCACAGTACTTCTACGACGACGACGGCAGCGAGGCCGAGCGCGTCTGGGACGAGGCCGACGCCGAGGCGGCCCACGAGCGCTTACGCGAGGCTGACGGCGCCGAGGTCACGACCGTTCGCCGGCGGACCCGCACCGACAACCCGCCCGCGCCGTTTAACACGACCGCCTTTATTTCCGCCGCGGGGTCGCTCGGCTACTCGGCACAGCGCGCCATGTCCATCGCCGAGGAGCTCTACACCACCGGCTACATCACCTACCCACGGACCGACAACACCGTCTATCCCGAGGACCTGGACCCGGAGGAGCTCGTCGCGGCCTTCGGCGAGAGCCGCGCGTTCGGGGACGCGGCCGAGACGCTGCTCGCGCTCGACGAACTCGACCCGACCGAGGGCGACGACGAGACGACCGACCACCCGCCGATCCACCCGACGGGCGAACTCCCCGACCGGGGCGACCTCTCCGAGGACGAATGGGAGGTGTACGAACTCGTCGTCCGGCGCTTTTTCGCCACGGTCGCCGAGCCCGCGACGTGGGCCCACCTCCGCATCGTCGCCGACGCCAACGGCTGTCAGCTCAAAGCCACCGGCAAGCGCCTGGTCGAAGCCGGCTATCACGAGGTCTACCCCTACTCGTCGGCCAGCGAGTCGTTCCTGCCCGACCTCGCGGAGGGCGACGCCCTGGACGTGACCGAGGTTCGCCTCGAAGCCAAGCAGACCCAGCCGCCCCGTCGCTACGGACAGTCCCGGCTCATCGAGACGATGTCCGACCTCGGACTCGGGACCAAGGCGACGCGGCACAACACCCTCGAAAAACTCTACGACCGGGGCTACATCGAGAGCGACCCGCCCCGTCCGACGGCGCTCGCCGAGGCGGTCGTCGAGGCCGCCGAGGAGTTCGCCGACCACGTCGTCAGCGACGAGATGACCGCGCAACTCGAGGCGGACATGACCGCCATCGCCGAGGGCGAGGCGACGCTGGAGGAGGTGACCGCCGAGTCCCGCGAGATGCTCGAACGCGTCTTCGAGGAACTGCGCGACTCGCGCGAGGCCGTCGGCGACCACCTCCAGGAGTCGCTGAAGGCCGACCGCAGGCTCGGTCCCTGCCCCGAGAGCGACCACGACCTCCTGATCCGACAGAGCCGGCAGGGCTCGTATTTCGTCGGCTGTGACGGCTATCCGGACTGTCAGTACACGCTGCCGCTCCCGAGTTCGGGCGAACCGCTCGTCCTGGAGGAGACCTGCGAGGAGCACGGCCTGAACCACGTGAAGATGCTCGCCGGCCGCGACACGTTCGTCCACGGCTGTCCGCAGTGTGCCGCCGACGAGGCCGACGAGAGCGAGGACGAGGTCATCGGTGCCTGCCCGGAGTGTGGCGAAGAGCACGATGGAAACCTTGCCATCAAACACCTCCGGTCGGGCTCGCGCCTCGTCGGGTGTACGCGCTATCCCGACTGTGAGTACTCGCTCCCGCTCCCGCGCCGGGGCGAGATCGAGGTGACCGACGACTACTGCGAGGACCACGGTCTGCCCGCGCTGGTCGTCGACCCCGACAGCGACGACCCGTGGGAACTGGGCTGTCCCATCTGTAACTACAAGGAGTACCAGGCCCGCCAGGCTGTCGACGACCTGGAGGATATCGACGGCATCGGCCCGGCCACGGCCGAACGGCTCGAAGCCGTCGGCATCGAGGCGCCCGAGGACCTGCTCGACGTCGACCCCGAACAGATCGCTACGGAAGTCCAGGGCGTCAGCGCCGACCAGGTCCGCGACTGGCAGTCACAGCTTCCGGACCTCGATACCGATGACGACGACTCCGACGACGACTCCGACGACGAGGCCACCGACTCCGACGCCGAACCCGAACCCGGCGTTGCCGACGACTGACTGTTGTCTTCGCGACGCTCTTGGTTTCGATAGCGTGACCGAATGAGCTGAATGCCGACGGCGTGTTCGGTATGTCTCCGGAGCAACTGCGGTGGCGCGCGCCGGCTCGCGTCTTGTCGCGAGGCGACGCCGCGCGAGGGATGAGCACCGAAGGGAACGAAGTGACCGAGGAGCGCAATCGGTTGGGGAGGTGTGTGGCCGTCCGCGGTGCTGTGCGGTCCTGGTGTCTGCGCGAACGGGGCGTGGTTCGAGCACCGCGAGAACCACGGAAGTGAACGGCGAAGCCG
>Ga0207719_100740_pt1 | contig 13966 bp, 9 predicted proteins | sample A23P1SouthBayCA_2_FD_187279 | JGI IMG/M metagenome (GOLD analysis project Ga0207719, IMG submission 187279) | Aerobic enrichment media microbial communities from Eden Landing Ponds, California, USA - A23 P3 (3) (SPAdes) | ecosystem: Environmental > Aquatic > Marine > Unclassified | place... | reverse complement strand
GGGTCGCTCCGGGTTCCCAGCCGACCATCTCGGTCGGCCACCCCACTGACGACGGGATCGCCTTTGACCCGCCGGCCATCGAGGTCCCGCCTATGACGAAGGTGACCTGGGACTGGGCCGGCCACGGGGGACGGCACAACGTCGTCTCCCTCGACGGCACCTTCGACAGCGGACGAACCAACGCCCAGTCGGGAACCGCCTTCACCTACGTGTTCACCGACCCGGGCACCTACCCGTTCGTCTCCGAACCCCACCGCGACGAGGGCATGCGGGGGGCGGTCGTCGTCCGGGAACCGCCGAAGAGCGGCATCCCCGAGGTCGACGAGTGGGTCGTCGACAGCAGCAACTTCGACGGCACCGTCGCCGACGCGACCGGGCGCGACGCCACGACGGTCCGGGTCGGCGCCCCGGGGAATGGGGGTCACTTCGCCTTCGACCCACCCGCCGTACGGGTGTCGACCGGGACGACCGTCCGCTGGGAGTGGACCGACCGGGGGGGCCCACACACGGTCGCCTTCCAGGAACTCGACGCCGGGACGGACGGGGTCAGGAACGGCGCCGACGCGTCGTTCGAGTACACCTTCGAGGCCGCTGGCGTCTACCGCTACGCCTGCGACCCCCACCGGGGCCTCGGAATGAAGGGCGCAGTGGTGGTCGAGTAGCGGGACGGCGGGACCGCGCGGTTTATCCGACCGCCGCGAGAACCGCCCCGCCGCTCGGTTCGTTCAGACGACGGCAGGTGGACCCAGGCGCCCGACGACGCACATCGACTCGGTGTTCACACGGATGCCACGCAGACCCCCCGGAGACCGACACACCCCGTTCGGCTGGTCGCGTCGGAGCCGTCGCTCCGCCTGGTGGAACGGTTCCATCGCCCGGAGGTCACGTCGCGGATGAGTGGCGCCGACGCCGGTGACGAGGCGATCGCCGCCGGTGACGAGGCGATCGCCGCCGTCTGTGATGCGCTGGCCGATCCCGAGTGTCTGCGGATCCTCCGCGAACTGGACGACCCGATGGCGGCCACCGAGGTCGCCGAACGCTGTGACATCCCCCAGACGAGCGCCTACCGAAAACTGACGAAGCTTCACGACGTCGGCCTCGTCGAGGAGGGAACCGAGGTTCGGTCGTCCGGCAACCACCGGTCGACGTTCGTGCGCGACGCCACCGGCGTGTTCATCGGGCTGGACGACGCCGACTCCTTCGAGGTCGAACTGCTCGCCGAACGGGAGTCCCCGGACCGCCGCCTCGAACAGTTCTGGTCACGGATCAGCGAGGAACTATGACCGAGATATCGCTCATCGTCGTCGCGTTCAAGACGATCACGCTCGCACTGGGGAGCCTCATCACCTACTTCGCCGCGAAGGCGGCCCGCCGGACCGGCGCGCGAGGATTGACGTACCTCGCCGTCGGATTCGGCGTCGTCACCTTCGGCTCCCTCATCGCGGGGGTCGCCGACCAGTTCCTGCTGGTCGGCGGGGATGGGGCTCTCGTCGTCGAGAACGCGCTGACGGCGGTCGGTTTCGCAATCGTCACGTACTCGCTGTACGTGACTCGCGGCCCCACCTGACTGGACAGGTTGGTCTCCGGGGGTCAGTCTGTCGGGCGGGCGCCCTCGAAGCGGTCGGCCGGCAGGCGGAGGTCGTCCAGATCCGGGAGGTGTTTGACGTTGAACACCACCCGCGCGTCGGCGGTGATCGGCGCGCCGATGCACGACAGGCGGATCCCTCGTTCTATCATCTCCGGGGGGAGGACGTTGTCGATGGTCGACTCCATGCGCCCCTCGACGACGGCGACGGCGCAGTTCGCACACGCGCCGCCGCGGCAGGCGTAGGGCCACGCGAACCCCCTGTTCTCGGCCGCTTCGAGCAGCGTCTCCCGCGGCTCGACGACGAACCGGCCGTAGTCGGTTCCGTCCAGGCCGGCTCCCGCAGCCTTCTCGAAGAGGTCAGGATCCGTCAGCGACCAGCCGTAGTCCTCCAGGACCTCGTAGTTCAGATACTCGACCCGGTGGGTCGGTTCCTCGTCCGGGGTGGAGGCCTCGCTTTCGTCCGGGTCGGCGTCGAGGTCGACCGTCGGGGCGGAGGCGTCGGGGTTCTCCTGGAGCAGTTCGTACGCCTCGCGGACGGCCTGGAACGCCTCGGCCGACCCGCCCTGGTCCGGGTGGACCTCCTTGACCCGTCGTCGGTACGCGCGGGTGACCTCCTCCTCGTCCGCTCCCGGCTCGATCCCGAGCACGTCGAACGGGGACGACACGGGCCGGGGTAGGGATCGGAGGCATTTATCCCCGCCGTTGTGTCGTCGCTGTGCCGATGGTCCCCGGCCGATGACTCAGACGCCCGTTTGAGTCTTCCGAGTTCCTATACCACTCCGGTGCGTAGCTCCCGACGCCGTGGCAGTCCCCGTCCACCCCCGTCGGTCCGCCTCCCTCGCCGCCGCCGACCTCGGCCTCGGCGTTCTGCTGTACCTCCAGGTGTCACCCGCCCTCGGGCTGTTGATCGCGCTCGTCGGTGTCGTGATCCTCTGTAGCCTGGGCTACGAACTCGCACACCGCGGCGACCGGCTCCCGCCGGGCGCCGACTACCTCCGGCGGTCGATCCGGTAGCCGTCCGGGGTTCCGTGGCGTCGCGCTCGTCGACGCCACGTTCCGCGGCGCGGGCGGTTCGCGTACGGCCCCGTCAGTCCAGGGTGACGACGACCTTACCCTGGTGGGCGCCGCTGTCGACGTAGCGGAAGGCATCGCGGGCGTCCGCGAAGTCGAAGGTCCGGTCGACGATCGGATGCATCTCGTTTGCGGCCATCGCGTCGGTCATGCGCTCGAACATAGCGACGCTCCCCACCCCGAAGACGCCCTCGACCTTCGCGGCCTTGCCCATGATCGGCGAGGGGTGGATCCGGCCGTCGGAGCCCGACAGGACGCCGATGAGATGGACGTGGCCGTTGAGGTCGACGGCCTCCAGCGACTGTTCGAGCGTTCCCGGACCGCCGACCTCGACGACGTGATCGACGCCGCCGACGCGCTCCTGGACCGCTTCGCCCCACTCGGGGGTCTCCTCGTAGTTGATCGTCTCGGCCGCGCCCAGTTCCCGGGCGCGCTCCAGTTTCTCGTCGCTGGACGAAGTGACGACGACGCTCGCGCCCTGCATCCGGGCGAACTGGAGGGCGAACGTCGACACCCCGCCGGTGCCGAGTGTGAGGACCGATTCGCCCGCGGTGAGGTTGCCGTCCTCGACGAGGGCGCGCCAGGCCGTGACGCCGGCGCAGGTGAGCGTCGCGCCCTCCTCGTAGGAGAGGTGTTCGGGAAGTTCCACGAGGGTCTCGGCGGGGAATGTGACGTACTCCGCGAGGGTCCCGTCCAACGTCCCACCCGGGTTGAGACCGAGTTCTGCGTACGTGCCCTCGCCGTCTACCCACTCGGGCGCGAACGGCGTCGCCACCCGGGTTCCCTCCTCCAGGTCCCGGACGGCGTCGCCGACCTCGACGACCTCGCCGGCCCCGTCCGACAGCGGGACGACCGGAAGCTCCACCCGTGGGTACGTGAGCTCGGAGTTGGCCACCGCGAGGTCGCGGTAGTTGATCGAACAGGCGCGGACGCGAACGAGTGCCTCGTCAGGCGCCGGGGATGGTTTGTCGCGCTCGACTTCGACGACGCCGTCGTACTCCGGATCCGTCTCGGTGACTTCGTATGCTCGCATCGACCGGACGAACGGGGGCCCGGCACTTCGCTCCACCGCTCGGCGAGGGTCTGTCCGGATTCTGTTAGCCTGCCGACTAGTCGGTCCGCCCGCCGGCCTCCGGTAAAGTCAGCGAAAAGGAATAAGTAGCTTGACCCGACCGGTGACTATATGTGGTAAACAGTATCACATTCTTCCGGCGTGTACTGCGAGTGCGACAGCGACGTGCGAACCCCGGTGGCGACGGTCCCCTGGCAGTACGACGTCTGTAACGAGTGTGGGCAGCCGATCGAAGGGACGAAGAGTGAGTCCGGCTAGCGGTCGGAGTTGCTGACCCCACCGTCCGCTCCGGCCCCGCCTGGTCACGGGTCCTGCACCTCCGGACATGTAGTTTTATTATAATCCGATCCCAGTGCCAGCCTGGACTATGAAAGTAGAAGCCGCGATCGTCGACGAGCCCGGCATCGAGGGTCGCCACGAATCCCACGGAAACATACGGGTCGACGAGGTCGAACTCGACGACCCGAAGGTGAACGAGGTACAGGTCGACATGAAGAACGCCGGCGTCTGTCACAGCGACTGGCACGTCGCCTCGGGCGACCTGCCGATGGACCACTTCCCGATCACGCTCGGCCACGAGGGCTCCGGAGTCGTCTCCCAGGTCGGCGAGGGGGTCACGCACCTGGAGGAGGGCGACCACGTCACGCTCTCCTGGATCCCTTCCTGTGGTCGCTGTGAGCCCTGCGCCAAGGGGAACCAGCACCTCTGCGTTCGCGGCCGCTTCATCGAGCGCGGCACACTGCTCGACGACACGTTCCGGCTGCACGACGGCGACACGGACGTCGGGCAGATCCTGCTCAACGGCTGCTTTGCGAGTTCCATCACCGTCCCCGCGGACTCGGTCGTGAAGGTCCAGAGGGACGTCCCCCACGAAATCTCCTGTCTCGTCGGCTGTTGCGTCGCCACAGGCTTTGGCGCCGCGCGCAACCGCGCGAACATCTCGCCGGGCGACACCGTCGTCCACTTCGGCTTCGGCGGTGTCGGCGCCAACGCCGTCCTCGGATCGGTCGCCCAGGGCGCCAGCCAGGTCGTCGTCGTCGACCCCCTGGACCAGCGACGCGAGTGGGCCGAGGAGTTCGGCGCGACCCACACCGTGGACCCGGAGGAGGAGGACCCCATGGCGTTCGTGGAGTCGCTCACCGACGGGACGATGGCTGACACGGCTATCTACACCGGCTCTCTGGGCGACGCCGAGTCCCTCGGTGAGGCCTACTCGACGGTCGGCAACCGCGGGGAGCTCATCTCGGTCGCCAGCAACACGCTCGAGGTCGACCACATCGACTTCCCGGTCGAGGCCGGCGGCGTCAACCAGTTCACCTTCGGCGAGCGCGAGGCCCGCGGCACGCTGTACGGCGGCTGGAGCCCCCGGCACGCCATCCCCACCCTGCTGGACATGTACGAGAAGGGCGACCTCCCGCTCGACGACCTCGTCACGGGCACCTACCCGATCGACGGCGTCAACGACGCCTTCGACGACATGCTCAAGGGCAACAACATCCGCGGCGTCCTCGAACTGTAGTCGGGAGCCGACGACGGTCTCCGCCCGGCCACGACGCGTCGACAACTCGAACCTTTTTGCGGTCCCCCCTCCCAGGTCGACCAACTGATGGGATATCGCAGCGCCCTGTTGCTCCGCTGGTCGCGGCGCGACAGGCTGGCCGTCGTGGTCGTCGCCACGGCGGTGGCCTTTCTCACGGGCGCGACGTTGCTCGGCGTCGCTGCCGGCGAGCAGACCCGCGACCTCGCCGTCGAGTACGCAGCCGACGGCGAGGTGGCACACTTCGACTCCCTGGAGGCGGCCCGGACGGCCGCCGGTGACGAACACGCCGTGCTGCCGACGACGACGGTGACCGTCGACGGGCGCGACCGGGTCGTCGTCGGCGTCACCGATCCGCCGCCCTCGGTCGACGTCCTCGGGACGAGCCACGCGTTCCCGACCGCCGAGCCCGGCGTCCTCGAAAGCGCCAGCGGGCCCGCCGAGGTAGCCGTCGCGGGCACCTCGGACAGCGGGAACGAGGTCGCGACCGCGACGCGATCCGGGTCGACGCTGCTGCCGGACGACTGGTTCGTCACGGCGCCGGGGACGGTCGAACGCCTCGGCCCAGACGGCGCGCTGGTGGTCGCCACCGACGCGGCGTTGGCGGTCGGGTCGGACTCTCCTACCGATGCGGCGTCCGGGGCCGAATCGGGGACTTCCACCGACACGGCGTCTGGGGCCGCGTCGGAGTCCTCCACCGACGCGCCGTCCGCAGCCACGTCCGAGTATCGGCCGGTGCTCCCACAGGGGGCGCCGGTGCTGTCGGCGCTGTCCTTCTTCGTCTTCGGCTCCCGACAGCTCGTCGACCTCCTCGCGCTGGCGACCGTCGCCGGCGGCGTGCTCGTGGCGGTGACGGTGTACAGCGTCACGCGGGTCACCGTCGAGGAGCGCCGCGAGGACCTCGCCACGGTCCGGGCCACCGGCGGCACGCCCGGACAGGTGTACGCCGTGTTCGCCGGGCGGGCAGCGCTTCTGACCGCCGCCGGCGTCGGACTGGGGTACGCACTGGGCGTGATCCTCACCCGCCTGGTGGTGAACGCGGCCGTCTTCGTCGGCCTCCCGGTGTCGCTGTCGGTCGCACCCGCCGGCCCGGCCGCTGAACTGCTGGTGCCGGCGGCGCTGTCGGTGCTCCTCGTCGGAACGCTCGCGGGCGCACTGGCGACCCGTCCCGCGGTGAGCGCGCCGCCGGCCGCCGTCCGTCGTCGGACGACGCCGTCGCCGCCGGCACGGACCCGCGCCGCCGACGGGGGCGAGGCGCCCGCCTCGGCTCCCCGGCGGATCGGCTCGACCGTCCGCCGCCTGCTCGCGGGCGGGTTCGGCGCGGCCGCCCCCACGACGACCGTCCTCGACCGGAACGTGATCGCGCCCGCCACGGCGACGCTGACGGTGTTCGTCGCCTTCGCCCTGCTGCTTTCTGCCGGCGGGACCGTCGTCGGCCCGCTCGCCTCAACGGACGCGAGCACGATCACCCAGCCCGGCGCGCCACACCCGATCGCGAGCACCGTCCCCGAGTCCTACGCCCCGGCGCTCCGCCAGCAGGGGATCGACGCGAGCCCCGAGATCCTCGCGTTCGAGGCCGTCGGCGGCGAGCCCTTCGTCGCCCGCGGGGTGAACTACTCGGCGTACGCCTCCCTGTCGGAGCCGACCGTGGTGCGCGGGCGGTCGCCGGGTGACCCCGACGAAGCGGTCGTCGGCGTAGACCTCGCGACGGCGCTCGGGGTCGAGGTCGGGGACCGGGTCGCGTTAGGGGGGAGCACGGACCCGGCGGTCACGCGGGTCCGCGTAGTCGGCGTCTTCGCGGGCCGGGGGATGCAGGACGACCAGTTGCTCGTCTCGCTGCCGACCGCCCGTCACCTCACCGGCCGCGGCGAGCGGTCGGTCCACTTCGTCAGGGTGAGCGACCTCCCCGAGGCCTCGGCCGACGCCTCCGCGCTCGTCGTGCTCGACGCCGAGGCGACCTCGAACGAGAGCGCGACCCGCGTCCGCGTCGTCGCCCGAAACTACGGGCTGTCGGCGGCGACGCGGACGCTCGGGGTGTCCCTCGGCGACCGGACCCGGTCGCTCGACCTCTCGGCGGCGCCCGGCCGGCGCGCGGCCGGGACCGTCGTCTTCCCCCGCCCCCCCGACGGTACCTATCGTCTCCGCGCAGGCGACGTGGACCGCTCCGTAACCGTCGGCTCGGGCGGCGGGGTGCCGGGCGACGACGGCTCGCTCGCGCTCGTAGCCCCCGAGGAGGCCCCGACCGGGTCGCAGGCGCGGGTCCTGGTGACAGCCGGCGGGCGCCCGGTCCGAAATGCGACCGTCCGGGTCGGCAACCGCACTCTGCGGACGGACGGCGACGGCGGCGTCCAAGTGAATTTCGAGGCTGCCGGGCGCGTCGCGCTCCGCGCCGCCCACCCGGCGACGAACGGGACCGGCGAGGCCACGGTCGAGGTGCGCGAGACGGCCCGACGGAGCCTGCTCGTCGACCTCTCGGTCCGTCCCCGCCAGCCGACCGTCGTGACGCGGCCCGAGGCGGTCGTGACGGCGACGAACCCCTGGGCGACGAACGTGACCCGGACGCTGACGATCGGCGGCCCCGACACGACCGCGACCCGGACGGTGTCGCTCGCCCCCGGGAAGCGGACGACCGTCGCGGTCGGCCTGTCCCGGCGCCCCGCGGGCACCTACGAGGTCACGGTGTCCCAGCCCGGCGCCCCCGGCGCGACGCACACGTACGACGTTCGCGGCGACGAGCGGCTGGCGGCCGCGCTGGCGAGCAGCGGACGTGGCGCCGCTGGCGGCGGCGTGACCCAGGCCGCCGAAGTCGTCTTCGGCAACCTCCAGGCGCTGGTCGCGGGGCTGATCGCCCTGACCGGCGCCATGACCGTCGGTGCGACGACGGCGTCGTTCGTCCGGTCGGTGCGGGCCAGCCGGCGGGAGATCGGGATCCGCCGCGCGGTGGGGGCGACCCCGGCGTCGATTGCCCGGCTCGTCCTCGGCGACGCGCTGAAACTCGGCGTCGCGAGCACGGCGGCGGCCGTCGCCCTCGCGATCGGCGTCGTGGGTGGGCTGCTCGCGCTCGGCCGCCTCCGGCTGTTCGGGGTCGCACTCCGGCCGACGCTCGATCCCTGGCTGCTGGGCGGCGTGGCCGCCCTCGCGCTGGCGCTCGTCCTCGTGAGCGCGGGACTCGCGACCGCGACGACGCTGTCCGCGTCGCCGGCGGCGCTGCTCGACGGTCCCGACCGGGGGGGTGACCGCCGATGACGGACGGAAATCCGGCGGCCGAACGGGGCGAATCGACGATCGCGACGGCCGACGACGAGCCGCAGTCGGCGACGGGCGTCTCCGGGTCGACCCGCCTGTTCGGCCGGTGGACGCCCTGGCGGTGCGGGCTCGCACTGCTCACCGTGGTCGCCCTCGCGGCGGCGCTCCGGTTCGTTCCCCTGTACTGGAGCCCCCACCCGGCGACGCTCGACGGGTTCGGGTACGCCTGGTACGCGACCGAGGCGCTGTCGACTGGTGCCTACCCGCTGTCGGCGTTCCGGGTCGACAGCTTCGTCTTCTCGGGGTTGCTCGCGGCGCTCGGTGGCGTCCTCGGCGTTTCGCCCCTGGGGCTCACGCAACCGGTGGCGTCGCTGGTCGGCACCGCCGGTCTCCTCGCGGCGGTCGTCGTGGCCCGGCGCGTCCTCGCGGAGTACGGCTGGCCGCGTCGACGGCGGGCGCTTGCGGTCCTGCTCGCCGGGGCCCTGCTGGCCGTCGACGGGATCTACCTCCGCCGGACGATGGTCGCAGACGAGGAGGTACTCGCGTACGTGCTCCTCCCCCTGCTGGTGCTTGCGCTGCACCGGTGGCTCGCCGGGGGCGGTCGGCGGTGGCTGGCGCTCGCGCTCGTCCCGCTGGTCGCGTTCCCGGTGTTGCATGTGCTGTCGACGCTCGTCGCCGGACTGTCGGTGCTGGCGTTGCTCGTCGCCCACGCCGCCCGGCGACCGACCCGGCGGACGCTGCTGTTCGGCGGGGGACTGGTCGCGGTCTTCTGGCTGTACGTGGGGGTCTACTACTCGCTCGCGCAGTCGTCGCCGCTGCTGGTGCCGTACGTCGATCGGGTGACGGCCTACCCCGGCGTGTTCCTCGCCTGGGTGATCGTGCTGGCGCTCGGTGCCGCCTGGTTCCAGGTGGCCTCGTCGCGGGCGCGGACGCTTTCGATCCTGGGACCGCTCGCGGCGTTTTACGCCGTCGCGGTCGCCAACGCGGTCGTGGCGGTGTTCCCGTCGACCGCGAAGACCCCGATGGCCCTGCTGGCGCCGATCCTCGCGCTGACGCTGCTGGCCGCGTTCGCGGGGATCGGCGCCGGCACGCTGTCGACCCGCCGGCCGGCCGGCGCGATGGTCGTCGCGCTGTTGCTCGGTCCCCTCGCTATCGTCGGCTTCTCGCTGACCGCGTCGCTGACGCCGGAGTACTTCGGCACGGTCACACGTGCACAGACGTTTCTCCACCCGCCGGCCGCCATCGTGGCGGGCGTCGCCCTGGCGCGTCTCGCCGCGGGCGGGACCGACCGGAGTTCGTCCGTAGCCGGTCGCCCGTCGATCGTGGCCGACCGGGCCGCGGCCGCAGTGCGGTCACGCCGCCCCGCGGCGGGAACCCTCCTGCGGGGTGGGCTGGTCGTCGTCGTGGTGCTCGCGACCGTCGGCAGCCTCCCGCTGGCCTACCTCACCCTCGACACCGCCTCGTATCCGAGCACCACCCTCGACTCCGAACACCGGGCGGTCGGGTTCCTCGCCGACCACTGGGCCGGCCCGTGGGCGACCGATCACTCGCTGTCACGCGTCGCCGTACTCTGGTTCCGCGACGACCCGAGCGTCAGTGCCGCGGCGCGCTGGCTTCGCGGTGGCGACCCGCCGGGCTGTCCGACACTCTCCCAGCGCTCCTGGACGACGACCGGCGCCCACCTGTTCCCCGGCGGGCCGGGGACGGTTTCGCCGGCCGCCTACGACCGCTGGACGACGAGGGGTGCAGTGATCTACGCGAACACTGGCCGGGATCCGGTCACTATCGTCCGGCCGGGGCCGTCGGAGTCGGGCTGTTGATCCCGGCTCGTCGGCGTCGGCTCCGGCGTCGACGCGGGTGACGGAGCGCTCGGGCGGCAAACAGCGACATCGTTAGGTGCTGGGGGTGGGAAGGGGGGGTCAAGATGGCTGACCCCGTGTTGCGAGCCGAGGACCTCGTCGTCGAACGCGCTGGTCAGCATATCCTCGACGGGGTCTCGATGTCGGTGGCGCCCGACGCGACGACGCTCGTCCAGGGGCCGAGCGGCGCGGGCAAGACGACGCTGTTCAACGTGCTCGGCCTGCTCGACGTGCCGACGGCCGGTTCCCTCTACGTCGACGGAGCGGACGCGAGCACGCTGTCGGAACGCAAGCGGGCCCGGATCAGGCGGGACACGATCGGGTTCGTCTTCCAGAACTTCCAGCTCATCCCGGACCTGACCGCCCGTGAGAACGCCGCACTGCCTCAGGAACACGCCGGCGACCGCGACGACGCGTGGCTCGACAGCCTGTTCGACTCGCTGGACATCAGTGACCTCGCCGGACAGTATCCCTCGACGCTGTCCGGCGGCGAGAAACAGCGGGTCGCCATCGCGCGGGCGCTGGCGAACCGCCCCGCGGTGGTGCTGGCCGACGAACCGACCGGACAGCTCGACCCGGACACCGCAGACGCCGTGCTCGACCTGCTCTTTGACACGCGCGAGCAGGCCGGCACCGCCCTGGTGGTGATCAGCCACGACCGTCGGCTCACCGACCGGTTCCCCGAACGGTTGACCCTCCAGGACGGGCGTCTGACGGCGTCGAACTGAGATGTCGGCCCCTGATCCCGCAGACGACGACCCTGGTCGCTCCCGGGCTGACGGGGACGAGGGGCAACCGCGTGCGGGAGGGCGTCGCCGGCGAACCTACGGGCGGCTCCTGGTTCTGGGCTGGTCGCGCCGGGAGTGGCTCTCGGTGGTCGTCGTCGCGGTCACGGCCGCGTTTCTCGTCGGCACGACGCTGTTGCTCGTGTCCCTCGGCGGATACACCGCCACGCTCGAATCCGACCTCGCGGGTACGGCGACCGTCCAGGCTGCGGGCGTCGAGGGGGCACATGCGACCGCGGACGGCGACGACGTCGTCGTCCCCTACGCCGTGGTGGCAACCGAGGGGAGCGACGATCCGCGGCGCGACGCGCTCATGGTCGGCATCCCGCCCGACGCGCCGGCGGTCCTCGACGGTGCGTCGGTCGCCTGGCGGCAGGCCAGGCTCCCCCAGCCGGGGTCGAACGTCACCGGGCCGGTCGTCACGGCGCGCGAGCGGACGATCAGGGGCGAGGGCCGAACCGTCGACGTCACGGTCCAGCCCCATCCCGGGGGCGACTCGCTGTTTCCCGAGTGGTGGTACGTGGCCAACACCTCGACAGTCGAACGGGTCGGGGCAACCGGCGCGTTCGTCCTCGATCCCGACGCCCTGGACGGCGGCCTCGAACGCGGCAGCCCGCTGATCGGGGCGCTCCCGTTTCTCGTCGCCGGCGTGTCGGAACTCCTTCGGACGCTGTCGCTCGCCGTGCTCGCCGGGGCGCTGGTGATCGCGGTGCTCGTCTTTAGCGTCTCCCGGATGGCCATCCGGGACCGACGGCGGACCATCGCCGTCGCGCGTGCCACCGGCGCCCCGCCCCGGCGGCTCCTCCTGTATCTCACCGGCCGGGGTGCCGTGTTGACCGTCGTCGGCGTCGCGCTCGGCGTGGTGCTGGGTGCGGCCACGACGCTCGGGGTCGTCCGCGTCGCCGACCTCCTCGGGGTCCCGGTCTCGCTCGCGCCGTCGCTGAGTCCCGAAGTCGTCCGCACCGTCGGACCGCTCCTCGGCGCGCTGGTGCTCTCGGGGACACTCGCGGCCGCGGCGGCCGCCAGACCGAGCGTCACCCGTCCTCCCGGGCGCCTCGGGGCCCGGAGCGAGCGACGCGGAGGCCCGCGGGCGACCCCCCGGACCGGGTGGTTCCAGGGGCGAATCGGGGCCATCCGGGCCGCTGCCACCCCGACGATCCTGGGACGGGAGACCCTGGTGCCGACGACGGTGGCCCTGACCGTGTTCGTGCTCGTCGTGCTGTTGCTCGGTGCCTTCGTCGGCTCCTTCGCCCCCCTGGCGACGACCGATGGCGGGACCGTCATCGAGTCGGGGGCGGCACACCCTCTGAACAGCCGCATCTCCGTCGAGTACGCGTCGCTGCTCCGCGAGCAGGGCGTCGAGGCGAGCCCCGAGGTGCTGTACGCACAGGTCCACGACGGCCAGCCCTTCCTGGCCCGGGGCGCGAACTACTCGACGCTCGCCGCCGTCACGGACGTCCGGCTCGTGTCGGGGCGACCGCCCCGCGCACCGGACGAGGCGGTCGTCGGTACCAGCCTCGCGCGCACGCTCGACCTGGAGCGCGGGGACGCCGTCACGCTCGGCGGGAGCGTCTCCCCGGGCGTCAGGCGAGTCACGATCGTCGGTGTCTACGACGGCCCCCACGTCTTCGACGACCAGCTGGTCCTGCCGCTCCGGACCGTCACCGGGCTGGCGACCGGGGGCGAGGGAACCGTCCACATGATCCGGACGGAGGGGGTGGGGCGGGACCGGTGGCGAAACCTCACGGGCGGCGGCTCGCCCGTCCTCGTCACCGGCCTCTCGGCGCCCGGGCGCGTGACCGCCGGCGAGCGGTACAACGCCACCGTGGGGGTCAGGAACCTCAACGACACCCGCGAGACGGCGACCGTCTCGCTGACCGTGGCGAACCGGACGCTCGACCGTCGGGTCGAACTGGGGCCCGGCGCCAGTCGCCAGGTACGCTTCCTGCTCGGTCCGTCGCAACCGGGCACCGTCGACCTCGCGACGGGCTCACACGAGACCACCGTCTCGGTCGTCTCACCGCGGACCTTCGTCATTCCGACGGAACTGCCCGACCGCGCCCCACCCGGTGCGACCCTGCAGATCGTCGCGGTCACCGCAAATGGGACGCCCGTCTCCGGCGCAACTGTCACCGTCGGGGAGTTCTCGGCACCCACGAACGATCGCGGCGTGGCCGGCGTCCCCCTGCCGGAGGACCCCGGGAGCTACCGCGTCCGCGTCAGCAAGCCCGGGTACGAGCCCGACACGACGTCGATCGAGGTGGCCCCGGACGCGACCCGCCGTCTGGGGGGTCGGCTCTCGGTCTCGCCGGGGGTCGGCGGCGTGTTCACCCGCCCGGAGGCGACGGTCGTCGTCGCGAACCCCTGGGGGCGACCCCTCGACCGGAACATAACACTCGTGACGCCCGGTGGCACAGAGACGCGGCGCGTGGAACTGCCCCCCGGGAACGTGACCCGGCTCCACCGGGGGGCCGACGAGATGGGGTTCCCCGCGCGGCTCCCGCCCGACGAGTACACCCTGCGGCTGCTCGCGGACGGCCGCGAGCTATCGACGGCCACCTACCGCGTCGAGGGCGACCCCGAATCGTTCCGTGCGGTCGCGGGCGCCGGGACCTACGCGCGCGGGACCGGCATCAGCCGCGCCATCGAGGGCGTCTTCGGCAACGTCCAGGTCCTCTTTGCGACGATGTTCCTGCTCGCCGCGCTGAGCACCGTGGGCGCGACGACCGCGACGTTCGCCCGGGCGGTCCAGACCCGTCGCTCGACGATCGGCATCTATCGCGCCACGGGCGCGAGCCGTCGGCGGGG
>Ga0207719_100737_pt1 | contig 14003 bp, 9 predicted proteins | sample A23P1SouthBayCA_2_FD_187279 | JGI IMG/M metagenome (GOLD analysis project Ga0207719, IMG submission 187279) | Aerobic enrichment media microbial communities from Eden Landing Ponds, California, USA - A23 P3 (3) (SPAdes) | ecosystem: Environmental > Aquatic > Marine > Unclassified | place... | reverse complement strand
GGGGCTGACGGCCGACGGCGACGAGACGGTCGTCGACGCCGACGGCCGGCTGCTGTTGCCGGGTGCGATCGACGTCCACGTCCACTTCAGGGAGCCGGGGTACTCCCACAAGGAGACCTGGCGAACCGGCTCACGGAGCGCTGCCGCGGGCGGGGTGACGACCGTTGTCGACCAGCCGAACACCGATCCGGCGACGACCAGCGGCGCCGCCTTCGACGGGAAAGCCGCGCTGGCGGCGACATCGCTCGTGGACTACGGCATCAACGGCGGCGTCACGCCGGCCTGGGAGCCCGAGTCGCTGTTCGAGCGGCCGCTGTTCGCGCTCGGCGAGGTGTTTCTGGCCGACTCGACCGGCGACATGGGGATCGACGGTGACCTGTTCGCGTCGGCGGTCGACCGGGCCGCGGCCGCCGACGTCACGGTCACGGTCCACGCCGAGGACGCCGACCTGTTCGACGACGCGGCACTGGAGGGCGCGGGCGACGGCGTCGGCCGCGACGCACCGGCCGACCGCTGGAGCGCCTACCGGACGCCCGAGGCCGAGATCGCGGCGATCGAGCGCGCCGTCGAGGTCGGCACCGGCCGCGGGGCGACGATCCACGTCGCCCACACCTCGACGCCCGAGGGCGTCGACGCAGCCACGGAGCGAGGCGCGACCTGCGAGGTCACCCCACATCACCTGTTTCTCTCCCGGGAGGACCTGCCGGAACTGGGGACGTACGGCCGGATGAACCCGCCGCTGCGGAGCGAAGCGCGACGACGACAGCTGTTCGAGCGCCTCGCGGACGGCACCGTCGACGTGGTGGCCACCGACCACGCCCCCCACACGATAACCGAGAAGGAGCAGTCGCTCACGGCCGCCCCGAGCGGGGTGCCGGGCGTCGAGACGCTGCTCCCGTTGTTGCTCGAAGCCGCCCGCGAGGGGAAACTGTCCCACGAGCGCGTCCGCGAGGTGACCGCCACCCGACCCGCCGAGATCTTCGATCTCCCGCGGAAGGGACGGATCGAACCCGGAATGGACGCCGACCTCGTGCTGGTCGACCCCGAGGACGCACGGTCGATCCGCGGGGCGGACCTCCACTCGAATTGCGGCTGGACGCCGTTCGAGGGGCTCTGTGGCGTCTTCCCCGACTTGACGACGGTGCGCGGCACGCCGGTCTACGCGGACCCCGACGGCCCCGAGGCGACCCTCGTCGACGACGACGGCTTCGGCGACGCGGTCGGCCGGAACGTCAGAGACGCCCGCTAAACAAACTGATCGACGCCCGCGGACGCGTGGGTTGACGCGATCACCGGAGCACTCCAGAAATGTTGCGGAGGCGGTGCGGAGCGTTGCGGAGGCGATGGGGTTCCACTCTGCGTCGCACCGAACGAGCGAGCAGAGCGAGCGAGTTCGGCCTTTTTGATCGAGCTTTTTCAAGGAGTGGTCGCGCTTCGCGCGACCCGACGCAGAAAAAGGTCGGTGCCCTAGTCGTCGTCGCTGGGCTCGCCCGTGAGTTCCTCCTCGCGGAGTTCGGCGCTGGCCTCGCGGACGTCCCGCATCACCGAGGAAATGCGCTCCTCGGCCTCCAGTTCCTCCTCGACCGAGAGGTCGACCCCCTCGACCTCCAGGAGGAACTTCGCGATCTCGCTGACCTCGTACATCATCTCGTCGAGTTCCTCGGCGGTGAAGAAGCCGCTCATCGCGCCGTAGAGGAACGTCGCACCGGCCTTGCGGACCTTCTCCTCGAAGGACGAGCGGGCCTGGTTGACCGCCTGGGGGGTGTAGGTGTCGGTCATAAAGGGCACCAGTTCGGGGAGGTTCTCGCCGATCTTGGTCATCTCGACGCCGGTGTCGGTCCGGAAGTCGGCACACAGGCGGGCGATCGCCCACTCGCGGGCCGTGACGTAGGTCCGGTCGCGCAGGAAGGTGTTCACCCGGTCGTACTGGGCGCCGTCGACCTTCTTGAAGCGGGCGTACTTCCGGACGTCTTCGGGGGTGTCCCCCTCGGTCGGCGTCTCGTCGGTGCGAGCGTCGTCCCCGTCGTCCCTGTCCGCGCCCGCGTCGGCGTCCGAGTCGGCCAAGTTGCCGTCGGCGTCCGCATCGCCCGCGTCGACCGCGTCCTCGACAGTCGTGCGCTCGGCGGCGTCGGCGTCCCCACGCTCGCGGGCAGCGTCGGTCGGCGGGGCGTCGTCGCCCGCGTCGCGGTCGGCTCCGGCGGACCCGTCGGTCGACGCCGGGTCGTCGTCCTCCGTCGTCGCGGGATCGTCGGCCATGCACGGGCGTTCCCGTCGGCTCCGGAAAAGCGTTCCGTCGGCGGCTGACCGGCGTCACACCGCCGGACGGTGGCGAACTGCCGGCACGGATCGATCCCCCGCTCCGATCCGCGAGGCGTCGGTTCGCACGGCGACGTGCCGGACTGTCGCGACCGCCGTGCGACCGTGGTCAGGTCACAGGGGGGCTTGGCCCCGGGATCCGGTTTCAACGTTCGCCACCGGGACAGAACGCTTACGACTCCAGCCTCCTACGGTGTGAGCGTGCAACTCCGCGCGCTCGCGCTTGCCCTGTGTCTCGTCCTCGCCGGGTGTTCCTCGGCCCCGGTGTCCGAGGAACCGCTCGACGTCGACGCCGGGCCGTCCGCCGACGGCGGGACGAGCGAGGTCCCCGATCCGCCGAGCGACCGCCTCGGGTGGGAGAACGGCTACTGGTACAACGAGTCCATCGCGGTCGACCAGTCCGACGGGCTCACCGACGCCGAACTGGAGGCGTTCGTCGCCCGATCGATGGCCCGGGTCGAACACATTCGAAGGAAGGAGTTCGACAGCACGGTGCCGGTGTCGGTGATCCCCCGGAGCGAGTACCGCAACCGGACGTCGAACGGAGGTGAAGGACCCTCGGAGTTCGACCGGTGGAACAACCAGGTCTGGGAGGCGCTGTTCATCACGGGCGAGACGACCGACTCCCAGTCGGCTCTCGGCGAGGCCCGTGGGAGTTCGGTGATCGGCTTTTACTCCATCCGTGACGACGAGATCAAGATCGTCACCGATTCGCCGGACGAACCGGTCATCAGGAACGCGACGCTGGTCCACGAACTCGTCCACGCCCTCCAGGACCAGCAGTGGGACATCTCGGGCGAGCGCTTCGGCGGCGACACCCAGGACGGCGACCTCGCCATCGACGGCGTCATCGAAGGCGACGCCAGCTACGTCGAGCGGCGGTACGCCGAGCGCTGTGCCGGCGCGTGGGACTGCGTCGAGACGCCGAACCGGGTCGGCGGCGGTGGCGGCGGTGGCGGGAGCGGGGGCGGCCCCAACCTCGGCATCCTCCTGACGACCTACCAGCCCTACTCCGACGGGGCAGCGTACGTCGCGGCCCTGCGCGAGGAGGGCGGCTGGGACGCCGTCGACGCCGAGTACGACGACCTCCCGGTCTCGACCGAGCAGACGATCCACAGTACCGACGAGGAGCCGGTTCGGCTCCGCGTTACCGACGAGGCCCGGAATGGCTGGCGCACGTTCCCCGACCAGGGCGAGGACGGGTCAGACACCGTCGGCGAGGCGTCGATGTACGCGATGTTCTGGTACCAGGCGCGGACCTTCGGGGCGGAAACCATCGACACGCGCGGGCTGTTCCGCACCGACGGGCGCTACGACGTGTACAACTACGAGGCCGAGCCGACCGCCGGGTGGGGCAACGACCGGGTGTTCCCCTATCGGAAGGACGTGGGTGACGAGACCCGGTACGGCTACGTCTGGGTGACCGCCTGGGACAGCCGTGAGGACGCCCGCGAGTTCCGCGAGGCGTACCGCCGGATGCTCGACGCCCACGACGTCGAGCAGCGCGACGACGGGGTGTACGTCATCCCCGACGGGGAGTTCGAGGACGCCTTCCGCGTCGTTCAGGACGGCCGACGCGTGGTGATCGTCAACGGCCCGACGCCCGCCGCGGTCGACGACCTTCGGCCCGGGCTGGCGTCCTGACCAGCCGGCTTTCGGGGGCGTAACACCCGACTCACGACGGCTGCCGAGCGGTGCGAGCACCCGACGCCCCGCCGTCCCGAGACGCTTATCGGTCCGCGTCCCGCAGTAGACCCGTGATCGTCCGAGTCGCGCTCGTCGCCCTCCTGGTCGTGCTGGCAGGCTGTGCTGCACCGGCGAACACGGGCGCGACCGCAGACGGGGACGCACCGGCGACGACCGCAGCACCGACTGACGGGACGGAGGGGTCCGGAGCCGGAAGCGACGGAGACGGGACGACGACCGACCAGTCGACGCCCGCGGAGCCGGCGCCGCTACCGGGCGACTGGGAACACCCCGAGGACCCGCCGAGCGACCGCCTCGGCTGGGAGGGGGGATACTGGCACAACGAATCCGTCGCGGTGGACCAGTCCGACGGCCTGAACGACACCGAACTCGCCGCGTTCGTCAACCGGACGGTGGCCCGGGTCGAGGTCGTCCGCGGCCTGGAGTTCGTCGAGCCGGTGCCCGTCGAGGTCGTCTCGCGGGCCGACTACCGCAACGACTCCGCGTTCGGGGGGGCCGACAACGAGACCGCGCGGGCGTGGAACGACCAGGTGTGGGAGGCGCTCCTGCTGGTCGGCGAGGACCGGGCGGTCGCCGACGTCTTCGACGACCTCTACGACGGCGCGGTCCAGGGATACTACTCGCCGAGCGAGGACCGCATCGTGATCGTCAGCGACAGCCCGCGGCCAAGCATCGACCGCGGGACCCTCGCCCACGAACTCGTCCACGCCCTCCAAGACCAGCGCTTCGGCCTCCCGGAGAGCGGCGACACCCAGGATCGACAGCTCGCCCGAAACGGCCTCGTCGAGGGCGACGCACGCTACGTCGAGCACCTGTACCGGGACGAATGCGCCGCAAGCAACTGGACGTGCGTACCGAACCCGCCCGTCACGGGCGGCGGCGGCCCGGTCGACCAGGGCGTGTTCCTCGTCGTCTACGCCCCCTACAGCGAGGGGCCGACGTTCGTCCACGCGCTGCGCGAGCGCGGCGACTGGGACGCGGTGAACGACGCCTACGCCGACCCGCCGGCTTCGACGGAGCAGGTACTCCACCCCGACGCGTATCCCGCCGAGCGGCCGGTCGACGTGACGGTGCCGGACCGGTCGACCGGGAACTGGTCGCGGTTCGACCACGACCCCGTCGCCGACACCGTCGGCGAGGCGTCGCTGTTCGTGACGTTCCAGCAGCGGGGCGGGATCGACCCGGAGACGCTCCGCCGGAACACCGGCCCGTACTCGCCGTACAACTACGCGAGCAAGGTGACCGCCGGCTGGGCCGGCGACGCGGTGGTTCCCTACCGGAGCGACGGCGGCGAGTTCGGCTACGTGTTCCGGATCGAGTGGGACACCGTCGCCGACGCCGAAGCGTTCGAGCGCCGATACTCGCGGATCGTCCTCGGGACCCGCCTGAACGCAAACCGGACCCGATCCGACACGTGGGTCGTCGAGTCGGGCCCGTTCGCCGACGCGTTCCGGGTCACGCGCGACGGCCGGACGGTGACGATCGTGAACGCGCCGACGGCCGACGCCCTCGACCGTGTCCACCGTCGAGAGTGACCGGCGGACTGCGGGTGGGAGGACGCCGTTGAAGAGGATTCGTCTTCAAGCGTTCGCTCCGAACGGTTGTCTTTTTCATCCGGCGGCCGAATCAGAGGGTATGACCGCGTTCGACATCGTGAAACCGGACGCCATCAGGGCGGGACGGGCCACGGACGCGTACTTCGAGCGGACCGAGGAGGCCCTCGAACACGCCGGCCGCAACCCACACGTGGTGGCCGAGGTGACCGCCGACCAGTTCCCCGACGGCGACTTCGAGTTGCTCGCCGGCGTCAAGGACGCCGCGGCCCTGCTCGAAGGCCTCCCGGTCGACGTCGACGCGCTCCCGGAGGGGACGCTGTTCGACGGCGGCCCGGTGATGCGCATCGAGGGGCCGTACCGCGATTTCGCGCGCTTCGAGACGTCGCTGCTGGGCCTGCTCTCCCACCAGAGCGGGATCGCCACCGCGGCGCTGGACTGCCGGGTCGCCGCCCCGGAATCGCTCGTGCTCTCCTTTGGCGCCCGGCACGTCCACCCCTCCATCGCCGCCATCGTCGAGCGGGGCGCACTGATCGCTGGGCTGGACGGCTTCTCGCACGTCGCCGCCGGGGAGGTCCTCGGCCGGGAGGCGTCGGGGACGATGCCCCACGCCCTGCTGATCTGCTTCGGGCGCGACGACCAGGAGGCGGCCTGGCGGGCCTTCGACGAGGCCGTCGACGCCGACGTTCCCCGCGTCGCGCTCTGTGACACCTACAGCGACGAGGTCGACGAGGCCCTGCGGGCCGCCGAGACGCTCGGCGATCGGCTGGACAGCGTCCGCCTCGACACCACCGGCTCGCGCCGCGGGGACTTCCGGCACATCGTCCGCGAGGTCAAGTGGACCCTCGACGCCGAGGGCCACGACGACGTCGACGTGTTCGTCTCCGGGGGGCTCGGCCCCACCGACCTGCGAGAGTTGCGGGACGTCGCCGACGGCTTCGGCGTCGGCGGCTACGTCTCGAACGCCGACCCGATCGACTTCGGGCTCGACATCGTCGAAGTGGCGGGCGAGCCGGCGGCAAAGCGCGGGAAGCTGACGGGCGCGAAGGAAGCCTACCGCACCCCGGACGGCGGGCACCACCTCGGGCTCCGGGGTCGGGCCGGCCCGGCGGACGGCGAGGCGTTGCTCGAACCGCTGCTCCGTGACGGCGAACTCGTCCGGGAGTTCGACCTGGACGACGCCGCCGACCGCGCCGCCGAGGAGGCGGCGACGACCGGCTACAGGTCCCACGACTAATCACGCTCCCCGGCCCAAGCGGGAGCGAACCGCCTACGCCCCGGACACCTGGTGGAGGCCGACGATGCCGACGACGATCAGGGCGACGAAGGTGCCACGGAGGAGCGTCGCCGGTTCGTCGAACAGGACGACACCCAGGGAGGCGGTCCCGACGGCGCCGATGCCGGTCCAGACGGCGTAGGCCGTCCCGACCGGGAGGTCCTGGACCGCCCGCGACAGCAACACCATACTCGCCACGATGGCGACGGCCGTTCCGAGGGTCGGCCACGGCTTCGTGAACCCCTCGGAGTACTCCAGCCCGATCGCCCAGGCGACCTCGAACAGCCCCGCGACGAGCAGGACGAACCAGGGGTTCATTCGCCGGGGGTTTGCCGCCGGCTGCACTATGCGTTTCGGTCGCCAGGTCGAGAGAGCGGGACGGGACACCGACGGCGGGACGGAGTCGGCGACGGCGGGACGAACACCGACGGCGCCGGCGCTCTCCGGCCGAAAGCACGGAACGGCGAAGGGAAACGGCGCCTACAGTTCCTCGACGCTGCCACCGTCGTCGCGCTCGCGGAACACCTGGCCCTCGAACAGCGTCACCATGGTGTCCTCGTCGCGCCAGGCAAACGGCGAGAGCTTGGCCTTCCGGCAGACGCGTGTGAGGTACTCCTCCTTGCTCCAGCCGTTCTCGATGGGGATGGTCGGGTAGAGCCAGCCGTGATTCGACCCGCCGTCGACCGCCACCCCGTGTGTACCGAGTTCGAGGTCGGCGAGCGGGTCGTCGGTGAGGATGTAGTTACAGACCACGCAGACGGAGACGTTCAGGTTGTCCAGTTCGGGCGGCTCGACCTCCGAGCCACAGGAGTCGCCGGAGGCCGCCTTGATGGCGGCGTCGACGATGGCGTGGCCGAGTTGATCTTTGCCCTGGTAGGCGCCGGCACAACCCCGGAGCCGTCCCCGTCCCCGCGTCGACTGGAGACGGACGAACGCGCCCGTCCGCGCGTAGAAGGCGTCGCGCATGCTCCCCGGCTGTTCGCGTTGACCCTGGAGAACGTACGATTCGACAGCTTCCCGCGCAAGTTCGACCGCCCGCGCCCCGTCCTCGTAGGAGAGACGAACGGTCTGGGCCTCGGACATAACAAGTTTCTGGAGGGGAGCCGACTTTAACGCTTCCATTGCTACCCGAAGGATCGTTATGTTCTTCTTGCAACACGTTTCCCGCGGCCGAAGGGTCACTCAGCGTTGCGGCGGTGGGCGCATCGAACCGCTTATTGGCGGTAGGCGCCAAGATCCGGCGGCAGAGAGAGCCCGGCCCCCGTGGCCCGTCCGCCCGACCGGCGGCGGGCCATGAGGAAAGTCCCCCCACCGTCCGGACAGGTGACCGGGCGCAAGCCCGGAGTCGGAGACGGCTGGCTCTGGAACAGAAACGAGACCGCTCGACCCGACCGATGAGGTGTAACGCCCGGATCGGCACTGTCAGCCGACCCGGCGTGCGAACCCGCGCCCGAGAAAGGCCACCCGGCCGAAGAAGGGACGGGGAGTTGACCCACCGAGGGCCACCGGGGACGGAGTCCCCGCCGCGGGTTCCCCGCGGGGACGGTCGAGAACGGATGGAACGGCGAATCCTCACCGGTGCAAGTCCGCGCCGTCAGGTAGTCCGGACGTGGCGCGGACGCTCAGCGGAATGCCGGGCCGAACAGAAGGGGGCTTACTCCTCTCAGCCGCTTTTCGATCGGAACCGATCGCCGCATAGTTATTAATCCGCAGGAAAAGAATTATGAATTGTAGCCATCTACCCCGGGGGTTCTGGCAGATGGATTAATACATCCTCGGGGCCTACGCTCGCTCATGAGCGAGTCAGAGCGCGAGGAAGGGGTCGAAGTCCGGCTCCGGGTCCCGGAGATGGACTGCGCCTCGTGTGCGACGAAAGTCGAGGGCAGCCTCGACGGGACGCCGGGCGTCGAGTCGGTCGATCCACGCCCCGCGTCGGGAACCGTCGTCGTCACCTACGACCCGGCGGCCGCCGACGAGGCCGCCGTCCGCGGTCGGATCGAGGCGGCGGGCTACGCCGTACAGGACGCCGAGACGGCGACGCTGTCGGTCCCCGACATGGACTGTGCCTCCTGTGCGACGAAAGTCGAGGGAGCGCTGACGGGAGTCGCGGGCGTCCGCGAGGTCGATCCGCGGCCCGGCTCCGGTCGGGTGTCGGTGACCTACGACTCGGACGCGACCGACCGGGGCCGCCTCGTGGCGGCCGTCGAAGCCGCGGGCTACGCGGTCGAGGACGACGGCGGGGAGGCAGAGTCGCCCCACGCGGTGTGGACGAGCCGTCGGGCGATCGGCACCTGGATCGGGGGCGGGTTGCTCCTCGTGGGGCTGGCCCTGGAGTTCACCCCCGTGCCGGACCCGCTGCTTCTCTCGTCGTTCGGCCGCGAGGTCACCGTCGGGTGGCTGGCGTTCCTGCTGGCCGCGGCGGTCGCCGGGGTGCCGGTCCTGCGCAACGGCTACTACTCGGTTCGGACCCGGAACCTCGACATCGACCTGCTGATGAGCGCCGGCATCCTCGGCGCGCTCGCGGTCGACCTCCCGCTGGAGGCGGCGACGCTCGCGGTGCTGTTCTCGGTCGCCGAACTGCTGGAGGCGTTCTCGATGGACCGCGCCCGGTCGTCGCTGCGGGAACTGATGGACCTCTCACCGGAGACGGCGACGGTCCGGCGCGACGGGAAAGAGCAGGTGATCCCGGTCGACGACGTGGCGGTCGGCGAGCGCGTGCTGGTCCGCCCGGGCGAACGGGTCCCGATCGACGGCGTCGTCCGCGAGGGGACCTCGGCGGTCGACGAGTCGCCGATCACCGGCGAGTCCGTCCCCGTCGAGGCCGGCCCGGACGACGAGGTGTACGCCGGCAGCATCGTCGAGGAGGGGTACCTGGAGGTCGAAGCGACGGCCGTCGCCGGCGAGTCGACGCTCGCGCGGGTGGTCGAACTCGTCGAGGACGCCGAGGCCGAGCGCACCGAGCGCGAGCGGTTCATCGACCGCTTCGCGGCGTGGTACACCCCGATCGTGGTGATCGGGGCGATCCTGACCGCCGCCGTGCCGCCGCTTTTGGGTGCGCCCTTCGAGCGGTGGTTCGTCCGCGGGCTGACGCTGCTCGTGATCGCCTGCCCCTGTGCGTTCGTCATCAGCACCCCGGTGTCGGTCGTCTCCGGCGTCACCAGCGCCGCACGCAACGGGGTCCTCATCAAGGGCGGGCGCTACCTCGAAGCCGCCGGCGAGACGGACGTCGTCGCCTTCGACAAGACCGGCACGCTGACGACGGGCGAACTGGGCGTCACCGACGTGGTGCCGCTGAACGGCAACGACGAGGACGACCTGCTGGGGTGTGCGGCGGCCCTAGAGCGCCGGAGCGAACACCCCATCGCGCGGGCCATCGTCGCCCACGCCGACGACCGCGGCGTCGACGACCGGACCGTCGAGGCGTTCGAGAACATCACCGGCCGGGGCGTCCGCGCCGACCTCGACGGGACGACCCACTACGCCGGCAAGCCCGGGCTGTTCGAGGGGATGGGGTTCGACCTCGAACACGCCCACGTCCGCACCGACGGCGGGCGGTTGACGGTCGAGGGCGACGCTGACGACGCCGGCAGTCGGCCGACGGACGAAGGCAGCGACCTGCTGTCGGCCGCCGCCGACTGCGAGCACGGCGCGTACGTCGACCTCGTCGACGACGTGGTCCCCCGGCTCCAGGCCGAAGGCAAGACGGTCGTCCTGGTCGGCACCAAGGACGAACTCGAAGGGGTCGTCGCCGTCGCCGACACCGTCCGCCCGGAGGCCGCCTGGGCCGTCGAGCGCCTCACGTCGATGGGCGTCCGGACCCGGATGCTCACCGGCGACAACGAGCGGACCGCGCAGGCCATCGCCGGGGAACTCGGCATCGACGACGTGCGCGCGGACCTCCTCCCCGAGGAGAAGGTCGAAGCGATCAGGGAGGCCGAGGCGGAGGGGACCGTCGCGATGGTCGGCGACGGCGTCAACGACGCACCGGCGCTCGCGGCGGCCACCGTCGGCGTGGCGATGGGCGCGGCCGGCACCGACGCCGCCCTCGAAACCGCCGACGTGGCGCTGATGGCCGACGACCTCTCGCGGCTCCCCTACCTGTTCGACCTCTCCCGGCGGGCGACGCGAGTGATCCGGACCAACGTCTGGAGTTCCCTCGGCGTGAAGGCGCTGCTCGCGGCGGGCGCCCCGCTCGGCCTGGTGTCGGTCGCCGCGGCCGTCGTCGTCGGCGACATGGGGATGAGCCTCGCGGTCACCGGCAACGCGATGCGGCTGGCCGGCGTTGAGCCCGAGGAACCCGACCTCGCCGACGGGTGACCGACCTCGCGCCCGCCGAACCCCGTGGCGGCTGTGGAATCGAAGCAGCGAGGATCCGGACAGTGTTGCCTTGTAGGGGGTAGTTTAGCCGACGCGGGAACCGAACGGAGACAGTGTCACCACCGTCGTCCCCGTCCCGATCCGCCACCGACGAGCCGACGGCGGCATCCACGGGAAGCAGCCTCGCCGTCCTCGGGACCGCCGCCGCGGGCAACTTCACCCAGCTCGGCGCGCGGCTGCTGTTGAGCGCCGTCCTCCCGCTGATCATCCTCCAGTTCGACGCCAGCAAGTCCAGCGTCGGCCTGGCGCTGACGGGCATGTGGGGAATCTACGCCCTGATCCAGTTCCCGAGCGGGGTGCTGGCGGATCGCTTCGGCGAGCGCCGACTGCTGCTCGCGGGGCTGTTCGGCACCGCGGTCGGCGCCGCGGCGGTCGCGGTGGCGCCGTCGCTCGCGACCTTTGCCGCCGCGGTAATCGTCCTCGGCGCCGGAGCCGGACTCTTTTTCGCCCCGGCCTCGTCGCTCGTCTCCCGACTCAGCGAGTCCCAGGGCGGCTCGCTCGGCGTGCTCACCGCCGCGGGCGGGGTGTCGGGCGTGGTCCTCCCGGCCGTCGGGGGCGAGGTGGCGACGCGGTTTGGCTGGCGGGCGGCGGTCGCGCTCGGCGTCGTGGTGGCGGTGCCCGTCTTCGTCGCCACCGCGCTCGTCGTGCCGTCGCTCCGGCCGTCCAGCCCCGACCGCCGGCTGACCGCGGTGCTCGATCCGACGCTGCTCGCGGAGATCCTCACCCGGCCGAGCGTCGCCTACACGACCGTGCTGGCGGTGCTCGGTGGGTTTACGATCCAGGGGTACACCTCGTTTTTCCCGACCTTCCTCGTCGAGTACCGCGGCCTCGACACCGGCACCGCGGGACTGGCCTTCGGCGCCGCCTTCGCCATCTCGGCGGTCGCCCAACCGGCAGTCGGCAGGCTGTCGGACGCCACCTCGCGTGACCTCGCGCTGTCGGTGAGCATCGCCATCGCCATCGCCGGGTTCGCGGTGGTGCTCGCGGTGCCCGGGACCGTCGGCCTCGTCGCCGGCGTGGCGCTGCTCGGCGCCGGCATCTCCTGGCCGGGGGTGATCGCCGCGCGGATCATGGACCAGCTCGACGACGACGAGCGCGGGCTGGGGTTCGGCCTCGTCAGGACGTCGTTCCTGCTGATCGCGGCGACCGGGAGCGTCGCGGTCGGCGCTCTGGCGGACTACGGGGGCTGGGGGCTGGCCTTCGGCACCCTCCTCGCCGTGCTCGGCTGTTACCTGTTGTTGCTCGGGGTCAACCGGACGCTGGGGCTCGGGCTCTAGCCGGCGACCGCCGCCGACACCGGACACACTCGAGCGGTACCGGACGGCGACCCGTCGCCGAGGCCGAACGTTCAAGCCGAGTGGGCCCGGAGTGGGGCCGAATGCGTCGCCTGCTCGCGGTCGCGGCGGTCGCGCTGGTCGTCGTGGCCGGCTGTGTCTCACCGACGGGATTCGATCCGGGAACGACCGGCGTGGAGGGGGGGTCGGCCGCCGGAAGCGACCCGACCGGCGGGACGCCCGTCGACAGCGGGGGTGGCTCGGTCGACGGGGACGCGGACGGGAGCACCGCGACGCCCGGCGGCAACCCCTGGGGCGAGCGGATCGTCGTCGGCCTCGTCGACGGGACGGGCAACGACCGCGACTACGCGCCGATGGTCCGGGAGGCCGCCGCGTTCTGGGAGGACACCGCCGAGCGCTACGCGGGGTTCCCGGTCGACTACGAGGTCGACCCCGGCGCCGCGGAACCCGACATCGTGCTGCGATTCGTCCGCGAGGTCCCCGAGTGCGACGGCAAGACCGACGCCGCCGGCTGCGCCCCGGTGATCACTGATTCCAGGCAGATCGACCGGCCGGAGGACGTCTACGTCAAGAGCGGGCTGTCGTTCAATTCGACCGTGCTGGTGGCGAAACACGAACTCGGCCACACCCTGGGGCTCGGCCACGACGACGGGCCGGCGGACGTGATGGCCGCCCGGAGCGTTCTCTACACCGAGCCACGGCCCGACGCAGTCGACCGGGCGTTCCCGTGGGCGGACGGCGAGTTCGACGCCTACGTCGACGTGCGCAACGCCTCGGACCCCGCGGGCGCCGACGAACAGGTGTCCCGCGCCTTCGGGTTCTACCGGGACGACCCGCCGGGGATGCCGACGAACCTCACCTTCGACCGGGTCGACGACCGCGACGCGGCCGAGATCGTCGTCGAGGTCGTCGAGGAGTCGCCGTGTGGCGCCGGAGGCGGCTCCTGCATCCGGACGCGCGGGCCGGATCCGGACGGCGACGGGGCGATCGAGACCTACACGACGGTGCGGATCATCCTCGTCGACCTCGACACCGAGGCCGTCGGCTGGCACGTCGGCTACTGGCTCGCCCACGCGTTCGGGGCCGAGGCCGACGCCGACAAGCCGGCGCCGTTCCGGAACGCCACCTACCGCGAGCGCCGGAGCGCGTGGTGGCGATGAACGACGACGAAACGCCGTCCGATGACGGGGGGGCGGCTGCCGACGACGAGGGCCCGTCCGACGCAGACCCCACCCTCGACGCTGCGGCTCTCGACGAGGCGCTCGACGCGGCGTTTCCCGGCGGACCGAACGAGCGGCGGGCGGTCGTCCGGGCCGCAGTCGACCTCGCGGACGACGGGCGCCTCGCCCGGGATCGGGGGACAGAACTCGCGATCGAGATGGTCGTCGAGGAACTGCGCGACGCTCCCGATGACTCGGTCGCCGACCGGTGGAACTGGTGGCTCGGCGCCCTGGAGATCGCCTACGGCGGCTACGAGCC
>Ga0207719_100736_pt1 | contig 14018 bp, 12 predicted proteins | sample A23P1SouthBayCA_2_FD_187279 | JGI IMG/M metagenome (GOLD analysis project Ga0207719, IMG submission 187279) | Aerobic enrichment media microbial communities from Eden Landing Ponds, California, USA - A23 P3 (3) (SPAdes) | ecosystem: Environmental > Aquatic > Marine > Unclassified | place... | reverse complement strand
CCGCCGCAGTCGAACTCGACAGCGAGAGCAGCGGCGCCGGCTCCTCGCCGAGGCTCTCCGAGGGCGTGTCCGTCGGCGTTGGCTCGTCCGTCGGCGTCCCCCCGGGTGCGGTCGTCGTTTCGCCCGGCGCCGTTGTCGCTCCGGGATCGGTCGTGTCCTCGGGCGCCGTCGTGGTCTCGGGCGCCGTCGTCTCCTCGGGGGCTGTCGTCTCCTCCGGCGTGTCGGTCGCCGTGTCGGTGTCCCCGTCGTCGCCGCTACAGCCGGCCAGCCCGGCCACCCCCAGCGCACCCAGTGCCTTCACGAACCGCCGCCTGTCCGTGTGTCCAGTCGTGTCGTCGTTACCGTCTCGTTCGCGCATACCGTGTAATTTCTCCACAACCCGTAAAATAGTATCGGCGGCCGCGAGCACACAGCCGACAGTATTATGATGATTGTTGTAGGTATTCCCGGTGCTCGCTACCCCGGTGGCGGCGAACACCGGTAAGGGACTACACCAATCATTGCCAAGCCGACACCCCTCCGATTAGTCGTGTGGCAACGGACACGAACCCGGGTCCGCCCGTGGGTCGACCCGGACCCGCCGGGAGGCGCGCTCGCAAGCCTTATTCGCCGTTCCCCGCTACCCGCAGTATGGACGAATCCGACGTGCGCGACCGTCTTCGCGGGGTTAGAGACCCCGATCTCGGCGACGACATCGTCTCGCTGGGCCTCGTGAACTCGATCGATATCGAGGACGGGGTCGCACGGGTCTCGCTTGCGCTCGGGGCGCCGTACTCCCCGACGGAGACGGGGATCGCGAACGACGTCCGGGCGGCGCTTTCCGACACCGGGGTCGACGTGGAACTCTCCGCGCGCGTCGACCGGGGCGACCGGGAGGTGCTCCCGGACGTGAAGAACGTGATCGCGGTCGCCTCCGGCAAGGGCGGCGTGGGGAAGTCGACCGTGGCCGTGAACCTCGCCGCGGGGCTCGCCGAACTGGGCGCGCGCGTGGGCCTGTTCGACGCCGACGTGTACGGCCCGAACGTCCCCCGGATGGTCGACGCCGAGGACCGCCCCAGCTCCACCCACGAGGAGACGATCGTCCCGCCCGAGCAGTTCGGGGTGAAGCTGATGAGCATGGCCTTCCTCGTCGGCGAGGACGACCCCGTGATCTGGCGGGGCCCGATGGTCCACAAGGTGCTCACCCAGCTGATCGAGGACGTCGAGTGGGGGGCGCTGGATTACATGGTCGTCGACCTCCCGCCGGGAACCGGCGACACCCAGCTCACCCTGCTGCAGACCGTGCCCCTGGCGGGCGCGGTGGTGGTCACCACGCCCCAGGAGGTCGCGGTCGACGACGCCCGCAAGGGCCTGCGGATGTTCGGCCGCCACGACACCCCCGTGCTCGGGATCGTCGAGAACATGAGCACGTTCCGGTGTCCCGATTGTGGGGAGGAACACGACATCTTCGGGTCGGGCGGCGGCGAGGCGTTCGCGGCCGACGTCGAGATGCCGTTCCTCGGGAAGATCCCGCTCGATCCCTCGATCCGGACCGGCGCGAGCGGGGGTGGGCCCGCGGTGCTGTCGGACTCGGCGGTCGGCGACGCGTTCAAGACCCTCACCGAAAACGTCGCGAACAACGCCGGCGTCGTCGCCCGCCGAAAACACTCCTCGAAGGTGGGGGAGCGTGAATCGCCGGATTCCGGGGAAGTCCCCGGTTCGGCGCCCGAGTAAACCCCAGTCCGGCGCCCGGATGGATCGAGGACGGAGACACACTCCGGTAGCGACCGCGGTGCCGCCCACCACGGCCTGGTCTATCACGGTTTATCATAATCCGTCATCATAAACCTGTGTTAACCGATGGCAAAGAATTAGTTGCCCCCCGACGAACTCCGGAACAGTTGGCCCACCAGGCCACGATTTCCCATGACAGGAGATGAACTCATCTGGCGGATCGCTGGCGGGTCCGGCGACGGGATCGACAGCAACAGCCAGGCGTTCGCGACGGCGCTGATGCGGTCGGGATTAAACGTATTCACACACCGCCACTATCCCTCGCGGATCCGTGGCGGCCACACCTACACGGAGATCCGGGCGTCGGACGAGGAGGTGAAGTCGCGCGGCGACGGCTACAACTTCCTGCTCGCACTCGGTGACTCCTTCGGGCGGAGCCAGCAGGGGGAGAACGCCTACTACGGCAACGAGGAACTGAAGCCGCTGACGGAGAACCTCGACGAACTCCGGGAGGGCGGCGTCATCATCTACGACAGCGGCCTGATCGACGACGACGAACTGCCCGCGGACTTCGAGGAGCGCGTCGAGGAGAACGGCTGGCACGTGTACCCGATGGATCTACGGGCTATCGCCCGCGAACACGGCCGCGAGGTCATGCGCAACGTCGCCGGCATCGCGGCGACGTGTGAGATCATCGGGATGGACGTCCAGCCCATCAAGGACCTCGTCGAGGAGAACCTCAAGAAGAAGGGCGACGAGATCGTCGAGCAGAACTTCGCGGTGATCGATCGGGCGATCGAGATCGTCAACGAGGAGTACGACCCCGGCGCCCCGGACGTCTCGCTTCCCGAGGGCGAGCACGACGGGGAGCAGGTCCTCATCAACGGCAGCCAGGGGATCGCGTACGGCGCGATCGACGAGGGGTGCCGGTTCATCGCTGGCTACCCGATGACCCCCTGGACGGACGCCTACACTATCATGACGAACCTCATGCCGGAAGTCGGCGGGATTTCCGAGCAGGTCGAGGACGAAATCGCCGCCGCCGCGCTCGCGATCGGCGCCTCCCACGCCGGCGTGAAGGCGATGTCGGGGTCCTCGGGGGGCGGGTTCGCGCTCATGTCCGAACCGCTCGGACTGGCGGAGATGGTCGAGGAACCGCTCGTCCTGATCGAGGCCCAGCGCGCCGGCCCCTCGACGGGGATGCCCACGAAACCCGAGCAGGGCGACCTCGAGTTCGTCCTCTACACCAGCCAGGGCGACTCCACGCGGGTCGTGTTGGCGCCGGCGAACCAGAAGCAGGCCTACGAGCACTCACGGCTCGCCTTCGAACTCGCGTACGGCTACAACATCCCCGTCGTCATCCTGTACGACCAGAAGGTCGGCGGCGAGTTCCGGAACCTCTCCCGGAGCGTGTTCGACCGCGAGCCCAACCCCGCCCAGCCGGGGACGCTCACCGAGGCCGACATCGCGGAGGGGCCTCACCACGCCTCGGGCAAGTTCAAGCGCTACCGCTACGACTCCGAGACGGACGTCCCCGGGCGCTCGATTCCTGGCCAGACGGACGGGCGCTACCTCGCGACCGGCAACGAGCACAACGAGTCGGGCCACATCAGCGAGGACGCCGACAACCGCGTGTTCCAGCTCGAACGCCGACAGGGCAAGCTCGACTCGATCCGCGAGGATCTGAACTCCCGCGAAGAGTCGAACAACGTCCAGCACGGCCCCGAGGAAGCCGAGTACGGCATCCTCACGTGGGGGTCCCAGAAGGGTACCGTCGAGGAGGCGGTCGACCGCCTCAACGAGGACGGCCCCCGGGTGAAGTCGCTGACGGTCGCCGAGATGGCCCCCTTCCCCGAAGGGGAGGTGACGGAGTTCTTAGAGAGCGTCGACGAGGCGCTCGTGGTCGAGATGAATGCCTCGGGGCAGTTCCGCGGGCACGTCCAGAAGAACCTCGGACAGTTCGGCGAGAAAATGTACAGCCTCCTCAAATACGACGGCAATCCCTTCGAACCCGCGGAGATCGTGGACGGCTTCGAGACGCGCGTGGAGGGCGGCGTCGAGACACGGACCGAGTTCAACACCCACATGGAACCAGCGGCAGGTGACTGACAATGAGTGCATTCAACGCGATCGGCGACGAGCGTGAACTCGACGCGGACGAGTTCACGCCAGGTATCGAACCCCAGGCGACGTGGTGTCCGGGCTGTGGCGACTTCGGCGTCCTCAAGGCGCTAAAACAGGCCATGCCCGAGGTCGGACGGAATCCGGACGAGGTGCTCCTGTGTACGGGCATCGGCTGTTCGGGCAAGCTCAACAGCTACTTCGAGTCGTACGGCTTTCACACCATCCACGGGCGCTCGTTGCCCGTGGCCCGCGCCGCGAAGCTGGCGAATCCCGGCCTCGAGGTCATCGCCGCCGGCGGTGACGGCGACGGCTACGGGATCGGCGGCAACCACTTCATGCACACTGCCCGGGAGAACCACGACATGACCTACATCGTGTTCAACAACGAGATCTTCGGGCTCACGAAAGGCCAGACCTCCCCCACCTCGCCGAAGGGGCACAAGTCCAAGACCCAGCCCCACGGCTCGGCGAAGGACCCGATCCGGCCCCTCTCGCTGTCGCTCACCTCGGGTGCCTCCTTCATCGCCCGGACGGCCGCCGTGAATCCCAACCAGGCAAAGGAGATCATCCGCGAGGCCATCGAACACGACGGCTTCGCCCACATCGACTTCCTCACCCAGTGTCCGACCTGGAACAAGGACGCCCGCCAGTACGTCCCCTACACCGACGTCAACCAGTCCGACGACTTCGACCTCGACGTCACCGATCGCCGGGAGGCCGGCGAGATGATGCACGAGGTCGAGGACAAACTCCACGAGGGCGAGGTTCTCACGGGCAAGTTCTACGTCGACGAGGAGCGCCCCTCCTACGGCCAGGAGAAGCGGCGCATCGGCGAGATGCCCGAGGAACCCCTCGCGGAGCGGTACTTCGACGACGACGCCGAGTGGGAGCGCTCCTACGACTTCCTCGACCGGCACGCCTGACCCGCGTCCACGGGATCAAAACGCCCGTTTTCGGGTTCGGAAGGTTTTTTTGCCGGAACGCCAAACGACCACTGTGGCGACCGACGACACGGAGGCGCGGGTCCTCACAGCCCTGGAGGAGGACGCCCAGGCCTCATACGCCGATATCGCGAAGCGCGCGGGCGTCTCCAAGCCCACGGTCCGCAAGTACGTGAACAAGCTAGAGGAGGAGGGCGTGATCGTCGGCTACTCCGCCGACGTCGACCCCAAGAAGCTCTCGGCGGAGACGATCGCGATCGTGGGCATCGAGGTCGAGTCCGAACGGTTCGTCGAGGCGACCCGCCGGCTCCGCGAAGTCGAGGCCATCGAGGCGCTGTACACCTCCAGTGGCGACCACACCCTGATGGCGGAGGTGCGCGCGGCCGACGGCAACGCCCTGGGCGACGTGATCGCCGAGGAGATCCGCGCGATCGAGGGGGTCACCGAGGCCCACCCCTCCGTGTTGCAGGAACGACTGAAGTAACTTCGTATGGCAGTCTACGAGCGATCGACGGTCGTCGACGCCGCCCTCGAGGACGTCTGGGACTTCCACTCGACCGTCGACGGCCTGCTCGCGCTCACGCCCGGGTGGATGAGGATGCGCGTCGAGGCGATCCGCGGGCCCGATGGTGACCCCGATCCCGAGGTGCTCGAACGGGGGTCGGAGATCGACATGTCGGTCCGGCCCTTGGGCGTCGGTCCGCGCCAGTTCTGGACCTCCCGCATCGTCGATCGCGAACGCGAGAACGGATCGGCGTTCTTCCGGGACGAGATGCGGGACGGCCCGTTCCGGCGGTGGTCCCACACCCACCGCTTCGAGGCCGTCGGAGGCGGGAGCCGGATCATCGATCACGTCGAGTACGAACTCGGGCGACCCCTCGGAGGGGTCCCGGGACTCGCGCGGATCGGCCTCGAACCGATGTTCGCCTACCGCCACCGGAAGACGAGGGCGGAACTGGGGTAGCGACGTGGACGATCCCGGAGCCGGGACGCGGCGCGGCCGAACCATGCGAGACGTGCCGGCGCACGTAGTTTTAACCGGTCCCACTCCGTCTGTGTGACTGGAAATGACTGACACGACATCGACGGACGTACTCGTGGTCGGTGGCGGCCCTGCAGGGCTGTCGGCCGCCCTGTTCACCGCGAAGAACGGCCTCGACACGACCGTCTTCGACACCGACGGCACCTGGATGCACAAGGCCCACCTGTTCAACTACCTCGGTATCGAGAGCAAGGACGGCACCGAATTCGTCGAGAACGCCCGCGAACAGGTGGCGGGTTTCGGCGCCGACCTCCACGGCGGGACGGAGATCACCGAGGTGAAGACCCACGAGGATCACTTCCACGCGATCGCGGAGGAGGACTCCTACGCCGGCGACTACCTGATCCTCGCGACCGGCGCGAAGCGCGGCCTCGCGGAGGACCTCGGGTGTGCCTTCGACGGTGACGTCGTGGACGTCGACGTCACGATGGAGACCAGCGTCGCGGACGCCTACGCGACGGGCGCGATGGTCCGCGAGGAGGAGTGGCAGGCGATCATCTCCGCCGGCGATGGCGCCGCCGCCGCGCTGAACGTCCTCTCGAAGGAGAAAGGCGAGCACTTCCACGACTTCGACACGCCCGCCGATGCCGAGTAGGTGACGAGGCGCGATCGGCGACCGGTCGACGCCGAGTGACCGGGGGCTTTTAGCCGGGGCGTCGCCTCGCTCCCCGCGTGTCGGGTCCCGAACGCGTCGATCCCCGTAGCGCGCTGCCCGACCGGTTCGGGACCCGCCGGGTCGCGCTCGGGGCGGTGGGCGTCGCAGTCCTCGCGGCGAGCACCAGCGCGATCCTGATCCGGGCGGGCGACGCCCCCGAGCCGGTGATGGCCTTCTACCGCGTCCTGTTCACGATCCTCCTCCTGGCTCCCCTCGCCCGCGGCGCCGGCGTCGAGCTGTCCCGGGTCTCCCGGCGCGACCTGCTCGGCGCCCTGCTGGCGGGGCTGGCGCTGGCCGCCCACTTCGCGGCCTGGTTCGAGAGCGTCGACCGGACGACCGTCGCCGCCTCGGTGACGCTCGTCCAGACCCAGCCCGTCTTCGTCGCCGCCGGCGCGGGACTGCTCCTCTCCGAACGCGTGACCCGGCGCACTCTGGGGGGGATCGCGGTCGCGCTCTGTGGGGCGGGACTCATGTCCGCGTCGGGCGCGTTCGGCGGGAGTCCCGCCCCCGAACCGCTCCTGGGGAACGCCCTCGCGGTCCTCGGGGCGGTCATGGCCGCGGTGTACGTCCTCGCAGGGCGATCGATCCGCCAGCGCGTCCCCGTCGTTCCCTACGTCCTCGTCGTGTACGCCGTCGCCGCCGTCGGTCTCCTCTCCGCCGTCCTCGCGGGCGGGCACGCCCTCGCGGGATACCCGCGCCACGAGTGGCTGCTCTTCCTGGGGATGGCCGTTGGGCCCGGACTCCTGGGACACACGCTGATCAACTGGGCGCTCGAACACGTCGAGTCGAGCGTCGTGAGCGTCTCGCTGGTCGGCGAACCGGTCGGGAGCACGCTACTGGCCGCGCTGCTGTTCGGCGAGATTCCGGGGGCGCTCGCGCTCGGCGGCGGCACCGTCGTGGTCGCCGGGATCGTCGTCACGGCACGGGGGCGTCCGGGGTAACGGATCGTCGCGTGCGATCACTCCTCCGGGTCAACGGGGCGGAGGTCCGTGATGTCGGGGTCGAGCCCCAGCCACTTGCTGAGCAGGGCCGCGACGAGGACGAAGTAGACCGGGACCATGGCCCCCAGGGTGACGATCGCCGACACGGACGCGATCACGCCCGTCACGTAGAGAAAGGCGACACCGGCGAGGGCGACGAGCGCGGCGACCTTCATGCCGATCGCGAAGGCCTCCTGGGCGGCCTCGCCGGGGGAGATCCAGGGATCGCTCATGTGTTAGCTTCGCCCTGCGGCAGAATAAGGCTTCGTTAGCGCCCCGCGAAAGGGGCCGCCGTGGCGTTCGAGTCGTGGGCGTACAGTCCCGGACTGGCCCACGGTCCGACCCAAGGTTTGATGAGGGGATGAACGGTACCATCGGCCGATGGGCGGGGTCGGGGAGCCGGGATCGGAACTGCTCGTGTCCCGGGCGGCGCGAGCAGTCGGGCTAGACGGCGTGGCCGAACGCGCGGGGTACCCTGGCGGGGGCGCGTACCTCTATGTGGTCTCGCTCCTCGTCCTCGACCAGGTCGTGCTGTCGGGGATCCAGTACGTCCGCTACGGAACCCATCCCGCGCTCGCGTTCCCGCTCTGGTTCGTTCCGCCGATCGCGGTGATCGCCGGACTCCGGGCGACTCGCCACCTCGTCCGGACCTACGAGGACGCCCGCGGAACGCTCCGCGAGCGGGCGACCAATCCCGAACCGCTCGAACGGCCCCTCGCCCCGGTTCGCCTCCAGGTCGCCCTGTACGTCGCCCTCCTCGCGGGTGGCGTCTTCTTCTTTTTCCTCCAGCCGGGAATGTGGGCGGCGCGGGTCGACCTCGTCGGGACGGCGCTGTTCCCGGTGAAGTTCGCGGTCGTGTTCGCCGGACTGTACTACCCGGTCGTCGCGGAGGCGGCGGGCGTCCTGATCGGTACCTTCCTCCTGGTGCCGCGGCGGCTGGTCCGGGCGGGGGTCGACCTCGACTTCGGCGACCGGGTCCGGCTGTGCGGACTGCGGGACGTCGGTCGGCTGATCGGGCGGGCGACGCAGGTGTACTTCGGCGGGCTGTTCGTCTACACGGTGGTCGCCTTCGCGCCCCGGATCTTCCCCTCCCAGCCGACGCCGGCGCCGGGATCGATCGTCTCGGCCGTCTTCCTCGCCGCGTGGATCGCGGGGTTCGTCCTCTTTTCGATCCCGACCGTGTGGCTCCACCGCGAGATGAGACGCCAGAAGCGGGCCCGCCTGGAGACGATCCAGGCGCGGCTGGCGGAACACGGCGAACACGACGAACGCATCCCCGACCGCCCGGCCGCGGGGGAGATCGACGACTACCTGTACTTCCAGCTCGCGCTGGACAGCGTCGAGCGCACCCGCGAGTACCCGACCGACGCGGGCCTGTTGCGCGATCTCGTCGTGAGCGCCGTCCCCTCGATGGTCACGTACGCCTCCGCGTTCCTCGTGGGGCTGTTGCAGTTTTGAGGCGCGGCCCGTTGGCGACCGGAACCTCGAGGTACCCTTATCACGCCCGGGAACGGTTGGCCCGCATGCGCGTGAGCGTCATCGGCGGGAGCGAGGTCCCGCCGGCCGAGTACGAACGGGCACGGGCGGTCGGACGGCTGCTGGGCGAGCGCGACCACGAGGTCGTCTGTGGCGGGCTGGGGGGCGTCATGGAGGCGGCCTGTCGGGGCGTCGAGGAAGCCGGCGGGCACGCGATCGGAATCCTTCCGGGGGAAGACCGGGCGGCGGCGAACGCGTACGTCGACACCGCTATCGCGACCGGGATGGGCAACGCCCGGAACACCCTCGTCGTCCTCAACGGCGACGCCGCGATCGCGATCGACGGGTCGACAGGGACGCTTTCCGAGATCGGCCTGGCGCTGGATTACGACCGCCCGGTTGCGGGACTTTCCACCCACGACGTCGCGGGCGTCGGGGCGGTCGACTCCCCGGAGGAGGCGGTCGAATACATCGAGCGCCGCGTATAGGGCGCTTGAATCGAGGGGCCCCCACGACCACTACGCTTAACTCGGTAGAGTGGGACGTGAGGGGGAGCGATGGCTTCCGAACGAAGAGCCGAACACGTAACGTCGATCTCGCGTCGGCAGTCACTGAAACTGACGGGTGTACTCGGGGCGTCGGCCGCCGGCCTTCTGTACGGGACGGGCGGCGCCGGCGTCGCCCGGGCAACGGGGGCAGCAGGTCCGACGAGGGAGTCAACGCTCATCGCCACGTGGCGGGGGGAAGACCCGACCACCGCGATCACCGTACAGTGGTTATCGAGCACCGAGTCGTCACGGCCCGTCTCGTTACGGAGTCGAGCGGACGACTCCACGACTGATGCCGAGATGTCCGTCGCCCAGTTCGGGACCTCGAGCTGGTACCGGCACCGCGCGGAGTTCACCGGGCTGACTCCCGACGAGGAGTACGTCCTCGTCTCGGGGCTACAGTTCGTGCTGGACGGCGACGCCAACCCCTTCGTCGTCCGGACGGCTCCGGACACGCTGAACGATCCGCTCACGTTTGCCGAGGGCGGGGACGTCGGGACGGCCCCCATCGTCCCCGACCTGCACGCCCAGGCCGCAAGCTGGGACCCCCTGTTCGGGTTCGTCGGCGGGGACCTGGCCTACGCGAACGGGGTGAACGAGGACGCCTGGATCACGTTCCTCGAACACTGGAGTACGTACATGCGATCCGGGAACCGCATGATCCCGATCATCGCCGCGATCGGGAACCACGAGGTCGAGGGCGGGATGAACGGGACCCCCGAGGACGCGCCGTTTTACTACTCGCTTTTCGACAACACGCAACACGATCACGCCTACTGGGCGCAGGACTTCGGGGACTACCTCTCGATACTCGTCCTCGACACCAACCACTCGACGCAACTCACCGGCGAGCAAATGTCGTGGTTCGACACCGCGCTCGACGTTCGGCGGAACCAGGATCACCTCATGGTCGCGTATCACGTACCGGCGTACCCGTCGGCGAAGCCGATCACCGGGGCCGGACGGGAGCGCGAGAGCGTGCGAAGCGAGTTGCCTCCCCGGTTCGACGAGTACGACATCGACGTCGCGTTCGAGCACGACGACCACACGTACAAGCGCACGAAACTGCTCCGGGACGGCGAGCAGTCCGAGGATGGGATCCTGTATCTCGGCGACGGGTCGTGGGGGATCGGCCCGCGCTCCGTGCAGGATCGCGACTATCTGGCGGTGGCCGAAGGAACGAGCAACGTCATACGAGTCGAGATATCGCCCGACGGGACCCGCGCGTACCGGGCCGTCGACGCCGAGGGGAATCTCGTCGACGAGTACGTTGACGAGCGAGACCAGGTGGCGGTCACGCCGACGCCGACCGCCACCGGGACAACGGCACCGACCGCCACCGAGACCCCCGAGACAACGGCGCCGACTCCCACCGATGCACCCGAGACAACGGCGCCGACCGCGACGACGGCGGGGTCGGGACCCACCGAAGTACTCGGCACGCCCACCGAGACGACCGGCGCGGAGGCCCCCACGACGGAGGGAGAAACGCCCGGCTTCGGGTTCATCGGAAGTCTCGCCGGAGTCTCGATCGGGTCGTACCTGGCCCGAGAATACACACGAAACGACGAAAACGAAACCTGACGCCCCTTCCCGAGTACCGACGGGAGACGACCCCGGTATCGGCGACCGAAGATAATTCATGACCGGAGCACAACGGGGCGGGCGGAGGACGCGTCCCGTGTCACTGGACCGATTTCTCGACGACATCGAGTCACGCCCGCTGTCGCTAGTCGTCATCAACCGGTCGGCGCCCGCTCAGATCCAGACCATGCTGGAGGAGGCGTTCGTCGGCCAGACGGTGACCGTCGAGGAACGCGCCCTGCCCGAGGAGGACGACGACGTGGTCGTGCTCGTCGAGGAGACCGACGGGACGGTCGAACCGCTCGCCACCTCGCCGCTTTCGGCGCTCCAGGAGACGATCCTGCTGGTGAACTCCGACCTCTACCGGACGGGAACCCGGGGCATCGAGGAGTTCGAACTCCCGGACGTGCTCGCCCGCCTGGACGAGGTCCGGTTCAGCCTCCGGGGCTACCCCGAGTCCGACTACGAGAAGCTCCTCCTGATCGTCATCTCGCGGTACGTCGAACGCCACGCCTGGGAGGCAGGCAGGGGGACGCTCCGGACCTCCTTCCAGCGTCTCTCGCGGATCGAGGACGAGCGCGGGACCCGGGACGTCTACGAGAAGCTCGCCGCCGAGACCGACGTCCAGACGCACGTGTACGGCATGCCCGACTGGACGCCCTCCCCGGAGTTCGAGGTGATCACCCACGGCGGGTACACCGACGATTTCCGGGACTCGTGGTTCGTGGTGTACACGCCCCCGGCGGACGCGACCGTCGAGGGCCGGCATGGCGAGTCCCACGTCGCCCTGCTGGCGATCGAGACGTCCCCCCGGGAGTGGGACGCCTTCTGGACGTTCGAGCCCGATCAGGTCGAGGCGATCGAGGGCTACATCAGCGAGAACCTGTGACCCCGCTCACCCGGACGTCTCCCCGCCGAGCGCGTACAGCAGGGTGCCACCGGCCACGTAGACGGCCCCGCCGGCGGGGACCGGGTCCGACGCGCGGAACCCGGCGTCGACGGTCCACCGCTCGGTGCCCTCGTTCGCGTCCACGGCGTACACGGTGCCGGCCCTGTTCGCGACGTACACCGTGTCGCCAGCGACCGCCGGTGCCGATGGGGCGAGACCGACGCCGATCCCGAACGACCACTCCTCGGACCCCCCGCTCGCGTCCAGCGCGTACAGGGTCTCGTCCCGGCCAGCCGCGTAGACGGTACCCTCGGCGACCGCCGGGGAGACGTCCACGCCGTCCTCGGTTTCGAAGGACCACTCCTCGGTGCCGTCGGCCGCGTCGAGCGCGTACACCCCTTCGTCGCCGCCGACGTAGACAGTGCCCTCAACGACTGCCGGCGCGCCCTCCACGGACCCGGCGGGACTGAACCGCCACTCCTCGGTGCCGGTCCTCGCGTCCAGCGCGAACAGGTTCTGGCTCGTGACGTAGACGGTGCCGTTGGCCACCGCCGGTGGCGAGGACACGGAGGACGCGGTGTCGAACGTCCACTCCTCGGAGCCGTCGCCCGCGTCCAGCGCGTACACCGTCTCGTCCTGGCTCCCGAAATAAACGGTGCCGTCCGCGACCGTCGGGAGCGTCGTCGTGTCGGCGACCTCGGACGTCCACTCCTCGGTTCCGTCGGCCGCGTCCAGCGCCGCGGTCCCGGCGTGGACGGTTCCGTCGACGACCGCTGGCTGAAACCTGTCGGCGACCGTCGGCCCTCCCGTCTCGGCTGGCCCGAGCGACCACCGTTCTGACCCATCGGCCGCCTCCATCGCCCGCGGGCCGGTGTAGACGGTGCCGTCAACGACCGCCGGCGACGTCTCCCCGACGCCGGTCCTGACAGCCCACTCCTCGGTGCCGTCGGTGGCGTCCAGCGCGTGGAGCCCACTGGAACTCAGGGCGTACACGGTGTCGCCCACCAGCACGGGGATGGAGTCGGCGTAGTCGGCCTCGAACAGCCACCGCTCCGTCCCGTCGTCGGCGTCCAGTGCGTGGACGCCGTCGTCGCTCGCGACGTGGACGGTGTTCCCGGTCACCGCCGGGACCGACACGTCCTCGCCGGCCTCGACGGACCACCGCTCGGAGCCGTCGCTCGCGTCCAGCGCGTACACGGTGCCCTCCTGGGACCCGGCGTACACGGTCCCGCCGGCGACCGGAAAGCTCGGCAGGCCCCCCGGGTACAATCCCCGGTCCACGGGACCGCCGACCTCGACGGACCACCGCTCGGTGCCCTCGGCGGCGTCCAGCGCGTGCACGTCAGCCCGTAGCTCGCTCCCGTCGCTGCTGAGACTCCGGACGTAGACGGTCCCGTCGGCGACCGTTATCAGACGGAGCCGGTCGTTGCCGGTGTCGAACGACCACTGCTCGGAGCCGTCGCTCGTGTCCAGCGCGTACACGATTCCGTCGTCGCCGCCGACGTACACGACGCCGTCCACGACTACCGGCGACAGCGCGGTGCCGCTCGTATCGACGGACCACTGCTCGGTGCCCGTCGCCGCGTCGAGCGCGTACACCCCCTCGTCGCCGCCGACGTAGACGGTGCCGTCGGCGACCGCTGGCGACCAGAGCACGCCTTCACCGACTTCAGCGGACCACCGCTCGGAGCCGTCGGCGGCGTCGATGGCGTACACGGTGCCATCCCGGTTCCCGGCGTACACGGTCCCGCCGGCGACCATCGGCCACGTCCCCAGCAGGTTCCCGGGGCCGATGTCGAACGACCACCGTTCGGTCCCGTCGGCCCTGTCCACCGCGTACACCGTGGTCCGCAGGGGAGCGGTGGCGTAGACGGTGTCCCCGGTGACGGCGATGGACAGCATCCCTGCCTTCGTCGTGCTTCGCCACTCGACCGAGCCGTCCGCGGCGGAGACGGCGGCGACGCCCGCCGCCGTGCCGAGGTAGATCGTGCCGTCGACCACCTCGGGGGTGGCGGCGACGTCCCCGACCCCGGGGAAGGTCCACTCGATCCCGGCGTTGCCGACTA
>Ga0207719_100730_pt1 | contig 14168 bp, 12 predicted proteins | sample A23P1SouthBayCA_2_FD_187279 | JGI IMG/M metagenome (GOLD analysis project Ga0207719, IMG submission 187279) | Aerobic enrichment media microbial communities from Eden Landing Ponds, California, USA - A23 P3 (3) (SPAdes) | ecosystem: Environmental > Aquatic > Marine > Unclassified | place... | reverse complement strand
GAGTATTCAATCCCGAGTTGTCGGCGGTTGCTGAAAGAAGCGGGATTGAGCTATCAGAAACCACGCCGTTCAGCCGCCGAAGCTGACCAAGACGAGCAAGAAGAGTTCTACGATGTGCTCAAAAAAAGCGGCGGGAGATGGACGCCACCGTAGTCTGTATCGACCAAACGAAGAAATCCGTGCAATTCGAGCCGCGTGCCGCGTGGTTTCCGCGCGACACGCGGCCCTCCGTCGAACTCTCTGGCCAACGCGACTGGACGTGTCTGCTGGGCGCGATTACCGAGAACGGTGATTGCTTTTTCTCCCGATTCGAAGAATACGTCACCGCCAAACACGCGAAACATTACATTCTCGCATTATGCAAAGAGTTCGAAGATAATTTGATCATCGTCCTAGATGGAGCGCCGTATTTCCAAGCGTCGGCCGTCACGGACCTAGCGGCCCGTGACGACCTCGTCCTCATGACGTTAACGTCGTACTCGCCGGAACTGAATCCTGTCGAGGAGTGCTGGAGACAGCTCCAAGCGTCTCTTAGCAACCGCCTCTTTGACTCACTCGACGAGCTGACCACAGCGATCAATACCGCTCTCGACCAACTCTCAATCCCAAAAGTGAGCAACTATTTCTAACTGCTACTATAGATGCCACTAAGCTCCATATGTGAAGAAGTACCCCACTGTTTCCAGTAAATAGAGCGTTGCAGTCAACTGGACACACCCCACTATTTCCGGTAAACGCTCTTGCGTAGGAGATTGTTGATACTGGAGAGCAGTAGCTGCGGAGTCGAAGAGGACAAGGGCACCGCGCCAGCGGTGCCCGACACGAATGATTCCGCTAGATGTGTTTGGGTCGGAATCGGTCGCAGCGGACCTGTTGGAGCAGGTTCGCTGGCGTGATGGTGTTACCTGTCCTCGCTGCCGTTCTGACCGGACGGTCAGAAACGGCAGCTACAGAGAGTTTCAACGGTATCTCTGTAAGAATTGCGACCGCACGTTCAACGATAAGACTGGCAAAATCTTCGCTCATTCGAAGATTGCGCTCCGACGGTGGCTGTTCTCAATTTACGCGTTTCTCCGGTTTAACACGAGTCTCCGCCAACTACAGTGCGAAATCGAGGTGACACACAAAACGATGCACCGGCGCATCGAGCGCTTTGCCAGAGCGCTCGATGCGCCTTCCCTCAATCTCGTCGGCCCGGTCGAAATCGACGAAGTGTACGTCTCTGCCGGGAAGAAAGGCCGCGAGCGTGACCGGGAGTCGCGCTCGCGTGGCCTGTCTACGCGCGGGCGTGGTTCGTATAGCAGCGACAAGCCACCGATCTTCATCATCGCCGACCGTGGCACCGAACAGCGGTACGTGATTCCAGCGAAAGCCGCAGACGAATCGACGATTCGACTCCTGCTGGCCGACCGCCAGCAGGAGTCGTTGACCGTCTATACGGACGGCTTTCGAGCGTACGAACCACTCGAAGCGGACGGCGCATTCGACCGCAAATACGTCGTCCATAGCGACGGCGAATACGCCGATGACGAGGTGCACGTCAACACTTGCGAGAGCCACGCGTCGCAGGTGCGACGGTGGCTCTCGCCCCGCCGAGGTATCTCCAAAGACAAGCTAACACAGTATCTCAGAGCGTTTCAACTACGCCGAGAGCTGTTTCGGAAACCCGGCCGAGATGCTCTCAAACACGCTGTTCGAGCGACGCTATGAAATCAACAATGTGCTACGGATGAGCGTTTTTTATAATGCCTCCGTCGTCAGCAGGATTTCGTGGGCAGTGACCTGCCCGCTGCGGCCATTTGTGTCCGGATTCCCCTCAAAGCGAACAGTTTCGCCAGCGCTCACCTCCGTTTCGTTGGTCCAGTAATGGCCGATAACTTCATCGGCGTCGTTGTAAACCTTCCCGACAAACTCCAGATAGTCGATTTGGGTATCGCGCGTATTGGTGGCGCTGGCCCGAACGATTACTTCTTCGGAACTGGCACGGTGTTGGGCATTCGACACCGTCACACCCTCAGGGCCAGAGGCCGTCGTTGGACGTGCTTGTCCAGGCGAGACTTCAAATCTCTCGATTGCGTCATCATTGTCAATATCGATGCGTGGGCTGGCTCGCGCTAACCACGTCTCGCCAGCTCGTAGGCCGCGTGTCCTGACCGACGTTGAGGCCAGATAGTCATCGTTGGCATCGAACCAGTCCACTGTGATATTGGCCACGCCGGCGATCCCATCACCGGTGTTGGTCACTGCCACCTCGGCCATCTGGATAGTGTCATATCCTAAGTCCACCTCGACCAGCCCCGACCGGCCGACTTCGAGCCCGGCATCTGGTGCAATCACTTCGTACGTGTGCCCGGCGTCGGCATCGAGAACGATATATTGGACTTCCATAGGTTGGTCAAACGTGATGGGGTCGCTCGTCAATGTCTCAGTCTCCCCGGGCTCGATGGGGCCGATTTCGATATTAGTCTCGCTCCAATCCGTCGTCTGTGAGGTGGAAAACCGAAGCCGCCCCTCGTACGTTCCTGCCACGTCGCCGGTGTTCCTGACAGTTATCTCCAGGCGGTGTTGTTCGCCGATAGACACCTCGTCGGGGCCTTCAAACGATTCGACGACAAACGATGGTGACGCCGCTGTCGTTGTCGGCTCTGTGGTGGCTGTTTCGGCCACTGTCGATGTATCTGTCGCTGTCTCCGTCGGCGCTGCGCCACCGCCGTCGGGAGTCGGCGTTGCTTCGCCGCCGTCGTCCGATGAGCCGCAACCGGCGAGCAATCCGGTCCCGACCAATGCGAGGTATGTCCGTCGGCGCATAATATATTTATTTAAATGACATATGAGTAAAGGTTAGCACTGGTGACAAGAACAGGTCGCAGTACTGTGGGGTCGGCTGTTTGGTTTCATTTTCAGCAAGGCTTGGATTCGTCGGCTGTTACTGACAGAGCAACCGTTCAGTCACGTAATCTACAACTCATTATTGTATCACTGAACTGATTGTTACTCCCTGCCGCTATTATCGTCTAATATGTGTGTCGCGAGTCTGGGGCTTGTCGGTCACCTCGTTCGGGCAGTGGTAGCATGAGCTGCACGGTGGAAGAGCGGCGACGGGTGCGGCGGGCTGCGAGAGCGATTCAGGAGGAAGTGCCGACTGGGTCGGTGGACGTGCTTACGCCGAGCGCGAGTCAGTACGACGCGTGGACGTTGGATGCTGTATTGCGGGACGTAGAGGGGATTCCGCCTGCAGTGTTGCGGGAGCTGGCGCTCGCTGGGTTGACGCTACAGCCGACGCCGTCGCAAGCGGAGTATCAGCACGTCGCGGCGACGGTGTAACTTACCCTCTCAAAGTTAGCCCCAGTTGAGACGGATATATTCTGGCTCACCAATGTCTGCAACATCTCCTCGTTCAGTAGTGATTGGATACACCGCTAAGGCTTCACCGTCCCAGTACCCATTCTCGTCATCCTCGGCTGGTACCTGATGATCCGTATCTGGAGCCACAAATAGTGGCAGAAGCATGTCGGTTTCTTCCTGATCAATATCTTCCCTCACATATTCTTTCAGCGGCCCATGGCATTCGAATACATTTTCTGTTTTCTGACGATAAACTTGGTTTGAGCAGTCGATCGCTCCATTTGCAATGTTCCGGAGGTAGAGCGAGACTCTTTCATCAGGAATCACTAGTGGGTCTGCGCTGGCAAGGTCATCAAGCGTCTCAATAGTCACTTCAGAGTGCGCAATGGACTGCAGGTCGGGCATATTATCGCCAACGGCAGTCACGTCAAGCACCTGTTTGAGGAATTCTCTTACAGCGTCTCGATAAGCATCAGTTGAGAAATCACCATTGACAGGGCATACGACTTGTAATGAGCCATCACGGAGTGCTAGTCGTCGGCGTGCTGTTGGCCCGAATGGAGTCAAGTAGGCCATTGTATCGGTTTCGAGAAGATGAGCGTACGCAAGCATCCGTGTTCTAGCATCGCTATCACTGATCGGAGTGTGCTCTTGAGCGTAGTATTTTGAGTCCAAAACTGCCACTGCATCGTCTGCCTTCTTATCCCAGAGGACGTGGTCTGGTTTATAATGTCCCTGTGCGTTCTCGAAGACAGGAAGCGTTGGTTTGTCTTCGATAGAGTAGTGCTGGGGAGCAGTATAAAGCGGATTATTTTGAAGGAAACTCAATTCCTCCTCAAGCACAATCTGCGTATACTGCTCAAACAGGGAATCCATATCGAGGATAAAGTCCATGGTGAGGTCTTCTTCTCCCGTTGCGAGAGATTCCCCTGTCGCTGAGGAAAGAATCGTCTTGGATACTTGAAGCGCATCGCGGTAATAACTCCGCTGGCGGGGTAGATTTCCAATATCTACATTACGAAGTTCGGAAAGGTCAATCCCATCTGGCACGATACCAACAGCCTCGAGCCACCGCAATGATTCTCTGAGTTCAGAAAATATCTGGAAATATTGGTCGTGGCTAGCTTCATTAGTAGTCTGGAATAGCCGGACGAGCTGTTTCCCAGCAGCGTAGATGAGGGTGTTGACTGGTGTATTATAGTCAATGTTCTTTTCGATGTACCGTTGTTTTGGAATGCCCTGACGGTGGTTCATGATACTTTGCTCGACATCGAGGCGGCCACGTCCAGTCACAGCATCGTACTGACGAGTCTCAAACTGACGGATGAACCCATTTCGATGCAGTGGCTGGAGTGCTGAGAGGTAATTGACCGTAATGACAATGAAAATATCCTGAATCTGAATATCGTCCGCAAGAAAATCATCAATGGGGATACCCTGATATTCTAATGACCGCTGCTGTTGCCGTACGGCGAGGAACATATCGAGAATATCCTCCCAATTGACGTTGGGATCAATTTGGAGTTTTGTCTGTGGAGTAAGTTCGACAATACCCACGATGTCACTGGCCGAAACAGTCAATTCTCCATCGTTGACGGTTGCGGTGACGACAGGCCGCGATGTGTCACTCCCATGAGGAGTACGGGTCTTGACGTAGGTGTTCGGCCCCTGCTCTGTGAACGCTGCCCGCTGTAGCTGCTTACCGACCTCTGGCGGACATTCAGAAAGTGTCCGCGTTGTCTTTTCGTTGATGTAGATGCGGTCAGGCAGCCCACCACCCATCTTTTATTTCACTTCCCCATCCGCTGCTCTTCTGCGTCAAGTTCTCCTTGTATTAGTGCCGCTGCTCGTGACAAGTCAAAGTCATAGGCATCATCCAATGCTTCATAATGCTCGATGAGATCGCGAAGCTGTGAGTAAGTTGCCGCATTGAGCACTCTTGGAGTAATATAAGTCCGGAATGCTTCGCCAACAGCGAGTCCAGGGCTGTCGGCGTATCGACCATCATCAGCAGTTGCTGTACCGAGGAACCTCGCTACATCAGCGTAGTGCATCGGACCGAATTGCAGAATGCCAGTGGGCGAATCAAGCTCACGAGAACTATGTTCTATATCGACTCCATTCAAATGTGTATAATCGGTCTGGAACAGGTCTTGAAGTGCACCGTTATCCACATTTGTTTCGTTGAGATGTTCGGCTGCAAACCGGGCAAACAAGTCTTCTCGGTCGGTTGTCTCGTACTCTGAGATCTCGATCATAGCGAACCGACGGGTGATCGCATTGTCAAGTTCGTTAACCGTCCGGTCTGACATATTCATCGTCGCGATAATATTCACCTCGGGGTCAAGTTCGACTGTTCGGCCATCATCTGTCTCAAAAATCGTCTGATGAGGATTTTCAATCGCAGTATAGAGGGGACCGAAAATCTTCGAAATATCAGCGCGCGTCAGTTCGTCAATAATCACAGTGTAGGGATTACCAAAATCACGAGCGCGGAGCACAGCTTCAGACACACAACCCGGTTCTTTTTGATATCCAACTTCGTCTTCAGAATATTCTGGAGCCACACGGCCAATGATATCTTGGCGGGTCCACGATGGCGAAGCAGTTTCTAACGTGTAGCCGACACCAGTATTGAGTGCAAGTTGCTTAGCGAAAGTTGTCTTCCCAGTCCCAGTTGGTCCGTATAAAACAACTGGCTTACCAGCACGTACGGCTTCGTAGGCGCTTCGCTGGACGGTATCAGGAACCAACACGTCGTAGTCTTTAGTGTCGTCTCCACGAGTCGCAACCTCACGCTTCAGGGACGGGGACGCCAAATCTGATTCTAGAACGGCTCGCCGAACAGGACCAAGGCCACGGTCGCCGTCGTGCTGACGGTCCAGTTCGTTATCTTTTATCAATATCTCAATCACTTCTTCAGAGACAGCCCCTTTGATAGCCTCTGTAGCAATATTGGGCTTAGTCTCTAATGGATGAGGAAGGAAATCTTGAACTTTTTCGACAGTATATCTATCCACGCCATCGGCAGCCATGGCTTACTGTTGTGTCTCATGTGTGTTAAATGGCCATACGATATTTGGATATTGATATGGTACTTTGAGAGCGAGAGAAACAGCAAAGATGGAGTATATCCAATGTCATCTTGACTCAACTATCTACATTAGCAGCGGCGGTACAACAAGCCGTTTCCCCACTCGTATTCCTGAATCCCTATGTCAGTGGACTACTTGTTATCCCACAAATTCCTCTGAATCATGGAAGTCAATCAAGTCGCTTCCCTGGATTCCTGTTTCTTCCGACGTGATACGCTGAATGTCAACCTCACCTTCCTCTTCTAACGCATGCAACGCTTCTCTGTAGTCAGATATCGTTGCGTCGCTGTATTTTCGCTCCTCAGAGCAGATCTCAACTAGTTTCGAAAAAGTAACAATATATTCTTCGAATCGGTCTTTAAGAAACTCCTTTGTCTGGTTATTTCCTATCGGTAACTGTGTCTGGTTCCGATTATACTCCGGCTTCTTAGGGGCGTATGCGAATTTACCGGTTCCACAGTAGCTCATTACCTCACGCATAGTTTGAAGCCCAGCAGAGCTGTTAGTTCCGAAAACCAGATAGTAGACTGTTTGAGTTGTCTCCGGTTCTGTAATCATGTATTCAAACGTTTGGCTGGGTCCATTGGCTTCTAACCGGTCAGTATAGTATTCTACTAACGGGACCCAGTTTGAAGCATCATAGGAATCAATCTCGGACTGCCATGTTTCTTTCCCGAAGACTGTATTCAGAGCCTCTTGGTGGTCTTTAGAACCCAAAAACCGGTTCATGTCGCGTGACATGAATGTGATGAGAAATTCAAACTGTGGAGTCGAGCCCAGTTCAGTAACAACATCGTAATCCAGGCTTTGGAACCCAAACGGATCAATAAAAAAGAACGTAGGACAGTCATTCCCGTCTGTTGACTCAATCACATCCAAAACAGTGTTCTGAAATTCCCCATGCTCACAGTTGACCGAAATGTCTTGATCGTAACCGCTGGTTTGTTCAATATTCTCTTCCAACATATCGAAGTTAGTGGTGTCGGCTTCAATGAAAGTACATTCCGCTGAATCGAACTGGTCTGACCGCTCGGTGAGTCTGTCAAGGATCAGTTGTGGCGAGCCAGGGATTTCAGCCGGTGTAGATATATGTTCAAGACTAACCGGGTCAGTGTCTTCCGTATCAACATATGAGCCACGCCCAGCAAAGCAATCCACCACCCGGACTTTATTTTGATTCCCGGACTTGAGATTATATGTTGTGAGTTTATTTGTCCAAGGTTTGAGATATTTTCGGAGGACTTCGTGCTTGGCAGCCGTGTGTGAGCGGTAGACCCACTTCCTATCATCATTGTCATCCAGGGGCATAGACGACTACAATTGTCATTATCACTTTGTACCATTTTATTCTGCCGGACACCTAGTAAGTTTGAAACGGCGGCGTATTTCTATATAGGTGGCAACTGGTGGTTAATTCGCTCTTAGCTCGGCTGTGGGCATTTGGGCGGGGATTCCACCGGAACCTCCCGCTCTGCAAACTCTTCAGGCGACTGCCGATCTCGCCAAGACTGCAACCACGCCGCCGTCTCTTCGTCGACGTGCTTGATCAGTTGCTTGTCGGGCCACAGATGCACAGGCAAGTCCAGCTCACGTCCAATCTCCTGGACCCACCGGAGGTGATTCGTCGCGTACTCGACCCACTGCTCACGAGACCGCAGCGCATCCAACTCTTCGGCCAACTCCGCTTCCCCAGCATCTCGTGCTGCCTCGATAGTCATCTCGAAGTTCCCACCACGCGGATTGATCGGCTCGTGGAACACCACAGCCGGGTCACATTCAGCGACCCGCTCTAACTGTTCCCGAAGATCGGCCTTCCCTTGCGTGGGATAGGTCGGACTCATACTGACGAACGTCTGCACGCCATGCTCGTTGAATTCCTTCAACCCCTTCAACCGCAGCTCCGGTGCTGGCGCACTTGGTTCAATTGATCCAACTTGCTCAGCGTCCATACATGGAATGGATGAGCCAATCGTTACATACTCGCCAGCATCCTGAAAGACATCCAGATCCTGCAGCGCCAGAATCGGGTTCCGCGTCAACACCCGAACATACTCTTCGTGGCTTGCGATGGCGTCGACAACATCGCGGGTAATCTTCCCAGCGCGACCGTCCATGTAGCAGTCCGTCGAAAACGAAACACCAACGACGCCCTGCCCACGCTCTGTTTCCCGCCATGTTCGTTTTCGATCCAAATGCCCGTCCAGTCTCTCGCCTAAATCATCCCGATAGAGCACGTAGTTCCCCCACTCTTTCTGGCCGTTGTCAACGTCGGCTTCCTCTTTGAGCATATCCGGCCGCGTCCGGATGTTCGGCGTCGAGGGAACATAGCAGAACTTGCAGCCATGCCGACAGCCTGTCGCTACGTTGACAACGTAGTCACAGAGGTGCTTGCTGTTGAGCCCCGACTCACTGAGAATCGCCTTTGTCGGGTCTTCTCCTGTCCGTACGTCTTCGTGATTGTCTGTCATATGTTATCTTGTCTTTCTCGTCTACTACTAGATATAACTGTGTGCAACCAACCCGGCTCCAGTTTCACTTTCACTCCGCGTGGCTGACTTCTAATGGGGTCCAGTATAAAAAGACAGGTAGGAGAGAGACGCATGGACCTCACCTGGGACACCGGCGATAGCTGGTTTGAGCGAACCTACGCCGTCGAACACGCTGGGGAGACGGTCGCCACGTTCGACGACCAGCCAACGCTGGACGAGCTCCGTGCTCTCTCACGAGACTACGGTGTCCCAACTGAACGACTCGATCTCTGGCAAGCCGGGCTGCTGTGTACCCAGTGCAACGACGAAATCAACGACCGCTTTGCCGCCAACCCACAGGGTGACCTGCTATGTTGGGACTGTGCCACTGACACCGAAAGCCACGACGAGCATGGGATTACGGTCAACACCGACCCGACGAAGTCGGTGATGAGCGAGTCCCATCTCCACACCAAGAGCCTCTGTGACCACGTCATCAACGTCGCCACTGGGTGCCGACACGGCTGTGAGTTCTGCTACGTGCCAACCACGCCGGCTATCGATAGCCGCGATGAGATGCTCGCCGAGCAAGCGAACGTCGACGATCCACAGACCGACTGGGGGAGCTATCTCCTGTACCGGGACGACCTCCCGGAGCGACTGGGCAACATCCTCGACGAGCGTGATCCCAGCGAGCGCAAGCAGACTGAGCGTGGTCGGGGCGTGGTGATGCTGTCCAGCGGCACTGACTGTTACCAGGACCGACGGACTGCTCAGATTACCCGCGGCGCTGTCGCCGAGCTCATCACACACGACATTCCGGTTCGAATTCTCACGCGAAGTCCCGCCGTAACTCGGGATATCGATCTTTTCCAGGCCGCCGGTAATCGCATTTCCGTCGGCTCGTCGATTCCCTCATTCGATGCGACGCTCGTCAGAGCGATGGAGCCGAACGCCCCGCCACCGATGACTCGCTGGCAGGCGTTAGACGAACTCCAGCAGGCCGGTGTGTCGGTGTTCGTCTCGATGTCACCCACATATCCTACCATGGACGAGGACGACTTTCACGAGCTACTCAGCTACTTCAGAGCACTCGGTGAGGTCGTCGTCTTCCACGAGCCAATCAACCCACGCGGCGCGAACTTCCAGCAGTGTCTCAGCGCCGCCCAGCAAGCCGGCTACGACGACGTTGTTGAGGAACTCCAGCGGATGCAGGACAGCCACCAGTACTGGGTCGAGTACGCCCTCGAACAGTTGAATACAGTCCAGCAGGTCGCAACGCGCTTCGACGGGCTCGAAGTCCATTCCTGGCCAGACGATGAGCTGGTCCGCTCGACGAGCGGCCAACTTCGGTCGAAGCTCACGGCAATGCAACAGGCCGTGTCACCGGAGTCGTTCTCCGGGAAGCAGACAGGCACATCGCCGGAACAGTCAAAATTAGCCCACGAGACCGACGCTTTCGGACATCTCATTTAATGTGCTGAGCAAGGTAGTGCGATAGGGTTCGCCAAGTCGGGTACAGGTAACGCCGCCACAGACGGGTGTCAGCACGTAGCAGCGACAGTGTAGAACAGCGGAGTACTAACCAACAAGCGGCGACTTACGCCCACAATTGTTGGTTAGCCAACTCTCAATCCGCATTCTGACCATCGTTTGTTGCTCAAGTACCCCTGAAACCACCGCTCAGTAAGCGTGCGAATTGAACATGGCCTATCCAGTCAGAATCCCTTGATGATACGAATCAATCGTTGTCTTCAAGTGACTCTACCGCGTTTTTAAGCGCTTCCAGTGCCTGCTCCAACTCCGCAGAAACTTCGGGGTCGTCTACTTCTTCCTTGACAATTTGAATCTGTTTTATCGCTTCTTTCAGTCTGTTTGGCATTTATGTACTTGAGTTGTCAAGTTCCAACATCATAATATCTGGGTTCCCTGTACTGATCATTCCAGTACACGGACGGTCGACCAAGGTGTGAGCCGCTGAGGTGGCTGGTCCGATATTTGACTGACCTCGAACTCGTCGACAGGCTGTCCGGGTACCGACAGTGTAGGGAACCACCGCCGTTTGCCGCATGGGGAATATTACTTCTCGCTGAATTTGACACCAGTAATCTCGAAGCGAGCCCCACCCGCCGAACCAGTGGTTGCGCGTATATTCCAGTCATGGACCTCAACAACCTGTTGTATGATACTCAGCCCGAAGCCGGTTCCCTCTGTGTTCGTCGAATGGCCGGCTTTGAACACCTCTTCGTTGTCTCCTTCGGGGATTCCAGATCCGTCGTCCTCAATATAAAAGCCACCGTCGAGATGGCCGACAGTTATCGTTACCGCCTCACCACCATGCTCGACGGCATTTCGATAACAGTTCTCGAAAAGCTGCCGGAGGCGGCTTCTGTCCGCACGGACCTGATGATCGAGTTCGATTTCAAGTGTTGCATCTGCTGTCTCGACTGTCTTCCAACAGGTGCGTGCAACTTCGCCGAGATTGAGTATATCCTGTCCACCAGCTTCTTCTCCTTCCCGTGCCAGTGTCAGAAGATCGGTAACTAACGTATCGATACGGGCAAGCGCCGTCTCTACGTCATCGAGATGCTCACTATCGCAGTCCACCTGGGCCAGCCGCAAGCGGCCTTCCGCCACACTCAACGGATTCCGAAGGTCATGTGAGACAACACTGGTAAACTCTTCTAACCTGTCGTTCTGCCGCTGGAGTTCGCGTTCGCGTTTCCGTCGCTCGGTCACATCCGTCGCAAGACCGACCAGTCTGTCCGGTTCCTGCGTCTCGTCATTCCGGATGTATCCTATGGAGAGGACCCATCTCGTCTCATCAGGAGATGGAACCGTTCGAAATTCTACATTGAATTCTTCGGTTTTGCGCTCCCTGATTTCTGCGAATACTTTCGATACCGTTTCCCGGTCATCAGGGTGGACGACGTTCGCCATGAAGTCGTCGATTCCCTCCGGCTCCGCCCCAAACACGCGTTCAGTCGGACCATAATCGGTCGATTTCTCTGTTTCAAGATCAATTGCCCAGAGTATTGAATCCGTAATATCCAACGCAAACGCCATTTGTTCACGGATGCGTTTGAGTTTCTGCTCACGTTCGAGACGTGCGCTGATATCTCGGCCAATGCCGACAATACGGGTCGTGCCGTCGGGATGATTGACACGGTTTGCGACAAACTCGTATGGAATCGTGGTTCCGTCTTTAGTTACAACCGATGCTTCAAGTTGAGCATGCCCCTCGTCAATTACTTGCTCTATTGCTGCAACTGTTTCATCCCGATCAGCCTCGGTCATGAAGTCAACCGGGTCCATTGATTCGATTTCCGAATCTGTGTATCCAGTTACCTTGGTGACAATGTCATTCCACCGGATCAAACTACCGTCCTCGGCCAGGACAAAGAACACATCATCAATTGTATCGAAAACACGGTCAATGTAGCTACGATACTGTTTCAGCTCTTCTTCACGCTTCCTTCGTTCACGGTTTCGAAGAGCTCGGTGGACGATATCGGCGATATCACTAGCAAAATCGATCTCATCGTCGGTCCATTCTCGGGTTTCGCCGACGTGCTCGTGACAGACAACGCCGATAACATCACCCTCCGAACGCAGGGTTCCGTCCAACAGTGCGCCGATGTCGTTGTCGGTGAGATAGTCGTGTAACTCCGCCGTTCGAGGGTCTGCAAGAGCATCAACAGCATCAATTGCCTGATGCGATTCTAGAGCCCGGAGATACGCTGGATAGTCTTCACAGACCAGGACCGGGCCCTGTTCATGGCTGTCGGTTTGGGTCTCATAGTGGTCGGTACATTTCAACACCTCTGTGTCTCCAGCATCATCGACGACCCAGACATTTACCCGAGGGACCTCCAAGACGTGTGCCGCAGCTTCAGTGATCCGCTGGACCGCAGTCTGGAAGTCGCCACTCGTCACCGCGTCATCCGTTGCCAACTTGAGAAGGGTTTCACGCTGCCGTTTGTGGCGGTCTTGACGCCGACGATGCTCTGTGATATCAGCCGCGAAGCCACCAATTCGATTCTCAGTCTCTGTCCCGGTACCGATTGGTTCCATGTGCGCCCGGACCCATCGTCCATAGTCTTCGTCTGGATTGACACGAAATTCGATATCCAACTGCGTTCCCTCGGAAACGCTGTCCATCGCCCTTCGTACCTTCTCACGGTCATCGGGGTGGATACCTTGCAGGAAATCTGTCGGTGCCGACTTGAGGGTAGCGATTGTGCGTCCCCAGACTTCCTCGTAGGAGCTACTCATGAACAGCACGTCGTCCCAGTCGGCGGTAAAACTGAAAATGACCCGATCAGTGTTTTCTACGAGGTCCACGAGCCATTGCTGAGCGCGGGTAGTTTGATACTGCTTGACCGTGTTCTGGATTCGATTGGCGAGTAGCTCATGCTGACCTGTCCCGCCTTTCTTTTGGAGATAATCGGTCGCACCCGCGCTGAAAGCCTGACTGGCGACTTCCTCCGACCCTTTACCTGTAAAGAGAATGAATGGGAGTTCTGGATACTCAGTGCGGACCTCCTTGAGTAATTCAATACCTGTCCAGTCGCCCAAATCGTAGTCTGAGACAATGCAATCGAACCTGCCATCAGCAATGCGAGTTAGCCCATCACTGACACTGTTGACTGTTTCGATATCAAATAGACTATCTTCGGACTCGAGGAGCGCGGCCGTTGTCTCCGCAAAATCTGGTTCATCATCAATGTGAAGTACACGGATCCGCTCCCCCATCTCAATCATAGACATTTAGACTTGACAAGGGTGGCATATAAGTGTGGTATGAATTAACAACACAGTGGAGATGGCAAACGGTGTAAGCCGTGGCGTGTTCCTTCCGGATTGCAGTGAATAGGTGCACAGGACACCCGTAGCGGTATGTACTGTCCACCTCACCCATGAACGACTGACCTAGGGCCGACCGCTCTTTCGCTGCGTCGACAGTGCGGGTGCAGCCCACTACTAAAATAGCGATGCGTTTGCTGTGGCTGTTGTCGCAGGTGACGGCAGCTCAGAGACAATCGAGCTAGCAGCGACGCCCTTAGACGCTCTCGCAATGGTGCAAGTACATGTGCTCGGAGCGCGGCTGGGACGTTGGGCCCGCACGTCGGTGGGTCGCTGGTCGGCGGTCTTGTGCGAGGGGTTGAGGCGTGAGCTGCACCGTGGAAGAACGGCGACGTGTCCGACGGGCCGCGAGGGTTATTCGTGACGAGGTGGCTACTGAATCCGTCGGCTTGCT
>Ga0207719_100727_pt1 | contig 14244 bp, 10 predicted proteins | sample A23P1SouthBayCA_2_FD_187279 | JGI IMG/M metagenome (GOLD analysis project Ga0207719, IMG submission 187279) | Aerobic enrichment media microbial communities from Eden Landing Ponds, California, USA - A23 P3 (3) (SPAdes) | ecosystem: Environmental > Aquatic > Marine > Unclassified | place... | reverse complement strand
AGGTGTAAATTGCCTCGGGGTCAAGTGGTTCGAGACGCAGCGCGTCTCGTCATCACGGAAATCAGAGATTTCCGTACGACCCCGAGGCTTTCGCGTGGACTCCCGTTCTACCCACCAACAGTGGGAGGCGAATATTCGCCGTTCACGCTCAGCGTCCCGCGATTCAAGCGCACATCTACGGGTGCGCCTCCGTCGTTTGCCTTTTGCCGACAACGGAGATACTGCAAACCGATGTTCTTCGAGGCATTATAATCTGTGTGGTTCTCGTATCCGCACTTCTGACAGCAGAATACTTCACCTGACCGATTGTCGCTATGGGTCCAGCGTCCGCTTTGGTTCGCAAAACGGAAGTCCGACGAACTCGCCTCAAACGCTACTGCCACGGATTCGGGACGAGATCCGCCTGAATCTCCGCACCGACTTCGATCCGGCAGTCGGATCGGGGTTCGGCCACACACAGCAGGACGTACCCGTCACGGCGGTGACGAGGCTTCAGCCCGCGGGCGCGTTCGATGTGGACTAGATCGCCCGACAGGAGTCGGCCGGTGCAGGTACCACAGGCGCCGTAGAGACACCCGAAGGGCACACCGAGGCCAGCCCGTTCTGTCGCATCGATTATCGTCTCTCCGTCGGCGACGTCGATCGTCGCTTCGCGGCCGTCGCGCCACTGTAGCGTGACCTCGTGGGGCATCTACTGCCAGACGTCGCTGGTGCAGTCGCCACCGGGCCAGCGGATCTCGTGAGCGCGGGCCGGGCCACCCGGAGCGTCGCCGAAATCGACGAGGAAGTCCTCGTCGAGTTCCATCCGCCCCTCGTCGGGGTAGACGTCCGCCTTCAGCATCACCGACCCCTCTGATCCAATGTCGGGGTAGAACTGGTTGTCCCACGAGGAGAACAGCGACGTCGTCCAGTAGACGCGCTTGCCGTCCCGAGAGAGCTGTAGCATCTGGGGTGCGCCGCGGATCTCGGTGCCCTGCACCTCCTGGCGGTCGCCGAAGTTGCCGCCAGCCCAGATGCGGTCGACCAGCCGAGGATTGCCGAAGTCGCTCACGTCGTACATCCGCATATCGCCGTGGAGCCAGTTCGAGAAGAACAGATACTGGTCGTCCAGCGAGAGAACGATGTCTGTCACGAGGCCGGGGACGGGCATATCCCAGTCGGGGTGCTCGCGGTCTTCCACATCGATGACCGTCTCCCACTCCCAGACGCCGTCGCGACCCTCCCAGAAGCGGAGGATGTTCGAAGAGAGCGCGGCACCCACATACCCCTGCGTCTCCTCGGGGTTGTGCGGCATCCGAATCTCGAGAGGGATCAATCCCTCCTCGCCGAACGTCAGCGTCTGTTGGTGCTCTTTGGTCTCCCAGTCCCAGATGTGGATACTGTCGCCGTACTTTCCCGCCTCGACGTCGTCGAGGTCGAAGCCGGGATAGTAGGTCCTCGGGGCCGCCCACTCCGTCGAGATCATCACGTTGTGGCGGGGCTGATACCAGTAGTCGTAGTTCATCTTCATCTCGCCGCGGTTGGCTTCCCAGTGACCGTCGATAGAGAAGTCGTCCTGATCGAGTTGGAGAAATCCACCGGGAAGGTCACCGTTTGCGTCGCCAAGCATACTGATGACGACTTTGCCGCCCGGAACACAGTGGACGGTGTGTGGTGCCGAGAGGTCGTGCTCGAACACCTCCTCGGGTTCGATTACCTTCTCGATACTCGGATCACGTGGGTCTGTAGCGTCGAGAATGTGAATTCGAGAGGAGCGCTGGCCAGGGACGATCAGGTGATCGCGGGCGAGTCCCTCAGCGTGACACGACGACGAACAGGCGTTCCAGCCGAAGTGGTGGAGTTCGTCACCTTTGTTCGGCATCTCGATGGTGTCGATTAGCTCACTGTACGTATTGGAGTCCGGGTCGACGTCGACAACGCCGACGAAGTCGGGCGCGTCGACGTCCATACCGACGCGGGGCGCCATAACGAACGCCGTCTTCTCTCGCTCGGACTCCGTCCGCATCGCCGCCGGTGTCGGGTACCCCGGACCTGCTACCTCGTGGTGATCGTGACCGTGCTCTTCCGTCGAATGACTTGGTTCATCGGTGCTCATAGCGAACACTAATACATAGACGACAATAATAAATAATAGTTAACGTTATTTTGGGTGTGAGTCGAATTGCTTCGGCTCCCGATTCAGATCAGTCGCGGAGACGCCCTCTATTACAGGCTCCGATCACACGATTAGCGTCGGGTAGAGTGGTCGCTTCGAGGCGGGAGACGACAACGACACTACCAGTATCAAATCTAATAATTTTTCAAAAAGAATAAGTTGGACGAACCAGCAGGTGTGCTTATTGTAACCGAGACACGTCCGCGGGACCGCGAGGGGTGTTTTCCGGTCGACCAGATCTGTTTGTATTCTTAGAACAATGATGTCACAACGGATCCAACTCGAAGCCGATGTACAGTCTGTGGATATCGGGTCGGCCGAGACGACAATTACGGTGCTGTTCGTTGAGGACGATGACGCGTTCGCCGGCATCGTCGCGACCTATCTTGAGCGGGAGTTCGGGTTCGAGGTGTACACCGAAACGAGCGCGAAAGACGCTCTCAGCCGGCTCGATAGCGAACCTAAGATCAGCTGTGTCGTCAGCGACTACGCGATGCCGGAGATGGACGGACTGGAGCTTTTAGAGGCGGTGAAAGGTCGCTACCCCGACCTTCCCTTCGTGATGTTCGCCGGGCAAGGGTCCGAGGAGGTTGCCAGCCGCGCAATCCAACTCGGGGCCGACGACTACCTCGAAAAAGACACCGGCGAGACAAGATACGAACTGCTGGCCACAAGGATCAACAGCTGTGTGACGATCGCCCGCCAGCAGCAGAAGCTGCAGGACCTCTACACGGCGATGGAGCACGCCGGTCACGCGATTCTCGTCACTGACGCGGATGGGACGATCACGTACGCCAATCCCACGATGGAGAGCATTTCAGGCTACAGCCTAGCGGAGCTCCGCGGGCAAACGCCCGCTGTCCTCGGTTCCGAACAGCAGGACGAGGAATTCTACGAGGACCTCTGGGAGATCATCCTCGACGGCGAGGTCTGGACAGGCGAAATCGTGAACCAGCGCAAAGATGGCCAAGAGTACGTCATCGATCAAACCATCTCGCCGATCACAGAAGAGGGCGAGATCACTGGTTTCGTCGCCATCAACAGGGATATCACCGCGCGGAAACAGCGCGAGCGGAACCTCCAGTTCTTCGAGCAAGCTATCGAACAGGTGGGAACTGGAATCGCAGCCTACGACGAAACGGGGACCATCCTGTATGCGAACCAGGCGTACGCTGACATTCTCGGGACAACATCCGAGGACCTCAACGGCCGACATATGTCGACTGCGAATCCCAGATTCGACGTCACCCGATTTGAGAGCTACTGGGACTCCTTCGAGAACGGAGAGTCACGGCGCCGAGAAACGCTCCACGAGCGTCTCGACACCGGTTCGACGGTCCCAGTCGAGACCGTGACAACCCACGTCACTATCGAGGGCGACGAATACCACATCGGAACAGCACAAGACATCACAGAGCGGAAAGAGCGCGAGCGTCAGCTCCGGGTCTTCCGTGAGGCCGTCGAACAGGCCGGACACGCCGTCGTGATCGCCGACGGTGATGGCACGATCGAATACGTCAACCCCGCGTTCGAGGAGATGACCGGGTACGATCGCGAAGAAGCCATCGGTCAGACGCCAGCGATCCTCAAATCCGGGGAGCAGAGCGACGAGTTCTACCGTGATCTCTGGGAGACGATCCTCGATGGCGAGGTCTGGACGGGGGAGATCACCAACGAGCGCAAGGACGGCAAGAGGTATATCATCGATCAGACTATCTCGCCGCTCACAGACGACGGAGAGGTCACCGGGTTCGTGGCCATCAACCGCGACATCACAGAACTCAAACAGCAACGGGTCGAACTAGAGCGACAGAACGATCGATTGGAGAAGTTCGGCCGCACTGTCGCCCACGACCTCCGCAATCCGCTCAACGTCATCGAGGGCTACCTCGACATAGCTCGCCTCGAGGACGACCCGAAAGAGGCACACGACGAGATCCAGCGGTGCACCGATCGGATGGCGGCACTCATCGAAGAGCTACTGGCGCTGGCCGAGCAGGGAAAGACCGTCCTCGACCCGGAACCGGCGTCGCTGGAGTCGGTCGCAACGGCTGCGTGGGAGAACGTCAACACCAACGAGATGGAACTCCGAATCCTCGACGACGCCGAGTGTATGATGGACGACTCCCGAGTGACACAACTCTTTGAGAACCTCTTTCGGAACGCGCGGGAACACGCCGGCGACGACGTGACCGTGCAACTGGGAACGATCGATGGGGGATTCTATCTCGAAGACGGTGGGCCCGGAATCCCGCCGTCAGACCGAGATAGCGTCTTCGATTCGGGCTTTACGACCTCCGAAGACGGGACAGGCTTCGGTCTTGCTATCGTCTGTCAGATCGCCGACGCCCACAACTGGCAGGTCGACGTGACCGCAGGGACCGACGGTGGGGCCCGCTTCGAGTTCCGGGGAGTCGACTGCGTCTCCGATAGGGAGTGAGCCCTCAAGAGGATCTGATCCACTGGTTCGGCTCCCGACAAGGCGAACTTTCACACTTGAGCAGGGAGGAGATCCCGTCGACGTCCTGCCAGCCGAACTCGAAGTCCCTCACGACCGGTAGCGTCCGGGAATCAGGTTATCAGCCCCGATAATCGATAGGGATGTTTATCCACTCTCTGTGACGATGGACGAATATGAATACCCCTGAACAATCCTTTACCCGGAGCTCGAGCGGGATCCCGGGACTGGATTCGCTTCTCGAAGGTGGGTTCGTAGACGGCCGTCTATATCTAGTTTTAGGGGTTCCTGGCACTGGCAAGACCTTGCTTGGGACGGAGTTCCTCTGCGAAGGTCTCTCGGCCGGTGAGACAGTGCTGTTCATTCACGGCGAAGAATCTGCCGACGACCTCCGAGCGAACGCGGCCGAACTCGGAATCGACATCCGGGGCGCCAACTTCCTCGATGTCGGGCCGGAGTCGGACTTTTTTAAGCGGGCGCAGTCCTACGACGTCGTCGATCCCCAGGACATCGAAGACGGGAACCTGATAGCTGAAGTCCGCGATGCGATCGAGGAACTGGACCCGGATCGCGTACTGATCGACCCGATTACGCAGTTCCAGTATCTCGAACCGAGCGAGTATCAGTTTCGCAAGCGTATCATCTCGTTCGCCCGATACCTGAAGAACCGGGGTACGACCGTCCTCGCCACCAAGACGCCGCACGCGCAGATGGATATGCAACTCAGATCGCTCAGCGACGGCGTCATCGTGCTCGAATACGAGGACGAAAAGGAGGGCCGTCGGGTCCACGTCCCGAAGCACCGTGGCGTCGGCCAGCGAGACGGCAGGCACGGGTTAGAAATCCGCGGGGGCGGTCTGCAGGTGTATCCAGCCCTGCAACCCGAACGGCACGCACGGACCTTCGAGCCGGACCGGTTTATGTCCGACATTTCCGAACTCGATTCCCTCCTCGGTGGCGGGCTCGAACGGGGGACGGTGACGATCATCAGTGGTCCCTCCGGCGTCGGCAAAACGACGACAGCCACCGAGTTCCTCGCGACAGCCGCGGCAAACGGCGAGCGGGCGCTCACGTATCTGTTCGAGGAGTCACTCGAGACGTTTACCTACCGATCAGAGGCTTTCGGGCATCCGATCACGCGGTTGCGCGAGGAGGGATCGCTCCTCGTTAACGAGATTGACTCGCTGACCCAATCGCCGGAAGAGTTCGCCGACCGAGTAGTGACAGAGGTCCAGGATAACGCCGTTGAACTCGTCGTAATCGACGGGATCGAAGGGTACAAAACGGCAATCAAGGGCGCAGGCGAGGCCGTCGAGTTGCGGCGTCGGCTTCACGCACTCACACAGCACCTAGTAGATATGAATGTCTCCGTTATTCTGATCGACCAACGAACGACCGTGACGGGGCTCCCGGAAGCGACGAGCGAACACGTCAGTTATATCGCTGACAACATCGTCTTCCAGAACTACATCGAACTCGAAGGGGAACTCCAGCGTATCGCCGGGGTTCTCAAAAAGCGTGTGGGCGGCTTCGAGACGGTTCCCCGCCGGTATACGATCACTGCCGATGGCCTGCAGATAGGCGAACCGGTGACGGGCATCCACGGCGTACTCAACGGGGTTCCGGAGCGCACGAGCGAAACTACGGACCGTTCACGCTGATCACGAATATGGCCCAGATTCAGCTGTTACTCGCCGGAGCGGGAAATCGACAGGCGCTGGCGTCACTCGTATCTGAACACCACACGCCTGTCACCGCCGAGGAGGTCCAGGAGGCCGACCTCCACCTAGTCGACGAGTCGTCGTTTCCGCAGTACCGCGACGAACTGGAATCGTATAAGCGCCGAAAAGAGCCGGTTTTTTGTCCGGTAGTCCTGATTCGCCGTGAGAACTCGCCGGTCTCGGTCACGCTTCCCGATATCGAGTCCAGCGACCGTCCTCTCGTTGTCAACGATGTGGTGACGGCGCCGGTCGGCAAACAGGCATTGTTTCGGACGATTTCGAATCTCCTCGTCCGGCGGGCGCAGACGAAAGAGCTCGCTATGGACCTCAAAGAGCAGAACGAACAGCTCCGCGAGGAACGGCGGAAGTACCAGACGCTCGTCGAACAGAGTGAACACGGGATCGCCGTCGCACAGGACGGTGAGTTCGTATTCGTCAACGAGCAGATGGCGACGATAGTCGAACGAGATTGTGAGGCTCTGGAGGGAATGACGCTCGAGTCGGTCATCGCACCGGAGTATCAACGGCTCGTTCGCAGGCGTCACCAGAAGCGAACGAAGGGAGAATCTCCGCCAGCCCAGTACGAAATTGCCGTCGTAACGCCACGGGGCGAGCAAAAAGACATCGGGCTGCGAGCGTCACGGATAACGTACGACGGCGAGCCGGCGGTGTTGGCTCTCTTTCGGGATATCACCGCACAAAAGGAGCGCGAACGGGATCTCCGGCAGTTCAAAAACGCCGTCTCTCACGCCGGCCACGCGATTATGATGACTGACACCAACGGCACGATCGAGTACGTCAACCCGGCGTTCGAGGAGATGTCGGGCTACACGGCCGCAGAGGCGATCGGTGAAACCCCGCGAATCCTCAAATCGGGCGATCACGACGAGGCGTTCTACCGCGACCTCTGGGAGACCATCCTCGAGGGCGAAGTCTGGACGAGCGAAACGGTCAACGAACGCAAGTCGGGCGAGCGGATCATCCTTAACCAGACCATCGCTCCGATCCAGAACGGCGATGACGAGATTCAGGGATTCGTTGCTATCCAAGACGACATCACTGACCACCGACTGCGGGAACAACAACTCGTCGTCTTCGATCGGGTGCTCAGACACAATCTCCGTAATAAGGGGACTGCAATCCAAGGATACGCCGACATTCTGGAGCAGACGCTCAGTGACGAACAGTCGGTCGAACACCTGCGTACGATCCAGGACAATATCGACTCCCTGCTGGATATCAGCGAGAAAGCACACCACGCCAGACAGATCTTCGCAGACAACATCGAGGAAGCCGACTCCGTTTGCGGGCTAGAAGCCGGTCTTGAGCGGATCCGTGACCGAGTGGTGTCACAGTACACGGAGGGGAATGTCGTCATCCAGGAACTGCCTTCGGAAACAGTCGAAATCGACTCGCGTGTGCTGCCGGGCATTCGCGAGTTTGTCGAGAACGGCGTCAAGCACTCGGATGCCTCCTCGCCACAGGTTGAAATCGCCGCCTCAGTCGACGAGACGACGAGTACGATTTCGGTCGTCGATAACGGCTCCGGGATTCCCGAACAAGAGCAGCGCGTCATCGAGGCCGGAACCGAAGAACCGCTCGAACACGGATCGGGATTGGGACTGTGGTTCGCCTACTGGCTCGTCAGTTACGTCGGCGGAGACGTCGACATCCGAACAAGCGATGTCGGGACCATCGTCGCGATGACGATCCCCGTCCGATAGGCCGGCGCTCCGGCCGAAGAGATGACGTCTAGCAGATCTATACAGCGTTTCCAACTGATCGCGCACGTGATCGCCCGACTCCGCGTGCGGTCGCGTGAGCGAAGGCGTACTGAGTAACTGACGTCGAACTTAACTGCAGCAATGTGCGTGCCCATCCACGAATGAGAGCGGTTTCCCAATACTATTTTAGGAAGAATCCTAGGCCCTGATATGGCGGACACACCCGTCGGTGCAATCGACACTCTCCTGGCGGACGCGACAGCGGAAGTCGACGATCCAGAAGTCCGATACAAACTCAGAACCGCACGCCAGCTAACGGATGTCATCGAACAACATCACGACGACCTCGTTGCGGTGGCCGTGGATGCGACCGGTAGTGACGAAGTCAAAAAGCAGTTGCACGAGCGGAGACACAGCGAGTAACTGTTTCTGGTGGGGACTTAGGAGAGTTCCACACCCGAAGGAACCCGACCAGTGGCGGTTGCAGACGTCAACCCGAGATAATTGCAACTGCCTCGTTCTCGACGTGTAACTCCTGATCGATGAGTTGATCCACCTTACTGCGGAAAATGGAGGCGGTAGTTCACTCGTCTTCCAGAGTCGAGAGCCGAGCCTGAATTTCATCAGCATCCGCCTTCGAGAGGGCCTCTACGCCGAACTGCACGAGGAGCGGGTAGAAGTGCCGGTTCTTTTTGAACTCGTCTTGACCCGCTTTTCGAAGCGTCAGCTGTGATTCGAGATAGGTGTCCTCCATCTCATCAAGAATGTTGTCCGGAATGTAGATGGTCCGCCCGTTCCACTCGTTCTTGATATTCGTCTTCGTTTTACTCGTTTCACTCGTTTTGTTCGTTTCGCCCGAATCGGATGATCCATCCGAGCGACTCGTTTCCTCCGTTTCGTTCACTTCACTCGTTTCGCTTGCATCGGCTTCGTCGTCCTCGTCGTCGTAGTTGCCCTCGATACCGGAGGCATCACCCCAGCCGTCAGTCATACGTCACCTCCGCGGGAGCGGTCTTCTCGAACGTCTCGTCGAACAGGTCGGCGATCTCGTTGAACAGGTTCCGCGCGTCTTCGACCCGCTTGTTCTCTTTCCCGAAGCCGAAGACGGACACGCCGTCACCGATCGATTGCGAGAGGTCGGTGCGCTTTGGGATCTCGAAGACAGGGAGCGAGTACGCCGATTCGATCTCCTCGATTGTGTTCCGGTGTTCGGAGTTCTGCTCAACACGGTTACACACGATTGCAAGTCGGTTGATGTCACCGTACGCTGGTTCGAGCGAGCCCAGCTGCTTCGCGAATATCTGAAGACTGTTGGCGTTGAGTTTCTCGGGGATGACGGGAATGACGACGTTGCTGGTCGCGACGAGGGCGTTATCGGTGAGGACGTTCAGCGAGGGTGGCGTATCGACGATGATGTAGTCGTAGTTCTTGTCGAGTTCGTCGAGTGCCATTCCCAGCCGCTCACGACTCTTCGGTGCTTCGAGTAGCGTCTGGATGTTTTTGTTGTTCGCGAGCTTCTCACTGGCTGGTAGGATGTCGAACTCCTCGTGTTCGACGATGATGTCGTTCACCGACTCCATCTGATCGAAGTCGAGGACGTCGAAGAGCGTGGTCCGATCGGTGTCGTAGTACAGACCACTGTAGCCGAGAGAGCACGTGAGACCGCCGTGATAGTCGATGTCGACGAGCAGGACGTCGTAGCCGCGTGCTGCGAGTGCACCACCAGTGTGTATGACGTCGGTTGTCTTTCCCGCACCACCTTTCTGATTCGCCACCGTGATTCGTGCGGTATTGGTTGCTGTCATTTCTTTTGTTCCTCTCAACTAGTTCGTTTTGTTCGTTTCAGTCATTATGTTCGTCTGTTTCGGTGCGTTCAGTGAGGGCGTTCCACTCGGTGAGATGATGACGACGATGTTAAAACCACCCGTTCGTTGTACTCATCGAACTGAACTCCTTCGTTGAGTTCGTTATTTTCATTTTGTTCGTTCCGGGCATAGTTCGCATTCGCTCTTGCGTTCTATTCGTTACGTTCGTTTTTTTGACGAAGCCTTCGCACTCAATGCCTCGTATAGCGGTATATGAATTCCTCCCGATCACTGCTCTCGTTTGGCTCGTTCTTTTCATATCATTCGTTATTTCATTTATCGTAATATTAATTTTTCACAGTGAACTTCCGAAACCAACGCGTCGTATAGCAGTAAATGGATTCGCCTCGATCACTGCTTTCGTTTCGTTCATTCTTTTCATCTCATTCGTTCTCTTCATTCTATTCGTTATATCTGCTGTTCACCTCTCAGACATCTCAATAATAGCGATGGCTTGTACGATTCTCTCGGAGAGTGCTGTGCCGTGCAGCGCCGCCAGACGCGCACCTGAGTCGAATCCTCCGCGGTGATGCCAAAAAGCAAATCTGCCAGGTAGTCGACGGAGAGTCGTTTTCAGCTCGGGGAACCGAGATACTAGACAGCGTTATCCGATTTCTCAGAACGGTCGAGAACAGTCCGAACAAGATCAGCGATCTCCGCTTCCGGCATCGGATCGACATCGACGCGGGACCCGTCAGCAGTATAGAAGACCCCTGCAGTCACCTCCCGGTCAGGGAACCACTCGTTCAGGATGTGGTAGTACACGCTGAGTTGCTTCCGATACTCATTCGCAGCGTGCCGTCCGAGGTCGGTCTTGAAATCGATGATATCGACAGTGTCGGGACGAATATGCACAAGGTCGACGAATCCTGAGATGGTGACCTGCTCCCCATCGACGGTGAGTGGGAGATACGCGTCCTCCTCGACCCGTAGCTCTCCGCCAAGCGAGTCCAAGAACAATTTGATATGACGCTCGTCCTCGTTCGAGGGTTCGACGCCTTCTTCCAACACGTAGCGCTCAGCGAACTCGTGGGTCTCCGTCCCGAACGCGGTCCCTCTCCCGTCGTCTACGTCCTCGAACACGTCGTCGCGCATCAGCGTGTGTGGCGAGTGTCCGACTGGACCTTCTGGCGTCGGCACGGAAATCTGCAAGTGTGACTGCGTCGTCTCGCTGACGCCGTCTGCTCGAACGTCAGGCTCCAATTCCTCGAGGGCGACGGGGAGCTCCTCGATGAACGTGTTCGGGGACTCACCTGAAGCGAACACGAGATGGCTCTCTGCCCGCGTCATCGCGACGTAGAGCAAGCGGCGTTCCTCGTCGTACCCACGCGGGAGGCACTTCTGCAAGACATCGACCCGCCAGTTGTCGTGAATGTGAGGATACCCGTGGTCGTCGGCGTAGAGCTTCCGCTGGCGTAACCCGATCGGATCGTCGAACGTGATCACGTTACTGTTTCCACCCGACGGTGGGAAGCGACGAGCGTTCATATTCGCGAGCACGACGATGGGGTGTTCGAGCCCCTTCGCCGCGTGGATGGTCTGGACAGTCACCGAGTTCAGACCAGCGCTCGCGTGGACCTCGTGGGTGCTTCCATCATCGATGCCGCGTTCGATGAACCGAATGAGGTCTCCTCGGGTCAACGTCGTCGCGTTGTGGACAGACTGTATCGTCGTCAGCAACACGTCGGCGTAGGCCCCGTCGTAGTCGTACTGAGAGAACACGCGCTGGGCAACGCCACCGACGGTCTCCAGTGACGCGAGCTCCGACTCGAACGCCTGCATATTGTCGGGGTACTTCTCGCTCTCGAGGACGTGTGTGACCTCGTCGAGCGTGTACCCGGCTTCCTCGAGGACGACCGCCCAGCCTCGCTCGGCATCGGATTCGAGGATCCGCAGCCACGCCAAGAGGAGCTTTGCTGGGTCGGAACGGAATAACTCGATGCCACCCTCGTACGCCATCGGCAACCCATACTCCTCGGCAACAGAGAGGAGTTCTCGGCCGAAGTCACGAGTCCGGGTGAGGACCGCGATGTCACCGTACTCCGGGCAGCGAAGGTTGCCGTCCTCCTCGATATGATACGCGTCGTTCCCGACGATCCCCTGAATCTTGGTCAGGACGGTCTCGTGTTCGTCTTCGTGTTGGACCGCCTCTATGTGGGAGTTCTCGTGCGCAGTATTCGAAGATAGCGACACGATGCGGTCTCGGACGGCGGCCTCGTCGACGTCGTCCGTGCTCGCCGCGGGTGTCACCAGACTGTGTTCGGAGATGTCGAGGATGTCCTGCGTCGACCGATAGTTCTCGACGAGCTCGATGTCGATGATCGGGCGTGTCGCCCACGACACGCGTTCGTGGTCCTCGTTGAGTTCGTCGACGAACCGATCCAGTCGAGACTCGAATTCGGTGATGTTCTCCACGGCAGCGTACTGGAACGAGTAGATGCTCTGTTTCCAGTCGCCAACGACACAGACGTTGTTCGTATCCGCGAGCAAGAGTGCGAGTTTGAACTGGATCTCGCTGGAGTCCTGAAACTCGTCGATCATCACGTACTCGAAGGCGACGTCGTCGCGGAGTCGGTGATCCTCACAGAGTACGACGAACGCGAACAGTTGGAGGAAGCCGAAATTGAGGTAATTGCGGCTGAGCGCGAACTCTACGTACTCGTGGTAGACGTCGTGGACAAAGTTCTTGAGATCCTCTCGCTGTTCCTCGAACGCGAGCTGGGCGACGGCAGCAGGAACCTGTTTCTCTCCCCACCCGCCGCGAATCGCCTCTTTCTCGGGTGCGTCCGGGAGATAGCACTTGCCCGTTCCGTAGTCGCCGAGCTTCGAGCGCAGCGTGGACTGCTTGCTCCCGTCGTTTCTAGGTTGGTTCTGCTCGTCGAAGATCTCTCGGAACGACTCGAAGTCACCATCCAGATATCGCTCGCCGTTTCGATACCAGCCCTCGGCTGTCGGAAAGACACCTTTCGCCGCAAGCTGATTGATCAATCCGAGAAGTTCGACTGGGTCCTCGACGGCGCGGAAGAAGTCGTCGTACTCGGGATGGTCGTCGCCGAAGCGACGGACGAACTCGCGGAACTGCGCCTTCTCGACGTTCTCGTCTTCGAGGACTCGCGTCGATCCGGTGATGCGGTCGTCGATGCCGAGAAGCGTCGGTGCCTCGAAGCCGTGCTCCATCAGGATGTCGTGACAGAGGCTGTGGAACGTCTGTATCGGTGCGTCAGAGAGTTCACGCATCCCGTAGTCGCAGTGGGCGACGATTCGGTCTTTCATCTCCGCGGCCGCGTTGTTGGTGAACGTCACGAGGAGGACGTCCTCGGGCTCGACGTCGTCTTGGTCGACGATTTCGGCGTAGCGGCGGGTGACCGTGAACGTCTTTCCGGTCCCGGCACCGGCATCGACGACGTGGATTCCCTGTTTGCTGTCGATGAGGTCTTGCTGACGATCGTTCGGCGAGGTCATCGCGATCCATCCTCCAGGATACAGTCCCGGTTGTCCACGTACCGGTAGTTCGGGTCGCCGGAGAGCCCCTGTACTGGGAAGCGCTCGTCACCGGCGCGGCGGGTGTTCAGTTCTGCAAGGCGTTCTTGGACAAACTGCTCGAACGCGTCCACGTCGCCGGTGAAGTAGTTCTGATTGCGAATTCGAAGCAAGTGTCTCAGTGCCTGCTTACAGCCGTTTTTCACGTACTTGTAGTCTCCAACGTCAGCAATCAATCGCGCAGTGAGTGCGTCGGCGAACTCCGATTCGATGAGTTCGCCGCTGTCGCGGGTGTCTGGGAACTCCTGGCCGTCCAACACAGACCGATACACCTCGTACGTCGATTTCGAGAAGGTCTTGTTACAGTCGTTCGCGGCATCTTCCTGCAGCTCGGTGAACACAGCTGGGCTCGCGATGTACTCTTCGTAGGTGACGGGATAGTAGGTCACCGTCGTGAGGCAGTCCTCCAGAGTGTTCTCCCCTGTCACGACGTCGTCGAGCGTCTCCAGGAAGTGGAAGAACGTGAACTGCAGTTCCTCACCTGGGTGCTCAGTCCGCTGGTGGGCGAGATAGAGGAGTGCTTGAAAGTTCGGTTTGTCGCTCGGGGGATCGACCGCCGAGTGCTTGACGACCGAGTATGCCGACTTCTTCGAGCCGCTCTTGTAATCGAGGAGTCGGGTGGGACTGTGAACGAGGTCGATTTTCCCCTTCAGTCCGAGGCCGGTGTTCTCGAACCAGCGTTCGGTGTGAGAGGACTCGATGGGGCGGTCGTAGTATCCGGCGAAGAAGTTCTCGCTCCGGCCACTGTCGGGCGTCGCCAACCCATCGCCCTGCGGCGGGG
>Ga0207719_100725_pt1 | contig 14278 bp, 14 predicted proteins | sample A23P1SouthBayCA_2_FD_187279 | JGI IMG/M metagenome (GOLD analysis project Ga0207719, IMG submission 187279) | Aerobic enrichment media microbial communities from Eden Landing Ponds, California, USA - A23 P3 (3) (SPAdes) | ecosystem: Environmental > Aquatic > Marine > Unclassified | place... | reverse complement strand
TCGGACCGCGCCCGGTTCGCCGGCGGGACCGGCCGGGACCTCCCCGAGCCGACCGACGGGGAGTACCCCCTGATGCTCACGACTGCCCGCGAGGCCGACGGCTACAACACCGGGATCAGGTCCCGCGCGTCGCCCGACGATCCCGGGCCGCTGGTCGCCAGGGTCCACCCGGCGACGGTCGCCGAACGGGTCGGGACACCCTCCACGTCGGGGGACGCCATCCGCGTCCGGATCGAATCCCGTCGCGGGTCCGTGACCGCCGAGGTCGACGCCGACGACGCGATCCCCGAGGAGCTCGTCTGGCTCCCCATCCACCACCCCGCGACGAACAAGCTGACGATCCCCGCGACCGACCCCCGGTCCGACGAGCCCAACCTCAAGCAGTGTGCGGTCCGGCTGGCGAACGCCGGGACCGATCCCCGCGACGTTTGATACTGTCTGACTCGTTGCCAATGTTCCCCCAAATCGACGCGAGTTCCTGGATGTTCTGTGCTGTCGTCTCGGTGACGTCAACGAGCGTGACGAACCTGGTGAATGGCGGCTCATCTGGCATGCGTTGTCTGGAAGCGGTGGACTCGACCGGGATTGAACCCCGGGCAAGTTACACGGGGCCGTATCACATCGTACTCGATCGGACCCGCTCGTGAGTGGGTCGATGGACTCTGCCGCGATCATCGTAGTACTTCCGACCGATGTACGCGTCGTTGACTGCCCCGATGATCGCGTGATACGCGTCGTCTGCCGACTGGTAGGTGGATTCCTCGGTTCGGCCGAGTACGGTCGCGATCGTTTCTGTCTCCGTCGCTTGCGCTTCGAGCGTGTCAAGGTCCGTGTCACCAACCTGCTGGACGAGCGTCTCCTGAGCGACGGGGAAGCTACACTCCTGATCGAGGAACTCACGGACTTGCGAGAAGTCCATGAACGCGGGAACGTCACTTCTTCAGACGGATAGATGTAGTGATTTCAGACTGTGCTCCCTGCGACGCCTCCCCGACACGGATGGACGAACGGGCACAGTCACCCTTGACATCCTCCTCCGCCTGAAGGCGGAGGAATCCTGAGTGTTGGAGATTTCAGGTTTGCAGTTCCACCGAGCATCCAAACGGTGAGAATCCGTCGGGATGCTCGTGGTCTAAGGCGGGTGGGATTGCTGGGAGTGCCAAGCCCCCGGTACTCCTATCCTCCATCGTATTTGGACTCCCAGAGTTGTTTTTGCCTCACGGGAGTCCGGCAGACTTCGACGGACTCGGAGTTACTTTGAGTCTGCATACAGCAGTCAACTCCGCGACCGACTCTGTGAGAATCGGGCGGTCATCGACTGGTTCCGATTATTGCTTGGTTGCTTGGGGCGGCGAAGCCGCCATCGTAGGACGAGGCAGAACCACTCTGTTCTCGCCTGCTTCCTACCTGTCTCGTGGGGTGCCTGCCACTTGAACGTATAGGTTGAAATCTCGGGCAGTCGCCAAGCATGCATTGATTCCGCGGTGTCGGATTCATCCTGCGGCTAAAGCCGCAGGTATTCTCCTCGAATCTGCATAAAACTCCTTGTAGATCCTTTAACCGTCCCAATCCGGGGCATACGTATGCACATTAGCTTTATCAGTGCCCGATCTGGCAGTTATTTTGTAGAAAAAGTGAAAGATATGGCGAAAGATAGTCAACAATCGCTGTCATCGCCGGACCCGTCGCGCCGGAGAGGACGGTTTGCCTGCCGGGCCGAGGGAGTCCACGGCGCGTCGGGGAGCACAACGCGGGAGACGGGGCCGTCCGTGGAGGCGGGACGATGGGCCTGATCCGGATGACGAAGTGGCGGACGCTCGTGCTCGCGACCGTCGGGTTCAACTTCTCCTTTCTGATCTGGTTCTCCTTCGCGCCCTTCACGGGGCCGATGGCGGAGGAGTTCAGCCTCTCGGTGGCGGAGATCAGCATCCTGGCGAGCGCGGCGATCTGGCTGGCGCCCTTCGGACGCATCCTCACGGGATGGCTCTCCGACAGGTTCGGCGCGCCGGCCGTGTTCGCCATCGTGCTGGGCTATGTCGGCGTGTTCTCGATGTGGAGCGCCTTCGCGCAGGACTACGCCGTGTTCTTCGCCACGCGCCTCATCGTCGCGACCGCCGGGATCACGTTCGTCATCGGCATCCAGCACGTCTCGGAGTGGTTCGAGGAGGGCAACCTCGGACTGGCCGAGGGCGTCTACGCCGGGATCGGGAACGCCGGCGCCGCGGGCGGCGCGCTGATCCTCCCGCGGGTGTTCGGCTCGGGGTGGAGCGGGCCGCTTTTCGACACGAACTGGCGGGCGGCCTTCTTCTACACTGGCGTCGTCTCGATCCTGCTCGCGGTCGTCTACTACGCGCTCGGGGAGGCGGCCAAGTCCGAGGAGAAGCGCCGGGCGACCGCCGAGGAGGCGAGTTTCAAGGGGTGGTTCTACACCGCCACCCGCTACGGAACGATCGTCCTCGCGCTCGCCTACGTGATGACCTTCGGCCTGGAACTGTCGATGAACGGCTGGCTCGCAACCTACTACCGCGAGGGCTTCGCCACGAACGACCTCGTGCTCGCGAGCACGTTCGCGGCCACGTTCTCGGTCGCCGCCGGCCTCCTCCGTCCGATCGGCGGCTACGTCAGCGACCGCCTCGCGCGCGCGGAACGGAACATCATCCCGCTGTTCGAGGGGCGCTACCGCGAACAGTGGACGTTCGTGTCGCTGTGTTTCGTCGTCCTCACGATGTTCGGGATGACGCTCGCGGGTCTCAGCGGGGAGGTCCTGATCGCGGTCGCCGCCGGCTTCCTCGTCGGGATGGGCTGTGCGTTCTCCGAGGGGGCCATCTTCGCGCAGGTGCCCGCGATGTTCCCCGACAGCTCGGGGTCGGTCGCGGGCGTCGTCGGCGGCGTCGGCACGGTCGGCGGGATCGTCTACCCGCTGGTGTACGGCCTGCCGCTCCTGCCGAACCTCCATACGGGCTACTCGGTCGTCGCCGTCTCGATGATCCCCATCGTCCTGCTCGCCGCCTGGGTGTTCCAGCCCCGCGTCGCGAGCCGGGCGACCTCGGCCGGGATTCTCGACTCGCGGACCGACTCGGGGAGCGTCGTCAGCGGGGACGACTGATACGAACGACACTATGGTTCCCGCCGACCGGGGCTGACTTACGTGTCCCACCCCAGTCGGGACCCGTATGCAGGTACTCGCCGTCGTCGGGGCCTCCGGATCGGGGACGACGACGCTCGTGGAGCGACTCGCCGGTCGACTCGCCGAGCGTGGTCGCGTCGCGACGGTCACGCGCCTCGCCGACGCGCCCGACCTGGACGCGGCCGGCACCGACACCGCCCGCCACCGCGCCGCGGGGGCGGCGACGACCGTCGGCCTCGCCGATGAGGAGTGGTTCCGGGCGGGCGAGGGCCGCTCCCTCGACGACGCGCTCGCGGCCCTCGCGCCGGACCACGAGTACGCGCTCGTGGAGGGGTACCACGACCGCGCGCTGGCGAAAGTCGCGCTGGGCGGGGTCGACGCCGCCGACCCCGTGATCGCCCGCGCCGCCGACGCCGCCGACGCCGATCTCGGGGCGATCGTCGACTCGATCGAGGACGTAGACTCCTTCGAGACGCTCGAATCGCTGGTCGCCGAGGCCACGCGCGCCGACGGAAGCGACCGGGCGGGCGCGATCGCGACGTTCACGGGACGGGTCCGCCGGACGGACGGCCCCGACGACGCCCCCACCGAACGGCTCGAGTTCGAGACCTACGACGGCGTCGCCGACGACCGGATGGCGACGATCCGCGAGGAGCTGTGTGCCCGCGAGGGCGTCCAGGAGGTCCTGCTCCACCACCGGACCGGCGTCCTGGAGGCCGGCGAGGACATCGTCTTCGTCGTCGTCCTCGCCGGCCACCGCGAGGAGGCCTTCGCCACGGTTTCCGACGGGATCGACCGCCTCAAAGCGGAGGTGCCGATCTTCAAGAAGGAGGTCACCGTCGAGGAGACGTTCTGGCGCCACGAGGAGTGACCGCGTCGGGCGGCACGCCCGTTATCAGTCCCCGCTGTGCCCCGGGACGCCCGCCTCGCCCTCCTCGACGGACGCACTCGCGACCGCGCCCGTCGAAGCGCCGAGCCAGGGGAGCACCACCTCGCGGACGCCGACGACGTCCCCGACGACCGTCACGGCCGGGGGGTCGATCCCGGCCGACCGGGCGCGCTCGACGATCGTGTCCAGGGTCGCCGTGACCGACGACTCGTCGGCGCAGGTCCCCCGCTCGATCATCGCGACCGGCGTGTCGGGGGCCACGCCGCCCTCGCGCAACGCCGCGACGTTGTCCGGGAGGCGCCCGACGCCCATGAGGACGACGAGCGTCCCGCCGGCGGTGACCGTACTGGAGAGTGCGTCCCAGTCGAGCGCGCTCCCGGCCTTCGTGGGGTCCTCGTGGCCCGTGACGACCGTGATGGCGGAGGCGTGTTCGCGGTGGGTGGGCGGTATCCCGGCGTTCCCGGGGACGCCGACCGCGCTCGTGATCCCGGGGACGACCTCGAAGGGAACCCCGTGTGTGGCGAGGTGTTCGATCTCCTCGCCGCCGCGCCCGAAGACGAACGGGTCGCCGCCTTTCAGCCGGACGACCGTTCGTCCCGCGCGCGCCTCCCGCACCAGCCGATCGTTGATCTCGGCCTGGGTCGTGCGCTCGCCGCCGGAGCCCTTCTTGCCGACGTCGACGACCCGCCCGGCGCCGATCCGCTCGTGGACGGCCCCGCTCACGAGCGAGTCGGTCAGGACGACGTCGGACTCCTCGAGCAGCCGCGCGGCCTTCACCGTGAGGAGGTCCGGATCGCCCGGCCCGGCGCCGACCAGGTGGACGGTCCCGTCGATCATGGGACGCTCACGCGGCCCGCCGGGGGAACGGGAGCCACGTTTCGGGGATTCGACCGCCTTCGGACGTTCGTTTTCATGTGTTCGTATCTAGTAGACAGACGGCCATCATAAGTGCCTTTCCTGGGACGATTATTAACTCCTTAGTCGCCACGGGAGGCCTAATATTCCCGGACGGTGCCCTCCATCCCGGACGACGGCCGGCGGCCTCGACCACCGGACGACTGTCCGCGACCCCGAACCGCGACGGTCAGCGACGCGACGACCCGCGGCGTGACGGTACTACTATAGCCGTCACCCGTGTATCCCGGCGCATGGACCAGACCAAACTCGCGGACGCGAGCGACGCGCTGTACGAGGCGAGCGAATCGGTCGAGGGCGAGGCGGCTGACCGGCTCCGGAACCAGGCGGACGCGCTCGCGAAACACGCCGACGCCGACCGTGGGCCGGACCACGGCCAGGTGGCGCGCCACCAGGAGAAACTGCGGGAGATCAAGGCCGAGGCGAGCGCCGTCGCCGACGAGATCGACCGCGCGTACGCGCTGCTCAACGAGTACCGCGAAACCGTGGAGGGCGTGTAGACGCGAGACGACGGGGGGCGTCCGAGCAGGGCCACACTGGAGGGCGTACCGGCGGGGCTACCGCGACTCGGCGATCGGGACGGACGCCTCGGTGGGCGCAGAGAGCCATGACCCGTCGGTCGAGACGTCCGCGATGACCAGTCGCGGGACCCCCGACTCCTCCTCGATGGCGGCCATGACCTCCCCGGTCGAGCCGGTCATCCCGTCCGTCTCGGGTGTCGGGTCCCGTTCCATACCGTGTGAGATGTTGTCACGGTGCATAAACCCGTCGAAACGCGACGGGGACCGAACGGGGCGTGGCGCGCCCGGGTCGGATGGGGTGTGGCCGGCGTCGGGCGCTGGTCGTAGGGTACAAGGCGATGGACGGCAAATCCGGGAGTATCATGAACGTCGCTGACGCGATGACGCCCCGATCCGCGGTCGTCACCGCCGAGTTACCGGGGACCCGCGACGAGGCCCTGGCGCATTTCCAGCAGGGTAGCTTCTCCTCGATGCCGGTCGTCAAGCATGGCGACGACGGCGAGGAGTTCCGCGGGCTCGTCTCCCGGAACGACCTCATCGAGCGCCCCGACGAGGACCAGCTCGCCCTCCTGGTCCGGGAGGTCCCGACGATCTCCCGGGGCGCGACGATCGCCGACCTCGCGGAGCTGATGCTCGTGGAGGGCACCCGGCGGGTCCCGGTCGTCGACGGGGAACTCGAGGGGATCGTCACGATCACCGACGTGATCCGGGCGATCGCGGACGGGGCGGTCGAGACGGACGCGACCGCCGGCGACGTCGCCGCCCGGGACCTGAACACCACCTACCGGGGGACGCCCCTCGCGGTCGCCGAGCGCGAGATCCACTACGCGGGGGACCCTTACGCCGTCGTCCTCGACGACGACGGCGAGATGGTCGGTATCATCACCGAGGTGGACGTCATCGAGGTCGCCGAGGTGGTCGAGGGCGAGGACGCGACGGGCGACTCCATCGCCGGCCAGGACGACGACTGGCGCTGGGAGGGGATCAAGGCCGTCGGCAACCGCTACCTCCCGACGCGAAACGTCGAGATCCCCGAGGGCCCGACGGCGGAGTACATGACCGCCGACCTCGTGACGGTGTCGGCCCGCAAGTCCGTCCAGGAGGTCGCCCAGTCGATGATCACTCACGACATCGAGCAGATCCCGCTCGTGGACGGCGGTGATCTCGCCGGGATCGTCAGGGACGTGGACCTGCTCAAGGCCGTCGCATGAGCGAGCGCGAACGGCTCGCGGAACTCGCGAAACGCCGCGGCTTTTTCACCCCGACCGCCGAGGCCTACGGTGGGGTCGCCGGCTTCTACACCTACGGCCCGCAGGGCGCGACGCTGAAGGAAAACGTCGAGGACGCCTGGCGCGATCGGTTCGTCACCCGCGAGGGCCACATGGAGATCGACGCGCCCACCATCATGCCCGAGGCCGTCTTCGAGGCGTCGGGCCACCTGGAGACGTTCGACGACATGGTCGTCGACTGTGCCGACTGTGGCGCCTCCCACCGCGCCGACCACCTCATCGAGGACGCCACCGACATCGAGGAGGCCGAGAGCCTTCCCACCGAGGAGGTCGCGGCTCTCATCGCCGACCACGGGATCGCCTGCCCGGCCTGTGGCGCCGCCCTCGCGGGCGAACCGGTCGACGACTTCAACCTCATGTTCGGGACGAACATCGGTCCGGGGGACTCCTCGCCGGGGTACCTGCGCCCCGAGACCGCACAGGGCATCTTCGTGGAGTTCCCGCAACTGGCCGAGTACGCCCGCAACCAGTTGCCCTTCGGCGTCGCCCAGATCGGGCGGGCCTACCGCAACGAGATCAGCCCCCGCCGGGGGCTGGTCCGGGTCCGGGAGTTCACCCAGGCCGAACTCGAACACTTCGTCGATCCCGAGCGCGACGAGCCGCCGATCGAATCTGTTGAGGACGTCGTCCTCCCGCTTTACGCCGCCGCCGACCAGGGGGCCGACGACGGCGCTGCCCGCGAGATGACCGTCGACGAGGCCCTCGACGAGGGCGTGATCGGCGACCCCTGGATCGCCTACTACCTCGGGATCTCGAAGAGCTGGTACGAGCGTATCGGCGTCGACATGGACCGCTTCCGGTACCGCCAGCACCTGCCGGGCGAACTCTCGCATTACGCGTCGGACACCTGGGACGCCGAGACCGAGGTCGCCGGGGACTGGATCGAGGTCACCGGCTTCGCCGACCGCGGCGACTACGACCTCGCACAGCACGAAGCCCACTCCGGCGAGGCGTACTCGGTGTTCAGACAGTACGACGAGCCCCGCACCGTCGAGCGGGCGACCGTCGACCCCGACATGAGCTACCTCGGCCCCGAGTACGGCGGGACGGCGGGCGCGATCGCCGACCGGCTGGCGGCGCTCGCCGGGCGGGACCCCGACGCCTTCGAGGACGAGTACGTCACGGTCGAGGTCGAGGGCGAGACGTACACGATTCCCACGGAAAAGACCGGCTTCTCGGTCGAAGAGGTGACGGAGTCGGGCGAGCACGTCACCCCCAACGTCGTCGAGCCGTCCTTCGGGATCGGCCGGCTCGTGTACACCGTCCTCGCGCACAACCACCGCCGCGACGAGGTCGACGGCGAGAAGCGGGACTACCTCTCGCTTCCGCCCGCGATGGCTCCCACTCTCGTCGGCGTGTTCCCGCTGATGGACCGCGACGGCCTGGCCGAACGCGCCGAGGAGGTCGCCGGACGCCTGCGCGACCGGGGACTGCCGGTCGCCTACGACGACGCGGGATCGATCGGGCGCCGGTACCGCCGCCAGGACGAGGTCGGGACGCCGTACTGTGTCACCGTCGACTACGACACGCTGTCGGAGGACACCGTGACGCTCCGGGACCGCGACACCGCGGCCCAGCGCCGCGTTCCGGTCGAGGATATCCCGTCGACGCTCGCGGAACTTCGCGCCGGCGAGACCGCCGTCGAGGCCGTCGGCGAACCGATCGCTGACGACTGATCTACATGTCCGCTGCCGACGAGATCGCGCGCCGGGCGGTCCACGTCGGCGGCGCGGCCTTCCCGCTCGCTTACCTCGCCGACATCCACCTGCTCGCGGGCGATGTCGTCACCTGGCCGCGGCTCCGGCTGGTGTACCTCCTTGCGGCCGCCGTCGCCGTCGGCCTGGAGTTCGTCCGCCTGGCCGTCGGCCTGGAGTGGGCGGTGTTCCGCCGGCTCACCCGGGAGTACGAGCAGGACAACCCGGCGGGGTACGCGCTGTACGCGGTCGGCTCCGCGATCGCCGCGCTGGTCTTCGATCCGATCGTCGCCGTGCCGGCCCTGCTCGCGCTCGCCATCGTCGACCCGCTGAGTGGCCTGCTGTCCCGTCGCGAGCACCGCCGGGTGAAACGGCCGTCCGTCCTCGGGGTGACGTTCGCCCTCTCCGTGATCATCGCGGCGGCGTTCGTCCCGCTCCCGGCGGCGATCCTGGGCGGCGCCGCCGTCACCGTCGCCGACGGCGTCAAACCCGCGATCGAGGGGGTCGTCCTCGACGACAACTTCACCATCCCCGTCGGGGCGAGCGTCGCGATGTGGGTCGGGGTGGCCTACCTGCCGGCGACGCCGACGCTGGCCTGATCGCCGCCGTCGTGGCTTACCCCGCCCGCGACGCCACGGCGCGCTCGATCCGCCCGGAGTACCGCATCAGGAGCGTCCCCAGCACGCTCGTCACCAGGACGTACCCCACGGCGAAGGCGGGGACGAAATCGCCGACGACGCCCGTCATCCCGGCGGCGAGGGCGGCGACGACCAGGGAGAACTCCCCGCGCGCGGTGAGGCCGAGGCCGACACGGAGCGACCGGCGGTCGTCGAGGCCGAAGGCTCGCCCGCCGAGGTAGCCGCTCCCGACCTTCGCGAGGACGCCCGCGAGGACGCCGACGGCGAGCGGGGGAGCGACGCCGGCGACCGCGCCCGGATCGGTTTCCAGCCCGACCGCGAAGAAGAACACGGCGGCAAAGAGGTCCCGGGCGGGCGCGAGGACGCGCTCCAGGCGGAGTTTGAGGTCGGTCTCGGAGATCGCGGCGCCGACGAAGAAGGCGGCGACCGCCTCGCTCACGCCGGACTGGAGCGCAAAGCCCGACAGCAGGGCGGTCGCGCCGACGACCCGCAGTAAGAACAGTTCGTCGGACTCGGCGTCGAACAGGCGCTCGACGAGCCGACCCCCGAGGGTGGCCAGCAGGACGAACCCGACGAGCAGTAGCCCCGACTCCGCGAGCGAGAGGAGGACGCCGCCGCCGGCGTCCCCGAGCGCGATCGCCGCGAGGACGGCCAGGTAGACGGCGGCGACGACGTCCTCGACGACGAGCGTCCCGATGATCGCCTCGCTCTCGGGGTCGGCGATCCACCCCAGATCGGAGAGGGACTTCGTGACCACGGCGCTGGAGGAGGGGTACAGCACCGCGCCGAGGAAGAGCGCGCCCACCGGGCCGAGCCCGAGCGCGAGCCCGAGGACGGCCCCGAGGCCGGCGTTGACGACGAAGTCGATCCCGCCGGCCCGGAGGATGCGGTCGGGCTCGGCGAACAGTTCCTCGAGGCTGAACTCGACGCCGATGAAAAAGAGCAGGAAGACGATCCCGAGTTCCGCGAACAGTTCGATGAACTCCGACTCCTCGACCAGCGACAGGGAGAGGCCGCCGGCGGAGGGGCCGAAGGGACCGATCAGCAGTCCCACGAGCAGGTACGCGGGGATGACGGACTGGCCGAACCGCCAGGCGACCGCCCCCGCGATCGCGACCGCGGTGACGACGATCCCGGCGTCGAGGAGGAGGTCGGCCATCACTCGCCCCCCGGCCGGCCACCGGTGGCGTCGGCCATGGTCAGGCCAGCGCTTCCAGCCGGGCGTGTTCCTCGCGGGTGCCGACCCCGACGATCACGTCGCCCGCCTCGATCCGGGCGTCGGCGTCGGGGTTCGAAATCGTCTCGGCGCCGCGCTGGACCGCGATCACCGACACGCCGGTCTCGGCGCGGACCTCGGCGTCACCGAGCGTTTCGCCGGCGAGGTCCGAGTCCTCGCTCACCTCGATCCACTCGATGATCGACCCGCCCAGCGGAACCGAGAGGGCGTCGGTGTCGACGGTCTCGAAGGTGGTCCCCTGGAGGACGGTCGCGAGTCGCCGGGCCTCGTCGATGTCGAGGTCGAACAGTTTCTCGGAGTCGGCCTCCGGGGAGGGCCGGCGGAACACCTCCCGGCGGCCGTCGTGGTGGAGGACGACGACGATCCGCCCGTCGTCGCCGTGGTCGAGTTCGAACTTCCGGCCCACGCCGGGCAGGTCGGTCTCGTAGACGGTCATGTCCGGGCGTTCGGCGACGGGGAAAATAAAGGTGGAGTCCCGCGGGCCGCCCCGAGGCGGGACCGCCCATCGAACCGTCGTCACCCCGAGACGACCCGTCGAGCGATACGCCCGTCCGGACGGCGCGGGCGTTAAACCCCTGGCGCGGCGACGGTCGACCATGCGCGTCGGCGTCATCTCGGACGTCCACTCGAACCTCGTCGCGCTCGAAGCTGTCCTGCAAGACATGCCCGACGTGGACGAACTGGTCTGTGCGGGCGACATCGTCGGCTACAACCCACACCCGGCGGAGTGCGTCGAGGTCGTGCGCGACCGGGGTATCCCCACGGTGATGGGCAACCACGACCGGATGGTCGCGACGGGGCGGAACTTCTACGGCAACTCCATGGCCCGGGCGGGCGTCACGCACGCCCGCGAGGAACTCGACGACGGGGCGATCGAGTGGCTCGCCGGACTCCCCGACGAGCGTACCCTGTTCGACGGCCGCCTGAAGGTCGTCCACGGCCACCCCGACGATCCCGACCGCTACACCTACCCCGAGGAGTTCTCCCCCCGGATGCTCGACGGGGAGGACGTGCTCGTGATGGGCCACACGCACGTCCAGCACACGGAGCAGTACGGCGAGGGGATCGTGATGAACCCGGGAAGCGTCGGCCAGCCCCGGGATCGGGACCCGCGGGCGGCCTACGCCGTCCTCGATCTCGACGCCCTCGCCGTCGAGGAACGCCGCGTGGAGTACGACGTCGGGGCGGTGCAGGCGGCGATCGAGAAGGCGGGACTGCCCGAGCGGACGGGGTCGCGGCTCGCGAGCGGGCGGTGAGGGCCGGAGAAAAGATCGTCGTCGCCTACGGAAGCCACGGGAACCGGGAGAGGGCGCGCTCCGTCACCGATAGCGTGTTATCTGAAGAAGTTCTCCGTGTCGGTGGTCCCGGTGATGGTGACGGTACGGCCGCTTCTGGACGACGAGACGTCGTTGTAGTCCTCGAACGCGTCGGACTCCGTGGAGTTCCCGATAGCGTCCATGTCGATGTCGTCTTCACTGTCGAACACCACGACGGTCTCGACGTCCGCCGACGCGCCGTTGATTTCGATCGCGGCGCCGACCGCGACCTGCCCCCGGAACTGTTCGGCCTCGATGTCCGTTTCCTCGATTTCGTTCATGGTTTCACCGATGACGAGCGTCCCCTGGCCGAGCGCGTCCACGAGGGCGTCCATGTCCTCGTTCATCTCGGCGTACCGGTCAACCTCCCCGTTGTCAGTGCCGATGACCGTTTCCACGGATTCGGACGATCCGTCCTCCGGTCCGAGGATAACGGTACCCTCGGTTACTGCGATGTCGCTTCCCCCACTCTCGGCGGAATAGAGCGTGTACCCCCCAACCGACTCCTCCGAAACGTCCGCGTCGCTCTCGTCGATCTTGTCGTCGATCGTATCGGTCACGTCGCTCTTCGCGAAGTCCCCGAAGACCACGGTGGGAATGGAGCCGCCCGAATCCGCGTACATCGGGCCGGGGCGGATCCACTCGTCGATGTCTTCGGGGGCGACCCCGGTAATATAGAAATTGCTATTGATTCTGCTGGGGTCCGTGAGGTAGTCGAAACTGCGGTCGTCACTCTCGGATTCCGCGTCACGAAGTTCCGCCGTGTTGACCGAGTTGAACCGGTAGTGGTCGTCGTCACCGATCTCGTCGGGCGCGGGCAGCCACCCCGCGTAGCCGGGGTTCGATCCCCCACCAAGCAGGCTCTCGATCGCGCTACACCCCGAAAGGGCGCCGATAGCCCCGACCCCCGCAGCCGTCGCCCCGTATCGAAGCACGTCCCGTCGAGAGAATCCGGGAGTCATGTCGTCCGACAGATACGGCGAACAGTACAAGAATGTTTGGACGGCGAACAGTACAAGAATGTTTGAACGGCGAAATCAACACCTCGGCGTCGAGGAACGGTGCGTCGAGTGCGACGTCGGGGCGGTGCAGGCGGCGATCGAGAAGGCGGGACTGCCCGAGCGGACCGGGTCACGTCTCGTGAGCGGGCGGTAGAAGACAGGGCGGTCCCGCGTCACTCCAGGCGGTTCTGGATCAGTTCGAGCGCGCGCTCGCCGTCGGACTCGTCGACGAAGACGGCGACGGTGGTGGCGCTGGTGACGAGGTCGTACAGCTCGATGTTCTCCTCGGCGAGGGGGTCGACGACCTTCAAAAACTCCGTGACCTGGGTGGGGAGGTCGCTGCTGGTGATCCGGATGGCGGCGACGGACTCCTCGACGGTGAAACTCGACAGGACGGCGGAGTCGACGACCGTGTCGTGCAGCGCCGCCTCGGCCTCCTCGGCGTCCTCCTCGTCGACGTAGATGGTGATGCTGTCGAGGCCGCTGGAGGTGGCGTCGATGTTGATGTCTTCCTCGTACAGCGCCGTCGAGAGCTTCGAGAGGATGCCGGGCTTGTTGCGGACGGCGCGACCGGCGACGGTGATGCAGGCCAGCGGGCGCTCGCGCATGTCGATGAGGCTCGCGAACTCCCCGACGACGTCGGTCCCACCCGCCAGGAGGTCGCCGTGCTGGTAGTGGATGACCCGCATCTCCAGGTCGTCGGACTTGTAGGCCAGCGCCGAGGGCGCGACCACCTCCGCGCCACGGAAGGAGAGGTTCCGGAGTTCGTCGACGGTGATCTCGCCGACGTTGCGCGCGCCCTCGACGACGCGGGGATCGCCGGTCATGACGCCCTCGACGTCGGTGACGATGACGACTTCGTCGGCGTCGATGTACTGCCCGAGCATGACGGCGGTGGTGTCGGAGCCGCCCCGGCCCAGCGTCGTGACGTTGCCCTGGTGGTCCTCCGCGAGGAAGCCGGTGATGACGGGGACGACAACGCCCAGGCGTTCCTTCAGCGAGTTGATCCGGCGGGAGGTCTCCTGGCGGTCGACCTCGCCGTGGTCGTCGACGACGATCGGCCAGTCGTGGCTCCCGGGTTCGAGGAAGTCCGACTCGATGCCCCGCGAGGACAGCGCGGCCTTGAGCATCCGCACCGAGGTGCGCTCGCCCATGCTCACAATCTCGGCGCGGTCGGCGTCGTCGGCCTCGAAGGTGATGTCCTCCAGCAGGTCGTCCGTCGAGCTCCCCATCGCGCTCGCGACGACGACGACCTCGTGGCCCTGTTCGACGGCGTCCGCGATCGACCCGGCGGCGCGCTCGATCCGGTCGCCGGAACCGAGACTGGTGCCGCCGAACTTGACGACTATGCGCACCCCATCACCCCGTTCGTACGCCCGTGGATCATGCCCCGGGGTAACAGAGGGGATGGCATAACTGCTTTCATCCGTGCCCCGGCGCCGCCGTCCGGGACGTCGGTGCTGCCACCGCGCCGAGCGCCCCGGGCGATGTTCGGAGCGTCCGGGGGGTATATGTGTCCCCTCGTGTGTATCGTACATGATTCCCGAACGATGACCCGGCCTCCTACGATCCCCGAACGATGACCCGGACCCCCGGCCCACCGTCCGGGTGCGGCGGCGACCTGCCCACCTCGCGACGGGGCGCGCTCGCG
>Ga0207719_100724_pt1 | contig 14316 bp, 15 predicted proteins | sample A23P1SouthBayCA_2_FD_187279 | JGI IMG/M metagenome (GOLD analysis project Ga0207719, IMG submission 187279) | Aerobic enrichment media microbial communities from Eden Landing Ponds, California, USA - A23 P3 (3) (SPAdes) | ecosystem: Environmental > Aquatic > Marine > Unclassified | place... | reverse complement strand
TCGTCGGCGCCGTGTTCGTGTCTGACGGCGGCGCGGGCGACAGCCGCCGCCCGCCCCGCCGAGAGCCCCGGTGCCGCCGCGAGCGCCGCCACGTCGCCCTCCCGGAGCGCCCGTTCGGCGTCATCCAGTTCGGCGAGCGCCGCCGCCGTCTTCTCGCCGACGCCCGGGATGGCGGTGAACTCCATGCGGCGTGGTGTATCGCCCCATCCGGCAAAACGTTGCGGGTCCGGCCAGTGACGTTCTCCGACTCCGACAGACAACGCGCTTTTGCCCGTCGGCGCGGTACGGACGAAAGATGACTCCTGCTCTCGACGCGAAACTCGACGCCGCTCGGGACGCCCTCGCCGAGCGGTCGGGCGTCGTCGTCGCCTTCTCCGGCGGCGTCGACTCCAGCGTCGTCGCCGCCCTTGCCCATGACGCCCTCGGCGACGACGCCGTGGCGTGTACGGCCCGAAGCGAGACGCTCCCCGCCGAAGAACTCGACGACGCGACGCGGGTGGCCGAGGAAATCGGCGTCCGCCACGAGACGGTCACCTTCTCCGAACTCGACAACCCCGACTTCGTCGCCAACGGCGACGACCGATGTTACCACTGCCGGACGATGCGCCTCGGGAAGATGTACGAGGTGGCCCAAGAACTGGGCGTCTCGACGGTCTGTGACGGGACGAACGCCTCCGACCCCGGCGAGGGCCACCGCCCCGGGCTTCGCGCCGTCGAGGAACTCGAAGTGTTCTCGCCGCTCTTGGCCCACGACCTCACGAAAGCCGAGGTCCGCGAGGCCGCCGAGCGGTACGGGCTGTCCGTCGCCGACAAACCCTCGATGGCGTGTCTCTCCTCGCGCATCCCCACGGGATTGGAGGTGACCGAGGAGAAACTCTCGCGTGTCGAGAAAGCGGAACGACTCCTGCGGACGTGGGGGTTCTCGCAGTTCCGCGTCCGCGACCACGACGGACTGGCCCGCATCGAAGTCGCGCCCGATGAACTCGACGCGGCGCTCGACGCCGACTTCGCTCGTGCGGCCCGCGAACACCTCCTCGACGCCGGCTTCGACCACGTCACCCTCGACCTGCAGGGCTACCGGACGGGGAGCGTGAGTCCGGCAGACGAGGGCCCGGACTTAGAGCAGGAGTACCCGATTCGCGAGGACTAGTCGGGTCTCGGACGCCAGCCGCCGACCCGACTACGCCGTCGGCGCGTCGAGGAAGTCAGTTCGATTCTCGCTGACCAGCGTCGGCGTCCCGTCGTCGACCAGAACTTCATTCAGCGCGCAGTTGTGTTGCTCGCTTTCGACGACCGAATCGACGATGTCGCGCCCGTCGAGGGCGCCGATGAGGAGATAGAGCGGGCCGCCGTGACAGACGACGACCACCGTATCGTCGGGGTCGCTCCCCGCAAGAACCCGCTCCCAGCCCGAGCGGACGCGTTCGCGAACGTCACGCAAGCTCTCGCCACTCTCGGGCCGGGCGTCCACGGCGTCTCGGCCCGCTCGGGCGAGCGAGAGGCGGTCGTGGTCCTCGAAGACAGCCTCGCAAGGAAGCCCCTGATACCGACCGAAGTCGCGTTCGCGCCACGCCGACTCGTGGACTGGCTCACAGCCAATCCGTTCACCGAGGTGGGCCGCCGTCTCTCTCGCGCGCCGGAGGTCCGACGCGAGGATTCGGTCCACGTCGTACTCGGCGTCGACCGCCGCGGCCAGCGCTCGCGCCTGGTCGTGACCGCGGTCGGTGAGTGGCGTCGGCGCCCAGCCCTGCAGACGACCGTTGCGATTCCACATCGTCTCGCCGTGCCGGGTGAGCAGGACGGTCGGCATAGATATGGCTACACCCGACCCCTACAAGAGCCTTCCTCGGGACGGTACCGGCCCACACGCCACCGCTCGGTTCGGGACTGGTTGGCATCCCATCAGTTTCCGGTCCACCGGAGGAGCGCGAGCGTCCCCTCGAACAGGGTAATCATCGTCGCGGCGACGATGATGGGGGCCATCCCCGTCGGGTCGGGGCTGATGAGGAACGCGACGCCGAGGAAGCCACCCCAGAACAGGAGGCGGCGCTGTTCCAGCCACGCACGGGTGGTGAGGTTCATCATAATCGCGAGCATGATGAACAGCGGAATCTGGAACACCAGCGCCATGTAGCCCATCAGGATGAGGATGAGGCTGAACGTCTCCTTGAGACCGAACGCGACGACAGCGGTGCCCGTCGTGTAGGCGGTGAAGTACGCGAAGATGGCGGGAAGAACGACGAAGTGCGCGAAGGCGACGCCGATAAGCGCCAGAATCAGACTGGTCGGAACGGCGGCGAGGTAGTACCGGCGTTCCCGCGGGAACAGTCCCGGGCGCATGAACAGGTAGGTTTCGTAGACGGCGACGGGGAGTCCGACGACGAAGCCGGCCAGCGCCGACACCTTCAACTCGGTGACGAGGAGTTCGAGCGGCCCGTACAGCCGGGGGCGACGGTCCGTGATAGTCTGCGCACCGGGGATGTGGGAGTTCCAGAGGAAGTTGATAGCCTGGTCGGCGACCGGAAACACCGCGAGCGCGACGACGCCACCGAGAACGAGGACGACGGCGAGGCGGCGGACCATCTCCTCGATGTGGTCCGCGAGTGGTAACTCCTCGTCCGACTTGGGACCCTCGCCAATCAGCCCGTCGTCGAGTTCGGCGTCCGGATCGACAGCCGTCGTCGCCTCCCCATCGGTGTCCGCAGTCACCGATGGGTCAGCCACGTTCTCGCCGTCGCGTTCGACCACCGACGCCGACTCGGCGTCAGCTTCGATGACCGACTCCTCGCTCGCCGCAGTGTCGGTCGGCGACCGGTTGTCGTCCTCAACGACGGACTGGTCGGCGTCCTCAACGACGGACTGGTCGGCGTCCTCAACGGCGGACCGGTCGGCGTCCTCAACGGCGGACCGGTCGGCGTCCTCAACGGCGGACTGGTCGTTGAGGACAGCTGGATCGATTTCGATGTCGGGGTCGTCTTCGAGTTCGGATTCGGGGACCGGTGCGCCGACAGCGTCGGAGACGCTCTCTCGTTCCTCGCGCTCGAAGGGGTCGGGCGTCCCTGTCGCCCCCATCGGCGCTCGTTCGTCGGAGCGGAGTATCGACTCGTCGTCGACGTGGTCCGCGATGGAACCGCCGGGAATCGAGTCGGCCGAGGAATCGGAGTCACTCTCGTCGTCTTCGGCTCCCGCGTCGTCACTCTCACGGCTGTCTGCCGTGGACGATGACACGCGGTCCTCGGACTCCGGTGGCTCCCCGTCCGTCGACCGGTCGGACGGTGACTCCGACTCCGATTCCTCAACCATTCACCCGACATATCTCCCGTGCTGTTATAGGCCTTTTTCCATCGCGTCGCGACGGCGGTCGGTCGGACACGGAGAGAAAAGATTGATGACGGCGAGACGGTTTCTTCCGTCCATGTCGAGCGCGCTCGATGAAGACACCCGTCAGACGCTGGACGCCGGGAGAGAGACTGCCGGTGCGATGCTTCGGTCCGCACAGAAGGACCTCCAGAAGGTGTTCATCGTCTTTCTCGTCGGATTCATCGGGTCGTTCTACGTCCTTCGCCTCTACGTCTGGGGGTTCCTCGAATCCGTCACCCGGTCGCGGATGGACGCCGCGACAGCGGGCGAACTCCAAATCATCGCCCAGACGCCGTTCGACGTCATCCTCCTCCAAGCGAAAATCGGACTGGTAACCGGGATTCTCCTCTGTTTGCCCGTGTTCCTCTACTACTCGCGGGACGCCCTAGAGGCTCGCGGCCTGTGGCCCTCGTCGCCGATTCCGCGCTGGAAAATTGCCCTCGGCGGCCTGCTGGCCGTCGGGCTCTTTTTCGCCGGCCTCGCCTACGGCTACCTCGTCTTCTTCCCCGTCATGTTCGCCTTCCTCGCGAACAACGCCCTCTCTGCGGGCTTTACGCCCACCTACTCCATCGTCCTCTGGGCGCAGTTCATCTTCCTGCTTACCCTCTCGTTCGGACTGGCGGCCCAACTCCCGTTGGCGATGAGCGGCCTCTCGTACGCCGAAATCGTCCCCTACGAGACGTTCCGCGACCGCTGGCGCTACGCCGTCGTCGCTATGTTCGCCTTCGGCGCGCTGTTCACCCCACCTGACCCCTTCACCCAAATCATGTGGGCTGTCCCCATGCTCGTCCTCTACGGGTTCAGCCTCTATCTCGCGAAGTTGGTCATCACGGCCAAGCGCGGGAGCGAGCAGATCAGCCTCCGTGCCGCCGCCGCGTCCCACTGGAACTTCATTCTCGGGTTCGGTCTCATCGGCGGCCTGCTCGTCTACGCCTTCTTCGCTCGCGGCGGCCTGCCGGTCGCCAACGACCTCCTCGCGTGGGCGGGGAGTAGCCGTCGCCTCGCGCCGCCGGGGTCGACGCTCCCCGTCTCACAGACCGTCGGACTCGGTCTCTGGGTGGCGCTCGGCACCCTCCTCGCCGGCGCCGTCGCGTTCATGTACTACGTCTACACCGAGTTCGACGCCGCCGTCGACCCCCTGTCCGTCGGCGACCCGACAGAAATCGACCTCTCGGAACTCGATGCTGACGGGGTTCGGGCCGCGCCTCCCGAGGCGTTCGCGGACCTGAGCGAGGACGACGCGGTGTCGATGGCGGGCGACGCCGTCGACGCAGGCGACAAGGCGAAAGCGCGGGCGCTCCTCGACCGCTTCGACGAGACTGAGGCAGTCCGGGAGGCCGACGGCGAACCGGCCGAGCGCTCCACCTCCGAGGAGATTGGTGACCGGGCGACTCGGGCCGGCGGCACCTTCCTCGACGAGTTCACGGGCGGGGAGACAGACGAGGACGACATCGGCGGCTACTACGCCGATATCGCCTTTATCTTCGACAGCCTCACCTCCCGGGCTTTCCGCATCGCAGCGGTGTTCGGCATCGTCCTCGCGTCCACGTTCGGGTGGCTCTACACCGGCGGTATCGGTCGCGTGTTCGAGCAGTTCCTCTCGCAGTTGCCCAGTCAGGTGACGCCGGACAGTATCAACGTCGTCGCCCTCCACCCGATGGAGGCGCTCATCTTCGAGGTGAAGTTCTCGACGCTCATTGCCGTCGTCGTCACCTTCCCCATGGTCATGTACTACGCGTGGCCGGCGCTCCGCGAACGCGGGTTCGTCCGTGGCAACCGCAACATTATCTTCGGGTGGGCCGCGGCCCTCGTCGTCGGCCTGTTCGGTGGCTTCGCTCTCGGCTACAGTATCGTCGCGCCGACAGTCATCTCCTATCTCGTCGCCGACGGGGTGGGCGCGAACATGATCATCGCCTACCGCATCACCAACTTCTTCTGGCTCATCTTCTTCACCACCGCCGGCATCGGCATCCTCGCGGACGTCCCGGTGTTGATGCTCCTCCTCAACACCGCGGGCGTCACCTATCGGACGATGCGTGACCGCTGGCGGGAAGTGGTCGTCGGGGTCATGGCCTTCGCCGCCGTCGCCACCCCTGCGGACGTGACGACGATGTTCATGGTCACGATTCCGCTGATGGTCGCCTACGGCGTCGGTCTCGCCGTCCTCTTCCTCGTCACCCTCGGAGGACGCCGTAACCTCGGTGGTAGAGCGGCCAAAGCGTAAGAGGTAGATGCGACCTGGATAATATCAGGGTATGGCCAAGATAAGCGTCGAGATTCCCGACGAGTTGCTCGCGGACCTGGACGCTCACGTGGGTGAAAACGGCAAGTTTGTGAACCGGAGCGACGCGATTCGCGCGTCGGTCAGAAAGACGCTGGATACGCTCGACGAGATTGACGAGCGACACGGTCGGCTGGAGTCCGAGAAATGAGTGCCCGCCCCGACTGGCCGGTCGGCCGCGTCGCCATCCTGTCGCTGTTCGTCACGGCGCTCGTGGCGGCGCAGTTGACCGCTTCGAAGGTGCTCGCGATTCCGCTCCCCGTTGCCCTCCCCCGCGTCGGCGACGCCATCTTCCTCCCGGGGGCGGCCCTGGCGTACGCGCTCACCTTCTTCGCCTCCGACTGTTACAGCGAACTCTACGGTCGCCGCGACGCGCAGGTGATGGTGAACGTCGGGTTCGTAATGAACTTCGTCCTCCTGGCGCTGGTGTGGTCGACAATCCTCGCGCCGGGGCGGAACGCCGAGTTCGCCGCCCAGTTCGAGGGCGTCCTCGCGCCCGCGACCAACATCGTGATTGGGAGTCTGCTCGCCTATCTCGTCAGCCAGAACTGGGACGTTATCGTCTTCCACCGGCTCCGGGAGGCGACCGACGGCGACTTCCTCTGGCTCAGAAACATCGTCTCGACGGCGACGAGCCAAGCCATCGACACCGTCATCTTCGTCGGCGTCGCGTTCTACCTCCTGCCCCAGTACGTCGATATCGGGTCCCCGACGCCGTGGGCCGTCGTGGTGACGCTGATGCTCGGCCAGTATCTCCTGAAACTCCTCATCGCGCTCGTCGACACGCCCTTCGTCTACGCCGTCGTCGGGGTCGTGCGCTCCCGTGCCGACGCCGCCGCGCGGAACGCGGCTGCCGCCTCGGCGGCCGACCGCGAGCGCTAACGTCGCTCCGCGAACGCGAACCGAGGTTTCACGTCGTCGATCCGAATCTCGACTTCCTCGCCCACGTCGCCATCGGGGACGAAGACGGTGAACCCGTCGACGCGGGCGATGCCGTCGCCCTCGCGCCCCTCGTCGGTGATTTCGACAGTGAGTTCGTCGCCGGATTCGACCGGTGCCGTCGTGTACCCCTTCGCGACCAGATACAGCTCCGAGGAGGAATCGCGGGACGCGTCCGGGCGGACCGAGCGGACGTACTCGAAGTCTGCCTCCATCTCCTCGCGAAGTGCGGCGAGGTCCGGCCCGTCGAACACCTTCGTCACGAAGTCGCCACCGGGCGCCAGCAGGTCAAGCGCGACGTCGAACGCCTGTCGGGCGAGGTGAACCGACCGCGCGTGGTCGACGGAGTACTCGCCGGTCATGTTTGGCGCCATGTCGGAGACGACGGCGTCGATTGCCCGGTTGCCGACCGTCTCGCGCAGACGCGAGAGCGTCGACTCCTCGGTCATGTCGCCCCGGACCGTCTCGACGTTCTCGCGATCGAGCGAGCGGATGCGCTGGCGGTCGACGCCGACGACGGTGCCGGCGTCACCGACCGCTTCGGCGACGACCTGAAGCCACCCACCCGGCGCCGCCCCGAGGTCAACGACGGCGTCGCCCGATGCGAACAGCCCCGCCGTCTCGTCGAGTTGTTTGAGCTTGTAGGCCGACCGGGCGCGATACCCTTCCTGTTTCGAGCGGTTGTAGTACTCGTCCTTGCCAGTCATGGGCCAATCACCGAGCCGGTTCCATCGGTGCGTCCGACCGATGATGTCGCTGTCATGCGTGAGCCGAGGCGGTCGATCCGGAAAGACGTGCCGGATTCCGGCGTCTCGGCGGTCAGAGCTGTTCCAAGAGCGCCTCCGCGAGCGGCGTATCGCAGTAGCGCACGACCCCGTCGTCAGTGAACTCGACGACGCCCGTCGATTCGAGTTTGGGCAAGTGGACGTGCGTGAGCGAGACGGCGAGTCGGTCGGTCGACGCCCCCGGGTCTCGTGTCGCCAACGAGCCGGCGAGCGCGGACACGGGCGTCGGCTCGCCCCGCTGTCGCAACACGCGGACGACCCGACGGCGCCGGGCGTTCGAGAGCGCGTCGAACACCGCGTCGACGTGGTGTTCGTCGTGGCAGTTTCCCCTCGGTTCCTCTACTGTCGTGTGGTCGTTGTGATTCACATTCGACGTCGGCATCCTCTTTCCCCCCCCCAGGGGACGAGTTTCGATTCACTGGCACGGGTCATCAATGTGTCGCCCGGTGTGACTGTCGCGTCCGGTGTCATAGCGTGTATTGTGAGTCACGACCGCTGGGTCGCGGCCCTATTCCGGCGACTCGGCGGTACACAGTGACAAGACACGCTATCACGCTTCGTCGTCGAGCAACAGGGCGTTGGTCACGAACGTCACGATGCCTCGACGGAGTCGTTCGGTCACGGCCTGATCGGAGATTCCGAGTTCGTCGGCGAGTTCGATGGTCGTACATCGGCGCGGGATGTCGTAGTAGCCGCGCTCGACGGCGATTTCGAGCGTCCGGCGCTGGCGCTCCGTGAGCCCGTACCAAGCACCGGTTCCTGGTCTAGTCGGATTGTACACCTGGACGACTTCGGCGCTCGTCTCCGCGGCGTCGACTGCCGAGCGAAACGCACCGAACGCCTCGTGGGTCGGGAAGTCGACTTCGAACGTCCACGCCTCGTCGGTCCCCGCCCCTTGCCGAATCACCCCGTCGTGGTTGGCGACGAGACGCGTGAATGGGTCCGCGTCAGACTCCCACGCCAGCACGTAGCGTTCCTGACTGTCGCTCAGTTGCACCCGGTCGAACTGGTACCCCTCCGCGTCGGTGAACTGGTCTTCGAGTCCACCGTCCGCCCAGTCCGCCGGCGACCCAGACAGCGAGAAAATCGCCGCCTCGCCGTTCCCCCTCGGCTCGAAGAGTTCGAGTTCCGCGCCGCCGTCCTGAATCGGAATCCGCCGACCGAACTCGAACTCGTGAGCCGGAATGCGTACGTCTACAATGACACCCATATATATTATGTAGAATAGTTCCTCACGAGGGGTCATAGCAGGTATGCTTGGTTCACCAAGTTTTCTTCGTCCGAGCGCTATTCGTCATAAACGTACCGTCGTCGGCCGCGCGGGCGCGACGCGAACAGCGGGTATTTTTAACGCATGGGGCGTACCACTCGATACATGTTCAAGGCCATCGTGAGCGCGTCGACGCTCCGGGACGCCCTCGACTCCGTGAGCGTGTTGGTCGACGAGTGTAAGATTCGACTCAACGAGGATGGGCTGTCCATCCGCGCCGTCGACCCCGCGAACGTGGGGATGGTCGACCTCTCGCTCGACGCGGCGGCGTTCGAGTCCTACGAGGCCGACGGCGGCGTCATCGGCGTCAATCTCGCCCGACTCGAAGACATCGCCGGGATGGGGAACGCGGGCGACCTCGTCCATCTCGAACTCGACGAGGAGACCCGGAAGCTCCACATCCGTATCGACGGGTTGTCGTACACGCTGGCGCTTATCGACCCCGACTCTATCCGTCAAGAGCCAGATATCCCCGACCTCGACCTGCCTGCCGAAATCGTCGTCGAGGGCAACCAACTCGACCGCGGCATCAAGGCCGCCGACATGGTTTCCGACCACATCAACCTCCGCGTCGACGAGAGCGCGGAGACGTTCCACATCGAGGCCGAGGGCGACACCGACGACGTGGACTTCGAAATGGGGACCGACGAACTCATTCGCCTCGACGCCGGGCCCGCCAACTCACTGTTCTCGCTGGACTACCTCAAAGACATGAACAAGGCCATCCCCGGCGACGCCGAGGTGACCGTCGAACTCGGTGAGGAGTTCCCGGTGAAACTCCACTACGAGTTCTCGGAGGGCCTGGGCACCGTGACGTTCATGCTCGCACCGCGCATCCAGAGCGAGTAAGACTCTCGGCTGTAACTGTTTCAAGGGCTCCGGCACGCCGAGGTGACGGCTCCCTTGGTTGACGTACAGCCGGGAGTATAACGCCACCGCGCTCACATCCGGCGTTCTCTCCGTTCTCACGCTGTCCAGCCACGGCGCCGTGCCACCGCATACCACAGGGTATTATATACTACTTCTCTCTCACGCCGAAAAATTGTCAGAATTATTTTGGTATATTCCGACGGCCTTATACCCCGTCGCCGATTTGGCCGAAACTTTTATAAGTATTCCAGCCTTACTAATGGTTAAGAAGCGCCACGACGGCTGGTCCCCGGATTCCCTGTTCGTGGCGCCCCCATCCTATCATGAGTGAAACACGCGTATGGACGGCCAACGAGGCAACGACCGACGAACAGCAGTCGACGACCGACCGAGAGCGAGAACACGTCTGCCCCGAGTGTGGCGGGTCGCTGGTAACCGACTCGGAACACGGCGAGACGGCGTGTCGCGAGTGTGGGCTGGTAGTCGAAGAAGACGAAATCGACCACGGTCCCGAGTGGCGCGCCTTCGACGCCAGCGAACGCGACTCGAAATCACGCGTCGGGTCGCCGACGACCCAGATGATGCACGACAAGGGTCTGTCGACCACCATCGACTGGCAGAACAAGGACGCCTACGGCAAGACACTCTCGTCGAACCAGCGCGAGAAGATGCAGCGGCTTCGCACCTGGAACCGTCGGTTCCAGACCCGCGACCACCAGGAACGGAACCTCCGGCAGGCGCTCGGTGAAATCGACCGGATGGCCTCGGCGCTCGGCCTGCCCGAGACGGTCCGCGAGACGGCGAGCGTCATCTACCGCCGCGCGCTGGAAGACGACCTGCTCCCCGGACGTTCCATCGAGGGCGTCGCGACGAGCGCACTCTACGCCGCTGCCCGACAGGCGGGCGTCCCCCGAACTATCGACGAGGTGGCCCGCGTCAGCCGCGTCGAGGAAGAGGAGTTCAAGCGCACCTACCGCTACGTCGTGCGCGAACTCAACCTCGAAGTTGCGCCTGCCGACCCGGTGAGCTACGTCACCCGATTCGCGTCGGAACTCGAACTCTCGGACGAGGCCGAACGCCTCGCCCGCGAACTCCTCGACGCCGCCAAGGAGCGGGGCATCCACAGCGGGAAGAACCCCGTCGGACTCGCCGCCGCCGCCGTCTACGCCGCTCCCCTGCTCACCAACGAGCAGGTCACCCAGAAGCGAGTGAGCGACGTGGCGGACATCTCAGAGGTGACCATCCGCAACCGCTACCGCGAACTCCTCAACGCTTACGATGACGCCGACCAGGCCGTCGCGGCCTGATAGTGTGTATTGTGAGTCACGACCGCCGGGTCACCGGAACGGGGCGTCGAACCGGCGATAAACAGTCAAAATAAACGCTCCTATCCCCGGAATCCTTTTACTCGGCACCCCCGTATCCGGACGCAACTATGGGTATGGGCTCGGACATGTACCGACAGCAGATTCTCGACCACTACAAGAACCCTCGAAACCACGGGGCACTCGAAGACCCGGCGTTCTCTCACGTCGGCGAGAACCCGTCGTGCGGCGACACCATCCAGATGGACGTCCGACTCGAAGACGACGGCGAGACCATCGAGTACGTCAGCTTCTCGGGCGATGGCTGTGCCATCAGTCAGGCGAGCGCCAGTATGCTCACCGAACGGCTCCCCGGCACGACGCTCGACGAACTCGCCGAGATGGACACCGACGACGTGGTCGACATGCTCGGCGTCGACATCAGCCCCATGCGAATCAAGTGCGCCGTCCTCGCGGAGAAAGTGGTGCAGGACGGCGCGAAAATTCACGAGGGCGACCTAGAAATCGAAGAGACGACGACCGAAGACTGATTACTCGGGCATCAGCCCGCCGTCTTGGACGCGCATGACCCCCTCGCCGTCGGCGAGGTTCGGGGCGTCGACCAGCCGGACGATACGCTTGTCACCCTTGGACTTGCGGAGATACATCCGGAACGTCGAGGTGTGGCCGAGGATGTTGCCACCGATGGGCTGGGTCGGGTCGCCGAAGTAGGAGTCTGGGTTCGAGGCGACCTGATTCGTGACGAGGACGGCGGTGTTGTAGAGGTCACCGATGCGCATCAGGTCGTGGAGGTGTTTGTTGAGTTTCTGCTGGCGTTCGGCGAGTTCGCCACGGCCCACGTACTCCGCGCGGAAGTGAGCGGTGAGCGAGTCGACACAGAGCAGGCGGACCGGCCACTCGCTGTCCTCGTGTTCGCTCGCGAGTTCTTTGGCCTTCTCCGCGAGCAGAATCTGGTGGTTAGAGTTGAACGCCTTGGCGACGTGAATCTTGTCGAGAACGTCGGTGACGAGCGCCTTCATCGCCTCCTCGTCGCCGGGCGACCCCTCGATGTCTCGGTCGTCCAGCGTGGCCTGAATCACCTCGTCGTCCAGCCCGCGCACCATGTCGTCGATGCGCTCCGGGCGGAACGTGTCCTCGCTGTCGACGAAGATGGCGCTCCCGCGCAGACCGCCGTACTCTTCGGGGAGTTGGACGTTCACCGAGAGCTGGTGAGTGACCTGTGACTTCCCGGCACCGAACTCGCCGTACACCTCGGTGATGGACTGCGTCTCGACGCCGCCGCCAAGCAGTTCGTCGACTTCGGGCACGTTCCAAGTGAGCTTCCCGATCTGTTCGCGGCGTTCGAGAACGGTCGCCCCCGTCTCGAACCCGCCCACGTCCGCGGCGTCGCGGGCCGCGTTGATGATGTCGCTCGCCGTCGACTCGCCGATGTCGGCGGTGTTCGACAGTTCTGCAGGGCTGGCTACCGCGATGCTCTGGTAGCTTTCGAAGCCCGCTTCGACCAACTTGTCCGCCGTCGCTGGGCCGACGCCCGGCAACTCCTCGAGATCGTCTTCTGCCATGTGAGCGTGCTTGTGCCGGCCCGTACATAAAGCCTCGTTAACACCGTGGTGAAAGTGAAATTCGGGTGCGGAACGTGGGTCAATGACACGCGTCGAGAAGGTTCAAACCGGGTCCGCTACTCCCACGGGTGACCGTCCGCACCGTCGGGCCACAGCGGGTACCAGTAACGCTCGTCGTCTTCCACGTCGAGTTCGCCGTCCAGCACGGAGGCGAGTTTGAACTCGATTCGGCTGTCGCGCTCGTGGCGGGCCGTCGGGGCGAAGGGGTAGTACGCCCCGCGGCGGAAGGAGTAGACCCAGTAGGCGCGGGTGTCATCGCGCGGGCGGACGAATCCGAAGACGGCGGCGAGGAGCCGAGAGCCGAAATCCGCCTCCTCGAACGTGTCCGCCGCGAAGTGGACACTCGTGACCAGGTCCTCGGGGTCGTCGTCTTCGAGGACCACCCAGTGGTAGCCGTGGTCGTCTTCGTGGTGACGGAACGTCGTCCCCGTCTCTTCTTCGCCGGCGTCGAGAATCGCCGACACCTCGTCGACGGCAGCGTCGAAGTCAGTGCTATCGACGGCGGCAAAACAGAGTGCGGCGGCGCCCGCGGGGACGAAATCGAGGTCTGCCTCCATCGTGAGATACGCTGTCGACATCCCGAACAGGTCTTCCGAGTCGGCGTCTCGCGTCGCGGCGGCGTCGGCACCGAAGCCCAACACCGAGCGAACCGTGTCGAACAGTCCCATTATGTCTCCAGGTCACGCGCCATCTCGCGGAGCCGTTCGACCCGCCGTTCAGTCGGTGGGTGCGTGGAAAACAGGCGCCCAACCACCCCGCTCTTGATTGGAATGACGAAGAACGCGTTCATCTCCGACTGCTCGCGGAGGTCTTCCTGTGGCACCCGGTCCATCCGCCCCGAAATCGTCAGGAGCGCGGAAGCCAGCGCCGTCGGGTTGCCAGTGATCGCCGCCGCGCCGCGGTCGGCGGCGTACTCGCGGTAGCGCGAGAGCGCCCGGATGAGGACGAAGGAGACGACCCAGACCAACAACGAGACGAGGATGGCGACGAGCATCCCACCACCACCGCCCTGCCGGTTGCGGTTCCCGCCGAACAGCCACCCCCACCGGACGACCATGAACGCAATCGTCGAGAGGAAGGAGGCAATCGTCATCACCATCACGTCACGGTTCTTGACGTGGGCGAGTTCGTGGGCCAACACCCCTTCGAGTTCGTCGTCGTCGAGGGTGCCGAGCAGTCCCTTCGTGACACAGACCGTCGAGTGCTTGGGCGAGCGCCCCGTCGCGAAGGCGTTGGGGACGCTCGTGTCCGCGACGGCTACGTCCGGTTTCGGCAGGTCAGACTGCTGTGCGAGGCGGCTCACCGTCGCGTGAAGTTGGGGGTACTCGTCCTCGTCGACGCGGTGAGCGCCCATGCTGTACAGCGCCAGTCGGTCGCTGAAGAAAAACTGGCCCAACGAGAACAGTCCCATCACGACGACGAGGCCGAACGGCCCCATGTACTGCGAGAGAATCGCGATGAAGACGATATAGAGGGCAAAGAGGAGGAACATGGTCAGGACCATCCGGCCCCGCAGTCCCCAGTCAGGTTTCCACTCCATACCCGACGCAGGCGGCGGCGAAGGTAAACAGTATCGCTCCGGCGATGTCGCGGGGCTTAACCGCCGCGGGCGACTACCTCGGGCCGATGAGCGATAGCGAGTCCCGCGAGTTCTGCCCCCGCTGTGGCGACCCCGTCCCGGCCCGTGAGGAGCCGTTACCGGGTGAACCCCGCGACCGGGACCGACACCTCTGTGACGCCTGTTACTTCGACGACTTCGACTTGGTCGACGCGCCCGACCGAATCGAGGTGCTGGTGTGTTCGGGCTGTGGCGCCGTCCACCGCGGCAACCGCTGGGTCGACGTCGACGCCCGCGACTACACCG